>Ga0228608_1000003_pt1 | contig 86411 bp, 101 predicted proteins | sample 9DmetaG_FD_190069 | JGI IMG/M metagenome (GOLD analysis project Ga0228608, IMG submission 190069) | Seawater microbial communities from Monterey Bay, California, United States - 9D | ecosystem: Environmental > Aquatic > Marine > Coastal | place: USA: California | collected 2016-11-15
GACCAAAAAGTAACTTTTCAGCAAGCGTAAGCGGAGAATTTTTTCTTTTCCTCAATACTTGCAAATTCTTTAGAATTTTTGCATAAGCCTGGGAAACAAGTTCTACGTTAGTTTTTGATAAATCCATATTGATGATTATATTATTATTTTCATCTAAAGATAAGCTTATCTAAATTCCATACATGTATTTTGAAAATCGCAAAACTTACACCAATCTCCAACTGTATATGTTGGCTGTAAGGAATCACTGGGGTCCCACTTTCCTATCTTTTCTGCAATTACTTGAAATTCTTCAACCAAAGAATCAAATTGTTTGATATTAAATCTTCTTTCAACAGTTTTCTTTTCCTTGTCATTAGCGTAAATATGAAGGACTACTACTTCGTCCTCCTTTGTTTGTATTAATGCACCTAATGCATATAACTTTGCTTCTATAGAATGTTCCGGTAATTGTGCTCCTGTCTTGAGTTCAACAATTAAAGGTACTCCATCTAGTCTGCCAAGAAGGTCTGCTTTACCCATAAATGTAGTTGCTACTTTACCTTTATAAAGCTTTTGACTTACATTCAAGACCGTACCATCTGTAATACATGTGAATCCCAAAGCATGTTCACTTAATGTAATATCTAAATTCTCTAATCCTTCAATTTCGCTTAACAATTGTTGATATTTTTTTAATACTTGCTCGCTAATATCTTGATCTTCTTTTTGAAGTAATTCTTTCAGACGCTCTAACTCCCCTTCTTTGTGTGGGTTTTTATTATTCACCAGCATGCTTTGTGAGTATTCATGAAATTTTGTTCCAACCATTCCAGCATATGAATCAAATTCCCTCTCTTCTTTGGGGATATGAAACAATGTCTTCCATGCGAGCTGTCTTTCACAATTGTCTTTATTTTGTAAATTTGTTTTAGAAATTAAAATACCTCGATAATTTTGTTTAGTTTGCTCTCCATTGATAGCTGGATATTGTCCACATACAGCTGTTCTGCTACACATAGAGCAGTGATTACCAGGAGTTGGCTCTCTAGAGCCTGACAAATAGCTGTCAACAAGATCAAAACTCTTTGTGATTATCTCCTCAGGATCATCTACAGTCTCAATTTCACTTAGCTCACCTTTTTGAAGATCAGCAACATAAAATATTTCATTTTCAAGCTTAGTTTTTTGTACAATGGCCTTATCTAAATCACTTACTCCGGTCTTACCGACTTTTAACTTAATATACTCAATAGAATTTTTATCAGCAATCTCATATTGAGTGTAAGCACTTATAAATACCTCTTCATCATTAATTATTCTTGAAATACTTGAGTTGGGATAATCTACATTTATTTCAGAATTATTTTTTTCATATATATCTCTGAATTTTGAAAATAAGTCTTTAAGAATCCGTTGTTGCAGCTTATCGAAATAGGCAAAGTTTTTTTCAGCCTCTTTTATAGCTACTTCCTCAGGAGCTTCATTAATTAACCATTCTACTATGGCATCATTAAGCCTCTCCCATCGAGACAAGCTAGTTCTTGGTGTTAATGTTTTACCCTTTTCATACGACGCAGGACAATCAGATATTGTTCTAATTTTTGTAGTTGAAAAGTTAATACGTTTTTCGCTCACATCATAAAGATACCGAATGAAACTCTAACTTTATGTAATTAAATCATAAATTTTAAACTTATTACTTTAATCATAAAAATTTAACCCATTTATTGTATCAATAACAAAGTCAGGTAGATGTTTACTTGCCTTTGAGGAAAAGAGAATTCGCTAGATTTATAACGGTCCAGCATAAGAGTTCTCTTTTCTGTTTATGTACTTTAAAAAAAGAAGTATCTATTACTTTTTAGACTTCCCTTGAACCAAATCACTAAAATAACCTTATGGAAAAGAGGATAAGTAAAAGCTTTAAAGATATTTTTTCGAGTTTATATCCTAATTTTAATCAGGCAGATATTAAAGATTCAGAAGAATACTTTATGTTTATATTGAAAAATTATCCAGATAAGTCAGAAATTAATCAACTTAAGCTTTTTCTAGTACTCTTCTCGTTTAGTGTAAGAAAAGTTTTTCTAAAAAATAATATGATTGCACTTTTCCTTACAAAACTCCAAAAATCTAGGTTTGTATTGAATCGAAAACTCGGAGTTTCAGTCACAGCACTCTTTGGATTAAGTTCAGCAAGATCATTAAATGGTTCTAGCGCTCTTTATAACTATTTTGACTACCCAAAATATAAAAATAATAAAATACATAAAAAACTTAATACTTTTCCAAAAATGTTGCAGGTTGCTGTAATTGGTAGTGGTTCCGGTGGTGGTATTGCAGCAAATGTTCTTAAAGATAATTATGAAGTTGCAATTTTTGACAAAGGAAGTTTCTTAAATAATGAAACAAATAACGAGACTTTTGGATATCACAATTTTTATGAAAACTTTGCTATGCAGCAAACTAAAAAATATAATGTACTTCTCCTTGCAGGTAAAAGTATCGGTGGTGGAACTAGTATTAACTGGACAACTTCTTTAAGAACTCCCGAAAAAATATTGGAAGAATGGGATAGCTTGTCCTTGCAAAGAAATTACTTTAATTCAGATGATTTTAAAAAAAGTCTAGATTATGTAAGCAAGGAATTAAATGTTTCCAACAGCAATAATCATATTCCTCAAAAAGAAGTTGAACTCAGTAAAGGAATGAAGCTAAATAATATCAACTATGAAATCATTCCAACAAATGTAAGTGACTCACACAGTTTAGAGTGCGGATTTTGTACTTTTGGGTGCGGTTACGGAAGTAGAAATACCTCATACACTACTTGGTTTGGAAAAGACAAATTTAATCAAAATAATATTTTTAGCAACACTTCGATTAAAAAACTTATACTTAAAAATAATCGAGCAACCCATATTGAAGTCGAGCATAATTCTGAAGTTCACACGATAGGTGTTGATAAAGTTATTTTATCTGCAGGATCACTAAATACACCAAATATTCTTTTAAACAGCGGTTTTAAAAACAAGCACCTTGGAAATCACCTGAAACTACATCCTGTTTCTGGAGTAGCTGGGAAATTCGAGAGTGAACAAAAGCCTTGGGCTGGAAGCATGCAGGGCATTTACTCAAAAGACTCACTATTTAAAAATAATAACTATGGATACTTACTTGAGGGTCTACCTATGCATCCAAGTCTATTTTTTCCTTTCTTTCCTAATAATAATGATCCTTTTGATAGCTTTATTAAAGATTATAATTATTGGTCAGGTTCTATAGTTTTAACTTCTGACACAAGTAGTGGAAAAATTTTACACAGAAATGATAGCACTCCTCTTTGGAGCTATAATTTTAATAATTTTGATCACCAACACTTACTTGATGGATTGATTGATTTAGTAAGGTCATACTATTTAGCTGGAGCGACTGAAATCATGGTTGCAGCATCACCAACAATGCACTGGAAAAGTAATAGTGGAGAAAATATCGATATGTTTATTAGCAATATTCAACAAATTAAAAATCAAAAATACAGATTATTACTTGGATCTGCTCATCAAATGGGAACAGCAAGAATTCACCCTAACCCAGAACAAGGTGTGGTTGATATAGATGGTAAAGTTCATGGACTAGAAAATGTTTACATTACAGATGCTTCAACATTTCCAAGATGTTCTGGAGTAAATCCAATGATAACAATTCAAGCGATGAGTCACTTTTTAATGAGTAAAGTTTAATCTAAGGATAATTCTTCTCTGGTGCAAAATGCTTAAAAGCATTTTCTCCTAAATCTATAAACAAGCCTTTTGACTCAACATGGACATTATCCCCTTTTTTTATGATTGATTCAGTAGTTATTTTTTTTCCTTCAATTCCTTTAACCCATGCGAATAATTCATATTCTTCTTCAACTGGAACTGGTATTAAATAATTTACTTCTAGATTTGCTGTGACACACATTCTGTTATGAATTACCGTTGAATACCCCATAAGGTCATCAAGAGCAGCAGACAATATCCCTCCATGAACAAGTCCTGGACCACCCGCAAAACGATCTTCAAAAATATACTTTGCATAAACGATATTGTTTTTAATAATTGGTTTCATTCTCATGCTTTGGGGGTTTTTACTTCCACTTACAAAGGAAGAATCTGGATAAATATCCTGCAAAAGCATTCCATCTTCCCAACCAGTTTTTTCTGGTAATGAAAGAGCTTCTCCGGTGATATATTTATATTTCATAACAGTAAGCTCTAATATTACTAATTCTTAACTTAAACTTTTAATAACTAAGAAAGAATTTGTGAATTAACCTGCTTCTTGAAGATACCCTTCTTGATAATCAGGTTTGTTCTCAAAACTAGAATTCATGAGTGAGTTTTGCAGTAGAGTTGCTCTTCTTACCCTGAATGAAACAAAAGCATAAACTCCAAAGAATGCATCTAAAATTAAATGAAATACAAAAAATGGTACTGACAAAGTTTGAATTGCAATAAAAAAAGTTGAAACTGCAAGCAAACCTATTGTTAAAAACCCTTTTCGTTGTTTGTTAACCATGTAGTCGTATTGTGGTGAAAATGAAAATATAGCTTTTTTTGAGTCTTGAATTTCAGGCACTAAAATTGCCATCGATAACGATAGTAATAAACTAATTAATACAAATGTTGAACTCATTGCCCTGCCTCAACTTTCTAATTCAATATTACATAAAAATATATATATATTCTTAGTTTAAAATTTATTTTCTCTACCCTCGATCAACCTTCTAATGTTTGTCCGATGCTGAAATATGATAATTAGAACAATTAATACGGTCATCATGTTCACAAATAGATCGCTTTTCTCAGAAATAATAAAATAACTTGAAATAATTACTGTAATTAAACTGGCTATCGCAGAAACTCTAAATACCTTTGCAATTAGGACAAAGGTTGCTAACAGACTCACGAATATCAATATTTTAAAATTCGTAGAGTAGCTTTCAGATGGAACAAAAACTAGATATCCTAAATATGTCCCTAGAAAAGTTGCAACACCTTTCCCTCCTTTGAATCTATAATATAGCGGAAAACAATGCCCTATCACACTCGCTAATCCAAAAACAATTGGGTTTATCGAATCGATAAAATATAACCCAAGAAAGACACACAAAGCTCCCTTTAGCATGTCTCCAATAAGGACTCCTAGAGCATACTTCTTGCCAAGAACTCTTAGAGCATTTGATGAACCAGGGTTTCCACTACCTTCATTTTGAATGTCTATGCCTTTATATTTTGCTAATATTATTGCAAAATTTATTGAACCCAGTAAATAACTAACTATAAATATAAAGTAGAACATATCATCAATTGTACTTAATTAATTCAAAAGTGTTTTAAAGAAAGCAGACGATAAAATAAATAAGGTAACTCAATATATGGAATAAAAATGTCTCAAAATAATTGTCAGTCAAAGGTTAGGTTTCAAACTGAAATTGAGGCTAGAAAAAATAGAGGGTGGCTTGAATTGGAAAATAAACAGAAATATAGTGTTTACAACTGTTCTAGTTGTAGCGGCTGGCACCTAGCTAGTATAAGGTAAGTATATGTACGAAATATTTGCAGGCGTCTTACAGGGTATAACAGAATTTCTTCCAGTTTCTTCAAGTGGGCACTTAGTAATTCTCTCTTCCATTAATGATTCTCTTGATTTAAATACATACGACATCGCATTCCTGCATGTTGGAACATTACTATCGATAATTATTTTTTATAGAAATCGTATTTTAAATATTTTTTCTAGCGTTGAAATATTCATAAGTTCTACAAAAGTACTTGGGGTTGCATTAATTCCAGCAGTAGTTGTTGGTCTGTTCTCACCACTTCAAGACATAATTGATTCAAACCAAAACATATTACAAATAACTGGTATTGCTTATTTATTCTTATCATTTATCCTATTGCTTTCTCCAAAGTTAAAAATTGAAAGAAATTTGTCATTTCATCAAATAACCATAAAACAATCTTTCATAATAGGAATTGCCCAGGCGTTAGCTTTGGTTCCTGGAGTATCAAGGTCTGGAGTAACTCTTGTAACGGCAATGTATCTAGGAATAAAAAAAACTGAGGCAATATACTTTTCACTTCTTTTAGGAATACCTACTATTTTTGGAGCATGGTTATTAACTTTTATTGATTCATCTTTTAATGTGAATATAAATATGATTGTTCCAACTATAGTTGCATTTTTATCTGGCCTTGTGGCCATAAGAATTCTTGTTAATGTTACAGTTAACTCAAAACTTCAATACTTTGGTTACTATTGCTTGATTCTTTCAGCTTTTTGCTTTATTAATTAATTTTTAAATTTATTGGCTTCTTCTTTGGTGCGATATTGTCTATTTTGTCAGAAAACTTAACAATGTCTTCAAAAATCTTGTCTGATGAAATGTCTTGTAGCCTTCCTTTTTCACAGTAATTAGCAACTAAGTTATCAAGTGGTATTTGCCCTATTAGTGGCACATCTAATTTATCAGCTAGCAAAGAACCTCCCCCTTCCCCAAATGGATAGATAATAGAATCATTTACCTTCATAAATGACATATTCTCAATAACGCCAATTATGCTTGAGTTTACTTTTTTAGACATTATTCCAGCCCTTTCGGCCACAAGAGTTGCATTAGATTGAGGTGTTGTAACAATTATTGTTTCAAAAAAAGTTAACAACTGAGAAAGAGATATTGATACATCACCAGTACCAGGAGGCATATCAATAAGCAAAATATCAATGTCTTCCCAAATTACTTCAAATAAAAACTGTTCTATAGCTTTATGCAGCATTGGGCCTCTCCATATTACAGCCTCATCTTGTTTTACAAAATACTCCATTGAGATCACATTGAGGTCATTTATTTTCGAGGGAAATATTCGATTACTAAAGGGAATTGGTGGAAACTTTGCACCTAAAATTTTAGGAATTGAATAACCCCAAATATCAGCATCTACAATTCCTACTTTTTTTCCTTTGCTGGCATACGCAAGAGCCAACAATGCAGTAACCGTAGATTTACCTACACCTCCCTTCCCAGATGATATTCCTATGACTCTTTTTCCATCATTAAATGCATCTTTTATTTGATCTGGAGTCTTATCTGCTCCAACTTGACTTAGAATTCTATCTAATTGATCAGCTGAAGGTTCTTTAAATTCAAATTTAACATCCTTATCTAGCGCAACAGCAGATTCACTTAAAGCAGAACGAACCCATTCAATATCTGTAAAATCTAATACTTCATATAAATTGTTGTTTATTTTTTTGATACAATTTAATTCACTTAAGCTTTTATTAAATCCCGGATAAATTATTTCTTCGATACTCATACATACATATTATGTTCATTTAGTGATTAAATTAAAGATATGTTGAAAAGAAATATGATACTCTCGATTTTATTTGTAATAATTTCAATAACTTATTTCACGTATTCAAACACAGAAATTAAGCAAACTCCAGCAGTTGTTAACTCTAATGTAAATCTGTATTCTCTAACGGAAGTAAGCAATATAGAAAACAGCTTAAAGAATGAATCATTTATTGTTCTAAATCTTTGGGCGAGTTGGTGTATCCCCTGTATAGAAGAAGTTGAGGAACTCAAGAAAATATCTCTTGATGAAAAATATTATGTTATTGGTGTTTTAGTTGATGACTCCAAACAGAATGGGCAAGAATTTATAAAAAAATATAATGTAAATTACGAGAATATCCTTAGCGAAGATGACATAGATTATCTTCTCGCTAAATTCAACTGGACAGGCATACCCACATCTCTAGTGTTAAATCTTGATTACGAAGTAATTCAAACAATAAGCGGACAGGTAAGTTATAAAATGATTTCTGAGTTAACAGAGTAAGTGTTATTCATAACTTGTTTATAATTAAAATATGGATCAAATAATTTTCTGGAGAATATTTCTACTAGGAGGTATTCTGACTTTTCTTGGTGTTATGGGTATTTTTACTCTTAAATTATTAGCTGCATCCACCGGTCGAAAAAGAATCATAGATTTTTTTATTAGGTGATTGGTAGCGGGGGTAGGATTTGAACCTACGACCTCTGGGTTATGAGCCCAGCGAGCTACCAGACTGCTCCACCCCGCGCTGAATAATCAATAGTAATTAAAATTGAATTAAACTCAAGTTGTTTATTTGTTTAATTCCTCAATAGCCAGAGAGACATACTCTTCAGCTAGTTTGATTAATTCTTGATATCTTCCCAAATCACCTGCAAGAAGTTCATCTTGGGCTTGATTAAAAGCTGAGTTGGCCTTCTCAAGAAGTTCAATTGTATCCAGACCATTATCCGAATCAACAGTTGCATTGTCACCAAAAGATGCACCTTCAAAAATACCTTCAAGAGCTTCTCCTAATGACTCTTCCATAATTATTTTGTCTTGAAAAATAACCACAACAAATTTGAATTCTGGAAGTGGATTCTGTTCACCTTGTAGATAAATAGGTTGATAATATAAAACTGATTGGTTTATCGGAACAACAAATAAATTACCTCTTATTACGCTGGATCCTTGCTGGTCAAGTAATGTAAAGATTTGAGAAATATCTGGATCTTGATTAATTCTTGTGGATACCTGCGATGGACCATCTACAAACTCACCTTTTGGCAATCTATAGTCAATTAATTGTCCATAATTTTCAGGATCTGCATCTGCAACTAAAAATGATTGCATATTTGGTCTGTTTTCTGGATTAAAAGGTTGAAATATAAGATAACTTAGGTCTTCTTCTTCGGGTAAAGTCATCAAAAGATAATAAGGAAGCATAGGTTTATAACCTAGCTCTGTAAATTCACCTCGTAAGGTGGCAACTCTAGGAGTTGTAGAGGAATCAGTTGGTATTTCCCATGGATCTTCATCAGCATAGAAAACACGTGGATCAATCATGTGATAGTCTCTGTACATATCAGATTGAATTGTAAATAAATCTTCAGGATATCTTATGTGGTCGAGCAAGCTTGGTGACATTTCATTTTTATCTGAAAATAATGATGGAAAGATTTTTACATAAGTTTGAATAAGTGGATCAGTTTCATCAAATACGTAGAAATCCATAGTTCCGTCATATGCGTTAACTACTGCTTTTACAGAGTTCCTAATATAGTTAAAACTCATTGGTAGCCCAGAACGTTCATTAATTCTTCTAGTATCGGCTGGTTGAGCGTACGGATACTTATCACTAACTGTGTACATGTCAATAATCCAAAAGAGGTTTCCATCTATTAATGCAAGATATGGATCGTTATCTGTATACAAAAATGGTGCAGCCTTTTTAACTCTACTTGTTACATTTCTTTCCATGATTAACTTAGAATCATCACTCAATTGATTTGAAATCATTAGATTTAATTCACTATATCTTAGAGAAAATCCAAGTCTTTGGAAGAATGTACCAATACCCACTCCACCATCTCCAGAGTAGTTTGTGTATGCAACGGACTGTCCTTCTGTAGAGAGAGGATAGTCAACTTCATCTTGAAGAGAATTTACAACTACATATTCTTGAGATTCTGCAGATTCACCAAAGTAAATTCTTGGTTGGGATACCTCAAGTTCTGAAACAGTAGTTGTTGCAGGGACACCTTTAACGTAGAAATCTGGTTGTCCTTGACTTGCAACATTATTAGCCGGACTGAAGACTACACCGTAACCATGTGTGTACTGTAGCCTCTGGTTAACCCAGCCTTGAGCTGGTAAATTTGTCTGATCGAGTTCTCTGGCAGAAACCATGACTTGTGTGAGCTTGCCATCAATAGTGTACCTATCAACATCAACTTCATCCAGAGCGTAATAGGCTCTAATTTCTTGAAGCTGACTGTATGTTTCAGCTAATACTGTTGGATCCCATAATCTAATGTTGTTAACTGTCTGTGCGTTTTGAGCAATATCGTCACTTGATAGTGATGGTGATGCTTGAAATGGTTTCTCTTCAATTGCATCTAAACCATAGGCTAATCTTGTATAATTGATGTGTTCTTCAACATATGGAAGCTCTTTATTTAACTCATCTGGAAGTACACGAAATCTTTGAATTGCACTTGGGACTATTCCTCCAACAACAATTGAGACTGCTAGCCAAAGGCCTAGGGCTGTAGCAGGAAGCAGCCATCCCCTTCTTCTTATATTGACAAGAAGTAAAACAGCTCCAAATAGTGAAATTAATATTAGTAATTGTAAAGCTGGTAAATGGGCTACAACATCTGTATAACTTGCTCCAAAAACTTTACCTCTTGGGGAATAAAGTAATTCCATTGCATCTAGTCTGTAAGCAACTGCTTTCAAAATAGCAACAAAAGCTAGTAGTACTGACAAATGAGCCTTACCTCCACTACTAACTTCAGGAAGCTTTTGAGGTCTAAGCTGCATTGCACCAGTAGCAATAAAATAAAGTACAACAACAATAGAAGTAATTGTTATTAGTTGAAAACCCCAAGATACAAATAATCTGTAAAGAGGTAACCCAAATATATAATTTGAAATATCATTATTGAATACAGGGTCTGTGATATTAAATTCTTCTTGATTGATGAATAAAAGTACTTGCTCCCATAGTGTAGAACTTCCTGCACCTAAAAATAACGATAAACCGAGTGCACCAGTAAGTCTAAATCTTGCAAACCTTTCACTAACCCAACTTCTAAATCTAGCAAGAGGATCCTGGGTATCAAATGCTTCAAATATGTCTATTACTGGAGTTGCACGTGTAGCTAATCTCAAGTTAGTAAATATAAATAGAAAGGCAATGGTTGTAGTTGCTGCCACAAGGCCAAGTCTTGTTAAAAGGATTTTTACCCATACATCATTCAAATTTACTGAATCAAACCATAAATAGTTTGTAAAGAAGGTTGCTACACCCCTTGCGATTGAGAAACCAATTATTCCAACAAAGACCAAAAATGAAAGACCTCTTCTTTCGGATCCTTGGTTGTTTATATTTCCTATATTTACCATGTAGATTTATTGTATTTATGTTCTGCGTTTAACGGGAACTATACTCAGAAATTACTTCAAGAGCATTATCGAAAGTTTCTATTGCAATAATTGTGGTTTTGTCATCTTGAAAAGATTCAGCTTCATCATAGTTTGCTGTAGGTACAAGTATTAAAGTAGCTCCAGCTCTTTTTGCAGCTATCACTTTTTGTTTTACACCACCAACCGGGCCAACAGACCCATCTATTTCAATTGTTCCAGTTCCAGCAATTACATTGCTATTAGTTATATCATTGTCAGTTAATTTGTTATAAACATTTAAAGCCATCATCAAACCAGCTGATGGCCCACCCACGCTTCCAGTATCTATGTCAACTTTGATAGGAAAAGTAAACCTCTGATTTGGGGTTGATGCAAGAAAACCAACCATCGGCTCTCCTTTGTATTCAATATGCTCAATAAGAGTTGTCTGTATTTGCATGTCTTTACCATCTCTTACTATGCCTATTGAAACCGTCTCTCCTATGGAAAAAGTTCTAAGTAAAGAAATAAATTGTGTTGAAGAATTTACTGTGTTTTTCAAATCGTCTTTTCCAGATAATGAAACAATTAAGTCATTTTTTTGCAATTTATTTATAACTGGAGAATTATCAAGTAGCCCAACAACTAAAACGCCATCTCCTTCAGATTTAACATTATACCCCAATGAATTTAGAGCTACAGCGATAGCAACGTTTTCAGAAGTTTGCATATTTTGTAGACTAATTTGAGTAAGTTCGCTTGGGGTTACTCCTTTAGGTAATATTGTTTCTTTTGGATAAAGATCAACAGATTCACTTAAATAAGCCCAACTATATAAGAGGTAGTTTGCAACATCTCTTCTTACTGTCAGCTGGAAGAGATTTCCTTCAGGTGTATACGAAGTAGCATCTTCAATGATAATCTCCCATTCATAAGGAGGACCTGGAGACATATAATAATAGTCAGTGTCGATGAATAATCCGGCGTAAGACAAAATTGAAAAGATTAATAAAATTACTACAAGTCTTTTTTTTTGAAATATAGATAACTTTTGCACGATTAAATTTTAGAATAGCAAAAAAATTATAACTAAATAAATAAAGAGCCGACAATTGTCGGCTCTTTAAATAATTTAGTTAATAAAAATTAACTACAAGGACCAGATTCCCAGTCGTATCCACCAGCTGATGGACCAACATAGTTTCCAGCCAAGAGTTTAACTCCACTAGCAATTGTTCCATCTGGAACTGCAATGAAGCTCTCAGCATCTGCTCTGTTTTGTCCAAGTTCTCTTTGTGGCATCATGCCATCAGAGTCAACATAAACACTACCAGCAGCTCTTCTGATACCTGCTCTAGTTAGATCTCCACCTTTGTTGGCAGCTTCAAGTACACCTTTTAAGTGGTGTTGTGATGCCCAACCAGCAACTAAGAATGTATTCGCTGAATCAATTCCCATTGCTGAGAATGTAGCTCTCATAGTTGCATGACCTGGTGTTTCAGCTTCATATGGAGCAACGAAGGCCATAAGGTACATTGAACCAGAAGTAAATAATGGTGCTAATGCAAAACCTTCTCTAACGAATGCATCGTTAAATGACGGTGCAGCCATCATAGATAGTGGTGTCAATCCTTGTTGGAAAGCTCCACCAGCTACTTGTGCCATATGAGTAGGTCCAACTGCTGGAAAGTATGCATCTACTGGTTTTGTAACCATTAGACCAACTGCTTGAGCAACGTCAAACTCTGGACTTGGGACAATGTATTCCCATGCAACAGTAAGACCATTGGCCTCTGCAGCAGCTGCTACGCCTTTAGCGTAATCGCCACCATAATCTCCTGCATATCCCATAATTCCAATAGTTTTAACATCTACTGGATAGTTTGCTAGTGCCCAATCAACTGCATTCATACCATCAGCACAATATGCTGAACCGAATTCAATCACTAATCCTTTATCAACAGATTTGTAAGACCAACCTGAATACCAACTCATAGGAGCTGCAATCATATTGTCTGAATCCATATTATCAAGAATAAATACTGTTTGTGGCGTACCAAGTGACATAGCTAAAGCAGCAACACTATCTCGTTGTGCGTTGTAGCCTTCTAGGTGTTTTTGAGGATTGTAACCTGTGTCAAAACCTTCAACGATTGCGACACTATAGTCTCCAACTCCACCTGTTTGGTTTGCCCAAAGCCAAAAAGCTCTTTGGCCAGTTTCTAATGCAGGTCCAAGTGGCCCATAAGGTCCTGTATAGTCATTGAGTAACCCAAGATATATACAACCTTTTGTAGGATCGGCACCTGTTGGTACTCCACCTATAGCTTCGGGACATGGATCTGCTGTAACTCCAACACCTGTGTCTACAGTACTCGCTGTGGTAACAGCTGGAGATTCAAGTGATTCAACAACTTCAGGAGTTGTTTCCTCTACTGTTTCTTCAGCGGCTCCGCCGCAAGCTACTAAGACAAGGGCTAGAACTGTAAAAAGAATGATTCCCTGCTTACGCAATGGTTTCATTATTCCCCCTTTTATAATTAGTACTAATAAATTTAGGTTACTAGGTTTTTATGAAGTTAGTAGGAAAATGGCCAGGCTTTAAAATAATTACGTAACCTAAACCAAATACCCCATAGCCCCCTAGGTTCAAAAATTAAGAAAAGAACTATAAATAAACCAAAAAGTAATCTTTCAAGCTGACCTAGGTTCAGTGGAAGTGATTGTTCTCCAATCTCAAAGGTGTGTAAGAAGAGCTGAATAAATGCTGGAAAAAGTGTATAAAAAAGTGCTCCAAACAATGGTCCTAAAACTGTTCCTGCTCCTCCAATAACTACTATTGCTACAAAAGTAATTGAGTACAGGAGACTAAAAGTACCAGGCTCAACTCCCCCAGAAACTGTAAAAAAGAGAGCTCCACTAATACCTCCATAAAAACTGGATAAAGCAAAGGCTGATGCTTTATATCTGAATAAATTAATTCCTAGTGCCTCTGCTGCAATGTCACCATCTCTAATTGCAGAATAAGCTCTTCCGGCTCTTGATCTGACTAAATTTTTAAAACCTAACCCTGCGAAAATACATGTCAGTAAACAGAAAAGATAGAGAATTTGGTTTTTTTGTAAATAAAAAGTTCCAAATTCAATTCCTTTTTCTAAATTTACACCAAATAGCTTTAAAGTTGCTACCTTTCTTCCTAGGCCAGCACCACCAGTAACAGATTTAAAGTTTGAAAATAAATGAGAGCCTATGAAAACTAAAGCAAGGGTTACTAAAGCAAGATTAAGACCTTTTAATTTAACCGTAATAGGAGCAATTATTAAACCAACAATGGCAGCTGACAAACCAGCTAAGGGTAACCAAAAAATCATATCAAGATCGAATCCAATCACACTTGAGGTTGCCACCCCTCCAATTACTGCCGAAGTATAAGTCCCAACTCCAATAAAGACACCGTGTGCAAGATTGATTTGGCCTGCTAGTCCAGAGACAATATTTAAGCCCCATCCTGCAATAGCTATCAAAAAAGAAGTTGTTAAAAGAAGTATCCAGTAATCCGAAGCTAAAAAACAAAAAGCAAGAGACAAAGTCACTAATACTCCAAACCAACTTTTTTGTGTATTGTTAGAGAATATAGAAGATTCCTTTTGGTAGTCAGTGTATAGATTTGGTCTACCTCTCATACTCTTTCAACCTCCTCAGTCCCAAATAGACCATCAGGTTTAAAAATTAAAATTACAAACATAATTAGATATGGAGCAACTACAGAAAATCCATTTCCAAATGAAAATCCGATTAGACCCTCAAGGCTTAATTGATAATAAGCCACATAACCCTGTGTTAGGCCGATAATGATAGATCCAACTACTGCTCCCGGTATTGAGTCTAAACCTCCAATTACTACCGCAGGTAACGCCCTCAACGCTGATATGAAGCTAAATTGCGATAAGGTATTGAATCCTCCTGTTATAAAAAAACCAGCAAAAGCTGCTAATATTCCCGCTATCATCCAAACAAGACCAAATATTCGACCAACATTAATTCCCTGGGCCATTGCTGCTTCCTGATCATAAGATGTTGCTCTCATTGCAATTCCATATTTTGACTTTCTGAAGAAAATCGTCAATAGAATAATTAACACTACTGCGGTGACAAGGGCGGCTAATTCAAGATATTTAATATTTACACCACCAATTTTTAAAGCACCAAAATTTCCGTAAGTAGGAAAGGGATCTCCCATATATTTTGGATTAATTCCAATCCAGCTGTCAAGAACAGTCCTCAATAAAATATCAATTCCAATTGTAAGAACTGCGACAGAAAAAACTGGTTCTCCTACCATTGTTCTTAAAAAAGTTCTCTCAATTAGCAAACCCAATATTCCAGTCAGTAAAACTCCTAAAAATAATGCAAGCCAAAAAGAAATACCTCTATCTACAGCCAATGAACTTATGATACCTGCACCTACAACGGCAAGTGCAGGCTGAGCAAAGCTTAAAACTTCCATCGCCTTGTAAATTAAGACAAACCCTATAGCAACTAATGAATAGATTGCAGCTAAAGATAGTCCTTCAACTGTTGCTTGTAGAAAAATAATCAACTGTACATCTCCTCTATTAAGTCACTAAACTTCTCCATCAATACATTTCTTTTAATTTTTTGAGTAGCTGTCATCTCTCCATCTTCATGATCAAGTTCTTTGGGGATCATTTTGAATTTTCTAATCTCTAGAGATGAAGTTTCAGCATTTGCTTTTAAGATTTCACCCCATACAAGATCTATAACTTCCTTTTTTTCTGATAAATCTCTGTAAGTCGTGTGCGCAATATTTTTTCGGAGAGCCCAATTTGATACAGTCTCAAACTCTATTGCTATTAATGCTGACAAAAATTTCCTTTTATCTCCAATTACAAGAGCATCTTTTATAAAAGGTGAAATTTTTATTTTATTTTCTATTTCCTGAGGTGATACATTCTTACCACCACTTGTAATTATGATATCTTTTTTCCTATCAACAATTTTTAAAAACTCTCCATCAAACACACCTACGTCACCGGTATACAACCAACCATCTTCATCTACACATTCTTTTGTAGCTTCTTCATCTTTAAAGTAGCCTTTAAAAACAGCGGGAGATTTAACCAATATTTCGCCATCATCTGCAAGTCTTATTTCCACACCATGATTAGGCACACCTACCGTTCCTAGTTTCATTTTTTTATCATTGTTACCTGTTGCATAGGCGCAGTTTTCTGTCATCCCATAGCCTTCAAAAATTGGGACACCTAATGCTAGAAAAAACTTTAATATTTCAGGTGCTATCGGTGCCGCACCAGAAATTGCAGTTTCAGCTTTACTTAAACCAAGCTTTTTCTTCAATGTCCTAAATGCCAGTAACCAACCAATACCAATAAAGATTTTTGCAATCAGATCATCAAAGCCTTTTTCAAGTTTGCGTTCTGCACCTAAGTTTCCAAAATACATTGAGATTGTAAATAATTGTTTTTTAAGGAATGTTGCATCCTTCATTCTAACCATCGCTCCCGCGTGCATTCTTTCAAGAATTCTTGGAACTGCAGGAAAGATCGTGGGCTGTATTTCTACCAGATCCATTTGTACGGTGTCAATAGATTCAGCAAAATTTATAGTTGCATGTGTGTGAGTTGCTATAAGTAAATCTGTTAATCTCCCAAAAATATGACATAGGGGTAGGTAGGACAAAAATTGTGGATTTGTTGCAGTAACAGACTCCACAAGAGAAAAATTAGGTATCTGAGAGCCAACCCATTTAATATTTCCATGCGAAATCATCGACCCTTTTGGTGGACCTGTTGTACCAGAAGTGTAAACAAGGAATGCAATATCCTCATCCTGAATAGAATCTAATTGTTCGTCAACACAGGTTGGATATGCTTCATACTCAGCTTTTCCAATTTCGAGAAATTCTTCAAATTTCATTAATTTTGGATGGTCGTAATTGTATAGACCCCTTTCTTCAAAATAGATAATTTTATTAAGTCCAGGTAATTCATCTATAACCTCGAGAGCTTTATCAACCTGCTCCTGATCTTCTGCAAATAAAATTTTAGATTCTGAATGGGAAAGTAGATATTTAACTTCTGGTGATGGATTTGTTGGGTACAATCCAACACTTACAAATCCCATGGACTGAATTCCTATATCAGCAATGAACCACTCTGGTCTGTTTTCTGAATGTATTGCTACAGAATCCCCCTTTGATACCCCAAAGTGCCTGAGAGCCATGCCTAGGTAGTTAGATTTTAACCAAAAATCTTTGTATGAAGTTTCTTGCCATATACCATATTCCTTATACCTCATAGCAATCATGTCCGGAAAACGTTCAGCAGTCTCCCTTACTTTTTTAGATGGAGTCTCTCCACCATCTCTTAAAATTTCTTCATAAATTTGGTCCATTGATAGTGCCATATCTAACCTACTCCCAAATACGCATCTATTACTTTTTTATCTTTAACAATATCGGAGGGAACTCCTTCAGCTAATTTTTCACCAAAATTTAACACCATCACCTCTTCTGCAATATCCATGATCATATTCATATCATGATCAACCATAATTATGGTTTTTTTCATTTCTTCGTGTATATCAATTATGAACCTTGCTATATCTTCTGTCTCTTCGTTATTCATTCCGGCAGCTGGTTCGTCCAACAATAACAAATCTGGATTCATAGCTAAAGCTCTTCCAAGTTCAACTCTTTTTTGCACTCCATATGGTAAGGACATTATGTAAGAATATCTGAATTGCTCAATCTCAAGAAAATCAATTATTTCTTCTGCAATTTTTCTAGCTTCAAGCTCACTATTTTTAACTTTTTTACTGTAAAGTAAACTTGAAACTGGACCGTAGTTTAGTTGCCTGTGACAACCTATGAGAATATTATCGATTACAGTCATGTTTTCAAACAACTCTATATTTTGAAATGTCCTAGCGATCCCAAGGGAAGCTACCTCATCGGGTCTTAGTTCGTTAATCTTATTATTTCCATAGCTAACTGTTCCACTTGTAGGTCTATATATCCCACTTATGCAATTAAATATTGAAGTCTTTCCTGCACCGTTAGGCCCTATTATTGAATAAAGTTTTTTTGGCTTAACTTCAAAACTTACATTATTTAAAGCTGTGATCCCACCAAATTTTAGGGTTACATTGTCAAAAATTAAAGACTCTATGACAACCACCTTTTCTTTCTTTTGTAATGCTTTACATCTCTAAAAGATTTTCTTTTTGTTCCTTCAGCATTCAGTCCTAGATAGAATTCTCTAACATCTTCATCATTAAGCAACATACTGCTTTTGTTGTCCATGACTACATTCCCGGTTTCCATAATGTATCCATGATCGGAAATATTTAGTGCCATATTTGCATTTTGCTCAACAAGCAAAACTGTAACTCCTTGAGAATTAATTTCTGTAATTAATTCAGCAACTTCATCAACAAGCTTGGGAGCTAATCCCAAACTGGGTTCATCCAAGAGAAGATAACTTGGATTAGACATAAGGGCCCTTCCAATTGCTAACATTTGCTGCTCTCCACCTGATAGATAACCAGCCTCTCCTTTAGATCTTTCTTTCAATATTGGAAATAAATCTAAAACTTTATCAATGTTATCTTTTATGTCCTTACTATTTGTGTGTCCACCGAGTCGTAAATTTTCAATAACAGTGAGTTCGGAAAAGATTCTTCTTCCTTCAAGAACTTGAGCTATTCCCTTTTCAACAATTTTTGATGGATTGAGGTTTGTAATATCTTCTCCATCAACTGAGATTGATCCTTTTGTTATATCTCCATTCTGAACATCTAAAAGTCCAGTTATTGATCTAATGACTGTGGTTTTTCCAGCACCATTACTTCCAAGTAATGCAACAATTTCACCCTTTTTGATTTCTATAGATACACCTCTTAGAACAAGGATTACGTCTTGATAAACTACTTCTAGGTTTTCAATGGCTAACATCTTCATTATTACTTTAACTGATGCAATACAATTTTCACAACTTAAAATCAATATGAACGAATGTAGCGAAACCTTCTATTAATTTAGTAGTCATTAATTAGAACTAACTAATGATCTACTTTTTCTCTTGAGTATCAATACATTTGAACTAGATATATTATATGTTGTATGGAAAATGAAAATTTTGAACAGCAAGAACTCTTTAAACAAGAAAAATATATATCTGACTTAATAGAACAAAAATCTACTGAAAAAAAGTCATCCTTAAATTCAATCATTGGAAGCTCTATTCTCACCAGTGCAATAGTTCTATCTTTTTTATTTGTATATGGAATTTTTGATGAAGATGAAATTATCATTCCTGATCCAGTAACAATCACAGAGACCGTGACTGAAAAAGAACTAATAATGCCTCGAATAGACTCAACAGAGATAGTTTCTATTGCAGAGCTAGCAACAAAAACTATTGTTCAGATACAGGTAGGTGAAGTAAATGAAAATGATGAATTCATATCCCTTGGTGGTGGCTCAGGAGTAGTTATATCGGCAGAAGGGTTAATTATCACAAATCATCATGTTATTGATGGAGCAAATTCTGTGAGAGCCATTTTTGAAGATGGAAGAATGTATAAAGCTGAAATTATTGGCTCAGATCAACTTACTGATATTGGTCTAGTAAAAATAGAATCTAATAACTTAATACCTATAGCTATAGGCAATAGCGACATCTTAGTAGTTGGAGATCTTGCAGTTGCTATTGGCCATCCATTGACTCTTGGAGCAGCTCCAACAGTAACAACAGGAATTGTTTCTGCATTAGAGAGAAGACTTGATGTTGGTGGACAAGATATGAGCTCTTCAGTAACCCTTTTTGGACTTATACAAACAGATGCCCCTATTACTAGAGGTTCTAGTGGCGGAGCTTTGCTGAACCAGAATGGTGAGCTTATAGGTATTACAACTGCTATAGCTACAGCAGATGTTGGGGCTGAAGGTTTGGGATTTGCTGTACCAATAAATTTAGCATTGAACATAAGTCAAGATTTACTTGATGACGGCAAAGTCTACCATTCCTTTCTTGGAATACTTGGTGCGCAGCATTTTGAAGTCGCCGATGATGGAGCAAGAATTTTTTCAGGTGTTGAAATACAAGAACTCTATGGACCTGCGAATGACATATATGCTATTGGTAAAGCAGGTGCTTTACCAGGAGATATTATTAAAAAAGTCAATGGAAAAAATATAAAAACATTAGATGGCTTAATTAGTTTATTAAGAAGTAAAAAAGCCGGTGACGAAATAAGTATAGAGATAACTAGAAATGGCCAAGTTATTATATTGGAATTTTTGTTAGACCTACGACCTTCTGATGTTTAATGTCTGAAGATATATTTTCTCAGTTTTTTAATTTATTCAACAATAACGATTCTGATGTTAACTGGGAACTTTCGAAACAGATAAATAAACATTTAAATAAAGATTCAAACAACGATATATTACAACTTTCTAACGCAGACCTTAATCTAGAAGAACTTTTCAGATTCTTAGAGTTAAACATTCAAAATAATACTGAATCTAATAGCCAACAAACTAATATCCAGATATTCGAAGCTAGTCAGTACGGAGAATGGTTTTTAGACTCCATACAACATTTTGATTTTTCAAAATTAAATATTGGAGAGCTACCTGGAGGTATCCAGTTGGGGAATATACAATCTTCAATAATTGGAATGCAGCTTGGTAACTTAGCAGGGATGATTAGTAAAAATATGTGGGGGTTAAGCCAATTTGGAATTATACTTCCTCAATCAAAAACACTTGGAATTAATAGAAATACATACTTTGCAAGAATCGACCAATTTGAGTCAGATGCTAATGAACTAGCCCTATCGTTACTTGCTTTAGAATCCATAACTCTTAGTCTTGGAAAATATTCTGCGCCATTCGAAAAAATTATTGAAAACTTAGAATCAGCAAGTAAAGACATGATGGCAGGGTTACAAGGTCTTGAAGCCGATGGAATGAATATGACGAACCCGCAAGAAATGCTTGAGAATTTTTCTGGTATTGAAGGAATAGATCCATCCAAAATTCTTGAAGAGATAATTGCACCTCTCAGCTTCTATAGAGGTGTAATAAAATCTAAAGCAAAAGACTTGAATTTAATTCAAGACAACTCTACATATGACCTTGTAATGGATTTAGGGTTTTCTGTTGGAGAGGATCCATTAGTTGAAATTGGAAATCAAATAAATGAACTTGATACGTCTACAACACATTTTTTTGAGTTTTTAATAACCTCTAGTAACGAATACTCGATTGATGACATTTTAAAAGATAAAAATCTTATACCAAATAGAAGTGAAATTGAAGATCCAATTTCTTGGGCTGCAAGAACTTCTTTGCCACCTATTTAATATAAACAAGTAATATATAAAAAAAAGGAGAAAAAAATGAGCCTACAAGTTGGTGACACAATACCTGAATTCAAACTATACAACTACGATAAGCAATCTTTTGAGGACAAAGATTTTCTGGGAAAGAAAACAATGTTCGTATTCCTTCCTTTTCCATTTAGTAGTGTATGCGACAAAGAAATCTGCGATCTACGAGATAATAAATCTTCAATTGAGAAAGACGGAACTCAAACCGTTTTAATCACTGTGGGAGCTAGCCCTACTAATAATGCTTGGGCAACACAATATGGTATTGAATTCCCTATCCTTGCTGATTTCTGGCCGCATGGAGAAGTTGCACAAAAGTTTGGTTGCTTTCATGAAAAAGCAGGTATTTCATTACGATACTCTTACATCACTGATGAAAATAACGTTATCACTGAGATAATTAAAAGTGATGAAATTGGTGTCGAAAGAGATTTTAGTGAGTATAAAGAGAGCTTTAGCTTCTAACCAACTTCTCTGATATCAAAACTTTGAATTCTCTGTCGTTTTATACGTCTGCGTTCTCTTTCAGAAAGACCACCCCAAATACCAAATTTTTCTGATTGCTCGATAGCAAATTCTAGACAGTCTTCTTGTACGCTGCATGCTCTACAGATAGATTTAGCCTTTCTAGTTGAAGCTCCTCTTTCAGGAAAAAAGATATCCGCATCTGCCCCTTTACAGTTTGCTTCTTCTGTCCACGAAGGCATGCCTCCAATTAGATCTTCCATTTTTGAATTTTCCACCCTTGCTCCTTATATAGAAAACTAAATTACATGTGTGTAATCTATATAGTTTTAGAACAATTGTCAAGAGGCTAATTATTCATTTGATTTAATGTAATTTGAGAAATGTAGGATAATAATATAATGCCAAATCAAAAATTAGTATCCTCTGGAGGAATTTACAAAGGTAAAACAAGTATGTGGCTCTACATATTTCACAGGGTCACTGGGGTTGCTCTTTTTGGATACTTGCTTCTGCATATTATATCTACAGCATTAATCCTTCTTGGACCGGAAGTTTACGAGGGTGCTGAAGCAATTTATAAAAACTTTTATTTTAGAATTGCTGAAATAGGTTTATTTGGCGCAGTCCTAGCGCATGCTATCAATGGACTTAGGATTATTACAGTAGATCTGTGGAAAAAAGGCTCTGACTATCAAAAACAACTTAACATCATATCTTTAGTAATTTTTGTTGGTGTTTTTGTACCTTCAACATACCGAATGGTTGTCTCATATTTTGATTTATGCCTCGAAAAGAGTTCCCCTGGAACAACAGTTACTGACTGTATGATCAGACCTATACCGGATTGGAAATAGTTGATATGAAAACACAAAGAACAGATTGGGGACGTAGGCAACCGCCATTAGGTGGCTCTAGTTTTGAGCTTTACGCTTGGTTTTTCATGAGAGTAAGTGGCCTTCTATTAGTGCTTCTAGCTGTTGGGCATATGTTCATAATGCATGTTTTTAATGACACACTTAATCTTGACTATGAATTTGTTGCTGCAAGATGGGACACTCCCTACTGGAGAGCATTTGATTGGTTGCTGTTGGCATTAAGTCTTCTTCATGGCACAAACGGATTAAGGGTTGTATTGCATGATAATATATCAGACACAACTGTTAGAAAACTCTCTTTAACTGGTTTGTATGTTACAAGCCTAGCCTTCTTTATTTTAGGAACTTATGTTATTGTGGCTTTTGTGAGTAAAGTATGAAAATAATAAAGCACTCATTTGATGGAATTATTGTTGGGGCCGGTGGCGCTGGATTAAGAGCTGCTATTGAAGCAGCACCAACCATGAAACTTGCAGTTATTACAAAGCTCTACCCAACTAGGTCCCATACCGGAGCAGCTCAGGGAGGAATGAGCGCAGCGCTAGCAAATGTGGAAGAAGATAATTGGAACTGGCATGCATTTGATACTGTAAAAGGTTCTGATTATTTGGCTGACCAACCTGCTGTAGATATTCTCTGTAAAGAAGCAATAGACGCAGTTGTTGAGCTTGAACACTGGGGTTTACCTTTTAGTAGATTAGAAAGTGGAAAAATTGCTCAGAGAAGATTTGGTGGACACACTGTTAAAGAAGGTGCAGCTCCAGCCTTCAGGGCTTGTTATGCTGCAGACAGAACTGGACATATGATACTACAGACCCTTTATCAAAAATGTGTTTCAATGGGTGTTGAATTTTTTGATGAATTCCAAGTTTTAGATATAAAAATTGAAGATGGTGTTTGTAAAGGTGTTGTTGCTTATGAAATTGCTACTGGAGATCTTCACGTTTTTGAAGCAAGAGCAGTAACTTTTGCTACCGGTGGATTTGGTAAAATATTTAAAGTAAGTTCTAATGCACACTCTTTAACAGGAGATGGGCCAGGTATGTTGTATCAGAAAGGAATCCCTCTTGAAGACATGGAATTTTATCAATTCCACCCAACAGGAATATATAGATTAGGCATACTTTTATCTGAGGCTGCAAGAGGTGAAGGTGGTATTTTAAGGAATAAAGATGGCGAAAGGTTTATGGAAAGATATGCTCCATCAATTAAGGACTTAGCACCTCGAGATATGGTTTCTAGGGCGATAGCCACTGAAATAAGTGCTGGCAATGGGGCTGGACCGAATAGTGATTATGTATATCTTGACTTAACACACCTTGGAGAGGAAGCAATTATGAAGAAACTTCCTGATATCACAGATTTTGTAAGAACATATGTAAAAATCGAACCTATTAATGATCCTATACCTGTTCAACCAACTGCTCATTACGCTATGGGGGGAATTCCAACTGATGTGCATGGTAGAGTGTTAAGTGATCACAAAGGTGGAGTTGTAGAAGGAGTTTATGCTGCAGGTGAAGCAGCCTGTGTGAGTGTACATGGTGCCAACCGTTTAGGAACCAACTCTTTGTTAGATATAGTTGTCTTTGGAAAAAGAGCCGGTCAGAGCATGGTTGACTATGTATCAAGCACAAAAGCCAGCTCTTTAAGCGAATCAGCAGCCGATGACCTCTCAAACAAAATAACTGGATTTATGGAGAAAGAGCATACAACAGAGTTTTCCGTTGCCAAAATTAGATCCGAACTGCAAGATTCAATGGAAGAGAATGCAAAAATATTCCGATCAAAAGAAACTTTGGAGAATCAGACAGAAATATTAGCCGATCTCAGAGAAAGATATCAAAATGTAACTATCTCAGATAAAAGTAAGGTATTTAACAGTGAGCTTCTTGAAGCCATTGAACTTGATTACTTATTAGACATGGCTGATACAACTGTGGCAAGCGCTTTAGCGAGAAACGAGTCCCGAGGAGCTCACTCAAGGGAAGATTACCCAGATAGGGATGATTCCAAGTTCATGAAACATTCCTTTGCATTTAAAGATGGAGATTCTGTAAAACTTGAGTATAAAGATGTTGAACTTGGTAAATATGAACCTATGGAAAGAAAGTATTAATGGAAATTGATTTAAAAATACTCAGATATGATCCTGAAAATGATAAAAAAGGTCACTGGGAATATTACAAAGTAGAGGCTGAACCTGAAGAAAGAATTCTTGATTTACTGCATAAAATAAAATGGTTTGAGGATGGTTCACTGTCATTCAGAAAATCGTGTGCACATGGTGTATGTGGATCAGATGCTATGGTTGTAAATGGTGAAAACATGCTTGCATGCCAAGTTCTTGTAAAAGAAGTGAGTAACCCTATTAAGATTGAACCAATAAGAGGGCTTCCAGTAGTTAAAGACTTAATAGTAGATATGGAGCCATTTTTTGATAGCTATAAAAAGGTAATGCCTTATCTTATTAATAATGATGATCCTGGAGATAGAGAGAGACTTCAGTCTCCAGAAGATAGAGATAAATTTGAAGACACAACAAAATGTATCCTATGCGCAGCATGTACTACAAGCTGTCCAGTTTTTTGGACTGCAGAAAGTTATATTGGCCCAGCTGCAATTGTGAATGCTCATCGATTTGTAATGGACTCAAGAGATCAAGGTTCGAAACAAAGGCTTGAAATAATGAAAGATGTAAATGGTGCGTTTAGGTGTAGGACTGCATTCAACTGTACAAGTGCATGCCCAAGGGGTATACAAGTAACTAAAGCTATTGAAGATGTCAAAAGAGAAACCCTTTTAAATAATTGAAAACTGAAATCTTAGAACATTTACAAAGAATTACAGAACAACTTAAAATCTCTGACAAAAAGCAATTAGACAAGATTTACTTAGAAATTAAATCAGAAGATAAAATAACAAGAATAAACCTTGGCAATATGGATATTGATAATAAACAACAGGTACCAATTGAACATTTAGTAATAATGATGGATGAATCTACGTTTTTTGATTTAAAGAATAATAACAAACATCCTGAAGATTTAATGTTTGAAGAAAAAATAAAAATAAAAGGTAACTTAGAACTTCTTAAATAAAAAAGAAAAGACGGCTAAGCCGTCTTTTCAATAAGGTTTTAAGATATCTTAATTAAGACTATCTTTTAATCCTTTTGCAGCTTTAAATGCTGGTGCATTCTTAGCAGCTATTTGGATTGTTTCACCTGTCGCAGGATTTCTCCCTTGTCTTGCAGCCCTGTATCTTGATTCAAACTGTCCGAAACCGGCAATGCTAACTTTGTCGCCATTCTTCATTCCGTTTGTTATTCCGTCAAACACTGCCTCCACAGCTGATTTAGCGTCAGTTTGTGACAACCCTACTTCTGCTGCTACAACACTTGCTAATTGATCTTTGTTCATAGCTGTTTTGCCTTTCTTTATTGCGTTTTACTATAAGCTAATTATAGTTTTTTAAAATAAATTTTCTTAATATTCAATAAAATATGGGTTTTTTTATTAAAAGCCTGAATTTATTGGTTATTTATGCTATTGAGCTCTGAAACCTTATCTTTTACGGCATCAGAAGCTTCCTTTAATGCATTTAACTCTGTTTCAGTCAAGTCATACTCAACTATCTCAGTTACTCCATCTTGTCCAAGCTTTGCTGGAACACCTAAGTAAACATCATTTATTCCATACTCACCTTGTAGCCATGCACAAACTGGGAAAACCTCATTTGAATCTGAGATAATTGACTTTACCATAGTTGCTGCTGATGAAGCAGGTGCAAAATATGCACTACCAGTTTTAAGAAGACCTACAATCTCTGCTCCACCTTCAGATGTTTTAGTTACGAGTTCGTTAATATCATCTTTTGACAAAATATCCATTAAGGGTTCTCCACTTACTGTACAAAGTGAAGGCACTGGTACCATCGTTTCACCATGGCTTCCTAATGTTAAGGCATGTACTTCACTCATTTTTACATTTAGTTTTTCAGAGATGAAGTATGCGAATCTAGATGAATCAAGTATACCTGCCTGACCTATAACTCTGCTTTTAGATAATTTAGAAACTTCTGCAGTTAATGTTGTCATCTGGTCTAACGGGTTGGTGACAACAATTATTATTGGATTTTCAGAGTGTTTTAGTATATTTTTTGTAACATCCGTGACAATTCCAGCATTTACCTCTAAAAGGTCCATTCGTGACATACCAGGTTTCCTGGGTAAGCCAGCAGTAATAACAACTACATCACTGTCAGCAGTATCAGCATAGTCATTCGTGCCAAGAATTTTTGTATCAAATTTTTCTACAAACCTAGATTGATTTATATCAAGTGCAAGACCTTGTGGTAACCCTTCAACTATATCTGTCATTACGACTTCATTAGCTAAATTATATTCTGCAACCCTTAGAGCTGTCATAGATCCGTATTTACCAGCTCCAACTACCGTAACTTTTTTCACTACTTACCTTTCGTTTTCTTTATTGTATGTTTTGAACAAGAGAATCTGCAAATGCTGAACTTGAAAGAATAGTGGCATCCTCTCTCCCTCTTGCGAGGTCATAAGTTACATTTCCTTCCAGAATTGATTTTTCCATACTTTCGATTATTAAGTCTGCAGCTTCATTCCACCCCATGTATCTAAACATCATTTCACCTGATAAAATTAATGACCCTGGATTTGCTTTATTTTGACCAGCATACTTAGGCGCAGTTCCATGAGTAGCTTCAAAAACAGCTTTACCATTTTCATAATTAATATTTCCTCCAGGACTAATACCTATTCCTCCAATTTGTGCTGCTAAAGCATCAGAAGCGTAATCGCCATTTAAATTGGTTGTTGCAATTACATCAAATTCTTGAGGTTTGATTAATATTTGTTGCAGAAATGCATCAGCAATAACATCTTGAACTAATATTTTTTCTCCAGCTTCACCGTTTGAATCTTCCCAAGATACAGCTACATCAGAAAATTCATTTTCTATAAGCTCGTAACCCCATTTTCTAAAAGCTCCTTCTGTGAATTTCATGATGTTACCTTTGTGAACAATTGCTAAGTTTTTCTTTCCATTCTCAACTGCAAAATTTATAGCTGCTCTTATAAGTCTTTCTGATCCTGTATTTGAAATTGGCTTTATACCAATTCCGCTATCTTTCCTTATATCCCAATCAAATTCTTGTTTGAGAAAATTATTCAGCTTAACTACTTCTTCACTGCCTTCTTCAAGCTCTTTCCCTGAATAGACATCTTCAGTATTTTCTCTGAATAACACAATATCCACATCTTGTGGATTTTTAGTAGGAGTCTGTATTCCTTTGAAGTATTTTATTGGCCTTAGACAAACATAAAGATCTAACTCTTGTCTTATTGCTACATTAATTGACCTTATACCTTCTCCTACTGGAGTTGTAAGTGGTCCTTTAATGCCAACACCAAATTCATCAAATGTGTCCAGTGTTTTTTGAGGAAGCCATTCCGAAACAGTATCGAATGCTTTTTGTCCTGCTAACACTTCAATCCAATTTATTTTACGGTTACCATTGTATGCTTTTTCTACAACTGCATCAAATACCAATTGGGAAGCTGGCCAAATATCAACACCTATACCATCCCCCTCTATAAATGGAACTGTCGGATTATCTGTATCAAAAGATTCTCGAGTTTTTTTGATTGCATTATTTAATTCTTCTCTATTTAAATTTTCAACCATTACATTATTTCCTTTACTGCTTGTCCAATTTTCGTTGGATTACTTACTACAACTACATTTGCTTCTTCTAGTGCACTCATTTTTGCTTTAGCAGTGCCCTTGTTACCAGAAACAATAGCACCCGCATGACCCATTTTTTTACCTGGAGGTGCTGTTACTCCGGCAATATAAGAAACAACTGGTTTTGAAATATTAGCTTTTATGTATTCTGCTGCTTCTTCTTCAGCAGTTCCCCCAATTTCACCAATCATTACTATTCCCTGTGTTTCAACATCTTCTTCAAACTCTTTTAGAACATCAATAAATGACATACCTGGAACTGGGTCTCCACCGATACCAATACAAGTTGATTGTCCAATATCTAACTGGGTCAATTCGTGCACTGCCTGATAAGTTAAGGTTCCTGACCTTGAAACAACTCCAATATTTCCTGGCAAAGTTATCTCATGAGGCATAATCCCGACGTTTGATTTTCCTGGTGAAATTAGACCCGGACAATTTGGACCTAATAATTTTGATTTGGTCTTTTGCTTTATAAGGTTATACATTTCTGCCTCATCTTTTGCAGGTATCCCCTCTGTGATACAAACAATCAATTCACAATCTGCATAAGCGGCTTCAAGTACTGCGTCTTTAGCAAAGGCTGGAGGTACCATTGTTAAAGCAACATTTGCTCCTGTTTGATCGATGGCTTCTTGTACTGTGTTAAATATTGGGATTGACTCTACTTCTTCTCCCCCTTTACCGGGACGTGTACCAGCTACAATATTCGTTCCATAGTCTCTATTTCTTAATGCATGAAATTGCCCCTCACGTCCAGTGATGCCTTGAACAACTACCTTAGAATTTTCATCAATAAGAATTGCCATTATTTTATTCCTTTCACAGCTAACTCAGCTGCTTGATTCATAGTCTCAGTAATAAATATTTTTTCGTTAGGGTTCTGCTTTAATATCTCTAGACCCTCTATTGCATTTGTTCCATCGAGTCGAATGACAATTGGCCACTTTAAATTTTTGCCTCTTGTTGCCTCTACTATACCTTGAGCAACTAAGTCACATCTAGTAATCCCTCCAAATATATTTATAAAAACACTTGTAACTGACTCATCTGTTTCTAGAACATCTAAGGCTGCACTTACTGTCTCCGCTTTTGCTCCACCACCAATGTCTAGGAAATTCGCAGCACTACCTCCATACTCAGCAACAACATCTAAGGTAGACATAACAAGTCCTGCACCGTTGCCAATTATTCCCACTGAACCATCAAGTTTGATAAAGTTTAATCCCTTTTCTTTTGCCGATTTTTCTGATGGAGGAATTGGGATATCTTTTTCAATATCTTCAAATTCCTCGTGTCTGTATTTTGCATTCATATCTAAAGATACTTTCGAATCTAAAGCTTTTACTCCATCGCTTGTAATTGCTAAAGGGTTAACCTCTACTAAATCACAATCTCCATCTACAAATAATCTAAAAAGTGATTTAATTATCTCTAAAAGCTCAGTTTCATATTTTTCGTTTAAATTAGAGTCTTGAATTGCCTTTAATACCATTTCATCAGTTAAAGAATTTGATGGGTCAATATGTACCATTGTAAGGTCATCAGGATTTTCTTCAGCAACAGCCTCTATGTCCATACCGCCTTTTGCGCTAAGCATCATTAGATATTTTTTTTCTGATCTATCAAGGGTGAAAGATAAATAATATTCTTCATTAATTTCTGATGCTTCTTCTATAAGTATTTTTTCAACTACATGACCTTTAATATCCATTCCTAGTATTTCTTGCGAAAATAGAAGCAGCTCTTCATAATTATTAGCTAATTTGATACCTCCAGCTTTACCTCTTCCTCCAACTTGAACTTGTGCTTTGACGACTACTGGGTAACTAAGGGTGAAGTCTTCTTCCAAATCTTCAATTTTGTTGATTAGATGTGAATTGGGATGTGCAATATCAAAGTTTTCATAAAGCGATTTTCCCTGGTATTCAAATAAATCCATAATTTAACCTACAAATTATATAATGTTCATTAATTTATGCACTGTAAGATTCTTAATCAAATTTGATTGGTGCCCATTCTATGTCTAAATATTTGACACCCCACTCTTCTCCAAAATCAATAGTAATTTCATTTCCAGAAATTTCTTTAATTACGCCTTTTCCGTACTTCTCATGTGTTACTGTGTTGCCAACCTTGCCATCGTTTGACGTTGTTGTGTTTGCTACTCCTAAGTTCTTAACTTTTAGCTCTGTAAAGAAATCTTCAGCTTCGTCTAAAAATCTGCTTTTAAGATTATATGTTGTCCCTCCCCATAGTGTTCTTGTTTGAGAGTATGTTAAGTAAAGTTTTTGCTCAGCTCTTGTCATTCCTACATAACATAATCTTCTCTCTTCTTGTATCTCAAATTCATTCTCTGATTTTTGACTTGGAAATATATTTTCTTCCATCCCCGTCATAAATACATATGGAAACTCAAGACCTTTTGCATTATGCAATGTCATCAATAAAACTTTGTCTTCATCTTCAATGCTGTCAGTATTCGTAAAAAGAGCAAGTGATTCTAAATAGTCTCTAAGTACAATGTAGGGATCATCAACATCTTCCTCATAAAGATTTTCAAATTCGAAAGCTGAGTTAATTAATTCGTCCAAGTTTTCTATTCTCATTTGAGACTCAAGAGTTCCATCTTTTATTAACTGATTTTTATATCCTGTCAGTTCTAATGTTTTGATGATAGCTTCTGAAGGTCCGTTGATGGAGTGAACTTTTAAATCTGTAATAAGTTCTTTAAACTCTTTAAGCTTGTTTAAAATTCTTGCAGATAAAAAGTCCAGATTTTCTATATTATCTAATGAGTTTGAAACAGAAGAGTTTTTTGAGTTGGAATAATCTCTCAATTTTTGGAGAGTAGATTCTCCTATTCCCCGTTTTGGTACATTTAGTATACGCTCAAATGAAACTGCATCGTCTGGATTAACTAGAAAGTTTAAATATGACAAAATATCCTTTATTTCTTTTCTGTCATAAAACCTGACATTTCCAACAATTTTATAATTAATACTATTTCTTCTTAGCTCTTCTTCAAATATTCGAGATTGATTATTAGTTCTATAAAAAATAGCAATTTCAGATTCTTTATTTTTTGATAATATTTCTTTAATTTCAGCAGTGATCCATTTTGATTCATCACGTTCTGAACTAAATTCGATTACATTTACATCCAGGCCTTCTGGATTGTCTGTCCATAATTTTTTATCTTGGCTTCTCGGGTTATTAGAGATTACAGCATTTGCAATGTCTAATATTCTTTGAGAAGAGCGATAATTTTTATCAAGAGTAATAATTTTGGCATTAGTAAAATCTTTTTCAAACTCCTGAATATTTCTTATGTCTGCACCTCTGAAGGCATAAATACTTTGATCAGAATCACCAACAACACATAAGTTTTTATGTTTAGATGATAAAAGTTCAATTAATTTGTATTGAACAAGGTTTGTGTCTTGATATTCATCAACCATAATAAATTGAAACTTTGAAGACCAAAAATTTAATGCTTCTTCATTAGTTTCTAGTAAATCTACAGTTTTGAGAAGCAGGTCATCAAAATCCATAGAATTTGCGAGCATTAATTTTTTTTCATACGAAGTATAGATTTCTGCTACTTTAACATCAAAAAAAGTTTCTGCAGACTCTACGGCTTCTCCTGGACTTATTCTCATATTTTTTAAACTAGAAATACTTGCTTGAAATCTTCTTGGCGAATATTGTTTTAAATCAACATTATTATCTCTCATGCAATTTCTAATTAGTTTTGAAGAATCTGATTGATCGTAAATAGTGAAGTTTGTTTTATATCCTATCAAGTATCCGTGTGTTCTTAAAATTTTCACACAAGAGCTATGAAAAGTAGAAATCCACTTAGGGTGAATCTCTAGACCTAATAGTTTACTGATTCTTTCCTTCATTTCATTAGCAGCTTTGTTTGTGAAAGTAATAGCTAATATATTGGAGTAACTTATTGAGTGATTCATAACAAGATGAGCATATCTGTAGGTTAGAACTCTAGTTTTTCCAGACCCTGCACCTGCAACTATTAGTAAAGGGCCATGCGTGTGTTCAATGGCTTCTTTTTGCTTTTCATTAACCAGTTGGTTCCACCCATCAGGAATCTTTACCCTGTTATCCATTTACTTAGAGTCCTAGAATATTATTAACTTCGTTGATGGTTTCTTCTGCTGAAATTTGTGCCTCTTTAAGATTGCTTTCCAATACTTTTGAAATATCTTCGTTCTCTAGCTCTTGAAAATTTGAATAAATTGGTGCAAAATAATTAGAGACTGCTTCTCCTACTGCAATTTTAAATTCTCCATATTGTGAATTCTCAAATATTTTTTCAACTTCTTCGAGAGAAATATTATTGATAGAAGCATATATATCTATCAGATTACTTATTCCTTTCTTCTCTTTTTCGTCATAAGTAATACTATTTCCTGAGTCTGTGACAGAAGTTTTAAATTTTTTCATGATGATGTCTTTGCTATCATCAAAATAAATTGTTCCATTGATGTCATCAGAACTCTTTGACATTTTATTTTCAGGATGTTTTAGGGACATTAACCTTGTACCAGACTTTCCACTAGATTTTTCAGGCAAAGGAAATACTTCCCCATAATTGTTATTAAATCTCTCTGCAATATTTCTAGTAAGTTCAAGATGCTGAGTTTGATCATCCCCAACAGGAACTTCATTGGCTTTATGAATTAAAATGTCTGCTGCCATCAGAATTGGGTATGTGAAAATGCCTGAATGACTACCAAGGCTATCTGCTTTTTCTTTATACTGTGTCATTCTTTGCAGCTCTCCAACTTGGCAATAATTGGAAAGAACCCATGACAAGTAGGCATGTTGTGGAACTTTACTTTGAGCATAAATAATAGAATTATCTAGGTTTATTCCAGCTGCAACTAATAATTTAAGAGTTTGATCAATATTGAACTTCAGATCTGTTGGATTTGGATGAGTAGTTATGGAATGCAAATCTACTACACAAAAATAATTTTTATTCTTTTCATTAGATAGTTGAACCCAATTTTTAATAGCACCTAAAAAATTGCCCAGGTGTGCTTTGCCTGTTGGCTGAATTCCGGAAAAAACTGTTTTCATACCTGCTATTCTAATGACTTAAATGAAGTTGGAGTAGCTTATCAAATCTCAATATTCTATGTCTCCCTACTCAGGATTAAGAAATATAATTTTGATCGGATTTCTTTTTGGGTTTCACGGACTTTTTAATCGGAGTCTACTTCTTAGCGGCATCAGTGAAATCTACATAGTTACAGCACGAATAACTTTAGTAGCATTCCTGTTAAGCATTTATTGTTTTAATGAATTCAAATCAGAAATCAAATTAGATTACTTTTTAAAAGGAAGCTGGACAGGATTTCTAGCAATCTTTATACCTGGTTGGACATTTATATATGCATTAAAAGATATATCGGCAGGCTTACAAAGTATTTTTATATCAACAATTCCAATGTTTACTATCTTTTGGGTATATTTTTTTTATAAAGAAGAAAAAATTACAAAGTCAAAAGTTTCAGCAGTTCTTATAGGATTGATAGGACTTGCTGCACTATTTAGCTCTGGAGCTACTGGAATATCAAATGATGGTAATTTATTTTTGGGAGGTACTTTGGCATTAATTGGTGTCCAGGGGCTTGCAATCGCAAATATTACAAATAAAAAAGATTCTCAGTATATTCCTGCAAAAACATACTTGCTGACCCAGTGGTTATTTGGTAGCTTTCTTTCAATCATATTATTCTTTATTTTGGGCGGAAAAATTGAACTATTATCTTTGCCTAATACAGGCAAGTTGTTAGGGCTTGTATTTATAGATATATTCAATTATTCATTATTCTTTTACACTATTAAACGTCTTTCGGCAACTTTTACATCTTTAGTTGATTATGTTGTGCCGATATTTGGTATATATCTGGGTTATGTTTTTTTAGACGAAATAGTAAACAATATTTTTTACTTCACATTATCTATGATATTTGTATCACTTTTTATTGCTGTAAAAGGAGAATCTAAAATTTAGGCTAACCTCAAAAGTACTCGAGTCATTTTTGCGGTCGCACCCCATAGAGTTTCTTTATCAATTCTAAATATCCAATCATCAGGATATATTCCTCGGAATCGCCAATTTTTAGGATTTCTTAAATCCTCTATTGGGACAAGAAATACATTCTGTACTTCATTTTTGTTATAAGACTTAGGCTTTTCGGATAACTTACATAAAATTGGATAAACTTTATATTTAAATTCTATTGTATCAACTGGGTTTATCTGACCGATTGGCTCTACTAGATTCCTGTCAATCAACAGTTCTTCAGACGCTTCTCTGATAGCAGTGTCTACAATACTGAGATCATTCTTTTCTTTTTTTCCTCCTGGAAAAGCAATATGTCCTTTGTGTGTGGGCATATCATTTGATCTTTTGATAAACAAAATACTATTTTCTTCATACATTAAAATTGCTACAGAAGCATAGTTCTCATTTTTTGATTCATAAGGAAATGTAAGATCTTTATAATTTAGATTTAATTTCAATATTTTATTTTTCGGCAACAATTGATATTTTTATGCCTATTGGATTAAGGACTTCCCAAGCACCAAATTTTGTAGGGGCATCGAATCCAAACCAAGTTGTATCAACTTCAGTAATACCTGAGACATATATAACTTCATCTTCCATGTATGCAGTTATTGAAAATGGGACATTTACTTCAGTATCTCTTATCTTTAAGAGACCAACAATCGTCTCATCTATTTTCGAATCAAAATTATTGTTTGGAAAAACTATCTCGTCAACTTTATATGTTGCTTCTGGAAAAATTTTAGACTCCAGCCAATTCTTTTGGATTGCCCCATCTCTTATGCTACTGCCACTTTTTAACGTACTAAGGTCTGCAGTGATAGCTAGATCTTCTACTTGCAAACAAGAATCCGCAGAGTCGCAGTCACTCAATGTGAGTTTAAATTCTCCTGATATTTGATTTGTTACTCCTTCAACAATCTCTAGATTTGCATTTAAAAATTGCTTTGGAGCTAAATAGCTAACAGAACTCAATTCGCTGTTTACCTTGTAAACCTCTTTATCGAAAGTCTCTAGTTGAGTTACTTGAATGGATGTTGTTGTAACTTCAATAGTTTCTTCTGTTTCAGATTTTATAGTTTCAACTACTTCCTCTTCTAACGGCTCTGTGTTTTCTGAGCTACAGAAAGAAAATACGATTAGAAAGACTAATAATTTTTTCATAATTTTATTGTAGTACTGTTTGTTTTAAGAAATAAATGCTAGATTGTAATATGGCTCTAACTTCAAGAAAGCTATTACAAGTACTAATTGGTACAACATTAATTGGTACTGGAGTGGCATTAAATTTTTCTTCTAGGCTAGGTCTAGGTCCCTGGGGTGTTTTTCATGAAGGTATTTCTATGAAGACAACACTCTCATTTGGAAGTGCCATAATAGCTACAGGGATATTTGTAACTCTTCTTTGGATACCGCTGAAACAAAAACCAGGTATTGCAACATTTGTTGATATTTTTTGGATTGGTACAGTTGCAGATCTAGTTATTGGTTTGGGTCTCGAGGCTGAAAGTACAACTATTAAATGGGTTTTTGTCATTGTTGGGATTATTTGCATTGGGTCAGGAACAGCTATTTACGTTGGTGCAGATATGGGCTCAGGTCCAAGAGATGGCGTCATGGTTGGTCTTGAAAGTAGAGGGATAAAAATTGGTTTAGCTAGAAACATTATTGAAGTAACAGCTTTAAGTTTAGGATGGCTTTTAGGTGGAACAGTTGGGTTATCTTCTGTTGTAATAGCTCTTTCAATTGGCCCTGTTGTTCAAATAGTCATTCCATATTTTGATCTGAGACCATAATTTTTATCCGATAACAATTAAAAATCGGGTATATTATAGGCTCATGAGTGTTCAGTTAAGTTCAAAAGATCGTATGAGAACTTTTTTACTTCTTCCACTGTATATTGCTTTTTTTATTGTACTTTTAATCATTATTATTTTTGTATCGTTTTTACCTTATGGAAGAATCTTAGGGACAAAACTATATAATTTTTTTGGTCTTTCAGGACTAAAAGTTGCTGGAATAAACTTGAAAGTGACTGGTGCTGATAAAATAGATACAACTCAGAGCTATGTTGTCATTTCAAATCATCCATCTACTCTAGATATATTTACACACATTACAGCTCTTCCAGTCTCAATACGATTTCTTACAAAAACTGAACTTTTCAGAATTCCCCTTCTAAGCCGTGCGTTAAAAGTTCTAGGTCTTCCAAGAATTGATAGAAAAAGAGCACAAATGAATCTCCCAAAAATTAACGAATCAATTCAAAAGGTTATTGATAATAATAATTCTATTATGATCTTTCCAGAAGGAACTAGAAGTAATCAAAAAGCTTTGCTTCCATTTAAAAAGGGTGCTGCTCATATAGCTAAACAATTTAATTTACCAATTATTCCAGTAGTTACACATAATGCTCACGAACTTATGGTAAAAGGTGGTGTTTGGTTGAAATCTGGAGATATTGATATTCAAATATTAGAACCTATCACTGATGTTCAGAGTTATGGAGTTGACGAACTTACAGATTTACTTTTTCAAATAGTGAATGAACAACTAACTACTTAAAAAATCGTTTAAGAAGGTATCGAATTCCTTAATCTGGGTATTCTCTTGTAATCTTTTTTCCAAGTTGTTATCTGATGAAAATAGATAAAAATCTTTAAATACTTTTAATCCATAATTTTCTAACTGTGTGGCCAAAGAACTGTAGGCGGTATATGAATTTCCACCTTTTCCTAGTACTGCAGAGACTATTGCAGCTTTTTTATTTTTGAATAATTCATTATATTTAAAACCATCAAATGCCAAGGATAGCCAATCTAATGTGTTTTTTAGATGAGAAGCATACCCTCCATTAAAAACCGGGCTATAAATAATCAAATGGTCACATTGCAATAAAGTGTCTCTAATTTGTTTTATTTTATCAGGTTGATCAACGCCCCCTTCTAAAATGAATGGAATATCGCTGTACAAATTATCAAACAAATAGGTTTCTACACCTTTTTCTTTTAAATAGCCTTTACTATATTCTGCAGCTTTTTTATTACCGGAAACATCTGAGGAACCAGCCGATAAAAGTAATACTTTTGACATACTGTAATTATGTAATTAACTTTGATTTATGGGAAAAGAAAAAATAGATTATTTTAATTCACTCGATATAAGAGTTGGTGAAATAATTAATGTAGACGATTTTCCAGAAGCTATAAATCCTTCGTACGTTATAGAAATTAATTTTGGTAAGGAAATTGGTATCAAAAAAACAAGTGCTCAGATCACAAATTATACTAAAGAATCTTTAACTGGGAAAAAATGTATTGGAATAGTCAACCTCGGAGAAAAACAAATTGGTCCAATTATGAGTCAGTGTTTAATTTTAGGGTCAGTCGATGAAAATAAACTAGTCAGCTTACTTTCGCCTGACAACATGGCCTCAGTCGGAGATAAGATAGCCTAACTAGGTTGTTAATGAAATAAACTTTTCTAGTTTGAAGTTTCCTACCCTCTTATAAACTTTCTCTGCATTGCTGTCAACGAGTACATATGTTGGGGTGTATTGCAAGCCATACTTTTCAACGATATCGTGGTAGTTTTTTTTCGAGGCATTGACGGAAACCACAGGGATTTCCGGTTTTTTCTTTTTGAATTCATTAACTATGAATTTTGATGCGCTACATCCGAGTCAGTAATCTGAATAAAATTCAATAATTGTGTATTTACTAGAAGAAAAATTATGATCGTCAATTACCACTCCCCTGTTAGAGGTAAATAAATATAAACCAAAAAATGCTCCAAGTACTACAAAACTTAAGAAATACAAGACAGCAAAAGGCTCGAATGTTATAAAGATAACTGCTAATCCGATGACCCAGCCTACTGGAAGATATATCAAACTGTATCTGTTTAAAATTCTTAAAATTGATTTTTTCATATATATATTTTTTTAAAGTTATGCAAATTATACTTTGATTATGAAGTTGATAAGTGAGATTAAAAAAAAGGGTCATAGAGTAACAAAATCAAGAGAGCTTATTTGTCAAATTCTTGAAAGTTCTGGTCATGCACACTTTACAGTTGATGAGCTGTATAAAAAGGTTACTAAAAAGAGTATGGAAGTAGACCTGGCTACAGTTTATAGAACCTTAGAACTACTTGGAGAAATAGGGTTAATAGCTCATTTACACCAAGCACACGGTTCAGGAATCTATTTTTTACGTAATGAAGAAAATACAATGCATTTAATATGTATAAGCTGTAACAAAATTATTGATATCAGTTTTAAAACATATAACAAAATAAATTCTTTATTAAAAGATGAAACTAACTTTAGTACAATTAACAATAACTTTATATACTCTGGGACTTGCGAAAACTGTAAATAAGTATTCTTTTTGCAAATAGTTTGCATTAACATAAGAATATGCAAACTACACATTCTCACCACCTCTCTCTTCATGATGAGTCAATACTTTATAAATTAAGTCCTCAATCTAAAATACTTGCTACTTTTTTAATTGTTCTCTCTATTGCATTTTCAAGAGTTATGAACCCTTTTCAAATTATTTCTCATGGGCTTATTGTTCTCCTTATTGTTAGATATTCTCAGATTCCTTTTAAGACATACCTAAAACGCCTAACGATTGATATCCCATTTATTCTTTTTGCTTTATTTTTACCTTTCTTAAGCAGTAGCAATAATGATGTAGTGTTCACGTTTTTATCATTCAATATATATGAAACAGGCTTATTAGAAATGTCTGCAATCCTTTTTAAAGCTACTGCAGGAGTGTCTATGGGAATAGTTTTAACTGCTGTCACAACAAATATAGAACTCATATATGGTCTTCAAAAATTAAGACTTCCTTCAATAATCATTGCCATAATGTCATTCTCCATAAGGTATATTGATGTTTTTATCGATGAATTTAAAAGGGTAAAAATTTCTATGCAATCTCGGGGTTATATTGAAAAGGGAATTAAAACGCTTCTTCCAATAGCCTATGCCTCAGGAGCAATGCTGATTAGAGGTTATGAACGTGGAGAAAGAGTTTATTTATCAATGATATCAAGAGGTTTTAAAGGTTCAATTCAGCTTCAGGATAGAGAATATGAAACTTCTAAATATTTAATTATTCTTACTATTGCTTCGATTATTATTTTAATTTTGGATACACAAACATGAGTAAATACTTAGAAATTTCGAATTTAAGCTTTCAGTATCCAGATGGCTACCAAGCCCTAAATGAAATTAATTTTGGACTTGATGAAGGAGATTCTTTAGGAATACTTGGACCAAATGGGGCAGGAAAAACAACCTTGATATTACATTTAAATGGAATCTTAGGAGATATGAATGGTTCCATTGTATTAAATAATTTAGAGTTCACTGAAGATAATCTTGCTGAAATAAGGAAAACGGTTGGTGTAGTTTTTCAAGATCCCGACGATCAACTTTTCATGCCCACTGTTCTAGAAGATGTAATGTTTGGCCCAAAAAATTTTGGGTACTCAGAGGAAGCAAGTTTAGAAAATGCTATTGAAGCATTAAAAATGGTTGGTATGGATGAGTACCAAGAGAAAGCTCCCCACCATTTGAGCTTTGGTCAAAAAAGAAAGGTTGCAATTGCTAGTGTGCTTGCCTCTAAACCTCAATTGCTTGTACTTGATGAGCCAAGTTCTAACCTAGATCCCTCCTCAAGACGTGAACTAATTGATATACTGCTTTCTTTAGATGTATCTATAGTGCTAGTAACTCATGATCTGCCTATGGCATTAGAGATTTGCCCAAGAAGCATTGTTGTTAATAACGGGACTGTTACCCAAGATGGCAAAACGAAAGAATTACTTACTAATGAGAAGATAATGAAAGAAAATCGTTTAGAACTTCCGTTTGGTTTTGCTTTACATCACTTAGATGATGAGTAAGACTCACTGTTTATAAATTTTACTATCTTTTCTCTGGCATCTTCCGCCTCTTTTATCGGGAAGAATTGCCATGCATGCCAAAGATTATCCCAAACTTGTAACTCATAATTACTATTTATTTTTTTTAGTTTCTTACTGAACTCAACGGCATCATTATAAAGTAACTCATTAGAGCACACTTGTATAAGAACATCAGGAAATTCTTGAATATCTGCAAATACGGGTGACAAGATTGGGTTTGCTGGATCATGATCTCCAGCGTAATACTCTCCCATCATGTGCATTCCATCAAGCAAGATAAGGATATCTTTATTCTTTAAGAAATTTCTATCTTTATTTTTATCTGATAAATCAAGCCAAGGTGACATTAACACTAATTTCTTTGGTCTAAAAGTAAATGAATCATCCACACATAATCCTGCAGCAAGCCCGCCACCTGCAGACTCCCCAATCCAAATTGAATCCTTGCCTTGTTCTAAATCATCCAAAAAGGAAACCACTTCTTTAGAATCATCGTGTGCACTAGGGAATACTGCCTCAGGTGAAAGTCGGTACTCAAAAATATAAGTCACCATATTAGTTGATGCAGTAATCTGAGATAAAAGATTCTTGTGAGAAATGACACTACCTGAGTAATACCCACCTCCGTGGAAATAAATTGCATAAACATCACTCTTGGGATTCTTTGGTGTTAATTTATGTGTATTAAATTTTGCATTGGCAAGCTTTGTAATTTCAACATCAGGATGAAATTCATTAAGTTTTATACCAGAGTAGTTGATTCCCTCTCTTGATACTTTCGCAAATTCAACTCTTTCTTGATAGGTAACTTGATTAACTGGTTTATTCATTCGAATTTTGTCTCTATATTTTCTTAAAGGCAAAATAATATAGAACAATCTTGTCCTTAAGGAAATTGGAAACTTAGGTATGTAATCTAAAGTAAAAACTTCAAGTACTTTGATGACAATCTTTAACATACTTTAATTATACATTTCTTGGAAGATTCCAGAAATCCCTATAATGGTTTAAATGAAAGTAGCTAAAGGAAGCATTGCAATTATGGGTTCTGGGGAAACTAGCCCATCTCTTGTTTCTGTGCACCGAAGTTTTGTAAAATCTCTCGACAATCAAGTAAACGCTTATTTAATAGATACCCCTTTTGGCTTTCAAGAAAATGCAGATGTATTAGTTGAAAAATTAAAACTTTTTTTTAAAAAAAGTGTTCAAATTGATATTAATTTAGCAAGTTTTAGAAATCAAAAAATTATTGACTCAGTTGAATATTTTGAAATGCTTGAAGAATTAAAAAAATCAAATTTTATATTCTCGGGTCCTGGTAGTCCTAGCTATGCAACGAAGACATGGATGGATTCTCAAATACCAAATTTGATTTTTGATCACCTAAAAGATGGAAAATATGCAGTATTTTCTAGTGCCGCAGCATCGACTCTTGGTGAAAAAGCAATTCCTGTTTACGAAATCTACAAAGTAGGTATGGATCCCTATTGGGAAAAGGGTTTAAATACGCTTGAGCTATTTGGTTTAAGTTGCACAGTTGTCCCTCATTTTAATAACAAAGAAGGTGGTAACCACGATACAAGTTGTAGCTACATTGGTAAAAATAGACTGAATCAACTTTTAGAGTCTGAGTACACGAATATTCTTGGTGTAGATGAGCATACAGCTCTAGTAGTGAATGGATCTAAAGAAGTTTTTACAGTAGAAGGTCTTGGTAATGTAACCACAATCACAAATACTGGAGAGACTGTATTCAAAGGAGGACAGGAATATCCATTAACTGATTTACAAAATCTTCTTATTAAGAGTAAGGAAAATAATAATAGTGCAAGCCAAAATAAGAGTGATGAAACAGATGAAAACAGTCTTAAAAAGAAAGTAGCCAAACTAAATCTTGAATTAAAAAATAACCAGAATTACACATTACTTTTTGAGAATACGATCTCTGAAATCATCAGCTTAAGAAATAAATATAGAAATGAGAATAAATATAACGAGTCTGATGAAATTCGTGACTTACTTGATAGGCTAAATATTGTTATTGAGGACAATATAAATGGTTCGAGCTGGAAGTTTAAAGATTAACAGTACCGTACTTACCAATTATCTTAAATTTCTTTGTTACATCTTTTAATTGATTTTGTAATTGAAAATCAACTTCCTCATCTGAGTTTTGAAAATCAATATAAAATTTGTATTCCCACGGACTACCTATTATCGGTCTTGATTCAAGTTTTGTTAAGTTAACATTTGATTCTTCAAATATTTTTAAAGCCGCTAATAGTGAGCCTGGTTTATCGTCAGCTATTAGTATTGCAGACCTCTTATCTTTATTTAATTCAAGCAGGGGGTCTTCTGTTCCCACAAGAAAAAAACGTGTATAGTTTTCAACATGATTAGAAATATTTTTTTTCAGAATATTAAATCTTTCATCATTTTCAAAATGCTCTCCTGCTATGCCTGCCGTTGTTCCAGAGTTATTATTTAAAAGGCTTAACACACTACCTGCAGTGTCGAATACAGGCTGTAGCTCTACATTTAATGTTTGAAGATAATTACTACATTGTTGTAAAGCTTGCGGGTGAGAAATAACTTTGTCAACCATTTCTAGCTTTGAGTCTTTTAACCCAATAAGTGCGTGAGATATTTTTTTCTTAAATTCACCATATACTGATAAATCACTTTCAATCAAATTTTCATAAGAATCCACAACTGTTCCTACAAGAGAATTTTCTACAGGCAACAATCCATAATTTTTATTACCAACTTTAGTAACAACTTCTTTAAATGTCTGACAAGGGATGTAGCTATTTGTAGAGAAATAACTTTTTAATACAGCTTCTGAGTAAGAACCCTCCGATCCCTGATAGTAAATATTATTAATTTTTTTCATATAAATAATCTACAGCCTCCATATATCCCTTTACTCCCTTTCCGATAATGGTTGTTGAGCATAAATCAGTTATTAAATTTATCATTCTGAAATTCTCTCTTTTTTTAATATCTGAAATATGTACTTCAACTATTGGAATATTCAAAATAGATAAGGCATCTCTTATCGCAATGCTTGTGTGTGTGTAGGCACCTGGATTAATTATTAAACCATCTAGCTCTTGCTCAACAACGTCTTGGATTTTAGACACAATTTCTCCTTCAATATTGGATTGATAAATTTCTATCTGGAATTTGTCTTTTGAATGTTTTTCAATTTGAGAACAAAGATCGTCATAAGAGGTATTTCCATATTGAGCCACTTCTCTAATTCCAAGCATATTAAGATTTGGACCATTAATTATCATTATTTTATCCATTAATAACCTCATCTAGTAGGTCCCTTATGTCATAATCAATTAACACTGGTTCTCCTATATTCTTTAAAAGAACATATTTTACTTTTGAGTTTTCAACCTTCTTATCATTCAGTAATAATTCTTTCAACTGAGCAGAGTTTTTTTTAAATTCATAATTAGTACTTATTTGCAGATTGTCCAAAAATTGTTCAAATTTTGCTGACACATTTGGAGCTAATCCACATAATTTTTCAGATATCTGCATAGCTTTCAATATTCCTACAGCTACTGCTTCACCGTGAGATATTTGATGATGCGAATCTGCTTCAATAAGATGTCCTATTGTATGTCCGAAATTTAAAAACATCCTTTCTGATGACTCTTTAAAATCATTGTTAACAATATTGTTCTTTATATCAATTGCTTCACTTATCAGGCTAACATCAATATTATTGACATCGACTTCATAAACCTTCTCAACCAATTCAGGGCTCCCTAAAAACCCAGCTTTAATTAGTTCTATTAAGCCGGTTTTAATTTCTTTTTCTGGTAATTGGCTTAAAAATTCAGGACAAATCAATACTTCTTGGGGCATCATAAAAGTTCCTATTTGGTTCTTTCCAAATTCATTATTAATGCCATTCTTACCTCCATGTGCTGCGTCAACCATTGATAGAAGTGTCGTTGGGATAGTAATTAGTTTTGTTCCTCTTTTATAGGTGCTTGCAGCAAATCCAACTGAATCCGAAACAACACCTCCACCAATAGAAAAAATTGTCGAACTTCTTTCAAGGGATTTCTCGAACATTATTTTCCAAATTTCAGATACTGTATCTATGTTTTTCTCTTCCTCGCTTACTTTGATAGCTATTGTTTCCATACTTGAGTTACCTAAAGTTGGAAACTTGCATAGAACATTGTTATCTATGAACACAAGATGCGATTCATCTTTTATTTTTTGCTCACAATAAGCTTCTAATTCATTTATTGATTTAAAGTATGCAACTTTTGAACCTATCATTTTAATCCCAACCTAACTGAGCAACTATTATCTTGGAAGCTTCTTGTAAACTGTGTTTAGACATATCAACAATATTTCTGCATTGTTCGTATGACTTTAATCTATTGTGGTAAATGTTCATCACTTCCACTTCTCCTAAATCTACTAAAGGTCGATCGCTATTTTTGATATATTGCCATAAGTTTCTAAATTCATTTTTAAGATAGAAAGAATTTTCAGATTGTTGAACTGTATTTCTTATTAAATCAGATGCCAGTGATCCGCCACCAAGGGATATTATTGTTTTTGGCATATTTTGAATCTTAATGAAAGACTTTTCCTCTTCTTGTCTAAAAAACTCTTCACCAAATTTTTTAAACATATTGTCAATGCTTTCTGAGTTTTCAGCTTCAACTATGTCATCCAAATCAATTGTGTTGAATTCTGTTTTTTCTTGTATAAGTTGTAAAATTGAAGACTTTCCAGAACCCATAAAACCAACTAAATACGCTGTGTTATTCGACATCATAATTCATAGTCCATAATTCATTTTTCATTTGAAATTCATCTACTTCAATGTTTGGAATATTGTTAAAATTTTTAACTACCTCTTTCTTATTGTCTCCTCCAGTTTTTAACAATAAATTGTTCAATACCTCGAAAGCCATGACTGCTTCAAAAATTGGTATTGCCCTAGGGACAGCACACGTATCTGAACGTTCATATACAGTTTCAGTCTCACTTTTTGTAAATAAATTTACACTCTTTATCGGGGTCAGAGTTGTACTGATTGGCTTCAAATGGGCTGTAATATAAATGTCTTCTCCATTTGTCATCCCTCCCTCAAAACCACCTAGGTTATTTGAAATTTTATTAATTTTTTTTCCTTCAATTGAATACTGATCTTGTACCTCTGTACCTGTTTTTCTAGATACTTCAATAGCATTACCAATTTCTACAGCTTTTACACTCTGCACAGACATAAATTGTCTTGCTAAAATTGCATCTAATTTTTTATCCCAATGTACATAGCTTCCTAATGTTGCAGGTACACCAGTAGCTATACAAGTTATTGAGCCACCTAGTGTATCTTTAAGCTTTCTTGCCGAAAGAATCTTGGCTTCCATAGCTTTGCTAGCTTTAGAGTCAGGGCATCCAACGCTAGAATTTATAACTTCTTCTTTATCGACTGTTTCGTCTAAACCTCTCTGATAAGTTACGTCACCAATTGAAGAAACGTATCCTACAATACTAATTTCAAGTGCTTCAAGAATCTCCGCTGCAATTGCACCTACTGCAGTTCTCATGGCAGTTTCTCTTGCGCTAGCTCTTTCCAAGACTAACCTTATATCTTCATGATTATATTTTGCTGTACCAACTAAGTCAGCATGGCCTGGTCTAGGTACTACATAGGGTTCTATTTCTTTATCTTTCCAATTCTTCCAATCTTTATTTAATATTCTTAAAGCAATTGGGGAACCAGTAGTTAAACCATTTACTATTCCTGAAGTTATCACAACTTCATCTTCTTCAATATTCATCCTTCCACCAGAACCAAGTCCTTTTTGTCTTCTCTGTAAAAAACTATCTATATATTTTTTTGTAACTTTGAATCCTGCTGGAACCCCTTCTAAAATACCAGTCAATTCAGGTCCATGGCTTTCACCCGCAGTTAAATATCTAATCATCTATTCCTTCCAATTCTTTTAGTACTTCACCATAAATTCTAATGGGGCTTAAGTCTGCAGATGTCCAAATATTAAAAGACTCTATTGCCTGACAAACAAGCATTCCTAGACCGTCATATTGATTAATAGATTTATCGAATTTATCTAAAAAGGTGTTTGCAGACCCATACCCAAGGTTGATTACAGTTTCTAAATTATCAAAAAACTGCCAGTCAATATTGAAACTAGTATCTTCATATGGAGGCATACCTAAAGGAGTTGTATTTATAACCAAACCTATTGACTTGCTGATTTTAGAAATTTCACTGTAAGGGATAGTTCCAATACTCTCACCCCTACTTGCTATGTAGTAATTAACATTCATAGAATCAAGGCTATACGCAATAGCTTTTGAGCTACCTCCCGATCCAAGTATTAGTACTGAATTTATACCAAAATCATATTGGATTAAATCTAAAAAAGTTTTAAAACCTGAAAAATCTGTATTGAATAAGTAGGTTTTTGAGTTTTTGTTGAGTATGGTATTACTAGCACCAATTCCTTTGACACTATCACTTAGAATTGACGTATTGTTAAGAGATACTATTTTTTCTTTATGAGGAATTGTGACATTATAACCTGAGAAATCATCATTTATTCTTGAGATAATTTTAGAGTTAATAATCTCATGTTTAATTGTATGGTAACTTCCTTCTAAACCACATAAATCTAATAAAAACTTATGAATTTGTGGTGAATAAGTTTTTTCTAACGGCCATCCTAATATACCTAGTTTATTCATTGATTTCTCCACCAAGATGAGCAATGTCTTCAAAAAAAGATGGGTATGAATCATTAATACACACTGTATTATCTGGAATAATTCTCTTACCGAGAGTAATATTTGCGATAAGTGCTGTCATTGAAACTCTATGATCATCTTCTGATTTAATAACCCCAGACTCTAAGCTTTGTTTACCAGTTATCTCAAAACCATCAGAATGCATTTTAATTTTGCCATTTAAAGTTTCAATAAAATTTTTCATCGTTTCTAAGCGGTCTGACTCCTTTATTCTCAACTCCTCTGCTCCCCTTAAAGAGGTGACACCCTCAGCTTGAGAGGCTATGAAGGTCAGAATTGGAACCTCATCAATGAGGTCAGGAATTTCTTCTGAATTAATTTGAGTTCCAACTAGATTTGACTTAGACACATGTATGTCTCCAATCAATTCATTGCCAATTTCAGCAATATTCATTATTTCTATATCAGCATTCATTCTTTTCAATACTTTCAAGAAGCCAATTCTTCGCTCATTAATCAGAACTTTCCTAAGAACTATCTTCTCTGAAGACAGAACACCAAGAGCAATAAGAAATGCTGCAGATGATGTGTCTGATGGAATATCAAGATTGACAGGTTTAATTAACTGGTTCGGAGGAATTGTGATTGATGTTCCCATCCTTACAATACCAACACCCATATGAGTAAGCATTCTCTCTGAATGGTCTCGTGTTGCAATATCTTCTGTAATTGTTGTAGGTTCTGAATGATACAAGGATGCAAGTAACAATGCACTTTTTACCTGAGCACTTGGAACCTTTGTATTTATTGAATTAAATGTACTGGAGGCCTGTTTAAATTTTAATGGTAAATACCCATTTTCTGAAGATATGTTTGATCCGTTTTCATTAAGTAAATTAACAACTCTACCCATCGGTCTATTTGTTAATTGATTACTACCAACTAAAACTGAAGAAAAGCTCTGTCTTGCTAATAATCCTGTTAGTAATCTTGCAGTGGTTCCCGAACTTTTAGCGTTCAATTCCTCTTTAGGTTCAGATAAGCCATTCAAACCCACCCCATGAATAACCAATGAATTATTGTTAATAATTTCTATATTTACACCTAGAGAACGGAAGATGTCAATAGTTGCACTTGTATCTCCAGAAATTAATACATTTGTAATATTTGAGATTCCTTCTGAGAGAGAGCAAAAGATGATAGCTCTATGAGAAATAGATTTATCACCAACAATAGTTACCTCACCTGATATTTTTTTTAAATTCAACTCAATGGCCTTTCTCCAAATTTCTCAGATAATGCTCTTCGCCATTCAACTGAATTATTCAAATAGTTAATGAGCTCATCACTATCTTGAAGATTCATTAAGTCCATTAGTTCATCAATAAAGTGTTTTAGGAACAAATTAATATTTTGAGAGTTTGTATCATACATATCTTTAATCATCTCAGGATTAGTTCTAGTTAATCTTGTTGCTCCATCAAAACCACCAGCTGCCATACCCATAATTTCAGCTATTTCATAGTTTTCTTTTGCAACACCGACTAAAGCGGTACTTATTAAATGTGGTAAATGACTAGTTATTGATATTATTTGATCATGTTTAATCCTATCAATCCAAACTTCTTTTGAATTAAGCAAATTAAGCATCTCACTAACTATTTCTTTTGACGCTGTATCTGTTGATTGTGTCTCACATAATAAAAATGTAGCACCATTATAAATTTCAGGATTTGGATTCCAGGTACGGTTGTCAGAAACTCCACACATAGGATGACCTCCAATTGAAGGAATGTCATAAGAATCCATCAAATTACAGATTTCTTCTTTTGTTCCACCTATGTCAAGTATTCCTTTAGTGTTAGTTATGATTTTTTTTGATTTAAGACTCGATATTATGCTATTTATTGGCATTGCAAGAATTGTTAAATCAACAACTTCATCAGCATTGTTTGCTTCAAATCCCAAATGTAATGCTCTATTAAGAGATAATTCATTTGTATCTTCGCCATATACTTTTACTCCTTGGCTCAATAACTTTAACCCCAAGTTGGTACCCATTAGGCCTAATCCAATAACTCTTACGGTCCTCATCTCTAATTGAGTGACCTTCCTACTACATCAGCAATAGCGCTTACTTTTTTACTTAACTCGTTTAGCTGAGTTGGAACTAAAGCTTGAGGACCATCACAAAGAGCTTCATCAGGTCTAGGATGGATCTCAATTAAAAGACCATCCGCTCCAGCAGCAATAGCGGATAATGCAACTGGTTCTACAAGTTTACTGTCCCCTGTTGCGTGACTTGGATCTGCTATAACTGGAAGATGGGAGTTCATCTTTAAAAATGGAATTGCGTTTACATCAAAAGTATTTCTTGTTGCGGTTTCGTAAGTTCTAATTCCTCTCTCACACAACATTACGTTTTCATTACCTCTAGCTAAAATATACTCTGATGCTAGTAAAAGTTCTTCTAGCGTAGCGCTCATACCCCTTTTAAGCAAAACTGGTAATTTCGACTCTCCAACTGCTTCTAACAATTTGAAATTTTGCATATTTCTTGCTCCAACTTGTAGAACATCTACATAATTCTCCATCATAGATAAGTGTTGAGCATCCATAATTTCGCTAAACAGTGGAAGATTATTTAGTTCTGAAGCCTCTTTAAGCATCTTTAAACCATCCTCACCTAGTCCTTGGAAGCTATATGGAGAAGTTCTTGGTTTGAATGCTCCCCCTCGTAGCCCATTACCTCCTGCTGCTACTACAGCCTCAGCTGTTTCTAGTGTTTGAGCTCTTGTTTCTGCACTATCTGGACCTGCAATTAGAGCTAGTTCAGTTCCTCCAATTGTTAAGTCTTTAATCTTAATTTGAGTACTTTCTTCTTTGTAACTTCGACTAGCTAACTTATAAGGTCTACCTATTGGAATTACTTCTTGAACATTGTCTAATAATCGCATAATTGCTCTGTTGTCTTCAATTACTTTCCCACTCACAGCAACCACTGTTCTTTCAACTCCAAAAATTGTTAGAGGCTCGTGGCCCTGTTCAATTGCTTTACTTTTAACCTTTTCTACATCCTCTTCAGAGGCTGCTTGTTTCATTACGATTATCATTTTCTCTCCTAAATAAAAAAATCGGGCCTTTGCCCGATTTATTACAATACAACTTTAGGGCAACTTATATGTGCTCACTAAAGTAAAAAAAAGTATTGTTTAATTTCATTGTGATAATCATAGCACCTTTAAAGGGTTTGCCAATTAGTTTATCTATCAGGTCTTAAATTCTTTGCTTTACCAAGATATACATGATCGGGAACAATATCTTCATCGTAATGAACTAAAACACGAATGCATCCCTTTAAATCATTTGCAATATTTGGTGCTAATGTATCTATTGCAGCAATTGAAGTGTAGCCAAGTTCTCTAATTGCTTTCGCAGGAAAAGCTTCAGTTAAATCGTGTGTAACAGTAAAAATTACTGAAGTAATTTTTGTAATATCTAAATTATTTCTTTCAAGCAATTGAATAAATAAATCTTTTGATGAATCTATGATCTCATCTGAAGTATTAGATACTTCTGCAATCGCACCTCGAATTCCAGTCATGTTTTAAGCTTACTATAAAAAAAGCGGACCTAAGTCCGCTCTTTTCTTAAACATGTGATGTTTTACATCATGCCTTCCATGCCACCCATTCCTCCAGGAGGCATCGGTGCTTCTGGCTCTGGCTCTTCAGCAATCAATGCTTCAGTAGTTAGAACTAAAGAAGCAATAGATGAAGCATTTTGCACAGTTGATCTAGTTACCTTTGCTGGATCAATTACACCAGCCTTTACTAAATCAGTCATTTCACCGTTAGCTGCATTAAGTCCTTCATTTCCTTTTGCAGTCTTAACTTTTTCAACCATCACGCCACCTTCATAACCAGCATTTACTGCTATTTGACGAAGAGGTGCTTCAAGTGCTTTCTTTACTATGTTTCTACCTATTACTTCGGCTTCTGTACCTCCAGATATCTTGTCGATGGATCCTTGAGCTCTTATTAATGTGACTCCTCCACCTGCAACAATTCCTTCTTCTACAGCAGCTCTAGTAGCGGCTAAGGCATCTTCAATTCTCATTTTCTTTTCTTTAAGTTCAACTTCTGTAGCTGCTCCAACTTTTACTTGTGCAACTCCACCTGAGAGTTTTGCGAGACGTTCTTGAAGTTTTTCTTTATCCCAATCAGAATCAGATTCATCAATTTCTGCCTGTATTTGCTTAACTCTTCCTTCGACGTCTGCTTTCTTTCCGCTTCCGTCAACAATTGTAGTTGTGTCTTTTTTAACTACTACACGAGCAGCCTCTCCGAGCATTTCAACTGTAGTGTTTTCAGTTTTCAACCCTAATTCTTCTGATACTACTTCTCCACCAGTTAGTATTGCTATGTCTTGCAACATGGCTTTTCTTCTTTCTCCAAAACCAGGTGCTTTGACAGCAACTGATGTAAAAGTACCACGAATTTTGTTCACCACTAGGGTTGCTAATGCTTCCCCTTCAATATCTTCAGCCAAAATTAAGAGTGGTTTACCTGAATTCATTACTTTCTCGAGGATTGGCAATAAATCATTTACTGCAGTGATTTTTGAGTTCACTATTAAGATGTAAGGATTTTCAAGAATTGCTTCTTGTCTATCTGCATCGGTTACAAAATATGGTGAGATAAATCCTTTATCGAATTGCATACCATCTGTGAAGTCAAGTTCCATCCCAAAAGTCTGGCCTTCTTCAACAGTAATCACTCCATCTTTTCCAACTTTTTCCATTGCTTCTGCGATTGTTTCCCCAATTTCTGTATCTGCAGCTGAAATAGATGCGACCTGAGCAATCTCATCTTTTCCACCAATAGTTTTTGCAAACCCAGCAATAAAATCTGTGACCGCCTCAGATGCTTGCAACATTCCTCTTTTAACCTCGATTGGGTTGACACCAGCAGAAACTGTTTTCATTCCCTCGTTTACCATGGACTGAGCTAAAACTGTTGCAGTTGTTGTTCCGTCTCCTGCAACATCGTTTGTTTTTGATGCAACTTCTTTAGCTAATTGAGCACCCATATTTTCATAAGGGTCTTCTAAATCAACTTCTTTTGCAATTGTTACGCCATCATTTGTAATTGTTGGTGCGCCCCATTTTTTTTCTAAGACAACATTTCTGCCTTTTGGTCCTAATGTGACTTTTACTACATCAGCTAATTTGTTGACTCCTGCTTCGAGCCCTTTTCTAGCTAATTCATTAAAAACTAATGTTTTTTTTGCCATTTCTATATCTCCTATTACTTAGTAATTTTCGCAAGAATATCTCTACTTGATAATATTAAATATTCCTGTCCGTCAACTTTGATTTCTGTTCCACCATATTTTGAATAGACAACTTTGTCTCCTGTTTCAACATCTGGTTTTATTTTTTCTCCAGCATCGTTAGGTTCACCTGGACCTACAGCTACTACTTCACCCTCTTGTGGTTTTTCTTTAGCTGTATCAGGAATGTAAATTCCTGATGCTGTTTTCATTTCATCTTCTGACATAGCTTTAACTACAACTCTGTCTCCTAAAGGTTGAAGATTCATTTACATTACCTCCTAAATTTTTATTGTTACATTGTGAATTTAATACTGTACCGTTTATAAAGGTATTTTTATTATCAATTAATTATTGAAGAAAGCCTAACATCGTTGATGTTTAAGTCTTTTGTAGATAAGTTTTTTTGGGCTGCACTACATATCATTGCAGCATTGTCAGTGGATAAAACCGGAGAGGGTAGATAAATATTCTTTTCTTTTTTTTCGGCGAAAGATGCTAGCTTTTCTCTCAGTCGTTTATTTGCTATCACTCCTCCTCCACCAGATATAGTTGGAACGTTAGTTTCTTTAACAGCTTTTTCAAATACACCCATCAAAGAATCTACTATTGCTTCTTGATATGAAGCTGCAAAGTCTCTTTGAGATACTTCATCCTCTTTCTTTAGGTCTTGTAGATAATACATTGCGGCTGTCTTGAGTCCAGAGAAGGAGTAATCATATTCACCTGAGGTTTTAGGTCTCGGAAGAGGTACCATAGTTTCATCTCCCCCTTCACTTAATTTTTGGATTGCAGGACCACCTGGAAATCCAAATCCACAATACCTTGATAATTTATCAAAAGCTTCTCCTGCAGCATCATCAATAGTAGATCCTAATAACTCATATTTTCCCCACTCTTCAACTAAAACTATCTGTGTATGCCCTCCTGAAACTAACAATGATAGAAAAGGTGGATCTAGCTGTGGGTGCTCAATTAATGGTGCACTAAGATGTCCAACCATGTGATCAATAGGTAGAAAAGGTTTATCAAGTGACCAAGCAACAGATTTTGCAAAATTATAGCCAACTACAAGACTTCCTACTAAACCAGGGCCATCTGTTGAAGCGACGAGATCGATATCTGAGAGCTCTAATTGTGCTTCGCTTAAAGATAAGTGAAAAAGGTTTCTAATCATTTCTGAATGTGCTCTTGATGCGACCTCAGGCACTACTCCCCCAAACTTTTCGTGAATATCTACTTGTGAAGATATCTTATTTACTAAGAGTTTATTATTTCTCATAATTGCAATAGCCGTCTCATCGCAACTTGTTTCAAAACCTAAAATTACTTTATCTTCATACATAAATTTTTTCCTTTAAGTAAATATCAGCATCTTCATTTTTATAGTAATTTTTTCTTTTTGATATCTGTTTAAATCCATAATTTGCATATAAGTTTTTGGCTTTATTGTTAGATTCGCGTACCTCAAGTAAGATTTTGTTATAAGATGAATTATTAAAGTAATTTACAAGCTCATTCATTAGTTCATTTGCAAATCCGTTCTTTCTATACTTTTCAATCACACCTATGCCTAAAACTTCAATAAAATCGTTAATAAACTGAATTCCCAAATAAGCAATTATTTTTTGGTCCTTTTTGTAAACCCAATATTTAAATTCATTGGCATTTATCTTTTGTCTAATCGTTTTATTTGGCCATGCGGTACCAAAAATTGTTAGTTCAATTTCTTCTAAATCTTTAGCCAATGCTTCATCACAAACTGTTACAGGTTCAATCATTGAATTCAACCTTTTTCTCAAGGGAAGTCTGTGAAAGCGAAATGTCTGGTTCTCTCATATAATTTATAGATATTTCATTGAAATTTGGAAATTTTTTATTTTGAAATGCTCTTTCGCCTACGGAATAGATTGATTCAGCAGTTACTAGTTTAGGATCAGCAAGTTTTGTATTACTATCATTTGGTAAATCAATTTCTGGTAGTAAATCCCAGTTGCCTACTAAAAGCTTTTTTTCAGAATCATCAGACAATTTAACTTTAAGAATCTGTGAATTTAGTATTTCAGGTTCCGTCTCCCTAACGACTCCCCCTGGTAATGGTTTATATGTGCAAAATGCATACTCATTTCTTTTTATATCAATGATTGTGCAAATTTTTCTATGACTTGTATGTGCTGAAAAAGCAAGTGCGTCGAGTCCATTTACAGGGACTATGGGAATTCCCAAGCTTGCACCTATTCCTTGCGCTACAGAATAACCAATTCTGAGACCTGTGTAGAAACCAGGCCCTATATCTAGATATATTGCCCCAAGATCTTTTTTACTTACATTTGTCTTGGTTAATAATTCATCTATTTCACTTAATAGTAAATTTGTTGAACCTTGGCTCGATTTGAAAATTAAGCTAGCAATTAATTTTTCTTCATGAAGACAAGCAGAAGTGTAAGAGCCTGAGGTTGATATCGAGAGTTTATACATATTTAATATGTTACTTTCCTTGTGACTTCATCAATAATCTCTATATCTAAAAATCTCCAACCTTTAGTTTTTGATTCTGGAATCATATCAGACCACTCTATAAAAAATAATGTATCTTCCTCGTTTAAAGGAAGATCTAAATCTAAGAACTCATGAATAGAGGATAATCTGTAGAGGTCAACATGAAAGACTCTTAATTTTTCTACTCGATAAGTTTTAACAATATTAAAGGTTGGAGATGTTATGTTTTCTTTTACACCAAGAGAGTGCATGAAAGATTTTATGAGAGTAGTTTTACCCGCTCCTAAAGTACCTTTAAGCCCAACAACTGATGGTATAGCTAGATCTAAGATGAACTGGTCTGCAAACTCTTTTATATCTTCTTGAAGTAATTCTTTAGTTATCAATTTCTATCCGGTTCAAACGATTATCTTTTATGTTAGTCAAGATCTCCCACTCAATAGTCTTATTCCAAACTGCAATATCTTTAATTGAAATATTTAAAGATTTATCATTTGATGTCCCCAAAATGATGACCTCGTCATCAATTTTTACATCCATGTCAGTAACATCAAATAATATCTGATCCATGGTGACCCTACCAACTAATTTACAAAATTCGTTATTGACTATGACTTTGCCGTCTGGAAAAGAATTCCATGGATAACCATCTCCATAACCAATAGGAGCTGTGGCTATTATGGAATCTTTTTCGAGAACGTAGGCTTTGCCGTATGAGACTGCTTCTCCTTTTTTTCTACTTTGAAGATTTGATATCCTTGTTTTAATTTCCATTACTGGCTTTAAATTATCAGCTACGCTGTTTGGAGATATGCTATATCCGTAAGCAGCTAATCCTACTCTTGTTAGATTAAAAATCTTTTCATCGTTGAAGGTTGTTGATGCTGAGTTGTCAGCATGTATAAAAAGGTTTTTAATATCAATACTTGAAATTGTTTTCATGAAAAGATCGACAGACTGTTTTGTATCTTCTTTTTGGGTGTCTGCAACAGGGAAATGTGTACAGATGCCTTCTAAAGCAAGATTTTTATAAGATAGAATTTTCTCATGAATTCTTAAAAAGTTTTCAGGACTACATCCAACTCTATGCATTCCCGTATCAAGTTTTAAATGAACTTTTAATGCTTCTTTCGATTCGCCTAATTGATCAATAAACTTTTCGTTATATACAGTTGTGTCGATGTTATTAACCACTAGTTTTTCTAACTCTGAAATAGAAGGTTCTGAAAGTAAGAGAATGCGAATATTATCTGAAATCTTTCTAACTAAAATAGCCTCATCTACTGCTGCTACAGCAAACCATTTAACACCTGATTCAATAGCAGTATTCACAGTCCAATCAATACCGTGTCCATAAGCGTTAGCCTTTACGACCACGCAAAGCTCTTTATTGGTAAAGCCCTTTAAGAATTGAATATTGTCACTAAAGCTGGACTTGTTGACATATATACATCCTCTATCCATGTTTCAACTACTCTACAGTTACTGACTTTGCTAAGTTTCGAGGCTGATCAATAGATTCACCGTTTAGATTTGCAACATGATAGGCAATAAATTGAAGTGGGATAATTGAAACAATTGTTGATAACATTTCACTCGCTTCTGGAAGTGTGATGTATTCGTTTGAGATGTCTTGTAGTTTCTTTGAAGAATTATCTCCAATTGCAATAACATACGCTCCCCTTGCCTTCACCTCCTGGACATTACTAGTTGTTTTATCAAGAAGGTGGTGCTGACTAGCAGTAACTATTATCGGAGTTCCATCCTCTATTAAAGCCAAAGTACCATGTTTAAGTTCGCCTGCTGCGAGTGCTTCTGCATGCAGGTAAGAAATCTCTTTTAACTTTAGTGCTCCTTCTGCTGCTAAAGCGTAATCTAACCCTCTGCCGATAAAATAAATATCATTTTTTTTGTTAATTGATTTTGAAATTTCTTTTATTTGTGGCTCACATTTTAAAGTTTCTTCAATTAATAAAGGTAGTTCCTTTATTTCTTCAAAAGAGGTCCCTAGCTTATTAGACTCATCCCAATGTTTAGCTAATAGAAGTTGTCCTACAAGCATTCCAAGGTAAGCCTTAGTTGAAGCAACTCCTATTTCTGGTCCTACGTGAAGATATAGTACACTATCTGCCATTCTGGCTAAAGAACTACCTACAACATTCACTAAAGCCAGGACATGGGAATTGTTTTCCTTTAATAATTCTGTTGCAGCAATTGTGTCCATTGTTTCACCAGATTGAGATATAACAATACCTAAATCATTTTCACCTACAATTGGCTCTCTATAACGAAATTCAGAAGCAAGTTCTACGCTAACCGGTACACCTAGTACCCTTTCGAATAAATCTTTTCCAAATAAACCAGCATGATAAGCCGTTCCACATGCAACAATCCAAATTTTTTCAAACTTTTTTGCTTGTGCTGCGTCTACTGGTATTTCCTCAGACCCTAGTTCTAATCTACCTGTAATTGTTCTTTCGATAACCTCTGCCTGTTCAAGTATCTCTTTATACATGAAATGGTCATAACCAGACTTTTCTGCTTCAGATACCTCCCATTCAATTTCTTGTACGTCTCTTGTGATGGGGTTCATATTGATGTCAAATAGCTTATATTTACCATCTTTAATTTCAACAAAATCACCATTTTCTAGAAATATCATTTTTTTAGTATGTTCTAGTATTGCAGCAGAATCTGATGCTAAAAAGACTTCATCCTTTCCTACACCAAGAACCAATGGACTCATCATTCTTCCAGCAACTATAGTGTCTGGTTGTTTGGATGTAGTAACAACTAAGGCATAAGTTCCATCAAGTTTTTTTGCTACATTTGTTACAGTTTCCAGAAGACTACCGGTCCACTGCTTACTTAACTCCACGGCTACAACTTCTGTATCAGTTTCAGATTCGAATTCATAGTTATCTGCAAGTAGAACATCTTTCATTTCAGCATAATTCTCAATTATGCCATTGTGGATTATGGCAAAATCTTGATTGTTATCATAATGGGGGTGGGCGTTTTCATCACTAGGTATACCATGAGTTGCCCATCTTGTGTGGCCAATACCAATGTTTCCATTTATTTTTTTGTCTGAAAGGTGATCTTTCAGGACCTGTAATTTACCCTCTTTTTTTTCAATGGTTAAATTTTCTCCATCGATTATTGCAACACCCGCAGAGTCATATCCTCGATATTCTAACCTAGATAAACCACCTAACAGTATTGGCAGGGGCTCTTTTTGACCTGAATAGCCTATTATTCCGCACATAAATTTCTCCATTCCAACGAGCAAGTTGAAATAAGACTACGTTAAATTATCTCTGTTCAGAAATTTCTTTCTGTTTTTAAACAATTTATTACGACCGTAGAGCCGAGTGTGCATCCGCCGAATTTTCGATAACACACTTCCTCGTCACCTTTTTCAAGGTCTGGCGCTATATTTGCTCGTTATTTAAATTATAACGAAATTATTTTAATTCAGGTAACTATTAATTTTATTAAGTAGCTCCTCAAGAAAGCTTTCCATCTCACTATTGTTTTTTGCCTCAACTAGAACTCTCAAAAGTGGTTCTGTGCCAGAATTTCTGATTAAATACCTTCCATCAAGATTTCTCTTATTAGAAAGATCAAAGGCAATTTGATTAATAAATTCGAGTTCTTCTTTGTTTAGCGTTTCATCAAGTTCAATATTTATTAGTTTTTGAGGATATTCGTGGATATGTTCTTTTCTAAAATTTTCTAGTGTTGTATTGAAATAGTTCAATGCTTTGAGTACTAACAAAAATGTTACCAGTCCATCCCCCACTGGTAAATATTTTGAAAAAATTATATGTCCTGATTGTTCACCTCCAAGAACTGCATCATGTTTTTTCATTGCTTCTGCTACATACTTATCTCCTACGGGGGTTTCGATTAAGTTAAATTGATTATTTTTCATAGCTATTTTGAATCCATAGTTTGACATTACGGTGCTAACAACACTTTCATTATCAAGTTCTTTTATTTTTGAAAAGTAAGAAGCCAATAGCGCAATAATGACATCACCGTTAGCAATTTTCTTATTTTCATCAATCATGATTAACCTATCAGCATCTCCATCAAAAGAAGCTCCTAGTTGACCTCTTTCCATAACATCTATAAGATTTTGCGTATCTGTAGCACCAGATTTTTCATTAATATTGTTACCATTGGGTTGGTTAGCTATATGAGTAATTTTTTCTGAGTTGCCTTCTGGAACCATATCGCCAATTATTTTAAAAGCTGCACCATTTGCAGAATCAATTACTAAGTTGAACTGTGAAAAGTCAACATCGTTTATAGATTCAAGAAAATCTTTATATTTTTCATAACCTAATTGAGAATCTTTAACCGTAGAGCATTTTTTAGGTAATTGAATTTCTGCCATAGTTTCTTCGATTAAGATTTCTATATCGTCAGATAATTTAGATCCATTTTTATCAATTAGTTTTATGCCATTGTATTCACTTGGATTATGGGAAGCCGAAATTATAATCCCCATGTCATGGTTTAGCTCGTTAAGTAAAATTGGCATTGATCCGGAAGGCAATATTCCATAATTTAAAATTTCTACTTTCTCAGTAAAGCCTTTACTTATCCATTCACAAATTATTTCAGAAGATTCACGTGTATCAGAAATTAAAGCTATTGATTCAGGATTTAATGTTTTTTCAACAGAAGCACATACATTTGTGACTATATTTTCAGTTAAAGTTTTATTAGGGATACCCCTAATGCCATCTGTCCCGAAATATTTTTTCAATGAAGAATTATCTTTTAGTGAACTGCTCGGCTCTTCTTGCTTTCTTAAGTCCGTATTTCTTACGTTCAACTTTTCTAGAGTCTCTAGTGAGTAATCCAGCTTTTTTAAGTTTAGGTCTTAGTTCTGGATTAAATTGTATTAGTGCTCTAGATATTCCAAGTGCAACTGCATCAGCTTGTGCTGATAATCCACTTCCATTAAGTGTCACATGTAGGTCAAATTGTTTATCCATGTCTACAACATTAAAGGGTTTATTAACTCTCATTCTCATATTGGGACTTGGAAAGTATTGTTCCATTGTTTTTCCATTAAAGGTGTACTCTCCGCTACCTTCTGTGAGCCTTACTCTCGCAACTGAGCTTTTTCTTCTGCCTGTGCCTAATATTGCTTCAGTCATTTTCTATAACCTTCTTTATGTTGAAATTTAATTCTACGGGATTTTGACTTTCATGAGGATGTGTATCAGATGAATATATATGTAGCTTCTTAATAATTGCTCTTCCTAATCTGTTTTTTGGAAGCATTCCCCAAACAGCTTTTTCGATTATTAGTTCCGGTTTACGTTTCTTTAATGCATTAAAGGACTCTTCTTTTATTCCTCCAGGATATCCAGAATGTCTGTAATACATTTTTTGTTCTGGTTTTTTTGAAGTAACTTGAATTTTATGTGCATTAATTACAACTACATGGTCTCCAACGTCTAAATGGGGGGCGTATTGAGGTTTGTGCTTTCCTTTTAAAATTTGAGCTATTTCACTAGCTAATCTTCCAACTGGAAGGTTGCTTGCATCAACAAGATGCCAGTTTCTATCAGAAGCTTCTATGCCTTTAAATGTCGTTTTTGTACTCATTTTATAAACCTATAGGATTGTAACGAGTTTTCAGTATAAAGGTTATTGATATTTATGAAAACTAGTATTTAATTTTCCATAAATATAATCCCTCGGGTGGGGCTACATAGTTAAATCGCTCTTTTTGTGGCTTCTTTAAAGCAGAATCAATACTAGCTTTATTTATTTTTCCACTTTGGCAAGCTAGCTGAATCCCTACTAAAGACCTAACCATATTGTGTAAAAAAGAGTTTCCAGAAATAGTATAGATAAAAAACTGACTGTTTCTCGTCCACTTGCTCGCTGTAATCTCTCGTGTAGGTTCTTGATCTTTTCTAAGTTTAGAAAAGTTTGTAAAATTATTTACTCCCAAAAAAGATTCTGCATAAAAATTAAGATTTGAAATATCTAATTCTTCATTTATTAGATAACTGTACCCTAGGTTATATGGCTCGAAGTTTGAAGGAGTATTTACAAAATATTTGTAAGTTCTTTCTATTGCATCATATCTTGGATGGAAGCTCTCTTTAGCAATTTTGATTTGTTTTATGTAAATATGCTTTCCCACTAGAGCATTAAATGAAGTTTTAAATGATTCAGATATCTTTTCATCTGTAACGACACTTAGCACTTGATGTTTTGCATGTACTCCTGCATCCGTACGTCCTGCATATGTGATCTCAAAATTTTGTAACAGATTTGATAATGCTTTTTCGATAACTTGTTGCACAGTAATAATACTGGGTTGTTTCTGGAAACCATGAAAATGGTTTCCGTCATAGGATAAAATTACTTTGTAGTTCAACTTAAAAAAAGATTTTTAATGGTCCTGATGTCCAAATTAAAATAATAATAAATACAGATGAGGCAATTCTGGAACTTCTTTTATCTATAAAGAAACCAATTTCTACAGTTTTAGCCACAGTATAAAAAAGCCACAGAAAAATTCCTAAAATAGATACTTCTATTATTCGAGCACTAAGGTTGATGTAATTTTGAAAAAGTATGATTACTGAAATACTGCCGACAATCCCATGAGCATAACCTGTGACTGTCGATATTGCATTAATATCAGGATTCTCCTTAAAAACTCTTGATAAAATAAACCACATTCCAAGACTAGAAATTATCCAGGCAAATGCACCATCTAAAATTCCATAAAAAACAATGTCTATAAAGTTAGAAAATCTGGTTGTAGCAAAAAGTGCAAGGTAAATAGACGTCAAGCTAGATACAACAATAAGAAAAGCATTTCCACTTTCATATCTATCATTAATAATATTTTGTATGAGAGAAGGGTTAAATCTTAAAAAAGCCTGGAATTTTTTCCAAACATCACTAAAAGTACTCAACTTAAACTAGTTCTAGAACAGCTAGCTCTGTACCGTCGCCCTTTCGGTAAGTTGTTCTTGTAATTCTGGTATATCCACCATTTCGTTCTTCATACTTTGGACCAATTTCTTCAAATAATTTTGCGACCACTGCTTTGTCTTGAATCATTTTTAGAACTTGTCTTCTGTCGTGAAGTGTTCCTTTTTTTGCTTTTGTAATTACTTTTTCTGCGTAAGGCTTTACTGCCTTAGCCTTAGTTACAGTTGTTTCAATTTTTTCATGTTGAATAAGTGAACGAACCAAATTACTTATAATTTGATCTTCATGAGATGCAGAACCACCTAATCTTTTTCCTTTTGTTGGTTTAGGCATCTGCGTTTTCCTCAGAATCTAAATCAGAACTTGTTGGTAAGCTTAACCCTAATTCATCTAGCTTTGCGACAAGCTCATCTAAGCTCTTTTGTCCAAAGTTAGTTAAATTCAACAAATCATCTTCTGTATATTCTAAAATTTGACCTACAGTTGTAATGTTTTCTCTACCTAAACAGTTCATTGGTCTTTCTGATAAATCTAATGCGTCAACTGATATGGAGAGATCTGGAGAACTTCCCTCAGAGACTGTAAGCTCACCTAGTTCAAGACCTATACCTTCATCAATATCGGCAAAAAGTTTCCATAATTCACCCAAAGTTTTACCTACAGAGGACATAGCTTCACTTGGAGCTACAGAACCATCAGTTTCAACATCTAAAGTAAGTTTGTCATAGTTTGTTACCTGACCGACCTGGGTTGGAGTAACTGCATAACTAACTTTTACAATAGGTGAGAAAATTGAATCAATTGGAATAAAGTTTGAGTCACTAGTTTTATTTTTATCAGCTAAACGATAACCTACACCATGTGCGATTTATACTTCCATATCTAAGGTTGCATCTCCAGAGAGAGTACAGATTTTAAGGTCTGTATTAACAACTTCTACACCTGCAGGACACTGAATCTGTGCTGCGGTAACGTCTCCAGGACCTTTTGCTTTAACGGTTAGTGTGTGACTTTCTTGATCTTCAACTTGTAAAACAAGTCTTTTTAGATTTAATAATAAATCCAAAACATCTTCTACAACACCAGGTACAGATGTGAATTCATGATTAACTCCCTGAATCTTTACTCCTGTTACTGCTACTCCAGGAACTCTGGACAATAAAGCCCTTCTCATGGTGTTACCAAGAGTCAATCCAAATCCAGGTTCTAATGGTTCAATTGAAAACTTTGCTCTGTGAGTACTTATTTCTTCTTGAGATATCTCAGGTCTTTGTAGTATTAGCAATTTAATTCTCCTCTCTAATTTTTATTTTGAATAAAGCTCTACTATTAACTGTTCTTCTATTTGATGACTTATTTCTCCCCTTGAAGGTAGAGATAAAATTTCAATTGATTTCTTGCTATTGTCAACCGATAGCCAAGAAGGTACTTCATTGTCTTGACCAGTATCAATAGTGTGTTGAACAACAATCATATTTTGACTACTATCTTTTAGCTCTATTTTGTCTCCAGGCTTGACTTGAATTGATGGAATGTCTACCAGTGAACCATTGAGTTTTAAATGTCTGTGAGAAGCTAATTGTCGTGCCTGCGGCCTAGTTGATGCAAAACCAGCTCTATAGATTACATTATCTAGCCTAGATTCTAAAAGTACTAATAAGTTCTCCCCTGTTATTCCAGGCATCCTTGAAGCTTCTTTATAGTAGTTACGGAATTGTTTTTCTAAAATTCCATACATATATCTTACTTTTTGCTTCTCTTTTAACTGTGTTCCGTAGTCAGTCTCTCTAACTCTTTTTCTACCATTTTCACCTGGTGGATAAGGTCTGTCTTGAAGAGCTTTGTCTCCTTTTTTATTTTCAAATACATTAAAGCCAATTCTTCGAGAAACTCTGACTCTTGGTCCTGTATATCTAGCCACTACCCTCTCCTACGTTTCTTAGGTCTGCAACCGTTATGTGGTGTTGGTGTGATATCTTTGATAGTTCCAACATCCATTCCCATATTTTGTAAAGTTCTGACGGCAGTCTCTCTTCCCGCACCTGTTCCACTTATGATTATGTCTAATTTATGGACACCAAATTCTGTTGCTCTTCTTACAGCTTCTTCAGCAGCTACTTGAGCTGCATAGGGTGTTGATTTTCTGGAACCTTTGAATCCGACTGATCCACCAGAGGTCCAAACTATTGTTTCTCCATTTGAGTCTGAAATATTAATAATTGTGTTGTTAAAACTAGCCTTAATGTGAGCTACACCTGAAGGTATATTTTTTTTATTTTTTTTCTTTGATTTAGTTTCAGCCATTATTTAGTTACCTTTTTTTTACCTGCAATTGCAAATCTAGGTCCTTTTCTTGTCCTAGCATTTGTATGTGTCCTTTGACCTCTAACAGGTAATCCTGTTCTGTGTCTCAAGCCTTGATATGTTCCTATTTCAGTTTTTCTTCTAATGTTTTGAGAAACATCTCGTCTAAGGTCACCTTCCACTCTGAAATTAGCTTCAATATATTTTCTAATTTGAGCTACTTCATCACTAGTTAAATTACTAACTCGTGTGCTTGGATCTATTTTTAAATCTTCACAAATATCTGCAGATCTTTTTGCCCCAACTCCATGAATGTAACGGAGTGAAGCAATCACTCTCTTATCCCTTGGAATGTCAATTCCAGATATTCTTGCCATTCTCTAGCCTTGCCTTTGTTTATTGCGAGGATTTTTTTTGTTTATGACATAAAGTTTTCCTTTACGTCTAACAATTTGGTCTCCTGGACCCCTCTTCTTAATACTTGATTTAACTTTCATTTATGTCTCCAAGTTATCCTACCTCTTGTAGGATCGTATGGTGATACTTCCATGTCGACTGTGTCTCCTGGAAGTATTCTTATATACCTCATTCTCATTTTTCCTGAAACATGGGCAAGTATTTCTGCTCCACTCTCAAGCTCCACCTTAAAAGATGCATTTGGCAAAGTTTCAGTAACTGTTCCCTGAACCTTTATTATGTTTTTTTCTTTTTCTACCAAAATTACCTTGTAATTAGGACCGATTACCAAGAATAGTGTGATTAAAAATTATTACCAACATAAATTTAAAATAAGTTTGGGGTGAAAACACGTGTACCCTCCTCTGTTAAAGCTATGGTATGCTCGTAATGTGCAGACCTTTTACCATCTAAAGTCCTAACTGTCCATCCATCATCATCTACTGTAGACTCACTAGTACCTAAGTTAAACATTGGCTCAATACAAATAGCCATTCCAGTTCTTAGTTCGAAACCTTTATTTTTTTTTCCATAGTGAGGAACTTGAGGTGCTTCATGCATCTCAAGGCCAATTCCATGGCCTACGTAATTCTTAACATTTCCTAGGTTTTTCTTAATTGCTATTTTGTCAATTTTATGACCAATCGTGCCTAATTTTTGACCATCTTCTACAAGCTTGATTGCTTCATTTAATGCATATTTAGTTGATTCTATAAGGTTATTGTCTTCATCTGAGATCTGGCCAATACCAAATGTGAATGCAGCATCAGCATGATATCCCTCATAAGAAACTCCTGCATCAATTGAAAGTAAATCTCCTTCTTTTATGACATAGTTGTTAGGTATCCCGTGAACTATCACATCATTAGGTGATGCGCATATATAGGCTGGAAAGTCAATTGATCCAGGCTGCGGATATCCAAGAAAACTTGAAGTAACGTTTGATTTTTCTACAATTTCTTTTGCTATATTGTCTAAATCTTTTAGAGTCATGCCAGGTTTTGCAGATGTGTATATTTCGTAATGAATATTTGAGACAACTTTACCGGCCATCTCCATTTTTAAGAAATCTTCTTTAGTTTTATAAGTTACCATGTTATTAAAACTCTTTAGAAAGCTCACTGTATATATTGTCAACTTCACCGACAGCATTAATTTTGACTGTTACTTTTTTGTTATCGTAGTATTCAATTAGTGGCTCAGTGTCTTTTTCATATACCTCGAGACGAACACTTATTGATTCTTCTGTGTCGTCACTGCGCCCAGAAGTCTCTCCTCTGTGTAAAATGCGTTTTATTAATTCATCACGATTAGCTTCAAATACAATGACTTTTTTTATTTGAAAACTTTCACTTATTTTTTCTAAACTCTGAGCTTGAGCCAGTGTTCTAGGAAACCCATCAAGTATTGCTCCATCTTTAGATGTTTCGGACTGTAATCTTTCGATGAGCATATCAATTACTAATGAATCTGGAACTAGCTTTCCCTCATCTAATAGTGATTTTGCGGCTATCCCAAGTGTTGTATTGTTTGAAACATGTTCCCTAAGCATATCTCCAGTTGATATGTGTGCAAGATTTTTATCTTCAGCCAATCTTGATGCTTGTGTTCCTTTTCCAGCTCCGGGAGGGCCTAGAAAAATTATTATTTCGGTCAATCAATAAACCCTTCATAATTACGCATGCTTAATTGACTTTCTATTTGTTTCATAGTTTCTAAAGCTACACCAACAGTGATAAGTATAGATATTCCACCAAATCCAAGTGGTATATCCCAGATTGCAGAAGCAATTGAAGGCAAGACTGCAACAGATGCTAAGAACACTGAGCCAGGTAAAGTAATTCTACTTACGATATGTGACAAGTAATTAGTTGTTGAAATACCTGGTCTAACTCCAGGAACAAAGCCTCCCTGTCTTCTTATCATGTCTGATTGCCTTACCGGATCAAATTGGATTGTTGTGTAAAAATATGTGAAAAATATTATTAACATGCCAAGAAAAAAGATATAGAACCAGCTAGTTCCTTGAGAGTTTGCTAAATTTACATCTATCCAATTTCTAATACCTGCTGTAATTGAATTATCCTGAGGTAAAGAAGTTGCAATAAGTGCTGGGAAAAATAAAACACTTGTCGCGAATATAACAGGAATAACACCGGCACTGTTTACCTTTAATGGAATATAAGTGCTTTGACCACCCATAACTTTTCTTCCTCTTACTCTTTTTGCAAACTGAATTGGGATTCTTCTCTGCCCTTGTTCAACATATATAATTCCTACAATCATAAGAATGAACATAAGAACTAAAAATGAAAACTGGCCAATTCTTCCCTGACCTGCTGTAACTTGATATGCGCCACCAAAACTTGCTGGAAGTTGTGAAATTATACTTGCAAAAATGATTAGAGACATGCCGTTACCAATACCTCGTTGAGAGATTAACTCTCCAAGCCACATAATAAAAGCTGTTCCAGCAGTCATTGTTAAAACTATGAGCCCAACTCTTGATGGCGTGTAGTTAGGAATTAGGGATATGCCTCCAGTTAAACTACCTCGAGAAAATATATATGTTAGCCCTGTGGATTGCAGGAGTGCTAATACTACTGTTATATATCTTGTCCACTGAGTGATTACTTTTCTTCCTGATTCTCCTTCTTCTTGAAGCTTCTGGAGACGAGGAATTACTACAGTGAGCAATTGTAAAATAATACTAGAAGTGATGTAGGGCATAATGCCTAATGCAAATACTGAAAAAGTTTCTAATGCTCCACCAGAGAATAAATTAAGAAGTCCATAAATACCTGCTTGAGAACCAGAGTCAGTAAGTCGCTGAACTGCTTCTAAGTCAACACCTGGTACAGGTACGGAAGCTCCTAGTCTATAAACTCCAAACATAGCAATTGTGAACAAAATACGTTTTCTAAGATCTGGAATCTTAAACATGTATTTAAAGATAGATAATTGCATAACTAGCCTTCGATAATCTCTACTGTACCACCGGCTTTTTCAATTTTTTCTTTAGCTACTCCGCTAATTGAATGTACTTTTAAATTAACAGAATTGGTAATTTCACCATTTCCTAATATTTTTACTAAACCTTTTTTTCTAGTTAAACCTAGGTCTCTTAATGTATCGGGGTCTACCTCTCCAGTTATATTTTTTTCTTGAAGATCTGAAACATTAACAACAACATAAGCCATTTTAGGGCCATTGCCTATCCCTTTTAATTTTGGGATTCTTCTGTATAGAGGTATTTGTCCACCTTCAAAATAAGCTGGTACAGTTTTCCTTGCTCCAGTTCCTTTTGTACCCCTACCTGCTGTTTTACCTCGTTTACCTGCCTCACCTCTACCTTTTCTTAACTTTCTCTTTGTAGAACCTGGTGTCGGTTTCAAATGGTGAAATCTTAATTTGTTCATTATTACACCTCTTCAATACTTACTAGATGATTAACTACACGCAACATACCTTCAAGAGAGTCATCCATATCTCTCTCTACTGTGGAATTTATTTTTTTAAGTCCAAGCGATTTAATAGTTTCTCGAGACTTATGGCCCTGTCCTATGAGACTTCTTTTGAGGGTAATTTTTACTTTAGACATCTTGAGACGCAACTTTTCTTTCTGCTTTTGTTTTTTCATAAGCATCAACTAATCCTTTAGGAGCAATTTCAGAAGGTTTCTTACCTCTAAGTTTAGCCACAGAATCCGGAGTTCTCTGACCAAGTAATCCATTAATAGTAGCTTTCGCAACATTCAGATGAGTCGGAGAGCCTAGAGATTTTGCTAAAATATCTTTCACTCCTGCTACTTGTAAAACTTCTCTTGCAGCGCCTCCAGCAATAATTCCCGTTCCAGGAGATGCTGGTTTAAGAAGAACTTTAGAGGAACCATGCTCACCTGTAATTGTGTGTACTATTGTTGATCCAGCCATTGGGATTTGATGTATGTTTTTTTTAGCATTTTCAATAGCTTTTTGGATTGCTAATGGAACTTCTGATCCTTTTCCATACCCAATACCAGCACTGCCATTACCATCTCCTACAGCAACAAGAGCAGTAAAGGCAAAGTTTCTACCACCTTTAACAACTTTCGCAACTCTGTTGATATGGATAACGCTTTCTTGTAGTTCTGTTTCAACCATTAAAATTTAATTCCTTTTTCTCTTATTCCTTCAGCGACTGCTTCAACTCTTCCGTGGTATATGTATCCACCTCTATCAAAAACTGCTTCTTTGACTCCTATTTTTGTAAGAGCCTCACCCATTGTTTCGCCAACTTTTTTTGCTGTTTCGACAGTTAAGCTCTCTTTTTTAAGGTCATTAGATAATGTACTTGCTGTAGCAATTGTTGTTTGATTTAAATCATCAATAGCTTGAACATATATATTCTTATTACTTTTAAATACTGCAAGTCTTGGCTTAGTAGCTGTTCCAGAAATTTTCTTTCTAATTCTTATTTTTCTTTGATGCCTAGGATTTTTTGTTTTCATGGCCATTTTATGCTCCCGCTGTTACAGCAGCTTTACCTGCTTTTCTTCTGACGTATTCATCTTTGTAGCGAATACCTTTACCCTTGTATGGCTCAGGAGGTTTAATAGCTCTAATATTTGCAGAAACTTCACCAACTAAAGCTTTGTCTATACCTGAAACAACTATTGTATTTTGGTCTGGAACTTCATAACTTATATTTTCAACTTTTTTGAATAAAACTGGATGTGAAAAACCGCATAATATCTCAAGATCATTGCCTTTCATCGAAACCCTGTGACCAACTCCAACAAGTGTGAGTGTTTTAGAATACCCATCCACTACTCCTTCTATGTTGTTGGCGACTAAAGATCTATAAAGACCATGTAAGCTTTTGACAACCTTATCTTCACTTGTTCTTGAAAAGGTGAGTACGTTCTCTTTAATTTCAAACACAATTCTCTCATCAATTATTGTTGTAGAAAGCTCTCCTTTTGGACCTTTAACGGATATTGACATATCTTTAATGCTGACTTCTACTTTTTCAGGAATTACTACTGGTTTATTTCCAATTCGGCTCATGACCAAACCTCACATATCAATTCGCCGCCTAATTTTCGTTTTCTAGCTTCAGAATCAGATAGCAAACCCCTAGAGGTTGATACAACTACTGTTCCTAAACCACCATTATTTCTAGGGAGCTTGTCAAAACTTGAATACACTCTTTGACCAGGTTTTGATAATCTATTCATTCCTGAGATTACAGAAACACCTTCTTCAGAATATTTCATCTCAATATCGATTAATTTTTTAACACCTTCACCAGAAACTTTAACGTCAGATACATATCCTTCATCTTTAAACAACTTGGCTAACTCAAATTTAAAATTTGAATGTGGTATTGAAACGTTAGGTTTTGAAACCATAGATGCATTCCTAAGTCGAGTTAGTAAATCAGAAATTGGATCAGTCACCATAAATTACCAAGACGCTTTCTTAATACCAGGAAGCTCTCCTTTGAGGGCTAAATCTCTAAATGTATTTCTTGACATGCCGAATTTTCTGAGTGTACCCCTTGGCCTTCCAGTAACTTGGCATCTGTTTCTATGACGGGTAGCGGATGCGTCTCTTGGCATTTTTGCAATCTTTTTTTGTGCTGCTCTTTTTTCGTCATAAGACGATTCTGGATCTTTAATCACTGCTAACAAATCTTTACGTTTTTCCGTATAGAAGTTAACTGTTTCTAATCGCTTATTATTTTTTACTATTTTACTTGTTTTTGCCATTTTTAATTCTCTCTAAAAGGAAACCCTAGCGAATGTAATAATACATATCCTTTTTTATTATCGTTAGCAGTTGTACAAATTGTAATATTCATACCCCTGATGTCTCTTACTTTGTCATATTCAACTTCTGGAAAGACCAACTGTTCATTTAAACCAAGAGAGTAGTTTCCATTTCCATCAAATGACTTTTTACTAAATCCCCTAAAGTCTCTAATTCTGGGTACTACTACTTGAATGAACCTATCATAAAATTCCCACATTCTATCACCACGAAGTGTTACTGAAACTCCAACAGGCATTCCTTCTCTCACTTTAAAACCTGCAATAGATTTTTTTGCTCTTTTAATTACTGGTTTTTGTCCAGAAATAGCTGTTAACTCATCAACCATTGATTCTAGAGCACGACCATCAGTTGCTGCCTTGCCTGAACCAATATTTATTACAATCTTTTCAAGAGTTGGTATCTGGTTTACATTCTCAAGTCCTAACTCTTTTTTTATTTCTTGATTTAACCCAGTGTTAAATGCCTCTTTTAATCTAGGAATCATACTTCATCTCCTGTTTGAGCTAAAACCCTATACTTTTGACCATTTTTATCAAATTTATATGCAACCCTACCACTCTTCTTTTTCACTACTAGAGCAACGTTAGAAATATGGATAGGCATAGTTATATCAATTACCCCACCTTGCATAGTTTGACCTTGAGGTTTTTGATGCTTTTTAGCCACATTTACACCCTCAACAAGAAGTTTGTCTTTTTTAGGAAATACTTGTAAGACTTTTCCTTCTTTTCCGTTATCTTTTCCAGCAATAACTTTTACTAAATCACCTTTTTTAATTTTCATTAAATTACCTCCGGTGCAAGTGATACTATCCTCATAAACTTTTTCTCTCTTAGCTCTCTACCTACTGGTCCAAAAATTCTAGTGCCTCTAGGTTGTTCTTGTTCATTAATTATCACACATGCGTTTTCATCAAACCTAATATAAGTTCCATCTTTTCTTCTTGTTTCTTTGCTTGTTCTGACAACAACAGCTTGAACTATATCTCCTTTTTTTATTTGTCCACCAGGAATTGCATCTTTGACAGTTGCAGTAAATACGTCACCCAATCCTGCATATCTAATTCTTGAGCTTCCTTTAACTTTTATACATAAAACTTCTTTTGCTCCAGAGTTATCTGCAACTTTAAGTCTTGATTCCTTCTGTATCATCTTGCCCTCTCAATGACTTCAGTTACTCTCCATCTTTTAGTTTTTGAGATAGGCTTAGTTTCCATTATTTTTACAGTATCTCCCATTTTTGCTTCAAAACTTTCGTCATGAGCATGAAGCTTTCTAGTTTTCTTAACGATTTTTCCATATTTTGGATGTGGGTACTGCAATTCAATTGCAACCGTAACTGTGTTTTCTCTTTTATCAGATACAACTATTCCAGTTTTAACTTTTCTGGATGATCTTTCTATTTGGTTACTCATTATTTTCAGCTTTCATCATTTCTTCTCTTTTTTTTTGGTTTAAAACTGTATTGGCTTGTGCAATTTGTTTTTTAATTTTTTTAAATATTGAAGTATCTTCAATTTGGCTTGTAGCTAAAGAAAATCTAGACTCCATAAGTTCTTTTTTTAACTCAGTAACTTTGTCTTCGAGTTCTCCAATAGATAATTCTCTTAAGTCATTTATACTCATGTGTGCCTCATTACAAATTTGGTATTAATAGGTAGTTTGTGTCCAGCTTTTCTCATAGCTTCTCTTGCGATATCTTCTGTAACACCTGAAATTTCAAATATTATTCTTCCTGGTTTCACTACAGCTACATAATATTCAACAGCACCTTTTCCTGAACCCATTCTTACTTCAGCAGGTTTTTTAGTTATTGGTTTATGTGGAAATATATTTATCCAAACTTTACCTTTTCTCTGCATGGTACGGGTGATAGTTATTCTTGCTGCTTCAATTTGTCTACCTGTTATATATGAAGTCTCCAATGCTTGAAGGCCGTAGTCTCCAAAGTTTACTTCCGTTCCTCCTTTGGACATGCCTTTTCTTCTCCCTCTGTGGGATTTTCTATATTTAGTCTTTTTAGGCATTAACATAAACTATTCTTCTTCCAATATTGATTTTTCTTCTTCAAACTGTTCCTGAGCTTTAACTGGCGTAATTTTTTTACCTCCACCGGCTTCAACTATTTTAGAATTTTGGTCTCCAGCTTTTTTACCACCACCAGCTTCAAGGATTCTTGATTCTTTTGTTTCCCCTACTGCTGCCTCAACTCTTGATTTAACAGATTTTACTCGTCCACTTGCTGGTCCTCCACTTGCGAGAGAGGCTTCTGCTGCAATTTTTTCTTGTCTAAGTTTATTTGTTGCTACTACGTCGCCTTTATAGACCCATACTTTTACGCCAATAGCTCCTACAGTTGTGTGTGCAGCTGCTCTACCAAAATCAATATCGGCTCTAAGGGTATGTAGAGGTACTCTTCCTTCTCTGTACCATTCTCTTCTACCCATTTCTGCTCCACCTAATCTTCCGGAACACTCGACCCTAACGCCTTCTGCTCCAGCTTTTAAGGCAGCTCCAACAGCTCTCTTCATAGCTCTTCTAAAAGCAACTCTGTTTTCTAACTGATCAGCAACAGCTCTAGCTAGTAGCTGTGCATCTAATTCAGCATCTCTGACTTCAATGATATTTAGCTTTACTGGTTGATTGGAAAGTTCTTCAAGTCCTTTCCTGAGACGATCGGCTTCAGCACCTTTTCTACCAATTACAACACCTGGACGTGCGGTGTGGATGTCTACTTGAACTTTATCCCTAGTTCTTTCAATGTCAATTCTAGAAACAGCGCCTTTGATAAGCTCTCCGGTTAAAAATTCGCGAATTCTGTAATCTTGGTTTACAAGTTTTGTATAGTCTTTATGACTAAACCATCTAGATTTCCAGTCATTTACTATGCCGATTCTAAATGCGTATGGATGTGTTTTTTGACCCATTTTATTCCTCTACACTTTCTAATTCTATTAATATGTGCGAAGTTCTTTTGTTTATCCTTCCAGCACTTCCTCTAGCACGAGGTCTAAATCTTTTTAATGTTGGTCCTTCATCAGCAATGGCTTTAGTTATTTCTAAATTGGCAGATGACATTCCGAAATTGTTCTCAGCGTTAGCAATTGCACTTTCTAAGAGTTGCTTTATATCAGTAGCAGCTTTTCTTTTTGTAAACGTCAGAATATTTAATGCTTCATTTACATTCAGACCTCTTATCAAGTTCAAGACTAGTCTCACTTTGTAGGGAGATTGTCTGATATATTTACTTTTTGCAGTTACTGTTTGTTTTTCCATTAGTTTTGTCCTGGATGTCCTTTAAATGTTCTCGTGGGAGAAAACTCACCTAATTTGTGTCCCACCATTGCTTCGGTAATAAATACAGGAAGGTGCTGCCTTCCATTGTGAACGGCGATAGTTAATCCAACCATCTCCGGCACTACAGTAGACCTTCTACTCCATGTTTTTATAACTGTTTTGTTACCACTATTTTTAGCTTCCTCTACTTTTGTGAGTAGATGGTCGTCAACAAATGGTCCTTTTCTTAAGCTTCTTGACATATTAGCCTCTACCTTTTTGAGATCTTCCTCTAACAATTGATTTATTGCTATATTTCTTTTTATTTCTAGTTTTTTTCTCTGGTTTTCCCCAGGGGCTTACAGGAGTTCTACCACCTGAAGACTTACCTTCACCACCACCGAGTGGGTGGTCAACAGGGTTCATTGCGACACCTCTAGTTTGAGGCCTTACACCCTTCCATCTTTTTCTTCCGGCTTTACCAAGTTTTGTTAATTCTGCTTCAGCGTTTCCAACTGTTCCAATAGTTGCCCTACAGTCCATAGAAACTGTTCTCATTTCACCTGAAGGTAATCTCAGAAGAGCTAACCCTCCTTCTTTACTCATAAGTTGGACAGATGATCCTGCAGATCTTGCCATTTTTGCACCACCAGCAGGTCTTAATTCAACATTATGAACAAAAGTACCAGCAGGTATGTTTCTCAATGGAAGACAGTTACCATCTTTTATGTCAGCTTTTGGTCCAGAGATTACTTCCATTCCTGGAACAACTCCATCTGGGGCAATAATGTAAGCTTTCTCTCCATCAACATAGTGAAGAAGAGCAATACGTGCATTCCTGTTTGGATCATATTCAATAGCTGCAACTTTTGCAGGTATATTATCTTTAGTTCTTTTAAAATCTATTATTCTATATTTCTTTTTGTGACCACCACCACGATGTCTTGAAGTTATTCGACCTTTGTTGTTTCTTCCACCAGAAGATTTTTTTGATTGAAGTAGTGACTTCTCTGGTTTGCTTTTTGTTATCTCTTTAAAGTCTCCAGATACCTGTCCCCTCATTCCAGGTGTTATTGGTCTAATTTTTTTTGCACCCATAACCTATACCCCAAATGCCTCAATAGTGTCTCCCTCTTGAAGGGTGATAATTGCTATTTTTTTTGTACTTTGCTGTCCTAAGATGTATCCAAATCTTTTTTTCTTGCCTTTCCTGTACATGGTGTTTACAGATAAAACCTCAACATCAAATAACTCTTGAACAGCTCTTTTTATTTCAGGTTTATTAGCATCAGAATGAACAAAAAACGTATACGCGTTTGAATCAGATATTCTGTCATATGACTTTTCTGAAATCACTGGAGAAATTAAAACGTCTTCTAAATACTTCATTTACTGTCTCCAGTTAAATATTCCATTGCATTTTTAGAGAGGACAGTATTATCTGTTGAAATTACATCGTATGTAGAAAGTTTTTTTACAGAAACAATTCTTGAATGTTTCAAGTTTCTAAAAGATTTTATGAGGTTATCATCATTTTCACCGTATACAAATATGAATGATTTCTCAATATTGAAGTCATTTAAAATAGAGGAGGCTAACTTCGTAGAAGGTGCTTCTGTTGCTTCCCCATCTACAATGAATAATGACTCTTCTTTAATTCTTTGAGAAATAGCCATATTAAGTGATTTTTTTTTCATTTTTTTAGGAGTTCTGTCAATGTACACTCTTCCACCAGGACCATGAGCAATACCACCACCAATAAAAGCTGGGGCTCTTAATGATCCCTGTCTAGCTCTACCAGTTCCCTTTTGTGCCCAAGGTTTTGCACCTGTTCCAGATACCTGGGCTCTAGTTTTAACAGATGCTGTATTATTCCTGTAGTTTGTTCTATTAGACTTAACAACTTGATGTAAAAGACCTATGTTTATATCTTCAATCACATCAAATTTAAAGTCGCTTTTAGTGATTTTGTTATTTGAAGTATTATATGTATCTATCTTAATACTCATGATGAAACCTTAACTGCTGACTGAATCTGAACAATATTTCCTTTTTTTCCAGGAACTGGTCCATTAACTAATATATAGTTTTTCTCTTCATTAATTTCAACAATGGTAACTGATTGAATGGTCTTTTTTTTATTACCCATTCTTCCTGCCATTTTTTGGCCTTTGAAGACATGACCAGGATATGATGCATTACCTATTGAACCACCAGCTCTGTGAACTTTGTGGACACCATGACTTGCTTTCTGACCTGAGAAATTATGTCTTTTCATCACACCAGTAAACCCATGTCCTTTTGAGAAACCGGTAATATCGATTTTTTGCCCAACTTCAAAATGTTCACTCACATTAATTTCTGTTCCAGATTTTATTTCAGAATCTTCTTCCAAAGGAACTTCATATAAACATTCTCCCGGCTCCACCTTGTATTTATCAAAATGTTGCTGTGTTGGTTTGTTGACCTTTTTTTTAGAACCTATTGTGAGCTGAGCTGCTGCATAACCATCTTTTTCGGTAGATTTAATTTGTACAACTCTGCAGCCCGATATGTCTAACACTGTTACGCCTTTAGCATTTGATTCTTCATCGAAAATTTGAGTCATTCCAACTTTTTTAGCAATTAATGTTTTCATAGCTTGATCTCTACTTCTACACCTGCTGGTAAATCAAGTCTCATAAGTGAATCTACAGTTTTAGGTGTAGGCTCTACAATATCAATGAGTCTTTTATGGATTCTCATTTCAAAATGTTCTCTTGATTTTTTATCAACATGTGGCGATCTGATTACGCAGTATCTGTGTATCTGAGTCGGAAGAGGAATAGGGCCTTTAACTTTTGCTTGTGTTTTAATAACAGTTTCAGCAATTTTACGCGCAGACTCATCGACAACATAGTTGTCATACGCTTTTAGCTTTATTCTTATCTGCTGTTGTTGCTTTGCCATTTCTTCCTCAAAAAAACCGGGAGCAAGTAGTCTACCCCCGGTTGATTTTTATTACTCTATAACTTTTGTTACTTGTCCTGCTCCTACAGTCCTACCACCCTCACGGATAGCAAACTTCACTCCTTCTTCCATCGCAATTGGAGAGATTAGTTCAACTGTTACTGAGACATTGTCTCCAGGCATTACCATTTCGGTACCTTCCGGAAGACTTACTTCTCCGGTTACATCTGTAGTTCTAAAATAGAACTGCGGTCTGTATCCTTTGAAGAATGGATTATGACGTCCACCCTCTTCTTTTGTCAAGACATATACTTCACCCTCAAATTTTGTATGAGGAGTAATAGAACCTGGTTTTGCGATAACCTGTCCTCTTTCAACATCTTCTTTGTCAATACCACGCAAAAGTAGTCCTACGTTGTCTCCAGCTCTACCTTCATCAAGTAGTTTTCTGAACATTTCAACACCAGTACATACTGATTTTTGGGTATCTCTAATACCAATAATTTCAACTTCTTCGTTAACGTTTACAATTCCTTGTTCGATTCTTCCAGTTACAACTGTACCTCGACCTGTGATTGAGAATACATCCTCAACAGGCATTAGGAATGGTTTGTCAACAACTCTTGTTGGCTCTTCGATATAGCTATCAACTTGTTCCATCATATCTAGAACAGCTTTGACACCAGCTTCATCACCCTCAAGTGCTGCAAGTGCTGAGCCTCTTACTACAGGAACATCATCTCCTGGGAAATCATATTCTGTTAGTAGTTCTCTTACTTCCATTTCAACTAGGTCAAGTAGCTCTTCATCATCTACTTGGTCAACTTTGTTAAGGAATACTGCTATTGCTGGCACACCAACTTGTCTAGCCAAAAGAACATGTTCTCTTGTCTGAGGCATTGGTCCATCAGCTGCAGATACAACTAATATTGCACCATCGACCTGCGCTGCACCGGTAATCATGTTCTTTACATAATCAGCGTGACCAGGCATGTCCACGTGAGCATAATGTCTATTTTCAGTTTCATACTCAACGTGAGCAATCTGAATTGTGATTCCTCTTTCCCTCTCTTCAGGGGCTTTATCAATATCTTCAAAAGCTGTTGCATCACCATCGCCGGCTTCAGCTAAAACTTTTGTTATTGCGGCCGTCAATGTGGTTTTACCATGGTCAATGTGGCCCATTGTACCGATGTTCACATGAGGCTTGCTGCGGTCAAATTTTTCCTTTGACATATTTTTCTCCTTTTTTAAAAAGCCTTTGCTTGAAAAACAAGCTTAGACTTCAACCTCTACTCCACGAATACTCGCAGTTATTTCCTTAGTTATTGCGTCGGGAACGTCTTCATAACTATCAAACTGCATCGTAAATGTTGCACGGCCTTGAGTTCTTGAACGCAAATCAGTTGCGTATCCGAACATCTCTGATAAAGGAACTTTCGCGTTGACGACCTTTGCAGATCCCCTTTGTCCCATTTCAGCAATCTTTCCTCTTCTTGAGGATAGATCTCCGACAACATCTCCCATAAAATCTTCTGGTGTAACTACTTCTACCTCCATAACTGGTTCTAATAATTTAATTCCTGCTTTTTTAGCACCATCTTTAAGTGCCATTGATCCAGCAATTTTGAACGCCATTTCTGATGAGTCAACATCGTGGTAGCTACCATCAAGAAGCGTAGCTTTAATATTTTCTAGAGGGTATCCTGCTAGAACTCCTGATTCCATAGCTGCTTCTACTCCAGCGTTTACTGAAGGTATATACTCTTTTGGAATTCTTCCGCTTTTAATTAAATCCACAAACTCGTAACCCTCATCAATTGGCTCCAGCTCCATGACTACATGTCCATACTGTCCTCTACCACCGCTTTGACGTATATATTTTGCTTCAATGCTGACTTGTTTTTTAAGAGCTTCTCGATAAGCTACTTGAGGTTTACCAATATTTGCTTCAACTCTAAATTCTCTTTTGAGTCGGTCTACAAGAATATCTAGGTGTAACTCACCCATTCCAGAGATGATTGTTTGACCAGTCTCTTCATCTGATTGAACGACAAATGTTGGGTCTTCTTCTGCAAGTTTTTGTAAGCCTTCTGATAGTTTTTCTTCATCTGCTTTAGACTTTGGCTCGATTGCAACAGATATAACAGGCTCTGGAAAAGTCATTGATTCTAATTGAATTGGGCTTGATGAGTCAGCAAGAGTATCTCCTGTTTTAGCATTTTTGAGGCCAACACCTGCGACAATGTCTCCTGTTGATATAAAGTCTATGTCTTCTCTACTGTTTGAATGCATTCTTAATATGCGTCCAAGTCTTTCATCTTTTCCTGTAGTTGTGTTTACTACTTTATCTCCCTTTTTGAGTGTTCCGGAATATACTCGGAAGTAGGTCAACTTACCTACATGAGGGTCGCTGACAACTTTGAATGCGAGTGCTGAAAATGGCTCATCATCAGAATGTTCTCTTGTAATTTCATTTTCTTCATCTCCTGGCTTAAATCCAGTAATTGGATCTATATCAAGGGGTGAAGGTAGATAATCTATTACTGCATCTAATAAAAGTTGCACTCCTTTGTTCTTAAAAGCACTTCCAGCTAAAACTGGAACAAAAAGGCCTTCAAGAGTACCCTTTCTAATTGCTTTTTTAATTTCAGCAACAGTTAATTCTTCATCTCCTAGGTACTTTTCTAAAATTTCGTCATCTGCTTCAGCTATAACGTCAAGTAATTCTTGTCTTTTAGAATTCGCTTCATCAATCTTGTCTTCGGATATTTCACTAATATCCCATTCAGAACCATCATCTTTTGACCAAGTGTGAGCTTTCATTTCAACCAGATCAATTACACCTATAAAATTTTCTTCGGCACCAATTGGTATGTGCAATACGGCAGGTTTTGCTTCAAGTCTCTCAACAATTGACTGTACATCAAAATCAAAATCTGCACCAGTTCTGTCCAATTTGTTTACAAAACATATTCTTGGAACATTATATTTGTCTGCTTGCCTCCATACTGTTTCGGACTGTGGCTCTACTCCAGCTACACCATCAAACACGGCTACAGCACCATCCAATACTCTTAATGACCTTTCAACTTCTACAGTAAAATCTACGTGTCCAGGAGTGTCAATAATATTGATCGTGTGTTTGTTCCACGAACAAGTTGTAGCTGCAGATGTAATCGTAATGCCTCTTTCTTGTTCCTGTTCCATCCAATCCATAACGGCAGCACCATCATGAACCTCACCAATTTTGTATGTTTTTCCTGTGTAGTATAAAATTCTTTCAGTAAGAGTTGTTTTTCCAGCATCGATATGCGCCATGATTCCAATATTACGAAGTTGATTTAGATTTATTTCTCTATCTGACATTCCTACCACCTATAGTGAGCAAATGCTCTATTTGATTCAGCCATCTTGTGGACATCTTCCCTCTTCTTAACAGAGGCTCCAGTATTTTTGCTTGCATCAAGAATTTCTCGACCCAGTCTTTCAGCCATAGTTTTTTCTCCCCTTTTTCTAGAGGAAGCAACCATCCATCTGATTGCTAGTGTTGTGCTTCTTCTATGAGGGACTTCCATAGGAACTTGATAATTTGTTCCCCCAACTCTTCTAGATTTTGTTTCAACTTGTGGTTTTACATTTTCAAATGCTTCTTTTAAAACTGCTAATGGATCTCCACCAGCTTGTTTTTCAACTAGCTCAAGAGCGCTGTAAACAATGTTTCTTGCTGTATCTTTTCTTCCATCTAATAAAATTTGATTTGTAAGTTGAGAAACCAACACACTGTTGAATAAAGGGTCTGGTTCAGGTTTACGTTTAAGTGATGGTCCTCTTCTCATAACTAACCTTTTTTACTTCCGTACCTTGACCTGGCTTGCTTTCTATCCGCTACTCCAGCTGTATCTAAGGCACCCCTGATGACTTTATACCTTACACCAGGAAGATCTTTAACTCTTCCTCCTCTGACAAGTACGATTGAATGCTCTTGAAGATTGTGGCCTTCGCCTGGGATGTAGGCAGTTACTTCAGTTCCTGTTGAAAGTCGAACCCTGCAAACTTTTCTTAAAGCAGAGTTAGGTTTTTTAGGTGTGACAGTATATACACGGGTACACACCCCTCTTCTTTGAGGAGAACCTTTTAGACCAGGTGTCTTTTCTTTTGACACCTTGGACTTGCGTCCTTTTCTAACTAACTGTTGCGTAGTAGGCATTAAATTTCCAATCTAAATAGTGTTATTGACTTACCGAAAAAGAAGTATATGAGAGTTTTGAACTTACAACAACCAAAATTTTATAAGTTTTTACTCTGTTTCTTCGTCCCCTTCTTCGCCTAGCATAGCTAGCCATTGTGCAGGATTTGGAAGTGCATCCCCTTCAGCTTCTTCAGAATCTGAAGTGGCTTCCATGAATCCTAATGAAGAAACTTCTGGTGCATCTGGAAGTGTTGGTGATAGCTTTTGGTATGCTTCAGAACCTGTTCCCGCAGGAATAAGTGTTCCGATAATCACATTCTCTTTCAGACCTGACAGAGCATCACTGCTTTTCTTCATTGCTGCTTCTGTTAGCACTCTTGTAGTTTCCTGGAAAGATGCTGCTGATAACCATGAGTCCGTTGCAAGGCTAGCTTTGGTGATACCCATAAGCTCTGGTCTTCCTTCAGCAGGAGCTTTTCCTTCTTTGACTAATGCTTGATTAGTCTTTCTAAATAATGTTGAATCAACAAGTTCATTTGGTAAGTAGTCAGAATCATTTGCACTTACAATTCTTACTCTTCTTAGCATTTGTCTTACTATCATTTCAACATGTTTATCGTGAACTTCAACTCCTTGATCACGATAAGTTTTTTGAACCTCATCTACGAGATATTCTTGGCATGCACGCACACCATTGATTTCTAAAACTTCCTTAGGAGCTTTTGGTCCTGCAGTTAATGCTTGACCAGCTTCTACATTATCCCCTTGATTAACAACAAGAGTTTGTCGTCTTAGTACTTCAACCTCGATATCTTCTTTTTCATTTTGTATTGTTAAAATTCTGCTGCCCTCTGGAGTAGTATCAATGGATTTAACTTTTCCTTGAATGGAAGACAATACAGACTTACCTTTAGGATTTCTAGCTTCGAACAATTCTACAATTCTTGGAAGTCCTGAAGTAATATCTAAACCTACAACTCCACCAGTGTGGAAAGTTCTCATAGTAAGCTGCGTACCTGGTTCTCCAATAGACTGGGCGGATATAATTCCTACTGCTTCTCCTACTTCAACTGGTTTACCTGTTGCCAGGCTGTATCCATAACAAAGTGGGTCCATTGACTCAGGGTCTTGTGAGTTGAAAGGTGAAAGAATGTTTACAGTTTCTGCACCAGACTTTGAGATTGCATCTAATGCTTCTGCGTCAATATATGTTCCTTTGCTTAATTTTTGACCATCTCCAAATTCAACAACTTTTTTATCTTTTTTAACATCTTCAGCTAAAACTCTTCCGAATAGTTTTGAGTGAAGGTATCTACTAACCTTGCCGTCTGACTCTATGACTGTTTTCTTTGTACCTCTCCAGTCAATATTTTCATCACCTTGATCTTTAACTACGATACCTGCAGCAACGTCAACTAACCTTCTTGTGAGGTATCCTGAATCAGCAGTTCTCAAAGCAGTATCTGCAAGACCTTTTCTGGCACCGTGAGTAGATATGAAGTATTCAAGAACTGACATACCCTCTCTAAAGTTACTCTTAATAGGTCTTTCAATAATATCACCCTTTGGATTAGCTACTAAGCCCCTCATACCTGCAAGCTGTCTTACCTGCATCATATTTCCTCTTGCACCGGATTTAACCATCATATCAACAGGATTAAACTCATCAGATTCTAACTCAGCACTCATTGCGTACTGAACTTGGTCAGTAGCTTCGGTCCAAATTTCAATAATCTTTTGTTTTCTTTCGTTTTCTGTGATTACATCATCATTAAAAAGTTTTTCGACTTTTTCCGCTTCGCTTTCATATTTTTCTAATATTTGATTTTTACTTGGAGGAGTTTTAACATCTGTCATTGCTACACTTAATCCAGCTTTAGCTCCATACTTAAATCCTACATTTTTCATAGCGTCTAAAAATTCTCTTAACTCAGCTTTGTTGTATCTTTCAATGACTTCTGAAATGATTTTTTTCATTTCATTTTTTCTAACTTTTGCTTGAATATATGGAAAGTCTTTAGGAAGAACGGAGTTGAAATAAACTCTACCAAGAGTCGTATTTATTAACGCATTTCCATCTACAGGGTTCTCCATTGTAAGTTCACTAAATCTGTTCTTTAGTTGACTATGCAATTGAGGGTCTCCAGCTAGTTCTCCAACGCGAATTCTTATTGGTGTTTGAAGTCCAATGTGTCCAGCTTCATATGCTTGCTCTGCTTCATTAACATCAACAAATGCCATTTTTGCACTTTCTAAATCTTCATAACATTCCGTTATGTAATAAAGACCAATTACCATGTCTTGACTTGGTGAGACAATCGGATTACCACTAGCAGGAGATAAAACGTTATTTGTTGCAAGCATCAAAACTCTAGCTTCTGCTTGTGCTTCTGCAGATAAAGGTACGTGAACTGCCATTTGATCTCCATCAAAGTCTGCATTAAAAGCTTCGCAAACAAGCGGATGTACTTGTATAGCTTTACCTTCAACCAGTATTGGTTCAAATGCTTGAATTCCTAATCTGTGAAGTGTAGGTGCTCTATTTAGAAGAACAGGGTGTTCCTCAATTACTTCAGCTAAAACATCCCATACCTGAGCTCTAGATCTTTCAACCATTCTTTTGGCTGACTTTATATTTTGAGCTAGTCCTAATTCAACAAGTCTCTTCATTACAAATGGCTTGAATAACTCTAGTGCCATCATCTTTGGTAAACCACATTGCTGGAGTTGTAAATGAGGACCCACTACAATAACTGAACGTGCTGAATAATCAACTCTTTTACCCAATAGGTTTTGTCTAAATCTACCTTGCTTTCCTTTGAGCATATCAGAAAGAGACTTAAGCCCTCTTCCACCTGCTCCGGCAACAGCTCTACCTCTTCTACCATTATCAAATAATGCATCTACTGATTCTTGAAGCATTCTTTTTTCGTTGCTAATTATTATCTCTGGTGCTCCAAGTTCAATTAATTTCTTTAATCTGTTGTTTCTATTAATAAGTCTTCTGTATAAGTCATTTAAGTCTGAAGTAGCAAAACGACCACCATCAAGTTGAACCATAGGTCTAAGCTCAGGAGGTATTACGGGGATTACTTCAAGGATCATTGCCTCTGGAGGATTTTTTCCATCTGCAAATGGCTTAATTACTTTCATTCTCTGAATTGCTCTCTGTCTTCTTTGTGCAGATTTTGAATCCAAATCAGATTTTAGTTTGTCCATTTCTGCTTTCAAATCAACAAGTTGAACTAGTTCTCTTACAGCTTCTGCACCCATGCCACCAGTGAAATACTCATCGTACTTATCAATCATTTCACGCCACAATGTATCATTTTCAATTAGTGTTTTTGGCTTTAAAGTTTTTAGTGTCGAAAATGCCTCTTCAATAATTTTTATCTCTTCATCTGACTTTGCTTTTTTTTGCTTGATTTCTTTTTCAATTTCTTTTTTTCGTAATTGAACTTCAGCTTCTGGAACTTTTCCATTCTCCATAGCTTTAAGCTCTACATTCATTTGTTTAATTCTTTTAGCTTCCCATTCTTGATGATCTTCCTCAACAATTTCACACTCAGCAACTACAGCTTCTTCTAGCTCACTTAAGTCTTTGGTTCTTTTTTTATCATCAATAGAAACGACAAGGTATGCAGCAAAATAAATAACTTTTTCAAGCTCTTTTGGTGACATGTCTAAGAAATAACCTAATCTACTAGGAACGCCCTTAAAATACCATATGTGTGTAACTGGAGCTGCTAATTCAATATGCCCCATTCTTTCACGTCTTACCTCTCTTCTGGTAACTTCGACTCCACACCTCTCGCAGACAATACCCCTATAACGAATTCTTTTATATCTACCACAAGAACATTCCCAATCCTTTGTTGGCCCAAATATTCTTTCGTCAAACAATCCATCTTTTTCAGGCTTTAGGGTCCTGTAGTTAATTGTTTCTGGTTTTTTAACTTCTCCAAAAGACCAGCTTCTCATTTGGTCAGATGTAGCCAGACTGATACTTAATTCATCAAATATTTTTTCCATAATCTCTATATCTCCGGTTCATCTTGTTCTGGTCTTGACATGTCAATACCTAGTGTTTCTGCAGTTTTAACATATTCATCACTAATTTCTTTCATTGAAATTTCTTCTCCTGCGGACAAAATTTCTACATTAAGACACAAGCTTTGCATCTCTTTAAGTAGTACTTTAAATGACTCTGGAATTCCAGGTTCCGGAATGTTGTCTCCCTTAACAATTGATTCATAGACTTTAACTCTTCCAACAGTATCGTCTGATTTAATTGTGAGTAATTCCTGCAAAGCATAGCTTGCTCCATATGCTTCCAAAGCCCAAACTTCCATTTCTCCAAATCTTTGGCCACCAAATTGAGCTTTACCACCTAGAGGTTGCTGAGTAATCATAGAGTAAGGACCAGTAGATCTAGCATGAATTTTTTCATCTACTAAGTGAATCAACTTTAATATATATGTGTAACCAACTGTAATTTTAGAGTCAAATGCTTCACCTGTTCTTCCATCGTATAGTGTGGCTTTACCGTCAACATCAACCATTTGGTTTCCATCTCTATTTTGATTCACATTTTTTAGAATCTCGTGAATTTCATCCTCATTAGCACCATCAAATACTGGAGTACTAATTAATGTTCCAGGTTTTGCACCATTTGATGCTACTGTTTTACCTTTAAATTCACCCCAGCCTTGATCAGCAGCCCAACCAAGATGGGTTTCTAATATCTGACCTAAGTTCATACGACTTGGAACACCAAGTGGGGAGAGAAGAATATCAACAGGAGTTCCATCTTCCATGAAAGGCATATCCTCTATTGGATTAATTTTTGAAATAACACCTTTGTTACCGTGCCTTCCGGAAAGTTTGTCACCAACCTGAATTTTTCGCTGAATTGCGACATAAACTCTGACTTTTTGATTAACACCAGGAGGTAAATCTGCACCTTCATCTCTTTTTAGAATTTGCACATCGATAACTTTTCCTCGCTCACCGTGGGGTACTCTTAATGAGGTATCTCTAACTTCTCTTGCTTTTTCTCCGAAGATTGCTCTTAATAATCTTTCTTCAGGAGTCAGCTCGGTTTCACCTTTTGGAGTAACCTTACCTACCAGGTAATCTCCAGGAGTAACCTCGGCACCGATTCTTACAATTCCCATTTCATCTAAATCCATCAATACTTCTTCTGCGACATTTGGAATGTCTCTTGTGATCTCTTCCTCGCCTAG
>Ga0228608_1000008_pt1 | contig 56511 bp, 56 predicted proteins | sample 9DmetaG_FD_190069 | JGI IMG/M metagenome (GOLD analysis project Ga0228608, IMG submission 190069) | Seawater microbial communities from Monterey Bay, California, United States - 9D | ecosystem: Environmental > Aquatic > Marine > Coastal | place: USA: California | collected 2016-11-15
AACATGGCGTTTGGACGTGGTTATATCTCCACGGTTTTCTAGGCGCTTAAGGGTTCGAGGAACGTGTTTTCGTTGAACATGTACTGCTGCCGAGATGCCTGCCTGAGTGAGGGTGGCAGGGGCTTCCCATTCCCCCTCGGGTAGTGTATGGTCAAACAAGTGCAACAGCATACGTTCTTCGGTCGTTAAAGACCCGAGATAGCCGTCAACCACTTCTCTCCCCATTACCCCGTAGAAGTGCCGGCTCATAGGGGCATCGGTAACCCTAAACTCAAAAGTTGTGATGTTGACGGCGATTCATGGCGAGGCAAAATCGAAAGTTTACCCCTCGTGTCCGCACGACTCGCCCACTTGGAACATCATTGACCACTAATGCACCACCTATGCAACCTCATCCTGCGCCAATTCTACGTGATGGTCAATGGTTTATCGAACCCCCTCTTTCGTCCCGGCTGTACCAGAAAAGTGGCATAGGGATGATGCATAGTGATGGAAGCATCAGTCTTCGTGATGAAGAAATTCTCTTTTGTCATTGGCATCGGCATGTACCTTTACCTGACGGTAAATGGTTTGAAAATCAAGTCCGATTGGACTCAGACATTGTTGCTCGAAGTGTGATATTTGATACTGCACGAAGCGGTGGTGAATTGTTAATTCCCTGTGAGAACATCCCAGATAAACGTGAGATTTCATACAATTCATCAACTTGGGCACTTCGCTGGAATCGAGAACAAGTTTTCTCAAAAGAACCTCCAGTTGCTCAAGTTCGTTGGGCTTGGACTACTGATGAAATTGATTGGATGAAACTCTTGGAATGGACTGTCGAAGTCCATTCTTTAGGCATGAATGCAGAGTTGTTTGTCATTGATGAAGAACTTGATGTTACGATGTATCTTCTTACCGAGGCTATTCCAATTGGCACTCAACCTACTTGGGAATCACTCGGTACTGATGAGATGAAAGAAGTCTCATCACTCTGGGATTTACGCATAGAAAGAGGTGAAGGTTGGTATATTCCAGGTGCTACTAAATGGCCACTAGAGACGGTTGGTGTTGAGCATTTGTCAGGGCGACATCTAAGGCGTGAAGAGGGGATTTACCTCGAATCAAAACTTTCACACACCACATTACCTGATGAGTACCACCTATACGGGGACTTAATGTCACGAGGTGTTGTTTTACGACCCGGTTTCAAGTATGGCTCCATGTGGAGGGTGTACGAAACATCTGTCGGTGAAGGCCATGCGCCATGGTTGATTCAACCAGCACATCGAGCTCCTCTAAATTGGGAGGGTTCATGTCTTGCAGTCAGGCTTTCAGAGGGTGTCAATAAACTCTGGGTTTGTGCATTGTTTTACCAAGAAAAATGGTTCTACTTACAAGTCCAAAGGTGGTTGCCTGGGCGTATCTAGTTCATCATCTAGAGTCCTTCCCCATGGGTCTTTGTGTTCGATTTTCGGTGACTCCAATACTTGACTGTGAATGACTGTAGATTTATCTGCTTTCTTTGTTTTTTCCAGCGTGCCCAACAATACCCAAAATGCAGCAATTATTCCCGCTGAACCGAGTAAAATACCTGGTTTTTGCCATTGACTGAATGCACTCGTATCCTTGTCCACTGCTGTATATTCGAGGTGGATTACCCATCTGTGGCCACTTTGTGAAATCAACACAAGTTCACCGTCAACTGACATTCTGTCTTGCAATAATCCATTCGGAGTAATTTCTATTTCGATAGAATCATTTCCCACCAAATTTACTTGTGAAGGCGGGCTTCCAATGCGAGAAAATGGTCCGTCCAAATCAACACTGAATGACTGTGAATTTAGGCCAATTGACTCAATATCGATGTTAATTACTGAACGATCATAGGCATCAAGCGTACCTCTAACGGTAGTTTCAGTTGGGATTCTTCCAATTGTGAGTATTTTGGTTTTGATGAAGAGAGAATCATTTCCACAAGAGAAAAACCCCTCCACTATGGCTTCTGAATTCGATGAGCTGGCAGATGAAAATTCGAGTTCAATAAATTGTTCTGGAACTCCAACTGAAATATTGGCGGTCGGAATGAAAGTTCGGCCATCTGAAACAGTAAGGTTATGACTGAATTGGCAAGTTTGATTCGATGTTACCCGTATTGGAAAAGAATCCCCAGGGATGTATACACCTCCGAAGTCTGGTGCATCGACCATAAACTGGCTGGTGCATTTAGGAGCAGAGAATGAAATTTCGACAGTGACGTTGATGTTTACGGTTGCTATCCATGGGACAAGTAGGCCGTCGTGTGTGAAAATTTGCACTCCCTCTGCTCCGAAAGTACTGCCATTTTGGAAAACATCCGACTCTTCTCCAGAATTTGCACCGTAAAGAATGTCTTTTCGTCCGTCTGCTTCAATCACTGACAGCCATGGTTGGTCCTGATCACGATTAAGTTCATTTTGCTCTTCATCCCCCACGCTTCTATCTTGGTATGTAACTAAAATTCCATTTCCCGGAAGGTGTTTATCAAAGCCACTGGGGGATCGATATTCAATCCAAATATTTTCACTCTCACCGATAGGAATGCGTAATGAAGTACCATTTTCACTCATCCCCCGTAATTGGACTGTAGGGCCAATACACGGCTCTTGTGCATTCACTGGCCAAGACAAATCCATCGTTTGTGTTCTGTTCGCTTGAAGCATGTCCAAAGTGGCTGCGGTTGGAAGAGCTGGCCAAACGCCGCCTCCGTTCCAGTTTCCACTCGCCATAATATCCCAGTCGCCAATCCCCTGCCAGTCGTTCTGATTTCCGCTATCATGTACTGGATAAAGATCTAGTGCGCCCATTTGGTGTAACATCTCATGCAAAATGGTGCCAATGCCGCTGGACCCGGTTCGAATGCTCGCCATAGTGTAATGCTCTACTTTCGTATTTTCTGCTACCTCTATTGGCGTATCAAACGTTGTGAAATGACTCCAGATGTTGTTGGTTTGACCGGGATTTTCTTCTTGTCCTTTGCTGGTATGGAGAATTAGTAGTCTGTCCACTGAGCCGTCCTTGTCCAAGTCGTACTTCTCCCAATCAGCAAATTCAATGTGGTCATTCACCACTTCCTCTGCAAGAGTCATTGGCAAGAACTCACCCTTTTGGTTCATGTCCCTATTTCCATTTGAATCCTCTCCGTAGACTTCAATGTTATGCTGAGCACGAGTTATTCGACTACTAACCACGATTTCAATATCTGTCGCCCCACCTGATAGTTGGTGGATGTAATCATGTCCAATATCATCAAGTAAAGTTTGGGCTTTTGATGGCCCCCAAGCATCTGCGACAGGCTGAGACTCAAAATCTGTAATGAGGACGAGCCAATGTTCCTGCTCCTGCAACGAGAGGAGTTCGACTTCATCATTTTGAACGGTGATTGAGTTTTCACTAATCCACTGTTCAATGGTTTGATTATTGGTAAATGCCCATGAGCTAAACAACAAAAGAATGACGATGAAAGGAACGCCAATCTTTGGACTCATACTTATTCGCAGTACGGTAAAGTGTTTCAATGCTTGGCTTTATTGAAACACAGATTACTGTAGATATCTGGTAAGTTTGTAAGTCGGGAATGTGCGCTGAGATTAAATCAATGAAGCATTGAATCCAATACGAACTTGTTCTCGCTCATTTCTCGAACAATCTTCTCTAACATCAAGCGTTATAGAATTTGAAGTCTCTCCATTCTGAATAAATATGGCTCTTGCTTCTAAATCATCTTTTTCACACTCATTCCATATTGCGCATCCAATTGAATTGCAGTTGTTAAAAAACGAATTCGGCATTGAATTCTTACACCCAATGACCAAGAGGTCTGTGAGTCTGTTGTGTAGAGATATTTCCAAAATCTGTTCTTGGACTGATACACTAGAGCACAGAGATTCTACAGAAATCGTCGCAATAGGTATTTTGGAGGTCCATTCATACGGTTGAGGAGAATCATTGCATACACATTCAACGAGCAAGATTCTTCGAATTCCACCTTCATGATCCATAATCGGATTCTTACCTTGAAATAATGGGGGTTCAGACATAATCCACTTACGAGCACCACGTTCTACGATTATGATGGATGCAAATGTTAGCATTATTGCTAAACCACCATAATCTGGTAATGATGCGAGTAAGAGTAGCGCAACCAATCCATGCACTCGAATCCTCCACCAGTCTGCAGTTTCCTTATTGAGTAGCCCAAGTATACCTGCAAAGACCATGGCACCTAGGCCGCATGCGACAATAATTTCGGCCCATATGACTGCAACGACCATCGAAATCATGAGTATTGCATCGTATCGAGCATCCAGTTTCATTGATACGTGTGTTGCATGTCCGTTATCAAAAGCCATTGGAAAGAGATAACCAATTGTGAAACTGATGGTAATCAGCAGCATTAGCCCAGTACCAAGAAGCCAAGATTTGAGCCATCGTCGCTCGCTTGGTAATAAGCCCGGTCGAATAAACTTCCATGATTGATGCAGGAATACTGGGAAGGCACTTACGATGCCTAGTGATGCTGCACTCATCCACCTTACCGCACTCCAACGCGCTGGGTCATAGAGGTTTAGGCAACCTTCGGAACATGGGTTGAGATACCTTAGAGCAGAATCGAGCATCGAATCTATCTGGTACAGCCAAAATATGGTGAAGAGACTTGACAAAAACAGAACCAGCGTCACTCTGGCCGTGAGTTCATTGAGATGTTCTTGAACATGACTTTGATTGTCATATTCAAGGTTGAGTGACATGTACTAACCTCTGTACCAGGACGGTAATCAATTTCACACCAAATCTTTGGATTGAGGAGGAGCACGGGCTTGAACTACAGTGCGATACACCCCAAAGAATGCCCACAGAGTCAGCATTCCCATTGTGAGCATAACTTGCCAAGATGAATCATTGTCCACTGACCATGCAAATCCAATGAGAAGAAGTGCAGAAATAGCCCCACGTCGAACTCCTTGGGGAATGGCTAAACTCTTGTCGAGGTGTTCAGGACCACCGCCAAATTTACGCTCATAGAATTCACCCTGGATTACAGCAGCAATAATAATAATTGAAAGGGTCATGAAGTAGTAAATGTTACCTTCATCAAAGAAAAGTTCCGCCAAATTCTCTTGTCGCTCTGCTTCCACTGCTTCGGGGTCTTCAACAGCAACGAATAGTGACTCATAATCTCCGACACTGATTGTTCTCAATGCCAAGTTTTCATCATCGTCGTTTGTTGCTGTATCTGGGGGGCTGATGGAAAACGAAACAATGTTCCATGCATCCCCAGCATCAAAATTTCCATTTCCGTTAACGGCGTTACCTACAAGTTGAAACGGTATTATTCCGACATCTGAACTCGGTGCAGTCCAAGAGATCACCCAATCGTTGCCAGTTGCTGATTGAGAAACAGCTCCTGGCTCATCAGATACCGATTGTGAGCCTTCACCGGGAGTTAGTGTCCCATAGTTATAGTCCCATATCATGAATCCTCCACCGTCATTTGAGGCATGTTGGAGTGAAACAGTAAACTGGTATGTTTGATTGAGTGTGTAAGCGCGCGGTACACCAGAAATAGAGATTACAACTTCGGTCGATGCAGCCCCATCACCGTGGCAACTGCATCCACTTTCTACAACGAGGTTATCTCCATTTTTCCATGGAGGTCCGCCAGGCATTGCAAGAGCAGGTGCAATAAGCAGCAGTGCCATCAATCCAAGTACTACGAATCGAGAGTTGCGCGAAAGCATGGTCCCACCTATTCTAATCGACCAGTCGGTGACCTTTGAACGTTCCTTTTCCCCATCCCCCTGTAGGGCGATAATTGTTGTATTGATAATGGTCAAATTTCCTTGATAGCAGTGTTTAGATTTGCCATCATTGCCTTGCCATCACCAAACAACATCATGGTCTTGTCCATATAGAACAAGTCGTTGTCAACTCCAGCATAACCTACTGACAATGAACGCTTGATAATGACAACGGTGCGAGCCTTGTCAGCATCAATAATCGGCATTCCTGCCAGCGGACCTTCTCCGCTTCGTGCAGCTGGATTGGTCGTGTCATTGGCACCAATGATCACGGCAACATCACACTCAGGGAATTCGTTGTTGATTTCATCCATTTCAATAAGTTGCTCGTACGGTACATTAGCTTCAGCCAGCAGGACATTCATGTGACCCGGCATTCTTCCGGCTACTGGATGGATTGCATACTTGACTTCCGTATCGAATTTTTCGCTAATTAAGTCGGCAAACTCCTTTACTTGATGCTGGCATTGTGAAACTGCCATCCCATATCCAGGGACGATGATGACTTTTTGAGCACCATCGACCATCATAGCGACTTCATCAGCATCAGAACCAACCTTGGTCCGAGTAAGTGATTCTTTTTCTCCCCCTCCACCGAAGGATTTGAACAACACGTCAAGCAAAGTTCTGTTCATTGCCTTACACATGATGAATGTGAGAATTAGACCGGATGCTCCAACGAGTGAGCCTGCGATGATCAGAACAGAGTTTCCGATGATAAACCCAGTAAATGCTGCTGCGATTCCAGATAGTGAATTCAAAAGTGATACGACCACCGGCATGTCGGCTCCTCCGATAGGTAACACCAGAATTATTCCAAGTAGGCAAGAAATTCCAATAATTCCCCACATGTAGTCTGTGTTTGTTGGACTATCAATGCTCAGATAAATGAGAACAGCAACAGTAACTAGCAGGAGAATCTTTACCCCGTTTAGCCAACTTGGGCCCCATGTTGGTGTTTTGATCCACTTTCCAAAAACACTGACTCCGCCTTTCAGTTTATACATTGCAAGAATCGAACCAGTCAGCGTCATCCATCCTACGAGTGCTGACAGACCAGCTGCAACCATAGTGACGACAAGTTTGAGTTCGTTATCAGGAACAGTATCTGAATCTTCGAGGTACTTCCACACCTCAGAAAGTGCAACCAGTGCCGATGCTGCACCACCAAAACCGTTGAACATTGCAACCAATTCCGGCATTCCGGTCATTTCTACGCGCACAGCCAACCAGTAACCAATGAGTGAACCAATCAAAATTCCAGCACCTATCAATACCCACTGGGCTCCACCAGCGAGGTGCATACTTAGCACAGTCGTCAATACTGCAACAAGCATACCCATTGCGCCGAGTTGATTTCCAAATGGAGCAGTACGAGGGTGCCCCAATTTTTTCAATCCAAAAATAAACAAGGCAGCTGAAACCAAATATCCAATCGATACCCAATCTTCCACCTCAAGCACCTCCGCGCTTCTTACCTGCAATCATGTTGAGCATCCGATTTGTTACTGCAAATCCTCCTACAACATTGATCATCGCCAATACAACGGCAACAAACGCCAGAATTCCTGATACTGCGGTACTACCACTCTCATATGCGACATTCGAACCGATGAGTGCACCGATAATACTGATTCCAGAAATTGCGTTGGCACCACTCATGAGCGGAGTATGCAAAGTTGCCGGAACTTTGGTAATCAATTCAAAACCAAGGAAAATAGCGAGAACAAATAGGGTTACATTGGCAATTAAAAATTCAGGCTCCATCAAAGAACACCTCCAAGACGAGTTTGTTTAGGGTGTAAAGCCCCATCATGGCAAAGCAAGACGCCACCCATGCCATTCACGTAGAAATCTGAGCCTTCTGGTGCTCCAACCAAAATGTCATCTTCATCGCTAATTTGAACTTCACCATCTTTTACTAGCGAGGTAATGAATGTGGTCAAGTTGTTTGAATACAACATGCTGGAAGTTGTGGCGACAGTGCCGGGGAGATTCGATGTCCCGACAATAATGACGCCGTTTTTCGAGGTGATTACTTCACCAGCCACAGTGTCTTCACAATTTCCGCCAACATCAGCATTCATATCAACAACGACTGCTCCAGGCTTAAAATTTTGAATAGCACTTGAAGGCACAGTAATCGGTGCAGGGCGTCCAAATATGCGAGCAGTGGTTACGATGATATCTGCGTCAGACGCAACACCACATACAGTGTCGTTGACTTTTTGAATGAATTCAGGAGTGAGTGGTTTTGCATATCCCGATTCATCTTCAAAATCATCCATGCCATCAACTTCGATGAAACGTCCACCAACAGACTCGATTTGCTCCGCAGCAGATTTTCGAACATCAGAAGCATAGACAACTGCACCGAGTCTTTTTGCTGTGGCAATTGCTTGAAGCCCTGCAACTCCGCTACCCATAATAACAACCTTTGCCGGTCGCACCGTACCTGCTGAAGTGGTCATCATTGGGATTGCCTTGGGTACATGGGCAGCACCCAAAAGCACAGCCTTGTATCCTGCCAAATTATCTTGGCTAGAATTTACGTCCATTGATTGTGCTCGTGAGAGGCGACGCGGGATCATGTCCATTGAAAGTAGCGTAATTCCGTTGTCAATGCATGATTGAACATGTTCAGGATGACGAAAAGGGTCTGCTACACATGCTATTCTTGTACCTTTGTTAACACCATCTAAACCCGGGAAACGGATGCAAATGATTGTGTCACTCTCCATCACTTGTTTTCGAGTTCCTAGCGAGGCACCAGCTGCTTCGTAGTCTGCATCCAGATAGTTGGATGCAATACCTGCTCCCGATTCGATGATTACTTCAAATCCGGCTTTGAGCAGCTTTTTCATACTCTGGGGTGCAATCGCAACTCGAGTTTCGCCTTCGGGCTCATTAGGGACTCCAATTCTCATGTAAATTCCTCGCATCCTCTCACTTTGAGCGAGCGGATTACTTGCCCCACAGAGAGGAGGTTCTTAGAGAACACGCTCGTTTTCCGTGAACTATAATCTGGCATTACGAAATAAAGCCTCCATGATTTGGCACCATGTTGCTTATTGATGGTCGTGTATTCGAGTGTACTGTCGAGGGATAATAGATGACAAACAACCGCAAAAAAATCGCCGTAATTGGAGCAGGAAATGTAGGAGCAACATGTGCATTTGTGCTCGCGCAAATGAAAATTGCAGACATCGTTATGCTTGATATCTACGAAGGTTTTGCCAAGGGTAAAGCCCTTGACATGTCCCAAAATGGTCAAGTTTTGAATTATGATGGTTCAATAACGGGAACTGCTGATTACAGCGATATCGCTGGTGCAAGTGTTGTTGTTGTCACATCTGGTTTTCCTCGTCAGCCTGGAATGACTCGAGAGGATTTGATTGCCAAAAATGCAGGAATTGTAAAGCAAGTTGGTGAAGGAATTCGAGAGCATGCACCAGATTCAACTATCGTAATGGTTACGAATCCTTTGGACCTCATGACTTACCATATGCAGAAAGTCACTGGATTCCCTCCTAACAGAGTTTGCGGTCAGGCAGGAGTCCTCGACAGTGCAAGAATGACTCATTTTGTAGCGAAGGCAGTTGGATGTTCCGAGGAAGATGTTCAAGCAATGGTTCTTGGTGGACATGGAGACACCATGGTTCCACTTCCTCGTTTCACCACTGTAGGCGGAATTTCAATAACACATCTGCTTGACGAGCAAACCATCGAAGATATTTGTAAGCGCACAGCATCTGGAGGTGGAGAAATCGTCAAACTTTTGGAAAGAGGGTCTGCGTTTTATGCGCCAGGGTCTGCTGCAGCAATCATGGCCGAAGCGATTCTCAATGACCGTAAAAGACTCATTCCAGCATCAGCACATTTGACTGGTCAATACGGTCTTGAGGATGTCTATATCGGTGTCCCAGTAATATTAGGTGCCGGCGGAATTGAGCGTATCTTAGAACTTGAATTATCATCGAGTGAATTAGAATCCCTACAGGGTTCCGGTAATTTCTATAAATCACAACTCGAGGAATTGCTGGAATACTAATTTTGCCGTACAATCGCTAACGAGTGGGTTTTCCCCTGAGTTGATATGAATTTTTCATCAACCTCTCCGTTGACCACACGTGTGAGTCTTTTCCCTTGTCGCTTACGAGAAATCATCCTTGCAAGTACTTCTTGACCAACATAACAACCCTTGTCCGGATGGACAAAATTGGATAGGCCGACGGCCAACGGATGGTTCTTACTCGAAATTTCGTGGTGAATCCATGGTATCAGATTTTGAATTCTCCATTCATTGAATTCTTCAACGCTTCCATCGATTTGATGTACGACATCCAAGGTTGAAACAATAAATGACAAACCATGTGCTATGAAGGCTTGAGTGGTACCAGAATTCGATGTGAAATGCCCAACGTTCTCATATTCTAGCTGATATTCAATCAAAAATGAATTCATGTCCGTTACGTCGCGAATATTTACATCCTGATCTAATATTTTCGGCAACACTTGACTCAACAACTGCTCTAAACATGACTTGTGAGTTTGCACTGCTAGGAAATCTCCCATGTGATAAACGGTGGCGATGTCAATGATTTTGGCAGAAGTAGTTGTAAAAATAGTTTGCCGAACTTCACCTTTAGCTAAGTCAGTCATTTTGTTAGTTGAAAGACCCTCAATTAATTTGAGCGAGTCGCCACCAGTCCAAATTGTAAGAGCAGCATCGTTGTAAGCCACACGAGGCATTAAACACCCTCAAGAAAATGATTCGCCGCAACCACAGGATGATTCAGCGTTTGGATTGTTAATTTTGAATCCGCCACCCATAAGTCGGTCAACATAGTCAATCTCAATTCCGTCGAGTAAGTGACTTGACGAGTTCGGAACCAAGACTCTGAATCCATCGACTTTGATTTCTTGGCAACTTTGATCGGTTTCTTCAACAATTTGTAAGTCATACATGTAGCCAGAACATCCTCCGGACAAAACTCCAACCAGGAGCGCCATAGAGCGATCATCTCCGAAAGCGTCTGAGAGCATCTCCTGGGCTTTGCTTGAGATGCTTAAATTGACATCCACAACCTCAGGGGTCATTACTTGTACTGGTCCGGCTGTCTCGCATGTACCGCAGTCCATGATAATCGCACACACCACTGCTCTATGAACCTGTTCTCTAAAACAACTCGCAGAGGATTATCTCCGCTTCTTTTTACGGTTCATCTCTTTTTGGAGAATGCCGCAACGTCGTATCTGTTCCTTTGCTCTTTTGACTTCTTCGTCACCTAGGCCCCTAGGAATCGATTGTTCGAAACATTTGATGGCATCATGGTAGCGTTCCATTTCAGCATATGCGCTACCCATGTTATACAATGTTTTACCTTGAACTTCAGCGGGTCGGATGAGCATTGCTTGGTGATATGACTCAACACATTTGGGATATTCTTCAAGGTAATAGTATGCATTTCCTCGACCGTTTAAAATCCGTATGAGCATCTCTTCGTCTCCCGTAAAAGATGGAAGTGCTCGATCAAAGCAAGACAGAGCTTCTCTAAATTTGCCGTCCCCTATGAGGCCAACTCCCTGATTATACCACGCAATGTCTTGATTCGCAACAGAACTCGAATCAACTTCAGTGTTCGTATAGCTCGCTACAAGTTGTTGAGCATCAGCAGCGGCTTTTGTCAAATCAAAGGCCTGAGGCGATGGTTCTGGTTGTTGCACCTCACTCGGGGCTTGATTAAGCAGAGATGCTGACTCCATCAAGAGTTGTGAATTTCCGACAGCCGGTATCGGCGATGCAGTTTCTTCATTTGGTCTGTTTTGTAAACCTAGAGCATTCATGTAGAAATCAGCCTGTCGTTCTTGGGGGTCCACGGGTGCAGGAGGAGTCTCCTGGACGAGGGGTTGCAAGACAGGTAGTGGTTCAGCGGGAACACTTTGCACCTCAGGTTGTGCAAGCACAGGATTTTCGACTCCACTCAAAGCATCCGCCTTGCGGTGGCACTTTTCAGCAGTGGCTAGGTCACCTGCTGATTCCAATGAACGAGCCAGGCCACGCCAAATCGTAGGATTTGTCCCGTCTATTTTGATCATTGATTTCCAAATAGTTACTGCCTGAACATCATCTTTTGCTGCAGTGTATGCGCGTGCATGCAACTCAGTTTCGCCCTCGCCGAGTAAATCAAGCGCCTCTTTTGCTAGATGAGGCCCCTCTGGCAGAGTGGGTGGGATTCCCTGGACGGAGTCGAGAACATTTGCTTCACCTTCAGCCAATTCAATGAGAATTCGAATGAATTCATTGCGCGCTGGATTGCTTGGTTCGATTCGGAGCACTGTTCGAGTTGATGCAATATAATTCTCAATATCGCCAGTTTCGTAGCATAATTGGCTGCATTTTTGTGCTGCCTTCAGGTAATCTGTTTGTGCATTCATGGCTTTTATGTAGCATTCAACTGCCATTGTGGCATTTCCTTGACGTTGATGTATAGAACCTAAATTAAACCAACCTGAACCTTGCTCAGGATCGATTGATTGGGCGTGCTCTAGAGCTGAAATTGCGTGGGAATCAAGTTCTAGACGGGCCATGGCACCACCCGCAATTCTCCACGCACCTGCATGTTCCGCAGCAATTGTTTTGAGATGTGGACTTAGCAATTCAAGAGCACTTTTCGGCTCGCCACTACGAATCATTGCAGTAGCCTGTTCGACGAGTGCATCAATATTAATTTCTTGTATTTGAGGTGGTTCTATTACCGCCTCTACGGGTTGCGGAGATTGAACTGTAGGAATTTGGTCGAGTGTTGAAGTCGCTTCTGCCCCAGCAGGTTCCAAAGCTATCACCGGTTCAGGGACATCCACATTTTCGATTACATGTTGAATTTCTTGTGTGGCAAATACCATTTCAGCAGCAGATTTCAACTCTTCGTATTCGAGGTGTTCATTAGAGTCTGCGTCGTGGTAAGTTGCTTCGGCTAGGAGTGCATCTTTGTCCTCGACCCCAACCTCCTTCATGACTTCTTGAACTTCCGTCTCATCATAGGACTGTGTAGGTGCTTGAACTGGCATTGAGTCCATTGGCATCTTGCTTCCACTTTCCGCACAACGGTTTTTCACATCGATGAGCATTGGATGTCCTGGGAAAAATTCGAGAGCTTTGACAGCCATTTCATATGCAGCAGCATCGTCACCAATCCGCTCCAGTAGGGTTGCAATATTAGCCGTTGCTGGAGCATTATTGGGGTTGATATCAAGGCATATTTGGAATGCTTGGCGAGCTCCGCGTGCATCTTGCTCAGCCTCGAGTAATACACCTCGATTGAACCATGCCATATCGCATGATGGGTCAAGTGCAATCGCTTTGTTGAAGGCACTTAATGCTCCTTTGGAATCGTTTTTCCGTGAACATTCTTCACCTAGTTGCAACAAAAATTCAACAGAATCCTCTTGCTCGGCTTTAGGACGCTTAATCCAGCTTATGGCAGCGTTTGTGAGTTCGTCTTCACGAAGATAGTTATTTCCGTCTTCATCTGCGCTATGTGCGAAGGCTAAGAAACCTTCACGGTCAGTAATCCCATGCTTCTCAACAATACGCTCAAAGACTCTTTCTGAATATCCCATTGGCTTTACTTCGACGTCCCCTAGGCCAGCAGAACGAAGGGCTGCGGCCATGGACTCTTCTACAGCATTCGAGACTGCATTTGAATTGGCAGGATTTTCATCGGTTCCGTCCATGGTGTCACCAAGTACAAGCGGCCAACCGACTAGCATAAGGATTACTTCTCGTTGTACTCATAATTTGAACAGTATATTCAAAAGCCTCCTACCGGAGTTACAATCATGACTCAGCCGCCGTTACGAGTTCTTGGCCTACTAGGGGAATACCGAATGTCATCGAAGAGCGGGATGATGGTTACTCTTGCACTGGAGTATTCAAAGGATCAAGGTGCAGAAATTTTCTTTTGGGATTGTAATGAGAAACCTTTGCCATTTGTTGGTGAGGATGGATGTTGGGAGAATGAAAATGTCAAAGAATTTCAAACACTAGCAAGTTCTTGCGATGCCTTTCTCGTGTGCTCTCCAGAATATCACGGGACAATGTCGGGAGTAATGAAAAATACATTTGACTGGCTTTATGACAAACACATCGGTGGTAAACCATTCGGACTCATGAGTACTCTTGGAGGTATTCAAAATGCCAATACTCTCAATCACATGAGAATAATGTTACGTTGGCTCCACGCTTGGCCGGTCCCTGAACAATTATCTGTGGGTCACGTTAAAGACGCATTTGATGAAAATGGAAATCTTGTCGATTCTGATTCTGTTCTTCGTTTACATGGGCTGGTTGACTCAGTGATGAATGCTGCAGAGTTACTTCGTAGTACGAATGAGTGATTGTATGAGTTCGTCCCGTCCATATTTCGACGATGAATATGGAGGCAGGTATATTCTGATTGAGCCTGGTTCTTTCATCATGGGAGACGGAAAAGGCACTCGTGCTGAGCAGCCACCACATACTGTTGAAATTACAGAACCTTTTTTTTGTGGCGAACGTCCAGTCACCCAAGCACATTGGCAAGCAATTATGGAGCATAACCCTGCTAGATTTACTGATGGGTGGGCTGCAGGTCTTCGTCCCGTGGAGCAAGTATCTTGGGACGATGCGGGAGAATTTTTAACTCGCTTAAACAATATAGATTCTGAATCAGAGCGTTTAGGGTTTCGTGGAATCTGGCGTTTGCCAACAGAGGCAGAATGGGAATTTGTAGCAAGAGCTGGAACCCAAACACGTTGGTCATTCGGCGACAGAGATGGAGACCTCAACGATCATGGCTGGCACGCCGGAAATTCAGGTGCTAGCACTCGTGAGGTAGGTCAAAAAAAGTCCAATCCATGGGGCTTTCTTGACCTCCACGGTCAAGTTTCAGAATGGTGTCAGGACTGTTTTTCACCGAATTATGTCAATCATGGAAACCGACCGTCTGCACACAAATGTGATACCGAGCGCCGAGTTCACCGAGGCGGTTCTTGGTTCACCGAATCAGATTCCACCCGATGTTCTTCACGTGGTTCTTCAATGCGGCAGAATAGGAGTGACGGAATAGGTCTACGGCTTGTTTGGCAACCCCTTTAACTTTCAACGCTGTCATCTATTCATGCCAGTACTCTACCATAACCCCAGGTGCTCCAAATCTCGGCACGCTTTGCTCTTGTGTGACGAATCAAGCGTTGATGTCGATGTTCATCTTTACTTGAAACATTCACTCTCATACAATACTTTGTACTCACTGCTTGAAAGATTCGACGGAGATGTACGAACATCCGTACGTGTTAACGATAAAAAATTCAAGTTGGTAGACTCATCTGAACTTGATTTTGACGACATTTCCTCGATCGCTTTTTTCTTGTCAAACAACGGAGAATTGATGGAAAGGCCATGGTATGATTCTGGTAATGAGACTGTTATTGGTCGTCCGGTTGAACATCTTTCTCGATATCTTCGATAGGCCGTTCAAATTCTGTTCTTACTTCAACATCGTAACCGGATTCGGCATCGTATTCAGATAGGTGTTGATGTATAGGAACAATACCAGGACCTATGTTCCATTTCTTTGAATACGGCTGCGAAAGTACAGTCATTAAATTCCGCGATTTCATAGCATCAATGCCTGCGGCAGTCCGTTCAACAACAGGAGCTATATCTTCGTTGAAGCATTCATCCATTGCTGCACAAACATATTGGAAGTCACGTGAACCATCACACAATTCCCAGAGCATACTGTTCATTGTATCAAGTGGCCTTCTTACTTCTTTTGGGGCCCTCAAAAATCGAGCAAGAAAACGCTCAAAACGGGTGAATTTTTTTTCAATACGCAGAATAATTCTCTTACCTGAAACACCCTCAGCATCACCATGTGGACCTGTCTGGCCAGTTCGCGCCCACCATACTGGCAATCTGCATGGATATGTACTTGAATATCGATGTTCATCGGTGTTTGCTAGATCCATCTTTAACCCTCAAAATTCTGTAAAAGTCCATACCACCATGACCAGCATTGCTGCCACTCCCGCAAATGCAACTAATCTAGTTGCCTCCCTTCTTTCAGTAAAGTTTCGGAGAAACCATGTTCCTACCCCACACAGGGCAATCACCATCCAAAGCAGATACCATGCATCTGGATAAGACTGTGATTGCATAACAAGGCCTAGAAGAACGAGATTGTTACTGTTTCGATTCAAGATATTGCTGGCCGTAGTAGTTCCATTGTTCGATTGTCCACCCCGGCGGTAAACCTTCGTGTGGTATTTCTGGTGGTCCTTGAACGACTCCTGTGTTCACCTGTGTGATGATATCTTGCCTAGGTGTTTGGGCCGGCGAGGTTGTTATGGGTGGTCCTGAAACTTGAACCGGCGGGCCTGAAACTGTTGTATTCTCATCGTCTTCGGTGAATTCCTGTATTCCGCTACGCCTCCTTTTCATCAGTCCAAGTGTGAGTAAAATGGCTAAAAATAATACAGCTGCAAATGATGATGCAATAATTTCAACATTCATAGAAAATTCATCAGTATCGCGTTCTGTGAATGTGAATGTCCGCTCATCGGACCAAGATAACAACCCATCGCTTGATTCAACATGTACAGTAAGTATACCGTCTAATGGCCCACCAAGCCTGTGTAGCTCACAGAAGATATCGTTGTTTTGTTCCGAAATATGCCCCACATCAAATTTGATTTGTTGTGCGGATGAATTTGTGAGAACACCTTGGCATACTGTTTGCCATCGTTCGGGTTTATCTAAAGTTACCAGTAAAGTCTCAGGGGCACTCGAGGAACTGGTTAAATTTATCCAAAATGGTGCAGCATTACCCGTTTCATGCGCAATGTTTTGGTTTTCACTCAATACAGCATCCATAGCGCGCCTTTCGTCAACGAGGATCAATATTTCATGTGACAATTCGTAGGGTCGCATTAATTCATCGATGCCTGCCAAAATCTCAAAATGGACAACAATTCTGGTGTTGATTGGTGTAGATTCAGGAATAATCACATCAACTAAGACTGGCATCTCCTGTCCAGCCTCCATGACGAAAAGATGTTCCACACCAAGTTCGATTGAAGAACCTGAATTACCTACACTCATGAAAGCAATTAATTCCGGATTTGGAGGTGTAACCGATATCGTAGCCATGACTTTGAAGGAATTATCCGCTGCGTTGCCAATGTTTTTCACGGTGACATTGACAGATTGTGTCCCTCCAACTGAAGCAGATGTTTCGCTGATGTTTGGAATGATTTGTGGAATTCTAACAGAACCGGTAATCGTGTCAAAATTAATTTGATTATCACTCGGGTTGATATCTTCGAGTCCCTGACTGTTCACCGTCGTGAATGATAATGAGTGTACTTCACCTGAACGCTCTGAACTTGGTAACAATATCCAGATTTGAATTTCTACGATGTCTAAAGCATCGTACGATGCCGACAAGGAAAATGGAGCTGTCACATTTACATCATTAACTGCCATCCACCAATTCCATGTTTGAGGTATAGTTTGGCTGAGCACATCAGCTATGACCGGCCCATTGCCGTTGTTTTCTAGTTGAAGAAGTACCATAGAGGGGATACCTGGATACAGTTTACTCGGAGAATCAACCAATCTCAACTCAAGATCGCTAACAGTACTTACCAGCAATTCATCAAAGACCTTAGAGTGGAACTCCATTCCGCTGCGTATTGATAGAATCTGGGGTGCTAGTTCTGGCCCTTTATCGCCGGCCTGTGCAGTTGCCGGAGCAGTAACGTCAAGGGTAAAGGTGCTCGATGATTGGCTGTTAATTACAGCATTGATGCTTGGTATCCCTTCAACGTCCCACAGACCAAATTCTGAACTGTCAAGAGATATTGTGAAAATATCTTGGCGAGTGGCATTATTCCATATCGTAAATTCAACCGAAATTGTTTCGCCGGCATTCACAAGCCAACTACTTTCTGATGTTTCCAAACTCATACCGATTTCAGCATCACTTACCATGGATGCTGAAATTTCTATCTGCTCGGTATGGCTGCGAGAGGACATGTTCTCTGACGATGCAGTTAACTCAAATGAGAATTTTGAGTCAGGGGCGGCATCACCCGGGACAGTCATAACCAATTCGACCATCTCAGGCGAGTTTGGGCGAACCAAGATCTTCGAATCTTGTGTCCAAGCAAAATTTACATCCCATCCACTCGGAAGAGATTGGGTATTAACTTGCAAATCAAACACATCAGTTGCGCCACCTATATTTTGAATCTCCACATTGAACGGGCATGAACTTCCAGGTGGGCAAAGTGGAAGTATATTCGGCTTGACAACAAAGGGTTCTCGATTGGGAACCACTTGGAATTGCATCGGTAGCGAGGAGTTAATCGTTGTATGCTGGCTTGATGTGGCTAAGAAGGTCATTTGATGAAACCCTATTGTAGCATTCTGTTCTGGTTGAACTCGAATATCAATGAACCTTGATTCGCCAGGTGTCAGGAGAATTCCTGTATTCGAGTTGATTGAAACTCCGTTAGGATTAGCGTAATACACATTCCAATTGGCTGGCAGGCCAATGACTGACGGTAGGAAGTAATCCGAGATGTTACCATCATTTGTCAGTTCGACTCGAACACTACCCCATTGACCGGGTATTGAACCCGTGGTGGATATCCCTGATGAACTCAATGCGAACTCTTCTGCTCTTACCTTTTGGTCGTAGACGAAGACTATTTCGTCCAAGAAGAATCCGATATCTGTTACCGATGCATCGGTCTCAAAAAAGAATCTAAATTGTGTTTGTGAGTGGAAGTGCTCTTGCGGTACGGGGATGAGAGGTGACGCAGCACCAGCATTACTGATTGAAAAAGTCTGAAAGCTTCTTCCATCACTAAAATCTTGGTCGATTGTACCGGTGACACTTCCCAAATCAAACCAACCACCAAAAGCAGTTTTTACTTGAATCTTGAGGACGTCATTGTTTTGAGAACTACCCGTGTAGAAGAAACTCAGGCCGTTGGTTCTGGTTGGACTTTCAACTGCATCAGACATATCCATAACTGGAGTGACAAGCCCAGTTGCCAAGTTGTTCGTGTAACTTGAATACTGACCATTGCCAACATGGCAACTGCTAGCCATTGATAGGCCTGTATCGGCATTCAATCCCCATTGCACTCCTGCAGTCCATCCAGCTAGGTTATCGCAATTAAAATACCAGTTTGCTACAGTAAACGCTCGATTATATTGATCGTTTTGAGAATTGTCGTCCAATACTGCAGATGTTGCCGTGATTACGAGGGTGTGATTTCCCGAATATGTAGGGGTGAACGTATCTGAAACTGTGAATGAATTTCCTCCGTTCAATGATGACATCATAACGGATTGGTTCACGAGTTCAAATTGAGAATATTCGTTATGCAAAACGAGAATTTCGACATCAATATTGCCGGATGGTGCAGTACCGGTATTTTCAACCGTAATATCTACTTGGATTGGAACATCAATTACAGCATCTACTGCGTAAAGCATCTCTGGGCGATCAAATCCAGGTATGGGGGAGTTTGAAGAAAACATCTGATATTTTTCAGCATTTGATGAAGTTGTGTAACTGAATGCAATACTCGACACACTCACGTCAACTCCAGTCGCGCGGCCAAGTACTGAAAATGAGTCGGTTTCACTCAGCACCCGATTGTCCATCGATGGTAAAAGGCCCCCTAGGAGCAGCATTACCAAAAGTAAGGCGCCGTATTTCTTCATCGTGCTCAAAGAGCCACACGCATTCTATGTATTTGAGGGATTTGGGGAAAATCATTCAATCGTTGGTTTCTAGTGATTTAGAGATATCAGACTCTGATTGTTCCAATTTCAATCTGTCCTTGTTCTCTTTTGCCCGCGCGGCAAAGTAAACCGTAAATGATGGTATCAGCACCATTGAGAAACATCCTACTACCGCAGCAAGGGCCCAAAGGAATTCGGTGGCAGCATCAACAGAAAACACTTCGATTGAGTCGAATTCTTCGTTGACGGTAATCACTTGGATGTTTGGTGAGGTTTGCCGGTCGCCGGTTTCAATAATCTCAATACGTAACGTGGATGGGAAGTGGTCATATTGTATCATATCTCTAGCCTTTTGGGTAGCAGTCTCAATATTTTCTCCGTATACAGTGCCGTTGTTTCTGCGAGCAGGATCACGAGATGTGAGGGCGTGAATCGTTACCTCATCTTCACCGTCAGAATCAACCTCATGGGTTGAGTTTTTCTGACAATCCTCTGCGCAACTAAACGATTGGTCTGTTTCGACGCCCAAGAGTCGATGACTGTAAAGTCCTGCAGCGTTGATGAGACGCACTTTGGAATCTGTTGAAAGTTGATTAGCAGACAAATGAACCCATGTGAGGTTCGAACCGTTTGCTGCAACATCCCATGACCACGTTGTCGTGTTCGACGACTCTTGATAAATCCGAGTCGGTTGTGCAATTTCATGATTCGTCTCGTTTGTATCGGTGTTGTAAATGTAATACGATGGAGAAACTGTTGCGCCATAAACTGCATATGAAAGGAGAACAATCAGGGTCACTGAAAGCCCCAATAGCGTACGCAGGAGGTTCGGATTCTGTGCCAAAGCCTTCTTCATCACTGTTGCCAAGAACCCCTCCAACTTGAACCCTTGTTCTCTAGATTTTTCGTATAACTGCACGATATTGGAACGAAATCCATCGGGCGTCATACCCGTTCTCTTCATATAGGGGAGTTCGGTCGGCAAATTGCTCGGTGTCTTGTCATGACGACTCTTTACGATATACCCGCTGAAATCCTCAACCCAGCTCTTGCTGCGCGACTAGAAGAAACAGGTAGTGTTTCAACACCTGAATGGGCAGAATTTGTCAAAACAGGTGCTGACCGCGAACGTCCTCCAACTCAAACCAACTGGTGGTTCCTTCGTTCTGCTGCTATTCTTCGAAAAGTGGCCCGTGAAGGTCCTGTTGGCGTCACACACTTAGCACAAGTATTTGGTGGTCGAAAAGACAACGGAGCAGGACCGAACACTCCAGGTGTAGCATCACGCCACATCATTCGAACTTCATTGCAACAACTCGAATCATCCGGATTGGTCGAAAAAGTTCCCGGTCGTGTAGTCGAGGATGAAAATGGTGATTCTCTTCAGTTGTACAAAGGCCGAAAGATAACTGCTGCGGGCCACAAACTCATCGATGCTGTTGCTCATGAGTGCCGCCCTGCTGCTGATGAACAATACCCAGGACTCTCGAAGTACTGAAGGACGTGAACGAGGTGACAAGCATGGTATCTTCTCAAGATGATGAGATAGCCGTACTACGAGAACAACGTCGTGCCGCCCTGCAAAAGCAGTTGGAACAGCAAGCCTCCCAACAAGCGGATGCTGAACTCAAAGCTCAAGAAGCCCAACGCATCTCTCAAAATTTAGATGCCGCTATGAAAAAACTTCTATCCCCAGACGCCCGTTCTCGTCTCAAAACAATTGGATTGGCAACTCCAGAGCGTGCAGAACTCATCAAGCAATCGATAATCCAACTCCATAATCAAGGCAAAATCTCCGGAGTCATGTCAGATGACCAGTTGAAAATTTTGCTCGCATCACAATCCAAGAGCCGCCGTAGTGCGTCCATCCGAAGAATCTGAGAAGGTGCTCGAACATGTCAAGAAATAAGCCAGCAGCAAAAAAAATACGCCTCATGAAAGTGGGAAAGCAGAACAGACGTGTCCCCGTTTGGGTCATGTTAAAGACCGATCGAAATACAGTGTCGCATCCAAAGCGACACCACTGGCGCCGTAGCAAGCTCCAACGCTGAGGTGATATTATGGTACGCGCAAATGAATCAGAATTAACAGTCCCACTTCGAAAGGCTTGGGGGATTACCCGTTACAAGAGAGCACCTCGTGCAATTCAAATCATACGTGAACACGTTATTCACCATCTGAAGGTTGGTGAAGATGAAGAAGTATGGATTGATCCTAGTGTGAACGAGAAGATTTGGTCGAGAGGCATTGAAAATCCTCCTCGTAAAATACGTCTACAAGTCACTCGTCACGACGAACCAGATATTCCAATTGAAGTCAAATTATTTGAGGAGTGATACATATGGGAAATATTCGACCTAGTTTTATTAAAATCCGAGCCATACATCTTGTTGAAGATCACGGTGAAAAATTCACCGATGATTTTGAACATAACAAGAAAATGGTCCAACAACTCACTGATGTTGAATCTAAGAAACTACGTAACTGGATAGCCGGCTATGTCACCCGCTACCGGCAACGTAGAGTCGATTAAATGAGGCGGTAAATTGACAGTGCGTGTCGACTGGGACCGCACACCCGTTTCAGTTCACCATTCTGAAAAAGAGGTTCTCGAGTTCCTAATACTTCATCTTCGAAATAAATACGGTATACGTAAGCGTTCATTGGTCATGCAAGACCGCGAAGCAGGTGGTTTTCTATTTTTTCTTTACCAACCTTGTAATCCTAAATGGATTTTAGAATTTGACATTTCAAAGATTCATATTACTGAGGAGGAATAGGTGTGGGTGACCGTCAAAAAATACCACTTCCTCGCCGCCCATTCACCCTGCACATTGTCCTTGTAGGAGCTACGCACCCTGGCAACCTTGGAGCTGTCTGTCGAGCAATGTTGAATTATGGTTTCACCTCCTTACGACTCGTGTCACCGGTTTGTTCTCCAGATGATATCGAAGCACGTAATCGTGCAAAGCACGCTGGAAGGATACTCAATGACTGTCAAGTTTACGATTCAATTGAAGAGGCTACAGCCGATTGTTCACTTGTCGTAGGTACATCCGGGAAGCGCGAAATAGGTTCGAAAACGACATTCCGGCATTTTTCATATCCATGGGAATTTTCACAATATCTTAATGATTTCACTGAATCAGTGGCCCTGATTTTTGGCGAAGAGGGAATGGGACTATCTGCTGAATCTCTGGAAAAATGTGATTTTCTTGTGACCTTGCCGACATGGGAAGGGTATCCAATCGCAAACCTATCTCACGCTGTGAATGCTTGTGTCTATGAAGTGCACCGCGCTTCTGTTCTTTCATCTCAAGGTAGCGACCCAGGCCTACCAGATATTGTGCCGCTTGAGCGCAATTTGAATTCAACACTACGCAAAATTTTAATTCAGGGCATTGATGAATTTGGTCAATCATTGCCTGGGAATCAAGAGAGAAGAGATAGTTTTTCACAAAATCTACGTCGAAGCGTCATGCGTTCATCACCTACCGAGGATGAAGCAACTCGCCTTATCGGCGGAATTCTTGATGCAACTACCGCATTACAATATGTCGAGGGTAATGACATGTGGCGACGTGGAAGGCGAAGAAAGATTACTCCTCAAGAAGAAGAATAATCTGGATACCAAGAGGCAATACTTTTCGGTGTTTCCCGGACATGCATAGCAACGAGACGCAAAGCATTGCCATACGATGATTTGATGTGTGGTTCAACCTGTTCAAATGCCCATTTTGCTAAGTTCTCTGCTGTCGGGATAAACGGTACAACAACAGTTCTATGATGCTCACCCATCAATTCACATGCGCTACGAGCTGGTTTGTCTCCCTCATATACGACGAAGGCGTGATCTATCACATCGTGCACATGCTCCATCAGTATTGAACTTACATCCGAAAAATCCATCAGCATCCCCTCCTCGCTAACCCCTGTATCTTGAACAACATCACCTTCAATTTCTGCTTCGAAACGGTATCGATGTCCGTGCATGTGACGGCACTTGCTCTTGTGATTGGGAACCCTATGCCCCGTGTCAGTCTCAACATATCTACGAATTCTGGTCGTCATAATTCATCCTCCTTGAAGTCAAGTGAAGCAGAATTTATGCAGTAACGTTCTCCACCGAATTGGCGTGGCCCATCATTGAATACATGCCCCAAATGGGCCTTGCATTGCGCACATTGCACTTCTGTTCTCCGCATCCCATGGGAAACATCATCAATTCGTAAAATTCCTGCATCTGGATGCTCAGTGTGAAACGATGGCCAACCGCATCCTGAGTCAAATTTCATTTGTGAAGTAAACAGCATATGCCCGCAGCAAATACAAAAGTAGTCGCCGTTCCTCTTCTCATCCCAATACATTCCAGTAAATGCTCTCTCTGTTCCACTTTCACGGGTAACATGGTATTGTTCTGCAGTTAGTTGTTCTCTGTATTTGGCATCCAGATGTTGTTCTTGGATACGAATTGCATTCCGTAGAACGTTACTCCATGAATCTTGATATTCGACGGGGTCGCGCCTCCCAATTGCGTTGAATGCCAGAATTCTTTCAATATCTGCACCACTTCGACCGGAACTTCTACCCTGTTCATCGGGATTGTAGGAAGTGTTCGTGTTTCCAAAAATAGTATCAAAATCGAGCCCTAATGCCACGATTGCCTTTTCTGCGTCACTCAAAATTGAGGTCTTATCTCCGTTAAGATATGGTAATGAAAATCGAACTTTCTCGCTATCCCAATTACCCACTGCAAAGGCATGTTCGAGTGCGTGATAAAATTCCGGACGACAATCAGGATATATTTCGTGATCACCAGAATGAACTCCTAAGGCTATTTCCACATTACAGTTCTCACGCAACGATATAGATAATGCGTAACCGTACATTATTGATGCAAAAATAGCATTGCGGTTGGGAACAACAGTTGATTTCATCTGTTCTGCCTCGTAGTGCCCTTCAGGAATTTCAGAACCTTGCCCAATCAAGGAACTCTCAAATGTAGCCATTGCACCCGATATATCAATAATTTTATGCTTGATTTCAAATCCTTTTGAAGCGAGATATTGAATATTCAATATTGCTCTATCGAGTTCAACATTGTGTTTTTGACCGTACTCATAGGAGAGGCAATCGACTTTATACCCATCTGCAAGAAGTCGCATAAGCAGACTCGTAGAATCCATTCCACCTGATAATGCCATCACTGCTCGCTGCACTTTAATCCACTCCCATCCATTTGTGAGTTTGTAAACTTAGTCTCCAAGGAGGTGTATTTTTCACAACATCCTCTGTTAGGGCAAAATTTCTACCATTCCATTCAACCGACTCAGCATCGATATAACAGGGCTGGAGAAAATGATGATCAAAACCATCAATCAATCCAGCATACAATGATAGATCCTGCCCAACATAGACACATTTTAATTCATCACCCAATCGTTGACGTATCTTGACATTAGGATACATTTGGTCCTTTGGAGAGATACAAATCCAATCGAGTAGACCTTCTGGAATCTCAATGGTTCCATTTGATTCACAAGAAAGATGGTATCCTCTGGATTTGAGCAATCGATGGAGGGGCCACAGATCATTGAGTAATGGTTCACCTCCGGTAAAAATAATTCTTTTACTCGGATACTTCAACACCTCAGAAAGTATATCTAAAGCAGTCATCGTGCGGTATGTTTCAAAATCCGTATCGCACCATTCACAGGTTAAGTTACATTTCCCGAACCGAATGAATACGTGTGGAATTCCTGTATGGACGCCTTCACCTTGAACGGAATGAAAAATCTCAACAATCTTGTACTCCACAGCTAAATCACTAGGCGAATCTACCGTATAGTCGCCCGAAATCAAACACTGTTGAGATTGCAAGTGAACACCTCAAAGCGGCCGTGCCTGAATAAGCTGCATGAGTTCTTGGCGAGGTTCAGGTTTGTCGAAGAATACACCGCGCATAGCTGATGTAGTCATGACTGAGTTTTGCTTCCGCACACCGCGACAACGCATACATCCATGGGACGCTTCGAGTATGACTGCCGAGCCTAATGGATTCAGGTGTGTTTCTAAATCATCAGCAATGCCCTTGGTTATACGTTCTTGGTTTTGTAAGCGATGAGCGTGGGCGTCGACAATTCGAGCAAGTTTGCTGATGCCTACAATTCGGTCTACCGGTATGTATGCTATGTGTGCTCGACCGCTGAACGGTTGTAGATGATGTTCACATGTGGAGTGAAACTCAATATCCCTTAGCAAAACGATGCCATCGTATCCTTCGCCGTTAAAGGTTGAGGCCAGAATCTCTTTGGAATCTGCCGAGTATCCTGAAAAGATTTCGCCCCATGATTCAATAACTCGCGTTGGAGTTTTGATTAATCCTTCTCGAGTAGCGTCTCCTTCAAGATATTGAAGTAATGTTTTCACTGCTGCTTCTGCCTCTAATTTGTCTACCATACAATCGCCTACCTTCCGTGTCGTGCGTCAATTTCATCCAATTGGTCCAAGAGTTTTCGACAAGCGGTCCTGACTGCGTCTGCCAAACTTACGAACTTATGCTCGTCACCTACATGTTTACGTAGGTCTGAGACAAGTTCTGCAGGCATGTCAAGAGAAATCTTTGGCACATTTACTGCTGCTTACTGGCGCATATAAATATTCGCATAATAATACTAGGCGAATATCTATGGGTTTGAAAATTCAAATATCCGTCCCACAGTAGGCGAATGTTCAAAGAACCCCTTTGATGAGAGCAATTCGATGACTCAATCTGCTGCAGTTGCTTTTGCTCAACTCTCATCATTGCGCGAACATTCACCGCATCGTGAAACTGTGGGAATGAAAGATGAAGTCATTCATCAGTTTCTGGCCAGCGACCCTACATTGGCCGCTGCTATTGGAGAGGCTTTGGAACGCCGTGAAGCATTATCCAACGAGTTTGGAGATGACATGCTTTCAATGCCTGAGTCAGAACTCTCACCAATCCTCCAATCTGATTTTATCAATTTTTACGCCCCGGCCACGGTTAATCCATATGTAGCTTTAGCAGCACGAGGTCCATGGATTATCACCGCACATGGCGCAGTATTGCATGACAATGGAGGTTATGGTATGCTTGGCAGCGGTCACGGGCCAACAGGAGTTATTGACGCAATGTCTCAAAACTGGGTTATGGCGAATGTCATGACCCCCTCCTACAGTCACAAACGACTTGCTGATCGCTTGAAAAAAGAACTTGGTTACTCACGTGGTTCATGCCCGTTTACACGTTTCATCTGCATGAACAGTGGTTCTGAGTCGGTGACAGTTAGTCTTCGTATTGCCGATGTGAATGCGAGAAAAATGACGGGACCAGGCGGGCCACATGAAGGTAAGAAAATCAAATTGATGGCCATCGAAAAGGCATTTCACGGGAGAACTGACCGACCAGCCCAAATTTCTCACTCATGCAAAAACTCCTATGACAAGAATCTCGCAACATTCCGTGACCGTGATAACCTAATTTTAGTTCCTGCAAACGATGTCCCTGCACTAGAGAAAGCGTTTGCAGATGCAGATGATGAAGATGTATTCATTGAACTGATGGCTATTGAACCTGTACAAGGTGAAGGAAATCCAGGCGCTTGTGTTGAGCGCTCATTTTATGACGCCGCCCGAAGGCTTACGCTTGAACATGGCGCTATGCTTCTTGTCGACTCGATACAAGCAGGAATCCGCGGCCAAGGTTGTCTATCGATTATCGATTATGAAGGATTCCAAGATGCGGAATGCCCCGATTTAGAAACATGGTCGAAGGCATTGAACGCAGGGCAATACCCTCTTTCAGTACTCGGTTTGAATGACCGAGCTGCAGAAAACTATGTTGTTGGAATCTACGGCAATACGATGACCACAAACCCGCGTGCACTTGAGACTGCATGCGCAGTACTCGACCTTATTACTCCCGAGTTACGGCAAAATATACGAGAAAGGGGTGAGGAATTTGTATCCAAACTGAATGATTTATCCGAGGAACTGCCTGGAATCATTACGCAAGTCCAAGGAACCGGTCTTTTACTAAGCGCTGAACTCGAACCTAACAAATTCCCCGTCATTGGTTTTGATGCTGTGGAAACATGGTGCCGGAAACATGGCCTTGGAGTCATACATGGTGGCAGCAATGCCCTTCGATTCACACCCCACTTTAATCTCACTTCTGCAGAAATTGACGCCATTATCGATATTGTCCGTGACGCATTGATTCACTTCCAAGAACGTTCAGGAAAGTGAAGTCACTATGTCTTCTCGACTGAACTGTTTTGACGCATAGTACGCTGCAAGCGTCGCATAAACAATCGATGAAATGAGCCAAATCACAACATGCTCCGCTATGACTCTGTCCATGAGCAATTCCCGTAATGCCAGCAGCACATTAACCACTGGAATTGCAAACCAGAATCCTTCAATACCATCGAGATTAATCACTTGTGTGAACAATGCTGGAAACAGAATCAGCATGAGTGCGGGTGCTAATATTGACCCTGCTTCTTTGACACTGTGCGATCGCATTGCTAAGGCCAATTCAAAGGCAACGACCATAACGGCAAACAAGAGTATTGAAACAATAATCAGGCCGATTGAGATTCCCGATAGGGACGGTATGCCAATGAAACTTGATGATGCCAGATATCCAATTGCAAATAGCAAACCACAAATTTGCAGAACAACCCCGGTCCCAGTAATTGCCGCCACTGCCAGCCATTTGCCTAGCAACAACTCCATTCGCGTACAAGGTAGGCATAGTAAGGCCTCTAATGTTCCACGTTCCCTTTCTCCAGCAGTCATGTCGATTGAAGGTTGAATTGCACTAGAATATGTCCAAATTGCTAGAACAAGTGGAATGAAGAGCGAGAGTACCATTCCGGCCTGCTCACCGGAGGTCGCAACGTCACCTTGAGTGACATCACCATCCCAACGCAATGGGTCAAGTGTGGTGTTAACATCCAACCCTCCCGCTGCAATCCTCTCTCTCACTTCACCATCCTCCCACATTGAAAGGGTGTTCAACAATCTGTATCTAGCTTCATTTGAGCGTTCAGATGTCGATAAATGTAGAATTCCGTATGACCAAGTTTCATTGCTTGAGTCGAATCGCAGTAGTGCGTCAATTGAACCATTCCTAACTCGCTCAATCTCCACTCCAGGGTCCGAAAGGAATTCAACATCTGGTAAAGGTTCGAATGTCAAATTCATTCCATTTGCAGTTAGGTTGTTGGCCAATTCGTTTGGGAAATCATCGCTTTGAATAGTGATTACGAGTTCAAGTGCATCCAACTCCGCCGCTTCTGACTGTAAGAGAACGGGAAATAAAATGAACAGTAGCGGGAACATAAGTAGTGGTATGACGATAATGGCCATGATGGTCCTCCAGTCTCGAGCAAATTCAACAATTTCTTTTTGCGCAATCGATTTGATACGGTGGAAACTGTTGTCACTCATCTAGGTCACCTCCAATGGTTGACTTGGGAGTTTTCGGAGTGAATAATTTTCTCCACCACGTGCTGAGGGCACCTTCCTTTTCAGAATCTTCATGGCGAACTCGCGCTTGCTCCGTAGTAAGAGTGACATATGCATCTTCGAGTGATTCGGTATTGGTTTGCGCTAACAATTCATCAGGTGAACCGTCGGCCCGGATAACTCCGTTATGTATTATAACGATTCGATCACAAACCTGCTGTGCTTCAGCTAGATGGTGTGTTGAATAAATGACTGTCCCACCTTCATTGCGTAATTGGCTTACCAAAGCGCGAACAGTCCGCGCACTTGTGATGTCCAATCCGGCAGTTGGTTCGTCCAATAACAAAATACTAGGTCCGTGAGCCAGTGCACGCAAGAGAGCAGTTTTTTGTTTCATACCTCGAGAAAATCCCTTTGTATGCCGACTTAGATTATCTTGCATATCAAGATGCTCTGCGAACTTTTCCGTTCTTGCCCAAGCAACTGAATCCTCAATACCATGCATGCGACTGTGGTAACGAATATTTTCCCAAGCAGTGAGTCTTGAATATAATCCAGTAGATTCAGGGACAACCCCTAGGGCCTGTCTCATCTGTGAGACTGGTTTGCCATTACTCAAGAGAACTGAACCTGAAGTCGGCTTGTAAACTCCTGCCATCAATCGTAACAATGTGGTTTTTCCAGCACCGTTACTACCCACCAGTCCAACAATTTCACCCGAGTGTATTTCTAAGTCAATGCACTGAAGGGCCTCCACCTCATCGAAACTTTTCGTTACCGAACGAATACTCAGCAAAGATTCAGACATAATATCACGACTCATTTCGTCCTTTTTCAATAGCACCATCGAGACCTGGATGTTTTACTTCAAGCTTACATGCACGTGAGAGTTGTTGCTTAAGATGAGAAAAAATTTCTCTTTGTGGAATTCCCATTTCAACGAGGTTTCCAATCATTGAAAATGCTCCTTGAATTGCCCCTGCATCCAAAAAAGCGTCATTTGAAATTAGCCTTTTTTGTCTTAACACCTCAAGTCTCTTTGAAAGATACTCCGCTTCGAGTCGTATGCGAGGGCCATCGAGATGCGGTAGAGCAATCAGGTTATCAACACAGGTTCGCATCAATTGAATGATGTGAAGGGGTACTATCATGCTTGCGTCAATTCAACTAGAACTCCGCCAGTAGATTTTGGATGGACGAAAGCGATGTCTTTGCCGCCAGCGCCCTTCCGGGGAACATTATCAATCATGGTAATGCCATTATCCAATAGGTATCCGATAAGACCAACAAGGTCACCTACGTTGAAGCAAAGTTGTTGAATTCCAGGTCCACGTTTATCGAGAAATTTGCCGATAGGTGTATCTTGTGATGTTGGTTCTAGCAACTCGATTTGTGTTGGATGACCGTTTACTTGCCCAGTACTTGTTGAGAAAAAACGAGTTTTGACACCCTGCTCACGGACAATCTCGTCTTCGCTCCCTTCATTCAAACCTAGCAGTCTCCAAAAATTACTCGCTTCGTCTAAATTATGGGTTGCAATTCCAATGTGATCAACATGTATTGGTCCAAATTTCATTTTCTCACCTCAAAAACCACTCGGTGCCATCCAAGTACCAAATACATCTTTCATTGAAGATATTATTTCACCTAATGTGCAATCGGATTTCACAGCAACCAACACGTGGGGGAACAAATTGATACCATTTTCTGCTGCATCGCGTATGGCATTTAGACATTGAACTACGAGTTCATCGTCTCTATCCATTCTCAATAGGGCAAGTCGTTTGCATTGTTGGTCACCAACGGTAGGGTCTAATTTCAGAGCCTTCGTATTCGAAACCTCATCCATAAGCCCGTGATTAACCCCAACAATTTTTCTTTTGTTTGCTTCAACATCATTGAGGTGCTGATATGCTGCATTATGAATTTCACGTTGCTGCCAGCCCTGCTCAATAGCTTTCATTGCACCACCCAAGGATTCGATTTTGTGAATTTGATTAAGTGCCATGTCGTGTATGCGTTTTGTCAAGGCTTCAACATGGTAGGACCCTCCTAATGGATCCACGACATCTGCAGCACCACTTTCTTCAGCAATTATCTGCTGAGTTCGTAGGGCAACGGTAGCAGACTTTTCGGTTGGTAGTCCTATTGCTTCATCGTATGAATTGGTGTGCAGGCTTTGCGTGCCACCACAAACAGCAGCCAGTGCTTGTATTGTCACTCTGGCAATGTTGTTCAATGGTTGCTGAGCAGTAAGGCTAACACCTGCAACCTGTGTATGAAATCGCAACATCGATGATTTTGGATTCATCGGCGAATATCGTTCGGAAATCAGTTCGTACCATAGTGCGCGTGCTGCACGAAATTTGGCAACCTCTTCAAAAAAGTCATTATGGCAATTAAAGAAAAAGGAAAGCCTAGGAGCAAAACTATCAATCTCAAGTCCCTTTTCAATTGCAGCCTCAACATATGCTAGAGCATTTGCAAGTGTAAATGCCACTTCTTGAACTGCTGTGGAACCTGCCTCACGGATGTGATAACCTGAAATTGAGATTGTATTCCATTTCGGAACCTTTTCAGCGCAATATTCGAAAATATCTGTGATGAGTCTCATGCTGTGATCAGGTGGAAATACATATGTCCCACGTGCAATGTACTCCTTGAGTATATCATTTTGAATTGTCCCAAGAACCTTATCTGAGGACACACCTTGTTCTTCAGCAACTGCGATGTACATGGCCAATAGAACCATTGCAGGGGCGTTAATTGTCATCGAAGTACTGACTTTATCCAAAGGAATGCCCTCTAACAACTCCCTCATATCAGACAAAGAGGAAATCGACACACCTACCTTCCCAACTTCACCTATGGACATATCGTCATCAGCGTCTAGGCCGAGTTGCGTTGGTAAATCAAATGCAACCGAAAGGCCTTTTTGACCACGCTCAAGGAGAAGTTTAAATCGTTCATTTGTGGCCTTAGCACTAGAAAACCCAGCATATTGGCGCATTGTCCAAAGTCTTGAGCGATACATAGTGGGGTGAATTCCCCGAGTGTAGGGGGGCGAACCTGCCGACCCAATTTCGCTCGAAGTAAACCCAGTGGATGATAATGAGTCGAAGTTTGTTTCTAGGTCTAAATCCAACCCACTCAACGTCTTCCAGTCTTCCTTACGTTGACTGACCATGTACTCCCCACAACGAGGGACTTCATCAACACTCCCATCTCAATGGTCATCATTGCCATCGGGACCGTGTACATGGCCGTGAGCGACCTCATCTTCGGTAGCGGGTCGAAGTTCGACAATGTCAACTGTAAAGGTGAGTGATTTGCCAGCCAAGGCGTGGTTGAAATCAGCTGTTACCGATTCGGAAGTGAGTGCAGTAATCGTAAATGGCGAGGGGCCGTGCGGCATCTGCGCCACCAACTGCATGCCTACTTCGAGACTTGCTTGTTGTTCCAACTGTTCAAATTGTGCGCGTGGAATTTCGAGTTCAGCAGATTCATCTCTTTCACCATAGGCACGGTCAGAAGTAAGGGTAAATTCTCGGCTTTCACCGATCTTAGCCCCCATTATTTCCTCTTCAAATCCAGGAATCATTTGCTTGTGGCCTACTAAAAATGTCAATGGCTCTCGACCTTCGCTACTATCGAAAACTTCACCAGAATCTGGCAATGTGCCTTTGTAGTGTACGCTTGCTACCATGTTTTCGCTTACTGTTATATCTGTCATGTGTTCACCTTCTTGTCGTCATTCGAGAAATTAAATCTCTTAATTCATCAGCAACCTCGCGAGGCAGGATGTTTTCTTCGACCTTTGATTCGATAAACGAAAAAGAATCACTTACTCCGATACGTTCACCTTTGGCCCAAACTTGGCCGAGAATATTTGATCGATGCTCCAATTCAACCATTTCGCTATCGAGGATATCTTTAGCAGCGTATTTGAATTCCAAATATTTTTGACGGTTCAATTTTTTCTCCTGTTTTTGTCGCCCGCCACCTTTTTTATCGCCACGACGTCTTTTACGCCTGCGATCGCCGCCAGTTTTGGGGGCCTCAGTTTGAATTTTCTTGAACACGTTATTCCTCGAAGAGGTTACATCTTGGGACCCATTCGACATTTGCTTTTCTACGGCAGCGGTTTCAATAGGCTGCGCTGAAACAAATTCAACAACGGGGGCAACAATTTCTGTCGCAGGTTCAACCAAAGGTTTCGCAGTCTCACTTTTTTGAGCTTTCGCTTTTTCTCTTGATGCAAGAGATTTTCTTCGAAGTTCAGCCAGACGGTCTTCCTTAGAAACCTTGGGCTGAGTTTCGGGCTTCTTTTCAACAGAATTAGTAATTGCCGGCTTATCCAAATCAGTTGAAGTCGCTGTATTGTCGACGATACGACTCGGCTCTTGATTGCCCAGTCTGTTCAAGGCTTCTTGCCTTCTTTTAGCCAACTCATTATGAGCATTTTGAGATGATTGTTGATTCGGTTGCTGAGGGCGTGGGGTTGCAGCTTGTCTGCGCTGGCTCTGAGAACGTTCGCTCATGCGCTTGTTTCTTTGGGCACTTGCGTCCCTTGCGAAAGGGTTGAATGGCTCATCTTTTTTACGTCGTTCACCAGCGATAGACAATTCCCCCAAATGCATGTCGTTGTTGACTACTTAAAAACAATTAGCGTGAATTCGCTCTACACAGCCCATGTGACACGAGTTTGGTCCGTTCTTAAATATTGGTCGATTGCACTATCTGTAAATTCAGTGATTCGGCCGTTTTCTAGTTCTATGTGTCCAATTAGCGCTATCATCGTACCGTTATCAATGCAGTACATGCGAGGTGGAGCATGAGAGGTTGAGTCTCTTTCCGAGGCCATAAGCTCGCACATTTCTCGCAGACGAGAGTTACAAGCAACACCGCCGCCGAGTAACAGTTCGGTCTTGCCAGTGTGCGACAATGCGCGTTCAGCAATTTCAACACACGCTGCAAATGCATGTTCTTGTAAGGACCAGCACACAGCTCCGAGTTCTGCACCGTTGTCGATGAGTCTTTGGGCTGCTGTCATAATGCCTGAAAAAGCCAAGTCCATTCCACGAACAGCAAAAGGCAGTTCTAGCCCATCCAATGAAGGATTCGTATTTTGGGAAAGCCATTCTTTCGCTAACTTTTCAATAACTGGCCCACCTGGGAATGGAATCCCTTGATTTCGGGCGAATTTATCTAGCATATTGCCGATTCCTATATCCAGCGTCTCGCCAAGCACCCGATACTTACCATCGAGGTGAGCAATGACTTGAGTGTTACCTCCAGAGACGTACAACAGAACAGGATCATTACAACCACATTGCTGGCGCCCAATCTCTATATGTGCAACACAATGATTCACTCCGATAAGGGGTACATCAAGCATGCTCGAAATACCTCGTGCTATAGCAGCGCCAACCCGCAAACAGGGCCCCAAGCCAGGGCCTTGTGAATATGCAATTGAAGAAATATCCCTCGGCGACAACTCATATTCAGTCAAAAGTTTACCAAACAGAGATTGAGCAACATCCTTGTGGTGGTCTGCTGCTTCCCTAGGGTGAATACCACCCTGGTCCGGCCTCACTGTATCTGAAAATGCAGGGTAGGGGATGCCATTGGCATCGACGACTCCAAAGGAAAGAGTATGAGCCGTGGATTCAATGCCTACAGTCCATCCAGTCATCTCAATCAGTAATGCCAGAGAGCCATTGTTCTTCAACCCTCAGCATGTAGGGGTTCCATGCGGACCGTTTACTTGGACCTCGGACCGCTTGCCCATCTCTCTGGAAAAGGAGTTGTTAGCGGCAAGGAAATGACCAATACTGAACAATTTATTACGCCAGATGGAATGGGCATCGTGGTTGAGAATGGATGTATTGAATCGATTCAACATTCGGAGGAATTGCGTGAAGAATACGGTGGTCCATTGGATGATAAAAATCCCTCTCTTGAAGTCATATCATTACATGGGCGCGCAGTAATTCCTGGGTTTGTCGATGGGCATACTCATCTTTTGTGGGCCGGTGACCGTTCTCGAGAACTATCTTGGAAGCGAGCCGGTAAAACATATCAGCAAATCTCAACGATGGGTGGTGGAATTCAAGATACAGTTCGCTCAACACAACAGGCTTCAGACGATCAACTTCTCCAACTAGGGTATCAGCGAATGCGTACTGCACTTCGCTCTGGAACAACTCACATGGAAGCCAAAAGTGGGTATGGTTTGAACACTGAGTCTGAATTAAGACTCTTAGAGATTTCAAATGAGTTGCAAAACATGGTTCACCTGCCTTCACTTGACATCACTTGGCTGGGAGCACATGACATCCCTGCTGGGATGAATTCAAAGGCGTATCTTGACGAGATATTATCTGACCAACTTCCGAATGTACTTGAGCAAGGTTTTGCTCGTTCAGCTGATGTTTTTTGTGAACCTGGATGGTTTGATACCGAAGAATCTGAACAGATTCTTGTGGCGTCGAGGAAGGGTGGACTTGAACTCAGGATGCATGTTGACGAATTCCAAGACGGAGGTGGAGGTGAATTGGCAGCTGAACTTAATGTTGATTCGGCAGACCATTCCCACTACACTTCTGATGAAACGCGCTTGAGTATGAAAGATGCAGGTGTCATGACCGGCTTTTTACCTGGAACTCCATACTCTATGGGGGATAAGTGGCCTGATTTTAATCACGTGACAGAATTAGATGTACCGTGGAGCATTGCAACAGACTTTAATCCAAATTGCAAAATTTTGAGCCCCACATTCTTGGGGTCACTCCTAGTCCAGAGATGTTCAGTTGATCCTTTGTCTGCATTACTAGCTGTCACTCGTAACCCGTCAGAGACAACCCCACATCCAACAGGTAAGGCGCACGGTAGAATTGAAGTTGGGGCAGTTGCCAATTTCAATGTCCTCTCAACTCCATACTGGGAATCTTGGTGTCTTCAACCCGCTCACCCTCCAATCGAATCAACGTGTTTGAATGGCAAACTCATCTACCATTGAATTTTACGTTTAGTATTTTCACCCAACTAATAAAATAAATATATTCTGAGAGGATTTAAAATGAAAATCAATAATGTGCTTGTTGAAACTGTTGTTTGCTCAGGGGCGAAAGGAAAAGAGGCGCGTATGAAAAGAATGCTTGATGCCCGTCAAGAATTCAAGAAAAGGCAAAAGGGTTGCATTTCAGCTTGGGTTGGACAGTCTACTGATGGCCAACCGCTTTTTATTGTCCAATCAATATTCGAGGACAAGAGTTCTTGGAAACGTATTTCGGAATTGGTCTCGGAATCATTAGATTCCAAAGATGGAGGTTTGGAAGCTGTTTTTGGTGGCCCACCACTCGTAGGGATGTTCGAAACTACTCTTGATTCGTTGACTCTCAAATTTCCGACCGATCAACAGTAAAATCCCGACCCCCTTGGCGTCGCATAATGTATGTTATGCGACATTGGCAGTTATTTGAGTTATGAGTCAAAATCCTAATTCCAAAAAATGGCCCTCAGTTGCCTTATTATGACAATACCCCGATTACAAGGTGTGACAAAATAGGGAATTTATGCTTCAAGTAGGGGGGTTGACTGCCAAAATCCGAGATTATTGGGTTGTGACTGTAAACTATATCGGAGAATCTAAGACAAAGAACTTTGTGCAAAGGTTGAGTGACATGAAAGTTGTTGAAGGCTTTTGCTTAAAGTGCAAAACATATGGACCAATCAAAGATGGCCAGCTCATCAAGATGAAGAATGGTAGAACGCGTATGGCCGGTTCATGCTCTCAGATGGGATGTACCGGCAGAATTTCAAAGATCGTCAGTTGATTTCTACATGACTCACCGATGTGGTTTAATACACCCTTTCCTACGCCAACATACCTAGGGCTCGTGGTCTAGGGGTTTATGACGTCGCCTTGACATGGCGAAGATCGAGAGTTCAATTCTCTCCGAGCCCACCAACTACTCAGCATCATTGTTTTCTTCTTATTTTCTTTCTAGGAGATAATTAATTTATTACTATTTCATGGCTAGATAAGACTGAATTCATTCGGACAGGATTTCAGGTTCAGGGATGATAAGTTCATCGGGATCGATTTTGGAAAGCGGTTTTTCATCATCTTCCACTGTGAAGTCAGTCGAGCCTCCACTCCATGAAGCAATGTCTTCTACCTCGAGAAATTCTTCATTCGGTATTGCATGATTCTCTGAAAGTGAGTAAACGGATGGATCTATGATTTCACGTTCGTTTATTTGCCCTGGTGGAGGTGCTTCACGCTCTTCCAAATGTACTCCTGAATGAAAAGTTCCACATTCGGAACATCGGACTGAACCTTTAGCTTCAACACATCCGCATACTGGACACGATACTTTTCCAACAAGAACGTCAAGCTCGTCTTTTACGACCATGGTTTCACTCCAAGAACATGTCTTCTTGGTATCCTGTAACTAAGTCCCCGGTACCATCCTCTTCGATAGTGACGGTTTCCTCCTCATCGTCAAATTCGATGATTGTGCCGTACACTTCTTCATCTTCAAATGAAAGTCCAATATGTGATCCGATATCGATTTCATCGTCGGAATCACCCTCGGACCCTTCATCTTCCTCTTCATCATCAGACTCTTCATCTTCGTCCTCGGACTCTTCATCTTCGTCATCAGACTCTTCATCTTCGTCATCAGACTCTTCATCTTCGTCATCAAATTCTTTATCATCGTTTTCAGATTCTTCGCCCTCATTGTCTTCGTTTGAGGATTCATTGCGCGCATCGTCTGTATCATCGCTAACTTCCTTCATTGCTTTGGCACGCGCTCTCCATCCGCTAACTACAAACAAATGCATGACAAGGGAGCCTGTAAGACCTATTAGGCCAAGAACAATCATGAAAATACCATCCCAATAGAAACCTGCAGGCATCGATGATGACTCACCGGAAAACGGAGTGAGTGAATTTCTACATTCGCCTACTTGAACATCAGGGTCACAAGAGTAGATGTCACCTTCATTTAAACCTTCAAAGCCAAGTTTGTATGGTGTCTCAAGGGCAACATTACCGCCTGTACCATCTACGCCCAGGGGCCCAATTCCACCTAGACCGTTGAGGATCCAGGCAGCAATAAAGAGGCCGAATAATAAGTGAATGAGGGGCCAAACAATGTCATTCCACTGCTTACCCATCATCTTGCGTTGCATGTCTGTGGGGAATGGTTTGTCGACTTTCTTCGATAGACTGCTATCTTCATCGACAGCATCTTCAGCATCATCCAATGATTCTAGGGCGCCGACAAATTCGATGATGTCGATTGAACCATCACCATCATCATCAGTAGTGGCAAGGAAGGATTCGATGTCCTTGTGAGAAAATTCTTGACCTACCAATTCCGAAATGGACTGAGTAAATTCTTCAACTGAAACTTGTCCGTTCCCATCTTTGTCAAGCGTGTTAAAGAATGAATTAGGAGACTGTCCTGATTCGTCCATCGCATCAGAGATGAGGTGGAGGATGGTTTCAGCACCCATTACTTCACTTTCAAGATCATCAATATGGTCATCGATGTCAGAAAGAGAAGCATCGTCGGAGTCAATACCGAGGTCAAGTGCCTCCAATGCTTCGATAAGTTCCATTGGGTCGACGTTTCCATCATCATCTTGATCCAACAGTTGTAGAATTGAGTAGACTGATGAAGAATCCATATGTTCTCCCAGGATTTCTTCTATGCCCTTTTGGAGTTCAGGACCCATAATCAATCCACTGGAGTCAGTATCCATAGTTTCGAACACCTCGCGAATGGTTAATCCTTGTTCGGAAATGGCCATTCCAAGCTGCATAAATGCCTCATCTGCGGAAAACTCTTCTTCCTCAACAACAGAATTTTGTTCTTCGGAATCTGAATCATCGGCAACCTCGTCACTATCATCTTCGATGATCTGGTCAGGTTCATCGACCTCATTGGAATTTTCGCTGGTAAGCTCTTCAGTAACCTCATTCTCCTCGGTGGTTTCGCTGCCCTCCTCATTGGATTCTGCAATAGGGGGGGTTTTTTCGGTGACCGACTCGGGTGTTGGCAACTTTTCACCGGTAATGGTCTCGTGCAATTCGGATAGATCAATTTGCCCATCACCGTCTTCATCGATGGTATTGACCAAGCGTTCGACTTGAGAAGGAGGTAAGTCGGCTAAATTAAGACTTAACAAACCAGTTTTCAATTCAGTGGAGTCAATCAAATTATCCCCGTTAGTATCGAATTTTTGAAATAAGGTTGGAATGGTGATGCCAGTAGTTTCAAGCCACTTGCGCAACACTTCGACAACATCGTCAGCAACAAAAATTGTGCCGCAGTGTGGGCATTTAGTGGAGTCGAGGGGGACAAGACCTTTACATGCTCCACACTCGCCCAACGATTCATCAGAAACTCCTGAAAAAGATATAGCGCACTCGGGACATTTATCAGAATTCAATGGCACAATTGCTCTACAAGCACCACATTCAGCCATAGGGATATCTTCTTTCGTCTCGTCGGACATTTCCACACCTGCTCTCCCCAGTGCATCGTCGGATATAATGATTCATAGACTTTGAATGATGAACCCCCCCTATACGAGGGTATGCCAAGGGGGGATGAGAATGGAAAAAGGACACATTTTCACAACCGAATTCATCGATGACGATGCAACTCTAGCATGGGTCGACCGTCTATCACAGTCCACAGACGAGCATGTCCTTTTGCTCTCCAGACTACCCCATCGACGACTTTTAGAACATATAGACATCAACTCAGTGGAGGCATATTGGCTTACTGAAAGAATCACTGATGCGTCAATCCGTCCAAATCTTGAGGAAATTCGAGAACTCATACTTCGCCATCTATCGCATTATGCGGGAGTCGTAGTTCTTGAAGGCTTAGAATGGCTTGTGACTCAAAACGGAGAAGATAATGTTCTATCATTTGTCCGGAAACTCCGAGACTCAGTACATCGAACGCACTGGTCAATCATCATACCTCTCCGGCCGTTAGCATTTAGCGGACTTTGGCTTGCACGGCTACGGAGAGAAGCTCCATCGATAGAGTTAGAGGCAGAAGAAGCCACTGGAACAGCTGAACTCGAACATGTTGACTCTACTTCTGACATTTTTCATGAACCGGTGGTTGATTTGGACATCCTTGATGATGGATCACCGAAACTAATTCATCTTACCAGACTACCCATGAATGGATTCACAAAATCAATATTACGAAAGCGAATCCTTCAATGGCGCCGAATGGGTTTGGATGTCTCCGAGGTTGAACCTGCAATTAATTTGAGCGAAGGTGCTGACTATGAGTTGTACTCGGTTGTAGAAGAAAAAGTGCGAAAAGCTGTTGATCTCGACCATTATCTCGATTTGAATAATAATCTCTTCTCAGCATCCGAACTTGCTGCAGCGCGGTTTAGAATACGCCAATTAACCGGACTCGAAGAAATGGCTTCAAAATATTTCCCATCTTAACGTGGCAATCGTCCAATTTCGGCCTCAATCCTAGCCAACCATGAACTTTCAAGCAATTGTTCAGTAATTGCTTGTAGGTCTTCACTGGTACTTCTATCTCCATCAAGCGGCTTTACAATTGACCTGACTCGGTCATACATGGCCCGTATATGAGGTGAGGGTGGTGAATCGTTTAGCTCCAAGGCCTCGCAAGCAACGAGTAGTTCACAAGCGAGCACTTCTGCTAATCTTCTCGTCGCTTGATAGAGATTCCATGAGGCAGTTGCCCCCATGCTAACATGGTCTTCTTGTCCAGCAGAGGTGCTGGTCGAAAAAATCGTTCTCGGGGCTGCATGGCCATGTAATTCCGAAAGTGAGGCTCCAGCAACATATTGCACTATCATCAGACCGGATTCAAGGCCAGAATTTTTAGCAAGGAATGGAGGTAAGCCGCTACGTGCAGGGTCAAGAATTTGGTCGATTCTCCTTTCAGATATAGACCCTAATTCAAACATAGCAGAAACCATAGAATCTGCAGTAAGAGACAAAATTTCACCATGGAAATTCCCTTGCGAAATCACTTCATGTGGCCCTGGATTGGCGTGGTCTGGAAATACAAGTGGATTGTAAGTTGCACTGTTCAATTCAATGCTTAAAGTGGACTGGAGTGCTAGAATTCGCTCATTTACAGCCCCATGGACTTGAGGGGCACATCGGAATGAATAGGCATCTTGAACTTGGTCACAATTCGCATGTGATTCAACATTAGGGGAATTGGCCAAAATTTTTCTTATTCGGGATGAAACAAGCAGTTGACCAGGGTGTGGTCGAGCCTTGTGAACGCGTTCGTCGGAAGGTTTGACACTTGCTTTTCTTGCTTCAATAGAAGTGCAGAGGCACAAATCAGCATAAACCAAAAGATCGGCAAGTCTTTGTTCCGATAATGCAAGGTAACTGCACATTTGACTTGTGCCATTAATGAGAGATAGACCGTCTTTTGCTCTCAATTCTAGAGGTATTAAGCCATATTTTTGGATTTTGCCAGATGTAGGCTCAGAGCCACCATCATTGGAAAGAACTCGCCCCTCACCAATCAAACTGAGAGCCATGTGCGATAGTGGAGCCAAATCTCCGCTGGCGCCAAGGCTGCCAATTCGTGGAATAGCGGGGACTATATCGTTATTCAAGAAATCAACTAATTGCTTGAGGACATCCGGGTGAACGCCTGAATTGCCTTTGGCAAGTGAATTAATTCGCACTGCCATCATTGCTCGGACAGAATTTTTACTCATTAAATCTCCAATTGCAGTAGCATGTGAACGTACAAGATTAACTTGAAGTCGTGTGAGGTCATCTTGTGAAATACGTTCATGCACTAGTGCTCCAAAACCAGTATTTATTCCATAAACTGTTTCGTCTTCGGCAAGAATACGTTCTACGACTGAACGAGCGGACTGAACTCGCACCAATGCGTCGGATGATATAGAGACCGTTACCTTGCCTTGCGCAATACGTGAAACTTCGGCAGATGTGAGAGTAAATCCATCGAGAGATATATTTTTCATCGCAGGTCACCTTCCTCAAACAACAGATTGAGTAAATCATCATCCATGTGCTGCGGCAGTGTCACACGCAACAAAGGTTCCGAATTCATAGCGCGCTGAATGGCAAATTCTGCCTCAGAATTCCTAGCCCAAGCACGACGTGCTACACCATTATTGACATCCCAGTGCAACATTCGTTGAAGCTTTTCCTCGCACTCCTCGGAACCATCTAGAAGCATTCCAAATCCTCCGTTGATGACTTCGCCCCAACCAACTCCCCCGCCGTTGTGAAGGCTTACCCATGTCGCACCGCGAAAAGCATCACCGACGAAATTTTGAACAGCCATGTCTGCGGTAAGAATCGAACCATCACGAATATTCGCTGTCTCTCGGTATGGGCTATCGGTGCCCGAAACATCATGATGGTCACGTCCAAGTACGACAGGAGCTGAAATTCTGCCAGAACCGACTGCTGAGTTCATTGCTGATGCGATTTTTCTGCGCCCTTCATCATCAGCATACAATATGCGAGCTTGACTGCCTACGACCATTGCGTTATCCCCTGCATTACGAATCCAGCGAATGTTATCTACGAGTTGTTGTTGAATTTCAGCCGGGGCTGATTTAAGCATATTTTCTAAAACCTCACATGCTATTTGGTCAGTAATTTCGAGGTCATTGGGATCTCCAGAGCAGCAAACCCATCGGTAAGGTCCGAATCCATAGTCAAAGCACATTGGACCCATAATATCCTCGACATAACTCGGATAACGGAACGATTTACCGTCATTTGACATTACGTCGCCGCCTGCACGACCGGCCTCCAACAAGAATGCATTACCATAGTCCCAAAAGTACATTCCAGATTGAGCAAGACGGTTGATGGCCTCAGCATGTCGGCGCAGCGTTGAGCGAACCTCGTTGGCAAAACGCGGCGGATCCTCAGACAACATATGGGATGCTTCGTCGTATGAGAAACCTACAGGGTAATAACCACCTTGGAATGGATTGTGTAGGCTGGTTTGATCGCTACCTAAATCAACACGCACATCCCTTTCGATGATTCGCTCCCACAGTTCTACGATATTACCGATAAATCCAATCGAAATCGGAGTCTTGGATTCTGCACTTTCAACCATTTTTGTAATGGCTTGGTCGACGTCTTCGCTTACCGTTGTCAGCCAACCTTGCTCAAGTCTCTTGTAGGCTGCGTGAGGGTTAGATTCTGCAACAATGCAAGATGCTCCTGCAATTACTGCTGCTTTTGCTTGAGCGCCCGACATGCCGCCTAGACCTGAAGTGACGAAGGTAACACCTTCTAACCCCTCATCACCTGTTATTCCCAAATGATTTCTTGCAGCATTGAGCAAAGTAATTGTTGTCCCATGAACGATTCCTTGTGGCCCAATGTACATGTACGAGCCAGCAGTCATTTGGCCGTATTGTGTCACTCCTAACGCATTCATACGTTCATAATTTTCAGCAGAGGATGCATTTGGTATGACCATGCCGTTGGTGACAATTGCTCGAGGTGCACCTGGATGTGATGGAAAAAGGCCCATTGGGTGTCCAGAATACAGAACAAGCGTTTGTTCATCATTCATTTGTGAAAGGTACTGCATTGTTATGCGGTATTGTGCCCAGTTTTGAAACACAGATCCATTTCCTCCATAGGTGATTAATTCATGCGGAAATTGCGCTACGGCAGGATCAAGGTTGTTCTGAATCATCAGCATAATACTGGCCGCCTGCAATGATTTAGCAGGATAAGCATCTATTGGGTGAGCGCACATTGCGTATTGTGTGGGTCGAAATCTCCTCATTATTATTCGACCAAATGTTGACAATTCATCAAGGAATTCCGGAGCGAGAATTGGATGATGTTTTTTATCGAAATATCTCAAAGCGTTTCGTAGAGCAAGTTTCTTTTCATCTGAATTTAAAATTTGACGACGAGGCGGAGCATGGTCGACAGAATCGTCGTAACCGGGATGGTCGGGTAAATCCTCTGGAATACCTTCGGCGATGAATGCCTTCAGCACATCATAGTTGTCGCCCATGGTAGGTGCTTGAAGTTTTTACCCTTGAGGATTCGTATTGTATCTTCTCAAGAAGTGCGTGGGTTGTCTTTAGCAACCTTTTCTCGTGGCGACCATAGAGTAAATATCATACCAGATAGCATCATAAGAATGGAGAAGGATAAAAATCCTGTTTTAAGAGTTAATACTTCAGATTCGAGTAAAAAACCTGCTGATGCACTTGAGACTGAAAATGCGACCGACATGGTGAGCATGTCGATTGAAAACACCCTGCCGCGGACTTCATCTTCCACCCACATCTGGGTCAAAATAGTCGACAGTACCCAGTTTGCACCACTTGCAGAATGGGCGAACATGATCAAAACAACAGTCAGCCATAAATTAACTTCAAGAGTCAATCCTACGAGACAGTAAAAAAATCCTGAAAGAACCACGAGTTGTCCAATGAGCAGAGGCCATTTTTCTTCATTTGTAAGAAATTTCCGTGCTAGTATCGGGCCAATGCCAGTTCCTATGCCACGTGCCAAAAAGAACAAACCAAATCCAATTGCAATCCCAAAACCATCAATTTTGGAACCTGCAATGACGAGGAAAACTCCAGCCAAGCCACCACCAGCGATATTCCATGATGCTTTAGCAAAGACGATGCGAAGTAGTCTTGATTCACTCATAGTGCGGCGAAAACCGTTTCGAATATTACGTAATGCAGTTTTCAGCAGAGGCCCTTTCATATCTTGTTCAATATTTTGAGGCAGTACGATCGGGATGAGAAGAATTGCACTCAACAAGAAAGTGAAGGAATCAATGATAAAAGCCGCACTGGTCCCGTATAGATCGACCACAATACCTCCTAACATGGCTCCAATACATAATGCGGATGACCATGAAGCTGCTTCAAGTGCGTTTGCAGTTGCTAAATTTTCTTTAGATACAATGTTGGGGAGCGCAGCACGCTCGGCTGTGACATATGCGCCATGCAATAGCATCATTAAACCGGAAAGCCACAGCATCCACCAGATATCTTCGGGGCCATTTACCATAAGGAAACATAATGCGAGTACTACTTGGGCAAGATTGGATGCTATCATGATTGATTTACGGTTTATTCTGTCCGCAAGTAGCCCACTAATAGGCTGCAATAATGCAAAACACAGCATTCGAATGGTGAATAAAATTCCGAGTAGAAATTCGGAATCAGTATACTTGAAAATGAGTAAAAAAAGAGCTATTGTGTTGAACCATTCACCGAGCAATGAAATAATCGATGCTGACCATAACCGACGAAATTGATTGTTGGTCCGAAGTAATTCGAGATAACCAATCTTACTCATTCCTCTTCATCCTCCGAGCCAACGGATGATTTGGAGTGCAGTGTGACTTCGACCCATTTTGAAGTGGGAGTATTCGAGATATCTGCAGTAGAGTTGAGAGGGACAAGCGAATTAGCTTCAGGGAAGTAGGTGGCTACATTACCTCTGGGAATGTCATAGGCAACCAATTGCCAATCATCTGAAGTTCTTACTTCGCCCTCAAAATGGCTTTTGATCATCACTCGATGTCTATTTTTCCATCCGCGTTCAGACATGTCAATAGCGTTCATTAGAACGATTCTACGGTTGCCACTTATACCTCGATACCTGTCATGAACATCGTAGACGGTAGTATTGTACTGGTCGTGTGAACGTAAAGTCATCATGATGAATTCGCCAACAACAGGATGCACATTCGGCAAGTCATGAGTTGTGAAATGGGCTTTATTACTCGCAGTTTCAAATGACCTGGAATCTCGGGGGGGATTGGGTAGAAGAAAGCCGTTCGGTTGTCGAACACGTACATTGTAGTTATCAAAACCGTCAAGGCAAGATTCCATTAGATTACGTATTGAATCGTAATCATTGACCAGTGATTCCCAGTCAATATTCGAATCTGACAGAATTGCATTCGCCAATTGGCCAACAATCCACGGCTCGCTCCTCAATTCACTTGAAGCAGGTTGCAGTTTCCCTGTCGAAGTATGGACCACGCCCATTGAATTCTCCACACTAACAAATTGGGGATTAGATTCTTGGATGTCAAGTTCTGTTCGGCCTAAACATGGTAAAATGATAGCTTCCTTACCTGTGACCAAATGTGAACGGTTGAGTTTGGTCGATACTTGAACAGTTAAACCAACTTTTTGAATTCCTTCTGCGGTCGCAACAGTATCTGGTGTGGCGGAAATAAAATTCCCTCCCATACAAAAGAAAACATCAACATCACCACGCCGCATTGCACGAATTGCATTGACAACATCATAGCCGTGTTCTTTGGGCATTGGCGTCTTCAAACCCTCCTCCATTTTCTTCAAAAATGATTTTGGAGGAGCTTCCCAAATTCCTACAGTACGATCGCCTTGGACATTGGAATGGCCGCGTACAGGGCAGAAACCAGCACCTGGGCGACCTACATGGCCACCCATCAACAGCAAGTTTACCACTTCTTGGATGACAGCAACACCGTTCGGTTGTTGCGTTAGACCCATGGCCCAACATGCAATTGTGCCGTTCGATTTAGCTAATACTGCCCCAACCTGGCGAATTTGTTGTTCTAAGATTCCAGAGTCAGTTTCAATGTCTTGCCAAGGAATTGAGCGCGCTTTTTGAAGCATTGAATCCAATCCAATAGTACTGGAGTCGATGAATTCATGATCGAGTGAACCAATTTCATCGTGAACTTTGATTAATCCCTTTAGTAGTGCTGCATCGCCACCAATTCGGACTTGGAGATGGTAATCAGAGAGTTGAGTGGATGAAAAATTCAACTTCATGTAATCTTGGGGGTGTTTAAATCGTTCAAGTCCGGCCTCTGGAAGAGGATTGATGTGAATGATAGTTGCACCCTTCTTTTTCGCATCTCTTAGTGCAGTCAGCATTCGAGGGTGATTTGTACCAGGGTTTTGACCCATTACGATAATCACATCTGCAAGGTCGAAATCTTCGAGATGTACAGTTCCTTTACCAATTCCAATAGTTTGACCCAGTCCTTTACCGCTTGATTCGTGACACATATTCGAGCAATCAGGAAGATTATTGGTGCCAATGCTTCTTACCAGTGCTTGGTACATGAATGCTGCTTCATTGCTGGTGCGACCAGAAGTGTAGAACACAGAACGATGAGGGTTATCCATCGCATGTATATGTTGAGCAATCAAGTCAAAAGCATCCTGCCATGAGATTTTAGTGTAATGAGATGAGCCCGTTTTTAGGTACATAGGGTGGGATAAACGACCCTGTTTATTCAGCCAAAGGTCACTTTTTTGGGACAATTCTTGAACAGTGTTTTCCGAAAAAAACTTCGGGGTTACGCGACGAGTTGTTGCTTCATCTGCAACTGCCTTCGCACCATTTTCACAGAATTCAAACTGTGTGCGATGAGATGGATCTGGCCAAGCACATCCAGGGCAATCAAATCCAGATTGCTGGTTCACCATTGTGAGGGTGCGAACTGTGCGCTTCAATCCCATGTTCTTCAAGCCATGCTTGAGGGATGAAGTTACAGCAGGAATGCCTGCAGCCATCTTCTTTTTCTTTGAAATTTTAAGAGGCAAATGGTCGACTGGAGTCTCTGCTCGAACACCCTTACGCATACGCCCACCGTAATATCCTGCGCTGGGGGGTTCTCAAGGGTTTTCGTCCCTCAAATGATTAAACCCCCCGATTATGACGCATGTGTCCTTTTTCATAAAAGAAAAAATCCGCAACCCAAGTTGGCGTGCTGTATCGGCAGCAAGTGAGGAACATGCCCCAATAGAGACGATTGACCCGATGCCTGAACGTGCCGCTTTTGCAACGAGATCCCATCCACATCTCCCTGACAACAGAAGAAATTGTTCTGATAAATTGATATCTAAAAGTGCAGCTGTTCCAATGGCCTTGTCCACAGCATTGTGCCTGCCTATATCTTCGGATAAGCATCGTAAACCATCGTATTGATTCCATAGGGCTGCAGCATGCATGCCACCGGTTTCCTTGAATCCAGACTGAGATGTCTTCATTTCTTGCAAAGCTTGAAACACTTCGCCGTGGATGTACTCTAGATGGTTACTGGAGAACATAGGGATTTCGGAATTAAGTTCGGATAAATTATCGCTGTTACATGCGCCGCATGATGTAGTCACTATCCCTGGAGAGGGGGATTTTTTAGATAAAAAACCGCCACCATGGACCTGGAATGATAGTTCATTTTCCTCGACTGTCGCTATGCTGGAACTACGAAAATCACCGTATCCTTCGGCTAGCAAGTATCCTACAAAGAGTTCCTTGAGTTGGTTAGGAGTTCCTAGAAGACTTGTAATTTTAACCTCGTTAACATAGATATGGATGAGAGATTCATGAGCAAGAATATCTGTATCGATGCTTGAGATTCCTCGAGAAAATCGATGGATGCCAACACGCTTCCCGTAGGACATAGACAGTGATAGAGCGTTAAGTTGATTGCTCTTCGGGTGATTCGATATCAAAGAATTCAAACTGCAATGCTACGAGTTCTGAACTTGATGATGCTTTAGCATAAGCATCGAGTGGTTCTTGATTAAGTTCAAAAAAACGTTCACCCCATCGAAATGCTCCGAGGACTTGACGGGCTTGGGCTTCTCTACCCATGAGGTACAACACTGTTGCTAAAGCCTCTGCAGTTGTTAATCTGCCTGGCTTTCCCCAGTTGACTGGGTTTGCCGCAAGTAGCAAGGGTAGCATTCTTGGCAGTAGTCGTGTTCTTCTCATCACTTCTTCAACGCTTGACTCTATATGTGCCCAACTGCAGTCAAGACCTACGAGTGCTCCACCATTAAGCAAGAGTTGATGATCTTCTGGCCCGAACACCTTTCCACAAAGAGGTTCCAAAATTATGCCTCGTCTAGGTGCGGTTTTAATTTTCTTGTGAAGTTTCAAATCACCGCGTTTGGCTGCCAATACCGCAGTATTCTTTCTTGGATCATCTTGCGCCAACCAAATGGCGTGAACAGAGACCTCTGCCAAAGTAATCACCGTATGTCGTCAAGGTAGTCTCCAAGAGTCATGCCTCTAGATGAGGAATTATCAACTCGCTGAGTCGCTTGTGCTGATGAAGTCTCGAACAAAGTAATCGATAGGACCCTTTCGAATTTTTTGAGAACTGAATCCGTTGGCCTCTTACCTGATTCAGTGGATTTGATAATGTTCACAGTCTCAGCCATTCGCTTTCCAAGGGTCGGTTGGTTCCAACCTTTGGCTTTTCGAGCATTCGTGATGCGTTTGGCAAAATCATCAACTAATTCTTTTTCGGCTTTCAACATGATGTCTTTGCCTTTCTTGCCACGTGCTGCATATCCCGTTTGGTGTGCTGGGCGAGCATTCATCACTTGGGCGCGGGCTAGCCCTGGAGCTGTTTCTTTGGGACCAAGATTCATTTTTTCTGTGCACCGAGAACAGGCTGAAACAATTGCTTTACCCATGGGGACTTGCCGCACTCCTACTTTCATTGCCCCACATAACTCGCAATCGGCCACTTAACTCACCTAACATCCGCTTTAGTTGACTGTCTTTGAAGGCTTCGGAACATTATTTATCAAATTCCCAAAGCGACGACTTAACAAACTGTAGCCACGAGGGAGGTTTGAGTCCTATGAGTTCCAAGGTTGAAAAAAGCACTACGCCTCATTCATCAACATCGGATGATGACATCAAGAAACTCGAAGACGATTACCAGAAATTATTGGAAGAATCTCAAAATCTCATTAACGAAAGAACATATTTGGAGACTGAGATTCGGACACTCAAAAAACGTACAACCCGACTTGATGATGAAGTTCGTTTGCTGAAAACTCCTCCGTTGATTGTCGGACATTTGCAAGACATCCTTGACGAAAGGACTGCGATTGTACGCTCTTCAAATGGAACTGTATTCCAAGTGGCGCTTAATCAAAGACTAGAGCCTAAGAGGCTCAAGCCTGGTACAAGAGTCGCTCTCAACCAAGATACGCTCGCAGTTATCGAAGTCCTACACGAAGCTTGGGATCCAATGGTTAGTGGTGCAGAAATGGTGGATAAACCGGATGTGACCTACGACTCCGTTGCTGGGCTGGACGAACAAATCCAAACCGTCAGGGAAGCAATTGAACTACCTCTCATGGAACCTGAATTGTTTGCGAAAGTTGGAATTGTACCTCCAAAGGGAATTCTCTTGGTCGGCCCTCCAGGATGTGGAAAAACGCTTTTGGCAAAGGCTGTTGCTCACCAAACTGATGCAACATTTATTCGAATGGTCGGCAGTGAACTTGCACAAAAATACATCGGCGAAGGGGGCCGAATGGTAAGAGAACTCTTTTCGCTGGCAAAAGAGAAATCTCCCTCTGTTATATTCTTGGATGAAATTGATGCCATCGGGGCAAAAAGACTGGATGGCTCTACGAGTGGAGACCGTGAAGTACAACGAACATTGATGCAACTTCTCGCTGAACTCGATGGTTTTGATGCACTCGAGAATGTGAAAATTATTGCAGCCACGAACCGCCCAGATATTCTCGACGATGCCCTTCTACGGCCCGGGCGATTTGATAGAATTGTCACAATACCGCTGCCCGACCCTAAGGGGCGACTCGCAATTCTCAAACTCCACACCTCCCACATGTCGACAACCAGAGTAAAAATTCAGCCGCTAGTAGATAAGACCGAAGGATTCTCTGGTGCCGAATTGAAGGCGACATGTGTCGAAGCAGGCATGATTGCTATTAGAGAGAAAAGGTCGAAAGTAACTCAAAAAGATCTGTTGCTCGCAGTAGAACGTATTTTAGTCAAGAAATCTACGAGCGGTAACACTACTTCTCCAGATGCTCTGTACGGATGATTTCTAGTTGTGAAGCGTTAACATTCAAAGTCCTCCATTCCCACCTCGTGGTATGGATGCCATCGTCGAGTGTGTTCCCAACATTTCAGAAGGTCGTGATTTAGCCAAGATTAAGCGAATAGTGGACTCTGCGCGTAACATACCTGGCTGTGCTGTATTGGGCGTCGAACCTGATGAAGATTACAATCGTACAGTTATCACAATTGCTGGGTCCCCCGAATCCGTTCTAAATGCAGCATACGAGTTAATTCTTAAAGCCATAAAAGAGATTGACATGAATCACCACCAGGGCGAACACCCGAGATTAGGTGCAGTGGATGTTTGTCCTTTTGTCCCACTCCAAGACGTTACAATGGATGATTGTGTTAAAATGGCTCGTACATTAGCAGAAAAAGTAGCTATGAACGCTCAAATTCCGGTGTATGTCTATGGTGAAGCTGCTTTTGAAAAAGAGAAAACGTTGTTATCCACTATTCGTAAAGGCGAGTATGAAGGATTGATATCCCGCCTTACGAGCGGTCCATCAGTTCATTCAGATTTAACCAGATATCCTGATTTCGGACCTCGAGATTGGAATGAAAAGGTCGCACGAACCGGAGGTATAACCATCGGCGCTCGGGGAATACTTGTGGCATACAATGTCAATATAATGGAGCCTGATGCCCAAGTTTCTAAGAAAATTGGCTCACTTATACGAAATTCCGGTCGACTGATAAAGAATAAAGATGGCAGAAAAATGAGGATACCAGGTATGCTCCCAATGGTCCAGGGAATGGGTGTAACTCTTGAATCACATTCAATGAGTCAAGTATCAATGAATTTACGCGATGTAGTAGAGTGTCCAATGCATGTTGCTTTTGAAGCCTGCAAGTCCATCGCATCAGACCATGGGATTGAGGTTAATGGAAGTGAGTTGGTAGGTCTTGTGCCAATCCAAGCAATGTTGGTTGCTGGCCGATGGTATGCTGAAGAAGGTGAACAAGTGGAGAAGAAATTGGTGCAAGCTGCAATTAATGGCCTGGGATTGAATCAAATCGATGAATTTTTTCCAGAAGAGAGAATTATTGAATGGGCGTTAGAGAAGGCGGTGAATCAATGAAATGGATTGACATGACTCTAGCAGAGTTCCAACTAGCACTCGCATCATCCGAACCTACGCCAGGTGGAGGAACTGCGGCAGCAATCGCTCTAGGGCAAGCGACCAGCCTTACAATGATGGTTACAAGTCTCACAATATTAAATACAAAATGGGCAGATGGACATGAAGCTGCACACAAGGCAGAGGAAGTATGCAACGAACTCTATCTGCGAACCGGTGATCTTGCTCAACTCGACAGTGAAGCATTTGAACAGGTAATGAAATCTTTCCAAATGCCTAAAACTACAGAAGATGAGATTAAAAAGCGTAAAAATACAATTCGTAAATCTATGCTGAATGCTGCGGAAATCCCGTTCCAAACGGCTGAACTCGGAATGAAACTGCTCAATTGTTTAGAGGAATTGGCCATTCGTGGTAACGGCAATGCCGTTTCCGATGTAGGAGTTGCCGCCTTGTTGGCTAGTGCGGCAGTAAAAGGTGCACTGTTCAATGTTGAAATTAATCTACAGTCACTGCCAATTGACACTGGAGTAGGCATGCGGTCCAATATCGATAAAATTAGACTGGATTGCAGTAAGGTTTCGCGTCGTGTGATGCATGCAGTGCACGAACGGATACATCAGTGATTAGCGTACTTGCGAACCATTTTTAATTTCGCCGTCAATAGTAACGAGTCGAACCATTCCATTGCCATCATCGGCCGCCAACATCATTCCTTCGGAGGTCACGCCTCGAAGCGGTCGAGGTTTCAAATTAGCTACAAACACAACTCTTTTTCCGACCATTTCCGTAGGCTGATAATACTCTTTGATTCCCGCACAAATTGTCCGACCATCTGGAGTGTTGTCATCTAATTTGACTACATAAAGCCTATCTGCATTCGGATGGTCTTCAACAGATGTAATCATCCCTACTCTCAAGTCAACTTCCATAAATGTTTCAAAATTCAGATATGTGGTTCCTTCTGGTGCTTCAGTCATACTTTTTACGTCCTTGGTGGTTTTGATCTTTGATTTCTTACCGCCCTTTACTCCATGTGCAGGGGTGTCGGGAGAGTCTGAATCCTCTACTAAGGATTGTTCTGACGCGAGGATTTCTTCAAGGTCAAGCCTCTTGAACAGTGGTTTAGGTGTGGAGTCACTCCAAGTCAATGGAATCTCCCAATCGATTGCAGAATTCCATTCGACATTTGAAACATCGCCATTTTGGCCTAATGATGACCATAATTTTGCAGAACTAAAGGGCAAGAATGGTTGCATTGTAATTGCCAAAAATCGGGCAACACGCCATCCAAAAGCGAGTAATCCTAGCGAAGACTCTCTCATTGCGGTATACTCTGAGTCATCTTGTTCTGCCAGATACTTCCAAGGGGTTGCAGACTGGAGCATCTGATTTCCAAGTTGTGCAGCATTCATTGCGTAGCGTAAAGCCTCCTTGAATCTATGTCGATCAAGTGAATCTCCAATTTGGGCGTGAATTTTCTCTAATTTGGACCGGTAGTCAGAGGTGATTGATTGGTCATCAAAATTCTCAAATGGGCCGTTACTATTGGAAGGTAAGCGAGCGCCGAGCGTCAGAACGCGGTGAACAAAATTGCCGTATGCTGCGATAAGTTCACTGTTGATTTTTTCGACAAAGTCAGGCCAGTTGAAATCTGTATCGTGATTTTCAGGCATGTTTATTGATAGATAATATCGTAGTGTGTCCGGGTCAAACCTTTGCAAAAACGACGGCAACCACACTGCATGTTTACGTGATTTTGAAAATTGGCCGCCAGCAAGCATAAGATACTCCATTGCAGGTACATTCGCCTCTAAAGCCATGTCACCTATACTTGGAAGTTTGATTTCATCAGAGTCTGTAAGGTTATTTGCAGCATGGTTTAGACCCATTATGAGGGCAGGCCAGATGACAGTGTGGAACGGGATGTTATCCTTCCCGAGGAAATAGAGGTGCCTTGGGACTTTACCAGATTCGTCAATGCACCACCAGTTTCTCCATGCATCCGCTCCCATCGGATGGTTATGGGCAAGAGCGTGTTCTTGTGCCCAAATTCGAGCACAAGTGGAATATCCCTGAACTGCCTCAAACCAAACATATACGCATTTGCCACTCCATTGTTCTCCCTCGATCGGAAGCGGAATTCCCCATGAAAGGTCGCGAGTGACTGCGCGTGGACGAAGGCCCATGTCGAGCCACTGTTTGGTCATGGCCCGAACATTTGACTTCCATTTAGGGTTTTGAACTTCGGCATGTTGTTCAAGTGCTTTTTGAAAGAGGTCCAAGCGATAGAACATATGTTCTGTATCACGGATTTCAATGGTAAATTCGGGATTCATTTTAGAAACAGGATTCTTAAGCTCGACTGCTTCATATGTTGCACCACATGAATCACATTGATCGCCTCGTGCCCCTTCAGCATCACAGGTAGGGCAGGTGCCCTCAACATATCGGTCGGGTAAAAAACGACCTGGGTTTTTCGGGTCATTACTTACTTCATAGAATTGTTTCATGATTTTGGTCTCAAACAAACCCGCCTTCATGAGTTGAATAAAATTTTCTTGAACCATCTTCTTGTGACGTGGGTCAGAAGTTCGATTGAATAGTGAGCCACCATATTCAATACCCCGGGAATCTACATTTGGCTCCCAACTGCAACCAAGGTCCAACAGTGCTTTCGAATTGATGGCGTGAAATTTATCCACTACATCTTGTGGGGATATGTTGTTTTGTTCAGCAGATACTGTGATTGGAGTGCCATGCTCATCAGAGCCCGAAACCATCAGAACACGGTTTCCTCGAGCGCGTTCATATCTTGCTTGGATATCCGGTGGTAAATAACAACCTGCAACATGGCCGAGATGCAAAGGGCCGTTGGCATAAGGCCATGCAACACAAATCAGTACATGCTCACCCGCCATCTCTTCCCCTATTTACTCCGAAACGCACTCTGCTCTTGACTTTCACCCAAGAATATGCTCCATAATTGGAAAACTTGACGGTTCATATTATGGGGCATTTTCAATAACCATCAGCACTTCGCTCATTTTACACCCGAACGGTCAGGGGAATTTGAAAATATATGGAAAATATATTGATGTCGGCAGTTGGAAGTACAATTAACGCAACAGGAGAGGGTAGTATGGCCCTCTTGGTATTTTATATCACTCTAGCATTGGGAGTTTCTTTCCTTTGCTCTATTTTAGAGGCAGTGGTTCTTTCAATACCTCATACGTATATTGCTGTTCTCGAAAAAGAAAAATCAAAAGTTGGTAAAATTTGGTTGAAATTAAAAGATGACGATGCAGTGCGTCCATTGACTGCCATCCTCACATTAAATACCATTGCTCACACAATGGGGGCAGCAGGTGTTGGTTCTCAAGTTCAGATGATCTATGGTGAAGAATCGCTAACCGTTGCATCGATTATTTTGACATTAGCAGTTCTATTCTTATCTGAAATAATTCCTAAGACCCTGGGCACTGCGTATTGGAGGCAATTAGCTCCATTCACTGGCAGAGTACTTACCGTCGTGGTGAGTGCATTAGTATTCCTCATCGTTCCCATACAGATGCTCAAGACAATACTGCCAAAAGGTTCTGGCTCACTGGTAACTCGTGATGATGTAGCCGCATTAGCGGACTTGGGTGAAGAAGAGGGGATTCTCGAAGAGGATGAAGAAACGGTCATTCACAATTTATTGAGGTTGCGTGAAATCAAGGTCACTGAGGTCATGACCCCTAGAGTAGTTATGACTGCATTTCGTACCACAAGCACGGTCCAAGAGGTTCTTGATGAACATAAAATAATTCGAGTGTCACGAATTCCACTTTACGATGAATCAATCGATGATGCTTCTGGAATCGCCATACGTTCCGAAATTCTCATGGCGGCTAGCCGTGATGAATGGGATATGAAAATGAGTGATTTCAAAAAGCCTGTAATATCAGTACAAACCGATTCCAATGTCGATGAAACTCTCGACATGTTCTTACAGAAACGCCAGCAATTTGCACTCGTTCGTGATGAATTTGGCGGAGTCGCAGGTTTAGTCACTATGGAGGATGTTCTTGAGACACTCCTAGGCGAAGAAATAGTCGATGAACTCGATGAAGTAGATGATATGCGTAAACTTGCACTCGATCAACAAGCAGACTTACTTGAGCAAGAGTGAATCGAATCCGTTCAGCCATTCTGAAAGTAATTTTTCCCTTTCGTCATTGCGTTTTGCACCAGAATGAGGTAAACTATCGATGAGGTGAAATCTTGTTTGTGAGTGATTGGCATGTTCGTACAAAGCATCGTAATGCACCCTCCCAAGGCGGTTGTCTTCGGACGCTTGTAAACACAATGTAGGAACTA
>Ga0228608_1000017_pt1 | contig 47105 bp, 40 predicted proteins | sample 9DmetaG_FD_190069 | JGI IMG/M metagenome (GOLD analysis project Ga0228608, IMG submission 190069) | Seawater microbial communities from Monterey Bay, California, United States - 9D | ecosystem: Environmental > Aquatic > Marine > Coastal | place: USA: California | collected 2016-11-15
CTACCCATCCAACTTTTACGGACTACGAAGTTCTTTCTTTCGATCGGTGGATAGATTGCCAACTTTTCTTCGTTTGATAATTTTGAAATTGTTTGTTGTAATAATTCTTGATTTGTCATAATTTATTTATTTAAAAGTTTATAATTTATTTACAGTGTTATTATCTAGTTTGTTACGTATTTCCTTTGACATCTTTGGAAGTAATATAATTCCGTTAATATCTGTTGAGGTAAGTACTTGAATATTTCTGGATTAGATACTAAAAACTTTTCTAATTCCAATAAGTATTTTAATCTTTTCATTTTACTATTTTTTAAATTCATATATATTATCTAAATACCTACGTATTTGGTGTGCTATACGCGTTGCTATACACGCTCCGCGTTGCTCCGCTTTGTTGTATCACGGAGTCCACTCTTCCGCTCCTATTTCAAAAGCAGGCCGTAAGCCGGACCCAGACCTGTTACTGGTCCAGGACCTCGATCCCGATCACTTTACTCGTAACCTCATTGCTGTAGCATACACGCAGATAGTTATCCAGATGCCGCTCGCTGTTGAACCGAACAACGCGACTGTTGTAATTGCCGCGCCAGTTCTTCGTGTTGATACGAACCAGCATCCTAGTAGAAGTCATAGTATATATCCAACACTTCGGATCGTTGTTCAGATGTTAGCTTCGAGTAGCACTTCTTGTATACTCGCATGCTTATTTTGTAAAGGGTGTAAGAATAATTTGACATAATATTTATTTTTAAATTCACTTATATTATCTAGAACGCTACGTTTTTATTATGCTATACGCGTATGCTATACGCTACGCGCTGCGCGCTCCGCTGCTTGCAAAACGCTGGTTAGAATGCCGGAACCAAGTAGCTCTTAAGATATATACTATACACGCTAAAGGGTAAAGCCAATGCCCGGAACCGTAAAACGACACGGGGGCTGGTAAAAAGAAAAGGCTTTTACATATGGGGTGGCATCAATATATTTAATATATAGCCCATTGCTTCTATATATGTGATATTAATTAATTTGAAAACAACGTAATCATACTAAGATAACCAAAACAAATATGGCGCAGAAATTATCACCTGCCGCAAGGCGAGCAAAAGCAGCTAGAGATTTGGCATTTGCTAAAACCAAGGCTAGAAGAGATAAAAAAGCGCATTCACAAAGAGAACGTCGTAAAAATCCATGCCCTAAAGGTTACGATTATGACCATAAAAGGCAAAAATGTGTAACTATAAAATCAAATAGGGGAAATGAAGGCGAGGGAACTAAAAAAGAATCAGGAAATAACTACAAAACAGACTAAATAATGGCAAGAATTAAAACATACGCGTTAGATTCGCAAATAGACCCCGCTGACAAGGTAATTGGATCAGACGGTCAGCTAGGTGTGAACTACGGAAAGACTAAAAATTACAGTATATCCGCATTAGCGGAGTATTTTTCAGGCGGAACGGGTGCTGCGGGAGCTTCTGCATACGATATTTGGATATCGGAAGGAAATACAGGCACAATTCAAGATTTTCTTGACAGTTTAGTTGGTGCAGCAGGCTCACAAGGGTCTACGGGGCCAGCTGGAGCTAATGGAGCTAACGGAACAAATGGCACAGATGGAGCACAAGGTGCGCCAGGAGCAGATGGAACGTCTATTACAATACAAGGTACAAAAGATACTGTAGGAGATTTGCCAGCATCTGGATCTCTAGGTGATTTATGGATTATAGATCAAGCTGGCGGTGGTGCTGACGCGGGGGACGGCTATGTTTGGACAGCCGAAAGCACTTGGCTTAACATAGGGCCATTAAGAGGACCTCAGGGTGTTCAAGGTATTGCGGGAACAAATGGTACAGATGGTGCGGATGGAGCAGCTGGAGCACAAGGGCCACAAGGAATTCAAGGTATACAGGGGTTACAGGGTATACCGGGGCAGGATGGAGCTGCGGGCGAAAAATTTAAGCCTTATAATATTACCCCTAAACTTGTCGACGCAGAGGGAACTACTTACACAGCATTATCGTACACTGTACAAGATATAAACTCATGGTACGCGATGACTATTAATGGTGACAGAATGACTAAATTTAGTATCCATCTTAGAGTAACTATAGATGCAGCCGCAGCTACATTTTTTGCAGGGAATAACGTAATTTCCGTTTCTGCAGATTGGCCGGAAAATATAGCTGTAGCATGGGATGGGCATGGCTGTTTTGCTGCAATTGACTACGAAACCTTAACCGGCAATGGAATGAAACCAATTCAGGTAAGTGGCCAATATCAAGGCAACACTAAAGTTATAGACATTATGGTCAAAACTATAAATGTAAAAACCGGGATTATCACGCCTTCAGAACGTTTAAGCACCACAATGATAAAAGACGACACCACTTACTTTGACCTTAAGCTCCAAGGACACTTTGTAACAACATAATTTAAAAAAATCGCGCAAGCGCGTAACTATATATATATTAATAACCTTTAAAACCAAAACCAATGACAGTTTATTATTCGACTAATTCGTGGACTAGTCAACCACAACCAACAGAAAACCACTTGAAACTATGGAACCACATTGCTGATAAAGCAAACTGGCGTATTGTTCAGTTACCAAATGGGTATTATCAAACAGAGTACAAAGACCTCCGCAAAGACAACGAATGGGTCGATGTAACAAGGCGAGAAACTATGGAAGCTGCGGAAACATCAATAGATAAAACAATAGAACATTATCTAAAAAAGATTGATTTTGTAAACGGCCCTAAAGTGGTAAAAACCTTTGATAAATAACATAAACTAAAATTTAATTAAATGGAATTTAATAACCCGAGTCAGATTGTAAAAGATCTGCAATTTGGCGAACAAGCCGCAAACAAAGTATACAGTGGTGTTGAGAAATTAACAGCTGCTGTGAAATCAACACTGGGAGCATCTGGTAAGTGTGTAATATACGAGGATGCACTGGGACGACCGGTTATCACAAAAGATGGAGTAACCGTTGCAGAAAGCGTAGTCTTAATAGACCCGGTCGAAAATATAGGAGCAACTTTAATAAAAGAGGCCGCTAGTAATACAGTTAAAGAAGCAGGCGATGGAACTACTACAGCAACTGTATTAGCCCATTCGCTGTTAGATACAATAAAGAAATTAAAAAATGAGAAAGCGATTAGAGACATTAAAAGTGGCATTCAAAAATGCTGCGACAAAGTTATGGTATATCTTGATAAAACCAGCATACCTGTTGAGAATGAAATGCTCAGAGAGGTTGCTAGCATTTCTTGTAACAACGACATCGAGCTTGGAAAAAAGATTGGAGAAGCTTACGAAAAAGTTGGCAAAGATGGAGTCGTTCTAATGGAAGAGTCTGATACAAATGAAACTTATGTGGAGTTTGTAGACGGCGTACAGTTTAATAGTAATTTAAAATCACCTCATCTAGCTACAGATAAAGATAAAGGAGTTAGCGCATTAGAAAACCCTTTGGTTTTAATAGTAGGATCAACGGTGCCAAATATAAGAAAAATACAGAATGTATTGGAGCATGTTGTTAAAAAAGGGAGAAGCCTCTTAATAGTTGCGAATATGGACCAGCAACCTTATGCTACGCTTTTAGCAAATAAAGTAAAAGGTAACATCAAGGTTAACATTGTGGATCCGCCGGGATTTGGGCCAACTAAGTTTGAGAGCATGGAAGACCTGGCTTTTTTAACAGGGGCTACTCTTATAAACGAGGAGCTCGGCGATGACTTGGATTTGATTGATCCGAGTGTACTTGGTGAAGCAGTAAAATCCGTAACTAATTCAACCACTACAATATTGCAAGTTGGCGATCTAGGTGATGCACTAAAAGAAAGAATAGAAGAAGTAAAGAGCAAAATAGCTTTAGAAAAAAATGGCTATATAAAAGTAAAGCTTCAAGAAAGATTAGGTATGCTAGCTGGGACAGTGGGTATAATAAAAGTGGGAGCAGACAGTAAAGTTGAGCTCAAAGAAAAGAAAGACAGAATAGAAGATGCTATTTATGCCACTAAAGCAGCACTCCAAGAAGGTATTGTACCGGGGGGTGGCGTTGCATTGCTAAATGCCTCTCAAAAAATAAAAGCAAAGTCGGAAGGAGAACAGATATTGCTAGATGCAATAACAGCTCCTTATAAAATTATACTAGATAACGCAGGCTTAGAGCCAGATATGCAGTTAAAAAGAAAAGGGTGGGGTGTTGACGTATTAACAGGTAAGCCTGTGAATATGGTTAAAGCTGGTATCATAGATCCGGTTTTGGTTACAAAATCGGCGCTAAAAAACGCAGTTAGTGTTGCTACAACTATTGTTTCAGCGGATTGTGTAATTAGTAATAAAAGATTAGACAATGCAAGCAATTAATCACTTTTTAGTAATAGATAAAATCAAGCAGGCTCCCAAAAAAGTTGCCGGCTTAGAATTGACAGAAAAACAAAACAGCGACGAAAGGTATGTAAGGGCCAAAGTTATAAGTGTAGGAGATCAAGTACCTATCATAAAAGAAGGGGATATAGTAAGGTATGACAAGCACGCTGGACAAGGGGTCGAATTTAACGGTAAATTATATTACGTTATTAAAACACCGGATGTAGTTATTGTAGAATGAGGCTTGACGCACATCACATAAGAGAAATTGCACTATTAAAGTATTACAGGCTTGTCAGAAGATGGGCCTGTAAAACTTATAATTTAAAAGACGCTGATTTAGAACTTTTAGTGTATTTAGATTGCAAAGGTCTTTTTACACGTAATGATTTTATTAATGGGGTATACACCTACAGCTGGGATAAAAACCGGTGGGAGCGACTTCGACGTGATGGGTGGATAGACGTTTTTAAAGAAAGAAACAGAACAACCTCTAAATATGCGGCATATAAAGTTTCGTATAAAGCAAATAGACTTATAACTAGAATGTATAAGATACTGCTAGGCGAAGAAGATATACCTAGTGCTACAACAAGTGTATTCCACAATAACAAAACATATACGGATAAAGTCTTTAACAAGGCTATTGACGACATGATTAACGACAAACAACGATAAAATGAAAGCAAACCCAATAACAAATAGAGTTAAAGAAAAATTTAAATCTTTAGTTCAAGAACCTTTGCTAAATGTAGGTAAAGTTGAAGGAGGCGAATCGGGCTGCGGCTGCGGAGCTAAATCCCCAGCTAAACAAACCGCTAAGCAAAAAGCTAATTTACCTAAAGAAATTGTAAATGCTATAGCGGCTAAAGAAGGTAAAGATACTCCTGCTAAGAATTATAAAAACGGCTATTATGGTAGTTCTCCTGCCAAGCAAACAAATAAAAAAGTTTTAAAAGCAGCAAAAAGAGGTGCTAAGGCGCGTGCGAAAGCTGATTTTAAGTTTGCTCAGGCTAATGCAAAATTTGACAAGTCAGAAGGCAATATATCAAGAAGAGAAGCAAGACAACGGATTCGTAATTCACGCCAAGACTTCCGCGATGCTAAAAAAGAAATAAAAGACTATATAGATTACTAATGGGATTTAAGCTTAAAACTAAAGGCGAACTTTTCGGCATAAACGAAGAGCTATCAGAATTTGGCAGACCTGTATTTGAAAAAAATATGGGCGTTGGTATTATGGGGGAAGCCAACAGGGACGGCACAACATTTGTTGCTCCTAATTTAAGTCCAGCAAAGAAAAGAGAAGTTGTTGACCACGAAAATGAGCATCATAAACAGATGCTGCAAAATAAACTTCAATATGATGACGAACGAGTAATGTGGAAAAAAGACACGAAGTCACCGTCTAGAGTGTATAAAAGAATGAATGGTTCTTTGATAAACATGAAAACCGGTGAAGCCAACGAAGAAGGAGGGGATTTTGAATGGGAACGCGAAGCATATAACAATACTAAATAACTAAACAATGAAAGCAAAACCAATAACGGCTAAGGCTTCGGGCTCAGTTTGTAAAAACATGGAGCAAGCTTCTATGGCTAAATATATGGCGAGCCTAGTCGGCGACTTAAAAGGCATGTACTCTAGTAAAAAGTATATTGATCCAGGAAAAGAATTTAAAAAAGGTCTTGATGACGCTAAAGAGAACTCGGATAATTTTGATGAGTTCGGAGGTATTGGCAGAGACGGAGATATATAAAACTAACAACTATGAACAACTATAAACCAATTACAAGACGCACTATGGAGGCTAGATCTTCTATGCTGAAACAAACCACAAAAAGTGCAGAAGGAGATGTTGAAATCGACGGGAATCTTTATAAAGGGACTGGCAGCGCAAGCAGCGGAGGAACCAAGAAGGTGCCGTATACAGGTAAGAAAGCCTGTGACGACCCGAATTCAGCTGCGTGTAAAAAATATAAGACACAACTAGATAAGTGCAAGGCAAATCCAAATGCGGAAGGATGCGGCGGATTTATGGAAAGACATACAGGCACTAAAAACACAGAGGGCGATGTTAATGTTGACTATAAGCCGCAGGAAACAGAACAACAATACGGATCAAGCATAGATTTAATGGGGCCTCAAGAACTTAGAGGTAACACCCGCGCAAACTTAATAGCTACAAGGAACGTAAAGAAAGCCTCCAAAAAGCTTGAAAGAATGCAAAGAAGGTTTGATAAAGGTAAAATTAATCAAGAAACCTTAACGGCCTTCGAAGATCAATTAAAAAATGCTGTTGCAAGAAGTAAAAATATAGGACAGCAAGCAACTGGTATGCGTAACAGGTATCTAACGCAGCGGATGCAATATGACAGAAAACTACAGTCTGAGCAGTTAGGGGGAGAGCCTGTGAAAGCTCCTCCGGGCACGCAGACTAGAGACGAGTTTGAAGAACCCTTAAACAAATTTGCTGGTAAATCAAGACCTGCTGTTACAACCGTAACGCCACCTGGAAACACCGGTTCGGTAAGTTCATTTTCTAGTTTATTGAGTAGTGATGCTTTTCAACCCGTAAAGCTTCAGGGCAGCGGATTGTTTAACAATTTAGGCTCTCTTGGGGATATGACTCAAAGATTGCAAAGCAAGGCTAAAGGGGTTGGTAAAATGACAAACAAAGCCGGGACTTTTAAAATGAAAGGTTACAGATCTAAAAAATAAATTATGGCTTTTCAAATGACACCATCTTCCCCTTTACTTAAAAAAGGAGATGCACCTTCGCGTAAGAAATCAAAAGGCTATTATAACAAAGCCAATAAAACAGGCACAGGGGCAGCCGCTGGAGGCGGTATGTCAAAAAAAGGTGTAGACAAATATAAAAAAGATAACCCAGGCAGCAAGCTAAAAACAGCTGTGACTAAGGACCCGTCTAAATTAAAGAAGGGTAGCAAGGCTTGGAAACGTAGAAAATCATTTTGTGCCCGGTCAAAAGGTTGGACCTCAGAAAGAGGTAGAGCTGCGAGGCGAAGATGGAACTGTTAATATTATGGAATCAAAAGGATTAGGAGACTCAATAGAAAAATTCACAAAAGCCACGGGTATTAAAAAAATTGTTGATAGCATGCCGGGCGATTGCGGGTGTTCTAAAAGAAAAGAAAAATTAAATAAAGCATTCCCTTATAAAAAATGAAAAAAATTTGGCAATGGTTAACCGGTAACGTTATCAAAGAAGTTGGTAATGTTATTGACAAACTAACTACTACCAAAGAAGAGAAGTTGGAGGCTCATAGGCTAATAACTGAAATTCTTGAGAAAGCTGACAAAGAGGCACAAGAGCAAGTAACAGCAAGGTGGAAAGCGGACATGGAGTCCGACAGCTTCTTATCTAAAAATATAAGACCTATGGTCCTTATATACTTAACTGTTATATTTACTGTTTGTGCTTTTTTTGATGGTAACATAGGTGAATTTAGTATAGCCGAAGAATATATACCAATATTTCAAACATTACTTGTAACGGCGTATGGAGCCTACTTTGTGGGTAGAACTTGGGAAAAAGCAAAAGCTATAACAAAAAAAGACTAAATGGCTAGGATTAGTACGTATGCAATAGATAGTAACGTAACCAAAGAGGATAAGGTTATAGGTACTGATTCTTCAGGGTCACTTACTAAGAACTTTAAACTAGAGGATCTAGGTGAGTTTTTATCTAAAGGATTTGTAAACGTAAATGGCCAACATTCTTGGGAATTTGTAGACACAATAGAAGCAGGAGGGTTATATGGCCCATTAGATGGTGCTTCAATAAGTGGCTTAACAACTATAAAGTTAAATGAAGTTACTAAGGGTGATAAAAATATACAAAACTTTTTGCTAGAATATAGAGGCAAAAGAATATTACTCGTTGATATAGTGGACCCAAATGTCTATGGATTATTTGATGTTACAAACATAGCCGAAGACGTAAATAATTTAAATAATTATGACGTAGAGCTGGATCACATATCTAGCAACGGCTCCCTTGCTTTAGAAAAAATATATGCGATATCAATGTATGCTCAGGACGCAACATATGCGCATAGGCAAATAAACGCTTCAACAACTTGGACTATAAATCACAACTTAAATAAATTTCCAAGCGTTAGCATAAAATTCTCCAGCAGTAACCAGGTATATGAAAACGTGGGAGCGTTTGCTGGAGTACAATATATAGATCAAAACAACTTAACAATTAACCTAGCGGCCGCAGAAAGTGGTTACGCTTATTTAAACTAAAAATATGGCAATTCCATTTTTAAATCACTTAGACTTACGAAGCGTATCTGAATTACAAAATGCGATACTTCACAAAACAACAACAACAACCGCATCTAATGTTGAGGGTAAATTTATTTACGACACAGGAACGAATACCCTGCAGTATTACAACGGCAGCGCTTGGATTAGCTTAGATGGAACTGATACTGGTATTACTAGCGTTACATTGGATTCAGATGGTAATGCAACTTCTGGTAATACAATAATACAAAATGGTACGCTAACATTGTCTTTTGATGGTGCATCTTCTGAATACGTAAATGGTCAAGGAAATTTAGTAACTTTTCCAAGTATACCAACTGTAAACGATGGAACATTAACAGTTCAAGGAACAGGCGTTTTAGGAGGCACTGGAACATTTACAGCAAATGACGCGGATAATGTTACAATAAATATATCTCACGATAACACGTCTAGGACAGATACGAATACATTTCCCGCGCAATTAGACTTCGGTGATGCTTTTGATGTTGTATCAAGCGTTACCACGAATGCAACAGGCCACGTTACGGCTATAAACTTAGCTAGGTTTCAATTACCAGATTCTGACGACACAACTTATGATTTAGAATCTGACCAGTCCGGGAACGATGTTGTTTTGCTTTTAAACGGTAGTGATGCGTCGCAGGACGTTGTGAAATTTGTTGCCGGAACAAATATAACGCTAACGGATGACGGAAGTAATGAGATTACTATAGACGCTGCTAATCAGGGTACAGTAACAGGCACTGGCACAGCAAACACAGTGCCAAAATGGTCAACAGGAGGAACAGGCATAGAAGACTCTTCTATTTCAGATGACGGAACAACCGTAACAATAGGTGGTAACTTAGATGTTCAAGGAACAACAACAACTATAGACTCAACAACTGTTGCTATTGGCGACAATATGATGAAGTACGCTAAAGATAATACAGCTAACGCTTCAGATATCGGTTGGTACGGTAAGATTGTTTCTTCTGGGACAAAATACCCAGGTATGTGGTATGATGCTAGTACTGGCGTTTCAACACCTAAATTCTCTTTAGGTATTGCCACAACAGAACCAGCTGGCACGGGTACAATTGCTACTACAGGTACATTAATTGCCGACTTAGAAGGTAATGCTGTTACAGCTACAAGACTAGAAACTTCAAGAAACTTTTCTATAACTGGCGATATTACAGCCAGTGCGGTTAGTTTTAATGGTGCTGCAAATGTTGTTTTAAACGCTAATATAGACGCTAATGTTGTAGGAGCTACTGAGCTTAATGTTTCTGGTAATGGAACTTCAGGTTATTTATTAGCTTCTGACGGCGATGGTTCATTTAGTTGGGTTGCTGCTGGAGCTGCTCCAAACGACGCTACTATAACTCTAAACGCTGGCGATGGATTAGACGGAGGAGGAGCATTTACTTTGAACCAGTCAAGTAACGAAACAATAACATTTAGCGCTGAAAACGCTAGTACAACAAATAAAGGTGTTGTAGAATTAGCAACTTGTGCGGAAGTTTTAGCTGGTGTGGACGGCTCTAGAGTTTTGACACCAGACACATTGGCTTGTAAATCAGTTACAGCAACAATTTCAGCGGCTTCAGTTTCAGGTGCAAACTTATACGCTGAGATCAATCACGGCTTAGGTACTGAAGACGTAATGGTTGAATTGTTTGACGCCACAACAAAGGAAACGGTATTTGCCTTAGTAGAAAGAAAAACCAAAGCAGGTACAAACTCTACAAGCAAGGTTACAATTTACTTTTCAGCGGTTCCAACAAATAACATAGAAGTTCTTATTACATCATTAAAAGGGGCAACAACGGGTACAGTAGCTTATAGCTAATATTAAAATAATAATTTAATTTATGTCAATTAAAATTCTTAATGGAATTGACGTGGACAACGGCGTGTTGTACACAGACACTGCTAATAATAGGGTAGGGATTGGAACGGCTAGTCCAGATCATAAGTTAGACGTAGACGGGGGCGCTCAATTCAACACTAATACTGGAACAACTCCATTTTACATAACAAGACTGGGAGGCACTAGCCAAGCGCTATCTATAAAAGTAATGGATGACAACGTTAGGTTTGAAAGCATTCAAGACGAAGCAGCAGATAATTACGGTGGTTTTGATTTTAGAATGGACGGTGGAGTAACAGAGCCTGACTTTGTTATTAGAAAAAATGCTGGCAGCCCTATACTTAATGTAAAAGGAGACGGCAACGTTGGTATTGGAACTACTAGTCCAGGTGAAAAATTAGAAGTAGCTGGAAATATAAAAATACAAAGTGGAGGTTCTTCTTCTGATAGTAATTATATATCAATGGTAGGAAGTAGAGCTATTTTTGGATATGATGGTAGTATCAGCTCAGCATATATGAGATCAAGTGATACATCAAAACCTTTAGTATTTGGATCAGGCTCAAGTGAGTTTATGAGAATTGTATCTTCTTCAGGCAACGTTGGTATTGGAACTACTAGTCCTGATAGAAGACTGCACGTTAGAGACACTGCTATAGTTACTACAAAACTTGAGGGAACTAGTCAAGGTTCTTTATTAGACTTAGTTAATTCTAACGCAAGTCAAACATATAACGGTTTAAGGTTTACTCAAGGAACTACAAGTAAAATGGCTGTTACGCACATAGCAGACGGTACTACGAAAGGATATGTACAAATAGGTAATAGCTGGGGTGCAGGGTCAGAGATACTAGTCGTAGACGGTAGAACATCAAGAGTAGGTATTGGGACGACTAGTCCAAGCTCTAAATTACACATTTATGATGTTGCGCCTACTTTAAAACTACAAGCAGACTTATCAGTTGCGCCCTGCACTATTTCTTTCGATAATTCATCAGGAACTCAAGAAGGATCTTTAATTCATAACACAGGAAGCAATACTTTTAGACTTAATAATGTATCGGGCAATAGTAGGTTAAATCTTGATAGTTATTCAGCTGCATTTTCTGTTGGAACAAGTAATTTAGATCAGTCAGGTGTAATATTAGGAGCTACTACTCTTACTTTAAAATCTAATTTTAGTACAGCTTTAACTTGTGATATGGCTGGCAAAGTAGGCATTGGGACTACTAGCCCTACCGATAAACTTACTGTGCAAGATGGAAACATAAGATTAAACTCCACCTCTACTTATCCTACTCAGGGCCTCTATGCTTATGCGAACAATAGTTCTCCAAACATGGGGGGAATTTCCTGGCACCAAAATCCAGGGTTTATTGGGTCTGAATGGACGCATTATAAGCGAACATCACCTTATACGTTGGCTAGAATAAGGCTGATTGGTGATGCTAGTAGCGGCGGAATGTTTGTAAATCTTAATAATTCAGATGTTTTTACAATCAAAACCTCAACAGGCAATGCTGGTATAGGGGTAACTAACCCAAGTGAAAAACTTGAAGTTAATGGGGCTGTAAAAGCAACAGCAACTACAGACGCTTATAAAGGTTATATTAAACAAAACGTAATTAGTTATGGGGCTGAAAAAGTAGAAAACTCTAACTATTATTTTACCTCTTACAATACTACAGCCACGGTAACTAGCGCTCAAGCATACAATAGAATGGTTGCTGCTTATGATGGCAGGGTTAAAAAAGTATATGTAAGACACGGAGGGGGTTCAACACCTACTGCAACTGCAGTTAATTTTAAAAAACACGTAAACAATGTTACATCTGCAACAACATACGCTGCAACTGTGGCTAATACTGCTAGTACAAACATGACCGCTTATTATGAATTTGCAGACAGTGATTTTACTTTTAATGCTGGAGATTTAATAGGTCTTTTGTATCAAACTACAGAGGCTTTTGGAACATCTAAAACCATGGGAGGCGTAGCTATTACTATAACACTTGAATATAACATTACTTGATATGGCTAATATAAACGATAACATAAGAACAAAAAAGCTTTATAAAAGCGGGGACACAACAAGAGCCTATAAAGATTCTAATGGAGAGATAGTCGTACCATCTAAAGTGGCTTCAGAAATAGCAGCAGTATCAGATATAACTGAGCTTTTAAATGACCATGATAACTATACAAAATCAATATATCTTTTAAAAGAAATAGAAAATATAAGACAAGACCTAGAAGAGGTGCACGCTTTTGTTAAAGCCGCCTTTGGTAAAGATTCAACAACAGCTACCTCTAAAGGGGAAAAAGGGGATACAGGAAGCACTGGGCCTCAGGGGCCTCAGGGCGCGACTGGACCTACTGGACCTACTGGAGCAGATGGTAAAGATGGTAAAGATGGATCAAGCGGATCAACGGTTGTGTTTGGATGTAAGGGTAGGCCAATAGGGCTATTAGGCAGAATGATGGTGTGTGATGAAACCGTAACATATGAAATTTTAGATATAGAATCCGGAAAACAAATAGATACTTTAAGAATACCTAGAATTTTAAAATAAACAAATAAAAATAATGATAACATACGATTGGAATTGCAAAACGGTAGATGTATACCCTCAGGAAGAGGGTGAGACAAATGTAGTGTATAATGTACACTGGAGAGTAACAGGGGTCAAAGAAGATTATTCAGCAACTAATATTGGAACTCAAATAGTAACTTTAAATCCTGAAACTGAGTTTATACCTTTTGACGAATTAACAAACGAAGTTGTTGCGGGCTGGACAAAAGAAGCTATGAGTGAAGAGCAAGTTGAAGCTATTGAAGGCAGTATTGCTTCACAAATTGATGAACTAGAAAACCCGGCTTCAGTAACTATGACGATAGAGGATTAAAGTAACGCGTAAATACGTAATACTTAACTATATGTTAAACACTTAAATTAAATAAAATGGCAAAAACAAAAAAAATTAAAAAAGAAGAATTAGAAGAATTAAAAACATTAATTAATAATTTTAATAAATTACAATTAGAATTAGGAAGACTAGATATTGAAAAGCACCAAATATTGCATAGGGTTTCAGAATCTCAAGTGGGCTTACAAAAATTCCAAGACGAACTGAAAGAAGCTTATGGAGATGTTAGTGTTGATATAAATACTGGAGAAATAAAAGAAAATGTTAATAAGGAAGATTAGCATTGGATCAAATTATAAGAATGACGCCATGCATTATTCTGTCGGTCAGGAGGTGTATGGTGGTCATACTATATATAATATAATAGAAGAAGACGAAAAGTACTCTATATATATTAAAAAGAAAGACGAAGTGCTGCCGTGGAAAGATTTTAATAAGAATATGGCGATATCTGTAGAATATAATTTAGACTATTAATGAATTCATTATTAGATTTTATAGTAACTCCTAAAGGTAAAAGCACTACTTCAATAAAGAACGTAGGTAATAAAAATATTATTTTAAATACCGAGCTTCAAAATCACAATTACGTCAATAGAATAGGTATTGTAATTTCTGAACCGCTTATAAATAATACCAACATTAAAAAAGGCGACGAAGTAATACTGCATCACAATGTTTTTAGAAGATTCTACGACATTAGGGGTAAAGAAAAAAACAGCAGGAGCTACCTTGAGGAAAATAAATATCTTGTTAACGAGAATCAAATTTTTGCAGTCAAAAAAAAAGAATGGGAGTGCTTAAAAGGTTTTTGTTTTATAAAGCCTTTAAAAGAAGACAAAATGTTTTCTATAGATTTTGAAAAACCCGGAATTGGTATTGTAAAGTACACTGATGGGTCCATCGAACAAGGCGCTTTGATAGGTTATAAGCTGGGTTTTGAATACGATTTTTATATAAACAAAGAAAAATTATATAGAGTTCCTGCAAATCAAATTACAATTAAATATGAATATCAAGGAAACGAAGAGGAATATAATCCAAGCTGGGCATAAAGCAGTTGAGGAATTAATTAAAGTAGCCAAGGAGGCTATTGTGGATTCTGATGATGATATTTCCGCTGATAGATTAAAAAATGCGGCAGCCACTAAAAAATTAGCAATATTCGATGCGTTTGAAATATTAAATCGTATTGACGAGGAGGAGCGAATAATTGATAACAAACCTAAAGAAGATGATAAGCCTAAGTCGTTTAAGGGGTTTGCTGAAAAAAGATCTAAGTAATGTACGAACAGGCTTTATTAAAGATTATAACTCCTATTAAATTAAACACTATATCTAGGCTAAATAAAAGTAAAAAATGGCAGTATGGGTATAGCAAAGAGCATGATGTCGTCGTTATTAGTAAAACCGGCCAAATAGGAGAAGTTTACGAAATACAAGGGTTAAAAATAGCTTTACCAAAAGCTCCGGCTAAATTAGATAAAACTTACGATAAATGGACGCCAGAGGAATACCCTAGAGAGCTAAAAAATATATCTAGTGTATTTGATTGGCGCGATTATCCAGACGATTTTAAAGAAAAATGGGAACCATATATAGATGAACAATTTAAAAAAAGAGACGAAGGCCATTGGTTCAATAATAAGAGCATGGCTACTTACATTACTGGCGCTCACTTTATGTACTTGCAGTGGAGCAAGATTGACGTTGGGAAGCCAGACTTTAGGGAAGCAAACAGACTATTCTTCATATTCTGGGAGGCTTGTAAAGCCGACGCACGATCTTACGGAATGTGTTACCTTAAAAACCGCCGTTCAGGATTTTCATTTATGTCTTCAGCAGAGACCGTTAATTTGGCGACAATTACGTCAGATGCACGGTACGGTATCTTGTCTAAGTCTGGAGCGGATGCTAAGAAAATGTTCACAGACAAGGTTGTACCAATATCCGTCAACTACCCGTTCTTTTTCAAACCCATCCAGGACGGTATGGACAGGCCAAAGACCGAGCTTGCCTATAGGATTCCAGCCAGTAGACTCACTAGGAAGTCTATACAAAATAAGAAAGATAAAGAATTACTCGAGGGGCTTGATACCACGATCGACTGGAAGAACACAGGCGACAACTCCTACGATGGGGAAAAACTTAAACTTCTCGTCCACGATGAATCGGGGAAGTGGGAAAGGCCAGACAACATCCTTAATAACTGGAGGGTTACAAAAACGACACTAAGATTAGGAGCCAGGATTATTGGCAAATGTATGATGGGCTCAACGTCGAACGCATTAGACAAGGGAGGAGAGAACTTTAAAAAATTATATAATGATTCTGATGTTACCAAACGAAATAGAAACGGACAAACTAAGTCAGGATTATATTCTTTGTTCATACCTATGGAATGGAATTACGAAGGATTCATTGATTCTTTTGGGATGCCTGTATTCGAAACCCCACTTAAGCATTGTGAGGGACCATATGGAGACGTTATAGACGTCGGGGTTATAGAACATTGGGATAATGAGGTTGAGGGATTAAAAGGCGATCAGGATGCTCTAAATGAGTTCTATAGGCAATTTCCACGAACAGAGGAGCATGCGTTCCGGGATGAGACTAAAAACAGTATATTTAATTTAGTAAAAATATACGAACAAATAGACTATAACGAAGACTTAAAGAATAGTAGCGTTGTTACCACTGGGAGTTTTTCTTGGGAAAACGGTATTAAAGATACTAAAGTAAGATTTACGCCTAATCCCCAGGGAAGGTTTAAAGTTAGCTGGGTTCCAGACCGTGGCCTGCAAAATAGGCAGGTAATAAAAAACGGTGTTAAATATCCGGGTAATGATCACATAGGGGCATTTGGCTGTGATAGCTATGACATATCAGGAACAGTAGGAGGCAGTGGGTCGAAAGGTGCTTTGCACGGATTAACTAAATTTTCAATGGAAAATGCACCTCCTAATCATTTTTTTTTAGAATATATAGCACGGCCACAAACAGCTGAAATGTTTTTTGAAGATGTACTTATGGCTTTAGTATTTTATGGAATGCCGTTATTGGCTGAAAATAATAAACCTAGATTGCTGTATTATTTAAAAAGAAGAGGATACAGGGGCTATTCAATGAACAGACCAGATAAGCTATGGAATAAACTTTCCGTAGCAGAAAAGGAAATAGGCGGGATACCGAACTCAAGCGAGGATATAAAGCAAGCACACGCAGCAGCTATCGAAAGCTATATAGATAAACACGTAGGTTTGCTGGATGATAATAGTTACGGCACCTTGTATTTTAGTTCAACATTAAATGATTGGTCTAAGTTTGATATAAACAAAAGAACAAAATTTGATGCCGCAATAAGTAGCGGGCTGGCTATAATGGCATGTAATAAAAACCTTTATAGACCAATACCTTCAACACAAAAACAAAAACTAAATTTAAATATTGCTAAATATAATAATGGCAGTAATATTTCAAAAATAATAAAATAAGTATGGCTGAATCAGTTGTAAAAAGTTCTTTCCCTAGTCAAGTTGCTAGTGACGCTGAAAAAATTTCTTCGGAATACGGCTTAAAAGTTGGACGAGCAATTCAAGACGAGTGGTTCAAAACAGATTCTGGAGCTAATTCAAATAGATTTGTTAGTAACCAACACACTTTTCATAAATTACGATTATACGCAAGGGGCGAACAGCCTATACAAAAATACAAAGATGAGTTGTCAATAAACGGTGATTTATCTTATTTGAATTTAGATTGGAAGCCTGTGCCTATTATTCCTAAGTTTGTAGATATCGTAGTAAACGGTATGGCGGAAAGGAACTTTGATATAAAAGCATATTCTCAAGATCCGTATGGGGTGAGCAAAAGAACACAATATATGGAAGATGTTCTTAGAGATATGCACGCTAAGGACCTATCAGATTTTGTGCAAAATGAATTTGGTATATCTATATTTAAAACAAATGTAGAGGATTTACCTGAAACAAAAGAAGAATTAGAAATACACATGCAGCTGACCTACAAGCAAGCTGTAGAAATAGCTGAAGAGCAGGCAATAAACACTTTGCTAGAGGGTAATTCTTATGATCTTACGCAAAGAAGAACTTATTATGATTTAACTACGATAGGTATTGGAGCTGTAAAAAACAGATTTACATTATCAGAAGGTGTGGTGGTTGATTATGTAGACCCGGCTAATTTAGTTTACTCATATACTGAATCGCCATATTTTGAAGATATATACTATGTTGGTGAAGTAAAAGACATTACAATAAATGATCTTAAAAAGCAATTCCCAAGTTTAACAAATGATGATTTAGAAAAAATATCTAAAACGTCTTACCAAAGCAATAGTTTTTATAACAGACCATTAAACAACTCTGCGTCTCCAGACGTTAATACAGTGCAGGTACTGTATTTTAATTTTAAAACCTACATGAACGAGGTTTACAAGATTAAGGAAACCGCTACAGGGGCTAGTAAAATAGTTTTAAGGGATGATCAATTTGATCCACCTGTAGAGATGTTAGAAGAACAATTTGGTAAGCTTTCAAGGTCTTTAGAGGTTTTATACGAAGGAGTATTAATACTAGGTACAGACTATTTGTTAAAGTGGGAAATGGCTAAAAATATGATGAGGCCAAAAAGCGACTATACCAAAGTATTAATGAACTACAGTATTGTTGCCCCGAGAATGTACAAAGGCAAAATTGAGTCTTTAGTGAGTCGTATAACAGGCTTTGCTGATATGATACAACTTACGCATTTAAAGTTGCAGCAGGTATTATCTCGTATGGTACCAGATGGTGTTTATCTTGACGCTGACGGCTTAGCCGAAGTCGACCTAGGTAACGGAACAAATTACAATCCTCAAGAAGCATTAAATATGTTTTTCCAAACAGGTTCTGTAATTGGTAGGTCGTTTACTCAAGAAGGTGATATGAACCCGGGCAAAGTGCCTATTCAAGAAATAACAAGCGGTTCTGGGGGTAATAAAATGGCGGCCTTAATTAATACGTATAATTATTATCTACAAATGATTCGAGACACAACGGGTCTAAACGAAGCTAGAGACGGTAGTACGCCTGATTCAAGAGCTTTGGTGGGTATACAAAAAATAGCAGCGGCAAATAGTAACACTGCTACAAGGCACATTCTTAATGGAGGTTTATATTTAACGGCTACATTAGCGGAGTGCTTATCTCTTAGAATATCTGACATATTAGAATTTTCACCTACAAGAGATGCTTTTATACAGAAGATAGGCGGCCACAATGCAGCTACTCTTGAAGAAATGGGTGGGTTACATTTGTACGATTTTGGTATATTCTTAGAGCTAACACCAGATGAGGAAGAAAAACAGCAGCTAGAAAATAATATTCAAACAGCGTTGTCTGCAGGTTTAATAGAACTTTCTGACGCTATAGACATCAGGGAAATAAAAAATATTAAATTAGCTAACCAAGTATTAAAGCTAAGAAGAAAGAAAAAGCAAGAGCGTGATCAGCTAATGCAACAGCAAAATATTCAAGCCCAAGCCCAAGCTAATGCTCAAGCACAGCAGGTAGCAGCTCAAGCTGAAGTGCAAAAAAATCAAGCTTTAAAACAACAAGAAATAGAGCTAAAACAAATCGAAGCACAGCTTGCTGAAAGAAAAATGCAATTAGAGGTTCAGTCCAAAATGCAACTAATGAATTTAGAATTTCAATACAATATTCAGCTTAGGAACATGGACACTCAGCAAAAAGACACTATTGAGAATTCCAAAGAAGACCGAAAAGACAAAAGAATTAAAATGCAAGGCTCTCAGCAAAGCGAGCTAATTGATCAAAGAAAAAATAATACGCCACCAAAAAACTTCGAATCTAGCGGAAACGATATATTAGGAGGTGGATTTGACTTAGGTTCTTTCGAGCCCAAGTAATAATAGTAATAGTAGTAATTTTATAATATTTTATCATGGAAAACAAAGAAAACGAAGCAACTAATCCTGAAGAAATTAAACAGGAAGTAGTGCAAGAATCAGGCCCCGTAACAAAGGACGAAGATGGCACGATTAAAGTTAATTTATCAGAATTAAATAACACGGAAGAAAATGCCATTCAAAACGAAAGCCCAGATGACAGCAATGATGTTGTCGAGCAACCCGAAAACGAGACAAGTAGCGAAGAAGTGGTTCAAGAAGTACGGGAGCCCGAGCAAGTCGAGGAATCAGCACTTGAAGAAATAATAGAAGAAGAAGTTCAAGAGCAAACAGAGCAACTAACCGAGGATGTTGCAGAAGCAATTGCGGAACAAAAAGAAACAGGTATTGAATTACCTGAAAATATTCAAAAAGTTGTTGACTTTATGAACGAAACCGGCGGCAGCTTACAGGATTATGTAAAGCTAAATACCGATTATTCGTCATTAAATGAAGCACAATTGTTAAAAGAATATTACGAAAACACAAAACCTCATCTTGATAAAGAAGAAATTGACTTTTTAATGGAAGACAATTTTTCTTATGACGAAGAGTTAGACGAGGAAAGAGATGTCCGTAAAAAGAAAATAGCTTATAAAGAAGAGCTAGCAAAGGCTAAGAATCACTTAAATGGATTAAAGTCTAAATATTACGAAGAAATTAAAGCTGGATCAAAATTAAATCCAGAACAGCAAAAAGCAGTTGAATTTTTCAACCGCTATAACAAACAGGAAGAGAAAGCAACGCAGCAAAAAACTACGTTTTTAAATCAGACCAATCAGGTTTTTAATAAAGATTTCAAAGGTTTTGAATATCAAGTTGGAGACAAAAAGTATAGGTTTAATGTTAAAAATGCAAGCGAGGTAAAGACTACTCAAAGCGACATTAATAATTTTGTTAAGAAGTTCTTAAACGATAAAAATGAAATGTCAGATGCTAGGGGTTATCATAAATCTCTATTTACTGCAATGAACCCTGATGCAGTCGCAAAACACTTTTATGAGCAAGGCAAAGCCGACGCTATGAAAGACAGTATGGCCAGAACGAAGAATGTCAATATGGATCCGAGAGGGGTTCATGAAAACACGACTCTTCAGAACGGCTGGAAAGTGCGATCTGTTAATGGTGTAGATTCTTCCAGATTAAAGATAAAAATAAAAAAATAAACAATTTAAAATTAAAAAACTATGAGTTTTCCAACACCGGGTATTGGTGCCCAATTAAATCACCAAACTCCACGTCCTACTAAAGGGTTGTTTGCGGACAACTACCTTTCATTAGCTGACATGGATTTTACACAACAGTTTTTACCAGAAGTGTACGAAAAAGAAGTAGAAAGATACGGTAACCGTACTGTTTCTGGATTCTTACGCATGGTAGGAGCAGAAATGCCAATGGCTTCTGACCAAATTGTATGGTCTGAACAAGGGCGACTACACATCGCAATGGATGACTGTTCAATTACAGTAGCGCAAGCTGGAAATAACACTATTCAATTTACAGCTGATCCAGCGGGAACTGCTGGGTTACAGAGTGCAGCTGAAAAAGCGGAATTGATTAACGCAGGCCAGACAGTTATTATTGCAAAAGACGGCGTTGTTGTTAAGGCAAGAGTAACAACCGGAGGCGATGGCACAGCTACAACTATAGCAGTGGCTCCATACAACGCTCAAGACTTGAATGCACTTCTACCAACACCTGCTGGGGACATTACTGATGTTGCCGTATTTGTTTATGGTTCTGAGTACAAAAAAGGCTCTTCTGTTGTTGCGGCACAACCAAATGCTAAATTCACACAATTCAGCAACAAACCTATCATACTTAGAGAAAAGTATGCAGTAAACGGTTCAGACGTTGCTCAAATTGGGTGGGTTGAAGTAACTACTGAAGCTGGAACTGGAGGATACCTATGGTACCTAAAGTCTGAGCATGAAGCTAGGTTACGTTTTGAAGATTATTTAGAAATGTCTATGATTGAAGCCGTACAAGACAACGGTGGAGGCGGTGGAGATTCTGCTGGTGATAATGGCTTTACTGGATCTGAGGGTCTTTTTGCTGCTATCGAAAGTAGAGGCTTAACTTTTAATGATCCTGATTTTGCAAACGCTGTACCAGCTACTGGTATTGGAGAGTTTGATTTAATTTTAGGAGAGCTAGATAAGCAAGGGGCTATTGAAGAGAACATGTTGTTCTTAGATCGTAGCACTTCTTTGGATATCGACATCATGTTGGCTGCGCAAAATTCTTACGGAAGTGGAGGTACATCTTATGGTGTATTTGAAAATTCTGAAGATATGGCACTTAACTTAGGATTTAGCGGATTCCGAAGAGGATCTTACGATTTCTATAAGACAGACTGGAAATACCTAAATGATTCAACTACAAGAGGAATGGTTAATGACGTTCTTGGAGTTATTGTACCTGCAGGTGTCTCTACGGTTTACGACCAAATTTTAGGACAAAATATTCAACGACCATTTTTACACGTACGCTACAGAGCTTCTGAAGCTGACGATCGTAGATTGAAATCTTGGATTACAGGTTCTGTTGGTGGCAACTACACGAGCGAAGAGGACGCTATGAATGTTAATTTCTTATCAGAAAGAGCATTATGTGTTCAAGGAGCTAATAACTTTGTTATTCTTAAGAAAACACAAAATTTCTAATAAGAAGGCAAATTAATGTAATTATTACCCTCGTTATATCGACGGGGGTAATTATTACTCTTATTAATTATTTAATTTTATTATATCATGGCGAAAAAAGCTGAAGCAGTAGAAAAACCCGAGGTTGCACCTCAACCAAAAATTACAAAAAAAGAAAAAATACAACAACCAGTAGAACCAGTGTGGGAAATAAAAGATAGGCTTTATAATCTGGTAGACAGATTAGGAAAACCTATAGTTTATTCTTTAGCCTCTAAACATAGTGCTAAGTTTCCTTTACTGTATTTTGACGAAAAACTCGGATATCAAAGAGAGTTAAGATATGCCACTAATCAAAAGTCTGTATTTGTAGACGAGCAAAAAGGGCAATCAACTTTAGGTAGAATAGTTTTTAGAGACGGAAGGTTGTATGTTCCAAAAGAACAACAAAATTTACAAAAATTATTATCTTTATACCACCCTTTAAGAAACAAATATTTTTCTGAAGACAAGCCAAGAGAGCAAGCAATGAATGAGGTAGAATACATTAACTACGAAATTCAAGCTTTGCTGGCTGCTAAAGAAATGGACATCGAAGGATTAGAAGCAATATTAAGAGTGGAGTTCGGTGAAAGAGTAGATTTATTATCTTCTAGCGAATTAAAAAGAGATGGATTAGTTTTTGCTAAAAGAAACCCTATATTGTTTTTACAACTTGCAAATGATGAAAATGTAGAGTTAAGAAATATAGGTGTAAAGGCGGTACAGCAAGGAATTATATCTTTATCACAAGATCAAAGAACATTTTCTTATGGCGAAACCGGCCGAAAATTAATGACAGTGCCATTTGACGAGCATCCATATTCCGCGTTAGCAGTATTCTTCAAAACAGATGAAGGTATGGACGTTTACAAACATATAATTAAAAAATTATAAGTCACTAATTATAGTAGCTAGGCCGCTGTAATAGTGGCCTAATTACTATAACTAATAATAAACAACAATATGCCAATAAATGTAAACACAGTATATCAAAGAGTTTTAGGTATATTAAATAAAGAACAGCGAGGGTATGTAACCGCTCAGGAATTTAACTTGTTTGCTAATCAAGCACAGCAAGATTTATTTGAGCAATACTTTTATGATATAAATCAATTTGGAAGATTACACGGTAATGACACCGAGTATTCAGATATGCTAACCATACTTGATCAAAAAATAAGCCCTTTTAAAACATCCGCGTCATTAGCATATAACCAAACAACTCTTCACTTTGATCTTCCGGCTGATCTTTATAGGCTAGGAAGTATTGTATATACAAATGCTATCACAGATGGATTCACAGCTACAACGGAGCTTGTAGAGGCTGAAAGAATTAATCAAAACGAATTATTATACATAAACTTATCTCCATTAACAAGGCCCGTTAATAGACGTCCTATATACGCTCAAAACACGCAGGGCGTTAAGGTATACGGCGACGCAGAGCTTACGTCAAGCGTTAGCTGTAATTATATTAGAACACCGGCCACTGTACAATGGGCATATCAAATTGTTTTTGATGAACCCTTGTATGATGCCTCAAATTCAGTAAACTTTGAGCTTGAGCCTTCTGAAGAAACAGAATTAGTTATAAAAATACTAGAGTTGTCAGGGCTATTGATTAAAGACTTTAACATGTACAACGCCATCAACCAGGAGGAAGTAGAAACTATCCAACAAGAAAAATCATAACATATGCCATTAATAAATATAAGTAACGAACAATATTACGAGGGGCCAGACGGCGTATGGAATAGCTTAGACGAAAATTATGGGGACTACCAATATATAACACTGAAGGACATAGTAAATAACTTTGTTGTAGCTTATGTTGGAGAAGATAAAATAATATCTAAAGTAAAAAGATCCGACATTGCATTCCATGCACAGCGCGGTATTCAGGAGTTAAATTTTGATACCCTGCAATCTATTAAATCACAGGAGATAGAAGTTCCACCTACTTTGTATATGATTTTACCACAAGACTATGTTAACTATGTAAAGCTAACTTGGCTTGACGAAAGCGGAGTTGAAAGAATAATTTATCCAACTTCTAAAACCAGCAACCCTTTACCTATTATACAGGATAGCAACTACGAATACACATTTGACAATAACGGGGAAATTCTTTATGCACAGGAGTCCGAAACTTGGGAAAGATTCCAAAGCTCTAATGATGACATATTGGTAGACTCTAACAGTAGAGACGCAAGAGAACTTACTCGCTCTGATTTCGCTGGGGGGAGATATGGTTTAGATCCGCAGTATACTCAATCAAATGGAGTATTTTATATTGACCAAATAAAAGGGCTAATACACTTCAGTTCTGATATGACAAATCGTATTGTAACTTTAAAATACATAAGTGATGGTTTAGGGTGCGAAGATGATATGGTTGTGCATAAGTTTGCTGAAGAGGCTATATATAAACATATTGCGCATGCTATTTTAGCGACTAGAGCAAATACTCAAGAATACCTTGTAATGAGGTTTAAAAAAGAAGCAAGAGCCGCTAAGCGAAATGCTAAATTAAGATTATCAAATATAAAATTAGAGGAAATTTCGCAAACCATGCGAGGTAAGTCTAAACAAATAAAACACTAATATATGCCAGAATTTATCCGTTCTTTCCAGACTGGGAAAATGAATAAAGATCTCGACGAGCGACTAGTGCCTCAGGGCCAATATCGCGATGCTTTAAACTTAGATTTAGCAAACTCAGAGGGGTCTAACGTAGGTACTTTACAAAATGTAAAAGGCAATGTTGAATTGCGCGGCAAAATATCAGACACTGAAAACGGATGGCAGGCTAACTATATAGAAGATTTAGATAATCCTGTTTGTATCGCGTCTATAAAAAACGATATAAACGAAAAAATATATTGGTTTATTGCGTCTGACAATGTTAGCGCTATCGCTGAATTAGACACCACAACAGGGTATATACATCCCATATTAGTCGACACAAATAACATATTAAATTTTTCTACAGATTATTTAATTACAGGAGTTAACATAATTGATAAGTTTTTATTTTGGACAGACGATCAGACAGAACCAAAAAGAATTAATATTAACAAGTTTAAAGCTGGATCTTGTAATTTTAATACACATACGAAAATTCCTGAATGGAACCCAGGACAAGATAATTATACAGAGGTTAATTGTGGCTTTGGCGGAAGCGCGGAACCAAACTTTACAGAAGACGATATTACTGTAATTAAAAAATCCCCTTTAAAAGCGCCATTATTAGATGTTTCTGCATCTCCCTTCGGTAATAATATTAACGGCACAGGTATTACTCCAGTATACACTACAGCCGAAAGCCCAGCAGGCACAGGTACTGGAAATTTTACATTTATACCTAATACCTTAGAACCTGCTGTAACCCTTCCTTTAGACACATACGGAGCATATTTAGCTAATATAGAAGAAAGCCCTACATATTATGCAAATAGTAATATACCCAATTGGAACGGTTTAATTACTTTTGATGTTGCGCCTATATACGACCAATTTGCAAACAACGGAGGACCTGTTTGGCAAAATGACGATATATTATTATTAAACGGTAAATTTACCTCACAATTTAATGAAACATTTGAATATCAACTTAGAGTACAAATTGATTCTTTAAATAATAGTATAGTAACGGCTAAAATATTAGGTATTTCATCTGATTTATATAAACCTACAGATGAAAATGGCGATGTAATATTAATACAATGGGAGGTATTGCTTGAAGAAAAGGAGCCTATGTTTGAATATATTTTCCCAAGATTTGCATATCGTTGGAAATATATTGATAATGAATATTCTTGTTTTTCTCCATTTTCAGAAGTAGCTTTTGTTGGCAATGATTTTAAATACTTGTCTTCAGACGGGTATAATGTCGGGATGACTAACAATATTAGAAAACTTATTATAAATTCTTTAGAATTAGGAACAGAGGAAGTAGATGAGATAGAAATATTATATAAGGAATCTCATAATACAACGGTTTATTCTGTTGATTCTATTAAGAAAAAAGATTTTTTACCCTATAACGCTGGCGCTGGAAGTGTGCCTACATCTTTTGAAATAAAGTCCGAGATAATTGGAGCGGTTGTACAGTCTAATCAAATATTAAGACCTTGGGATAATGTTCCACGTAAAGCTAAATCACAAGAGATTGTTGGAAATAGAATAATATATGGTAATTATTTACAAAATTATAATATAGAATATCCTATTGATTTAACAGTAAGTTATTTGCCGAAAGTTCACCCCGCAAATTTAACGATCAATCAAGAAACCGTTCCAAATCCTTTTGAAAGACAACCTTTCTCAAGTTTAAAATCAATAAGAACTTATCAAGCGGGAATAGTATTTAAAGACAAATATGGGAGAGAAACCCCGGTGCAAACAACAAAAACAGCTTCTATAAATATACCTATATTAAATTCTGTTAGCACAAACGTTCTTCAAATAACCCCGTCTGGACCCTCTCCAAGCTGGGCAACTCATTTTAAATTTTTTATAAAAGAAACCTCTAATCAGTATTATAATTTAGCCTTAGATAGGTTTTATTTCGCAGAAGATGGCAATGTATGGCTATCATTTCCTTCGTCAGAAAGAAATAAACTTGATGAGGAGACCTATCTAATTCTTAAAAAGCAGCATGATAACAACGTTGCGGTAGATAATTTAAATAGATATAAGGTATTAGCTATAGAAAACGAGGCGCCAGATTTTATAAAAACTTTTGAGTCAACCATAGCTAGAGCAACAGTTGAAATTACAAGCGGATTTGAGCAAGATTTTATTACACTAATATTTAATTGCGGAACAACAAATACTTTATTTAAAGAAGGATTTAAATCTACTAGAAAATTACAAATAGTAGCAGGGGCTAATGTCACTGATAAATACGATATAAAATCAGGAGGACCAACAGGAGTAGGTGACCAATATACCATTACACTAGAAAGGCCTTTAGGGTTTGATGCAGCTTGGTTGTCTTCATACAATCCTGGAGATAATATCGACATTTCTATACTAGAAAATGTTGTAGAAAATAAACAAGAATTTGAGGGTAGATTTTTTGCTAAAATAAATAGAGACTTTGCTTTTGATACAAATATTGTTGCGTCTTTTGAGGCATTGCAACCACGATATGCGATTAGAGCTGAGCATAATGTTGTAAATTCAATTACAGGTATTAGCCCAGGTAACGGTGGTATAAAAATGGGCTGGCTAGATAGTAGAGGCTATGGGCATACAACGCCTTTTTTGCCTAAAAGACCTTCAAATGGGTCCAATAAGTTTACATTAAATTTCGCAGGCTGGCCTTATGGTGGTGGTACTAATGTATCTTTACATGATTTTGACATCGATCATTATATACACTCAGCAACGATTGGTCCTTTTGAGTATAATCATATTAGGGGTACCGGAGTTTTATTAAGATTTATCTCTAGCACCGGAGAGGTAAGTGATAATGTTTACAAAATTATTGCATACGAAAGAAAGAAAAGCTACAGGGGTTATACAGATATTGTTGGTGACCCCAGACAAGTCCATACTAATATGCGTAAAACCTCATATTATACAATGGATCAAAACTACAATGAAACTTTTTTACCTACAGGTATTCAAGTTGTAGAGGAAATAATAGAAGACGATAATAAGCTTTTAACATCAAACAATCCAGCTATTTTTGAAACTGAACCAAAAGAGGCTATTGATTTAGATTTATATTACGAAGCTTCTGATGCAATACCTATAGCGAATTATAACAGCACACATGAGCTAAATAGCTATTATAATTGTTATTCTTATGGGCAGGGCGTGGAATCTAATAGAATAAGAGACGATTATAATGCTTTTACAATAGATAAGGGCCCTAAGGTTTCTGCTCCACTTGACGAGCCATACGCTCAAGAAAGAAGGGGGAATGGTTTAATATTTTCTCAAATATTTAACTCTACAAGCGGTATAAATAGGCTCAACCAATTTATACAAGCAGAACCTATAACAAAAGATTTAAATCCAACATATGGTACAATTCAAAAACTACATACCAGACAAACAGATTTATTAGCTTTATGTGAGGACAAAATAGTAAAAATATTAGCGAATAAAGATGCTTTATTTAATGCAGATGGCAATGTTAATTTAACCGGTAATAATGCTGTTTTAGGCCAAGCTATGGTTCCTGCTACTTTTGGTGAGTTTGGAATAAGCAAAAACCCTGAAAGCTTTGCGGCGGATAATTATAGAATATATTTCACAGACAAAAACCGTGGAGCTGTTTTACGATTATCAATGGACGGAGTAACGGATATAGCTGGAAAGGGTATGTCTGACTTTTTCGCTGATAATTTAAAAGTATCAAATAAGCTTATAGGCAGCTTTGATAAAGAAAAAGACTTATATAACATAACTTTCGACCGGTTGTCTCAGGATTGGAATAATATTCTTAGCCCTAGTCAACAATATCAATTAACACCGGAATGTGACATAAATGCTTTTACTAAATGCAACGAAACTACAGTTTCTTTTAAAGAAATGGTTGACGGCTGGACTTCGAGAAAGTCATTTATACCGGAAAGTGGTATAAGTTTAAACAATATCTATTACACTTTTAAAGATGGCCGAATATATGAGCACGGGCTAAACATACTATATAACAACTTTTATAGGCAACAATATGACAGCTCCTTCAATGTTCTAATGAACGATGGGCCTCAATCTGTAAAAGGGTTTAGCACTGTAAATTACACAGGAACAAGATCAAGAAGATTTGAGTATCTGCATGATTCCGAATGGTATTCAATAGCTGAAATAAACGCTATACCTGCAATACCTACTTCAATACAACAAAAGCAACCAGGTTGGTATGTAAACTTTGTTAAAACTGACCTCGAAGGAGGAGAAGTTAAAGAATTTGAAAAGAAAGAGGGTAAATATTTTAATTACATAAAAGGGTTGGAGATATTTAATGACTGCGACGACACACCTGATGGAATTGGTAACCCTGATATCATAGATAGCGACCCACAGGATTACATATTAACTGTTACAATTGATGAAGGCTGTAGCGGAAGCGGAGGAGCTGTGCCTGATGTAATACAATCTTTTGTAAATATATGGAATTGTGTTAAACCGACTATAGAGTTAAACATTGAAAATGAAACTATTGCTCAAGATATTAAGTGTTTAATCGAAGAGTTCTACGATCCTCTTTTTCAAAATTATACTTTGGTTTCAAATAATGCAACTGCATTTTCTTATTTATCTAGTCAGGGGCTGCAAGTTGGCACGCAAATGTATAATAGCTTAACTAACGAACCTATCACCACGCCTGGCGCATATTTATTCGTTGGTGCTGGGCAACAAATGTCTGATTTAACAGTGAATCACGCTGGGCTAGACGCTAATAATGCAACAGTTGCACCTTCTACTTATTACGTAATGATATTAGATAGTAGCGGCCAAATAGCATCGTGGACACAATATAATACATTAGCGGCCTGTGAAGACGACTGTATGCCTGATACTGAAATTAATTTTTATTGGTTTAGATCTCCTGATTCTAGTGATATATATAGTGGCGTAAACTGGTCAGGATATACTAACTTTGGTAACACTAGATATGTTATTGAAGAGAACTTTACTGATTATCCAAATGGAGGCCCTGTAGGCAATGTTAATGTAGAATGGAGATATAATTTATCTGACGGGGTTGACGTTGGTACTAAAATATGGAACTACGGGCAGCACGTAAGTAACCCATGTGAATTTGTGCCTTTTGATGCAATGTATTTGTGGGTAGGATCTTCTACTGTTGATCCTAACCTTGCCCTAGATCCAAATGACCCTACTCCAATACCAAATGAATACCGATTAATAAAAATAACAAATGGAATAATAACCTCCTGGATGAGATATAACGCAATAACTCCAGTAGCACCTTAATATAATAATATGCCGGAAATAAATAACTATAGTTTTTCAAACGCTGTGTTTAATATACAAGAGGGTACTGTAATAAACGATCAAGTTACAAGCGCTATAATAACAATATCCCCATTGTCTGGGCATACTGTTACAGCATCTGACTTTAGTTTAGACCCTTCGTTTTCTAATGCATATGTACAAAGTGTAACGTTTACGCAAAGCGTAACTAATGTTATATGTACAACTACTTTTTTACCTACTGTAACTATGCCATCCGCTAACGTTACAATACCTTTGTGTATTGTGGGCCAAGGTGTTGTTAACGAAATAACAATAGGGGGAACAGTTACAGCAGTTGTAGGGGCTGATGTTACAGGAGATAGTAGCGAGACAGATACTACTTATTCTAACAGTGGTAATGTAGGGAATAATGAATTGCTTTTTACAAGAACATATAACGCCGCAACAGGTTTTGCGTGGGCTAATAATGGGCTACCTTCAATAAATGTAACGCAAGGAAATCAATCCAACTATAATATAATCCAAACTCCAATTTTTGATTCGCAAAATAGATTAACAAATATAACTTACGATGTTAATTACATATATCCCTCCGCTGATATTTCAGGAGATCATATTGATATAGTAGTACCTAAAACAAATTTAATTTATAATCCTTTGCCAAAAATAACAGGATATACCTTTAATACTTCCGTATTGGGCAATGATGCTGAAATTAGATCTTTAGTGGTTTTAGGAACTCCCTCAACAACTTTCAGCGCTACATTAAATGACGGTACAACAACAACAACAATTATAAACAATCAGCCTCTTGATGCAAACGGAAGATTTGAGCAAGATGTATCATTCCCGGCGTTAACAAAAGGGCAACCCAATAGACTGTATACTATAGAGCTAACAGGGTCAAATGTTGCTAATATACCATTGCCTAACCCTTTTACCGTTAGTCAATTAAATGAAGTTCAAATTATAGTAGGTAAAGTAAATAATGTTCCTACCCCTGTTTCTGGTTGGCCGTCGACCGATCCGCGCACAGAAATAGCGGCTTTGACTCAAAATCCTTTTACAAATTTAACGCAGTCTTCTGGCATATGGTTAATAAAATTAGATTATAATCTTTCACCTTATACCGGCACAGGCACGTTCACCGTTATAAAACAAATAGAAACTTCGGATTTTACAAACACAGATGAAATTATAACTGCCGCTAATGGGAACCAAACAAATGTAACCTCACTTACTTTAGATAGTACAGCGGGGATAGTTGTGGGTGACAAGATTGCATTATTGGATGAATTGGCACCGTATGAATCTACAGTTTCTGGTGTTAATACGTCTACAGCATTAACAATTTCACCAGCTATAACTGTTTTAGATAATCAACAAATAAATTTTTATAGAGATAATGGTAACAAAATAGAAGTTTTTAATAGTAATGTAACTTTAGTAAATAGCTCCACTGTTAATTTAAAATGTGATATTGCAATTGTAAATGTAGGGGATGCAGGTATAACATTTGATTTAGATTTAAGTAACATAATTTCATATACGCCATAATGCCAGATATAACACTAACATTTTCAAATCCGCTTCCTGTCAATATTCAAACAGGAGATATAGCTTGGTACGTCGATATTTCTGAAGGAACAGAAATACAGATGGGCCCTATAACATCAATTAATGGAACAACAATAATTATAGACGCGGCTGCTGGGGTAGCACCTCCTGTGGCACAAGACTTTGTGTTTTATGTGAAAGATCCCATTGGGCACGTGGGCCAACTAAAGGGCTATTACGCGGAAATTCAATTTAGAAATAATACAACAAAATATGCAGAGCTGTTTTCTGTGGGTACTGAAATATTTGAAAGCAGTAAATAATGTGTAATAATATAATAATAAAATAATAAAGATATGATACCAATGGGAGCAGTTATGTCTGGAGTCCAAGGCTTAATGGGAATAGCCGGAGGGATTATAGGCAGTGGCAAAAGGAAAAGAGAGCAAAGAAGAGCTCAGCAAGAATTTCAAAGAAGAAAAGCGCAGTTTGAAAATTTAGACACATCTAATGTATATGCAGGACTCGAAAACGTTTACGAAGACTTAACAGTGAATCAGCAACAAGCTGAATTTGCTAATAGAGCACAACAACAATCATTGGCTAACACTATGTCTGGAATGCAAGGTGCCGCAGGTGGATCAGGTATTGCTGCCTTAGCACAGGCTATGGCAAACCAATCTTCGATGAACGCAGAAAGAGCTAGCGTAAGTATTGGTCAACAAGAAAGACAAAACCAAATGGCTCAAATGCAGCAAGAATCTAATCTACAAAGAATGGAGGCCGCTGGCGAATTAAAATCAAGAGAAGCAGAGCTTAATAAAGTTTCTACTTTAATGGGTATGTCAGGGCAAAGAGTTCAAGCCGCTAATGAAGCAAGAAACGCCGCAACTCAAGGAATACTAGGAGGCGTTGGCAACTTAGCCGGTGGGTTTGCTACTTCGGGCATTATGGGATAATACAATATTTTTAAAATGAATAAAGACTATATAAATAAACTAGTACAAACCGATCGCGATAAAGTGGGCGAGTTTTTGGCTGTTGCGGAAAGTGGAGCTGTTAAAGCAGGTCTAACGCCTGAGCAACAAAGAAAGCAAAGAGAGTATGTACAGCGTCAAGCAGATATTTATTCTAACGCTGCTTTTAGAGCAACTAATAAAGGTCTTAAGCCTACAGATCCTGCATATTTAGACAATGTAAGAGAAATGAATGGTGTTAGAAATAATTTGGAAAATTTAGCAACCCAGCAAAAGGCTATTGAAAAAAACCAAAAGCAATTTTTGGACGATTTTAATGAGGGCAGAATTTCAAAAGCGAATTATGCGGATGGGTCTACTATGCCTCTAGTTAACATTTACTCCGGTAAGTCTAACATGGAAATAGACGACTACGGTAATTTAATGTTTGAAGATGGTTTAGGTGAATTTAAACCTTATACTCAATTAGCGGATTATTCTTTAAAATCTTACGATACTGCTAATTCGCTGCTTTCCGATATAGGAAAAATAGCAGATTCCAAAAAAGGCCTCTCAGATGCTCAGATGGGTCTATTTAAAAATAAAATAGCCACTACTATAAATGAGGCAAGCAGAAGTGATATATTATCGATGATAAGTGACGACTTACTGCCTGGTCTTGATAATTTAGAAATACCAGAAGATTTAACAAATCCAGAGAACATAGGGCAGCTAAAGTCATTTATAATACAAACTATAGGTAACGCAGGAACAGAAATAAATGATTCATTTTTTACGCCTAGCGGCTCAGGTTCAGATTCAGGTTCAGACCCTAACAAAAAAACAAAAGATGGATATGTAATGGGATCCAATACTGGTATACCGTTAGATCAAAGACAATCTTATTTTGATCAAATAACCGCTTTGGAAGATGGTGAAAGGATCACCATAGAAGGATTTAGTGGGTCTAATGACCCTAAGCCGACTAGAAAAGGCGGCCGAGGAAAAGTTGATTACACAATACAAGCTATGAAAGATGGTACATATACATATTATGGTGTAGACTCTAAAACAAAAAAGGAGGTTACCCGCGGTCCTATTAGTGAAGAGGAGCTAAGATTAGAGATCCTAGGCGAAGGTTCTGGAGATATTTTAGAAGGAGCAGAGATTGTTCCTGCTGGAGAAGCTGGGTCCAGCGCAGAAAATCCCGCTACTTGGTCTCCTGGTGGTGCTCAGCCAACTATAGCGGCCAATAAAAATACCGCAAAAACGCCTACTTTTAAAAATGTAGACCGCAGTAGTCTTAATAGAATGACAATACAAGGGTCTTCTGGCGGCAACAAGGCAAATATATTGAGAGACGGCAAACCTATATCTTCTAAAAAAAGCGGTATTACAGTAACTGGAGTAAGAGCAGAGGGAAATGATGTTGTAGTTGATGCTAAATTTCTTGGAATGAGCCAAACTGGAGATCTTGGTAGATTTAAGCAGAGCGGCAATGACTTTAAGTTTGTTCCGGGTAAAGACTACAAAAAACTTGGTCAATCACCTAAAGATAAAAGAGATTTTGATAATTTCATTAGAGCAGTAGAAAGCGATCCAAGATTTGCCGCTGAGGTTTTAGCTTCTGTAAGAGGAAATAAAGATTTTTTACCAAAAAATTATTAATAAAATAAAATAATATGCCAAAGTACAAACTAAAAAACGGTAAATACGTTGTGGTAGGCTCTAAGGATATGGAGCTGTTTTTAGCTTCTGAAGATGCCAAAGGCGCTGAATTTATTGAAGAAAAAAAAGCAATAGGCCCTGCAAATGCGGAGACAAATGTAGTGCCGGAAAACGATACGGTCTCCAGCTTGGAAAATGGTTCTTCGGAATTACCAGAAATTTCTGACGAGGATAAAAAATTCTTTAGCGAATTTGGCATTGACTTTAAACCAGAGCGCCAGAAAAAGCCTATAGATCCTATAGATATTAAAAATATAGAAAGAAATAAGCCTAAAGTAAGACCCGGAGATAACGTTCCGCTTGAAACACCTTTTTCGCAAACTGATATAAAAGCAGAGAAGAAGGCAAAGGAAAAAGGAACAGAAGTTCGGGTACAATCAAATAAAGCTTTTAAACAAACATTAGAAAACTTTTTAAATCAAGATCTTACAGAATTTGGGGAATTTAATCAAAGGTTTGTTAAACCCGAATTTAAAGATGTATACAATAACCCAGACACAGGGATAACTGAAGGGCTTATATTCAAAGACGTTATAAGAGGTAGAAATATATCAGAGTTATCTGAAAATCCTGAATTTCAAGCCTCAGTAAGAAAAAACGTTAAAGACTTATACGAAGAAGCAAATCCTAATCTACCTCTGCCTTCTAACAGGCAAATGGATTTATTTGTTAAAAATGCGATTAATGACCAGGTTGCAGACTTGAAAGAAGACGAGCGTTTTGAGGCTCTAAAAGAAAAAGATTTTTTAATTGAACAAGGCGAGTATAGCACATTTTTAAATAACAGCATAAATGCTGATATAAATGAAATGAGCGATGTTAAAAAAATAGCCGCAAAAAGCAGGCAGAGACAAGCTCAATTACAAAACCTTCTTAAGGCTCCAGACTTAAATCCGAAAGCAAAAGAAGTCTTATTGACCGAGTATAACAGCTTGCAAGAAAACTACAATGATTTATTAAAAAACATTGACTCAGATTACAAATCATACATGAACCTTTCCACTGGTCGGCGCGTTGATGCAAAAACAGCAGCAGAGCTACCATCTGATGAGGTTGTGGACTTATCAGAGGAAGATACTCGTTTAGCAAAATATTACAGTTCACTTCCTACAGAAAAACTGGAGCAAGAATATTTTCAACACCACATTAAAAAGCAAAACTACCAAAAACAAAGAAACAAAATATACAAGACCAAACCTGTTAAAGATTGGTTTATGAATAATGATTCTAATGATTTTTGGAAAAAATACACAAAGAACGAAGATGGCAGTTATAATATACCGCTAAAAGACTATATAACGGCTGGGGGTCGTGAGCAATCTAGAATGAATGGTGTGTTTGATGCGGATACAATTCAAAAAATGAAGCGAGATCGCTTTTATTTGACAAAGGATAAAACAGCATTAACTAAAAAAGAAGAGGCCTTAGAGACCGCTTATTTACTCAATGTTGACCCTGTTAGTGTTGCTGAAGGAATGAACTTTGGCAGTGGTGTTACTAGATTTTTGGAAGCTACATCGTCTGCTTTTATAGGCGAAGACAAAACGGTTGCTTCTTTTGGTACATCAAGAAGAAAAGAACTTGATGAACTGGAAAGCGTTTTAATAGATTCAGGTGTTTACGATCCTAATAATAAAGAGCAAAAAGACGAACTGGAAGCTTTTAAAAGAAGTCGCGCTATGGCAGTCACAGAGGGGGTTGCTGAATTTACGCCTGCTTTATTACAATTTGCTGTTGCCAATAAAGTTGCCGGTCTTTCGGGTATGAATGCTGTTATACAAAATCTTTTAAGATCGTCCTCATCTACGAAAAAGGCTACTGGCTTTGTTTTAGGGGCACTACTTGAAGAAGCTAAGTTTAAGGCTGTTACTGGCGGTAAATCACAAACAGGCGGTGGAGCAGGGTTTTATATTGGAGGTGCAGCAGCTAGATTTTTAATTCCATTTAGGTTTGCCTCCACAAGGGCGAATGCTATATTAGAAAAAGTTGTATTAAGTGGAGTAGGTGGAGCCACAGCTAGTGAAGTTGCTTTATTAACAGAAGCAATGTACAAAGAAGTAGCTAACACAAAAGCTTTTGAAACTTCTATGGAAGAAGAGTTTGGCTCAACTGATGAGGTTTTTGAAAGATGGCTTACAAACTCTGCAGTATTTGGTATTATTGGTAGCTATGGTTTTTTTAAAAATAATTTTTTAGATCTTAAATCTAGAGCCGCTAAAAGAAGATACATCGATAACTTACAAGAAAAAATTGATAACGGTGAGTTCAAAGGAGCAGAGCTAGAGGGTAATAAAAGAAAAATAGCTTTTTTAGATAACCAAATAGCTGTAGCAGAAAGAGAATTTAACAAGCAGGATATTGCATCTCAAAAAGCGCAAATGGATCAGGCTAGAAAAATAATAGCTGAAAATAAAGTTCCAGATTTTAATGCAGAAGGAAAACTTGTAGGATTTAAAGAAGCAACAAGGTCTGATATTAGAGAAGCCGAAAATACTATAGCTAAGGTTCAAGGTAATATTGCAGCAGCGCAAAGAAATATAAATAGACAATTTGAAAATTTAGTTAAAAGTGGTGTTGCTAACGGTAAGAAGTTAAAATTAGAAATAACAGATAAGCCATTATTAAACGGAGACAAGGCTGGCTATAATTCAACCACAAATACTTTTAAATTTGATATAAATTCATATAAACCCGGTGTATTTGCACAAGAAGCGGGACACTTTTTTATGGACATGGCTTTTAAAAATGACCCTTTAATAGCTAAACAATTTAAAGAAAAAATTAAATCCGATGTAGAAGGCCGTTTTAATAGTATTGGCCAAGAATTTACTTTGCCAAATAAACCGGGTGAAAAATTTACATTTGAAGAGGCTATAAATGAAGCTTATGGCAAAAACAGACCGACGGAAGAATATGTAATGAACGTGGTTGAGTTCCTACAAGCTCCTCGTAATAGAGAAATATTATTACAGTCTGGTGTTTTACAGTCGTTAAAAAGAAATATTATAACAGCTGGGCAAAATATAGGATTACAATATGGCAATAAAAAAGACTTTACAACAGGCGATCAAGTTTTAGAGTTTTTATTTAGTCTTGGTAAAGTTGCAGAAGGCGGTAATTCCTCTGCAATAAAGAAAAAATTTGATGCTTTTAAAAATATTGTTATTGATGGCAATAAGCTTTTAAATAAGCAAACAGGTCAAGAGTTAAAAACAGATAAAGAGGTTGAAAAAGATTTATCTTCAAAAGAAATAAACCCTGCTGAGAAAAAAGATATATTTTCAAAAGCAACAAAGGCATACGAAGAAATTATTAATTCAGGGGGCAGCGTAGAGCAAGCGGGCGTTATGGTTGGATATGAATTTCAGCCGTTAGTGAAAGCAAAGATTAAATCTTATATGGATCGCAACGGTCTAAATAATATACCTGAAGAAACTATAAATGACATCGTTTCTGATGTATCTTTAGGAACAGGAAAGGGATCACAAAATATACCTGGACTTGTTAAGTCTTATAAAGAAAGTGGCGAAGCTAGCTTAACCTCCTATGTGTTTGGTCAGCTAAATAATAAAATACTAGGTGTATTAAAGTTGCCTCAATATAAAGATATATTCAATACAGTGTCCATAGACAAAGACCCAGCTAAAGCAGCCAATATAGCCGAGTCAGAGGGGCTAGGTGGCGCGCCCTCTGGATTCGTAGATATCTCGTCTCCAGTTAAAAATACTAGGCTAGCGGATCAACAAGCTGAGACTAGAATGGGAGTTGATCAACAGTTTAAAGATGCCGCTGAAAAAATAGGAGATCTTGGCTTAATGGGTACAAAGCTATCTGACCTTGATGCTAAATCTAGAGGTACTATAGGTGATGCTAAGGTGGCTATGCTAGAAAGTAATAAAGCTAGGGTTACTACAGGCGGAAAAACTGAGGTAATTAGAGCAAGATCGCCTAAAGATGTCCAGAAAAACCTTGGTGTAGCGGAAAAATATAAGAAATTTCCAACAGCAATAAACGAAATTACCGAAATTGCAAAAAATAAATTGGTACCTGAATTTGAAAGACAGTTTAAATTAAAAGATAATTATACTCCAACTCCTGAATATGAGAACTTTATAGAAAGGAGTTTTCCTTTGTTTAAAAATTACATAAGCCAATCGGCTATAAACAAAAGATTTGCACCTTTTAAAGAAGCAGTTATTGATAAAGCAACAGGCAAGCAGGCTAGAGAAAAAACAGCAGCTGGTAATCCTATATTTGCAAAAAAGAATATTACCCCAGAGGAGTGGAAAGAATATTTTATAGGCGATGGTAAAATGCGTATAGATGGAAAACGAAGATCTTTATTTGAAGCGCTTTCTACTGAGATTGGCTTTGACAAGGTAATGTTAAAGTTAACCAACGAATCTATGCGTAAGCAAATAGAATCCCGTCAAGAAGATCTAGGGGTAGATCTGGTAGAAAACTATGTAGCTTTAGTTTCAAAGAGCATCGATAGAGGAATAAATACAGAGTTGAATTCAAAGGTTATAGAGGCTGTTAAAAAAGGAGGCGGTAGATTTGAAAATGTATTTTTTGATAAAAACGGTAATTTTAGACCAATTGATGAGATAGAAAAATTAAAAGGCGGTCCGGAAGGTTTAAGGCTTATAGAAGAACAAGCTATGGCCGATTCACGCGCGTCCACAGAGTATATAAAACAAGAGGGCAGAGTTAACGAAGACTTAATAGCAAAACTAAAAGCAAGAAACGTTGATGGTGCGGAACTTTATAAAAACATAAGAAGCTCTTCGCCGGAATCAATAGAAAAATTTAAATCTCACATTAAAGATATTGTATCCTATTTACCAAAAGAAGCATTAGATTTAACTAGCGCAAAATCTTCAAGAACCGACGGAGGTATTATAGCCGCAATTATGTCTTGGACTAGCAGAGAAGTAAAGGCTACCGGGGAAAAATTAAATAGAGAAAGTTTTGTTGATCTATTTAGTAAAGATTTTGGTAAAAATCAATTACCTGAGAATGTTAAAAAACTTTGGAACGAAGCTATTGAGTTAGCAGAAAATAACAATCTTAAGGGCAAAGGTATAACAATAACAAATAAGTCTAGAAAATTTTACGAAGAAGCTTCTGAAATATCCGCGGACAAGACCCTAAATGAGCTACAGCAAAAAGAAAAGATTAGTAACCTTGAGGGCAAACAAGAAGCCATAACTGATATTAAGGTTAAAGAAAAAATATTAGATGCTCTTTTAGCAACAATAGGGGAAATAGGATCAAAGCTTGAGGGGGCTGAACTCAAAAGTTTTTCCCAGTCTGTTGGCAAAATGTTACTAAACAACGACGGTACAGGCATTAGAAAATTTTCTTCTGAAAAATATATAGAGTTAAATTCGTTTGATAAATCTAAAAATGAACATTTAATGTCCAAGGCAGAATTTGGAGCTGAGGTTATTGATGCTTTATTAAAAGGTGAACTTAATATTGAAAAAATTAAGGAAATAACATCTCAATACAATAGTGTTATAGGTAGCAAAAAAGGGCAAGAAATAGCAGACGGGATGCTAGGTACAACTATTGAAAATGCAGCAAGGCTAAAAATGATAGCCTCAAAAATAGTGAACGGAAAAATATCTAATGCTGAAATATCTGCTTTAAAAGATTTTTATAATTGGACAACAGGCGAAACTGCTTATTCTGAAATGGTTAAAGAGTATGCGGAAAAAGCTAAAAACTCAATAATTAAAGCTGAAAAAGGTACAATTAAAGAAAATAATAAAGTTGCATTAGAATCTGAACTTCTTAATGTCACAGAAAATACAACAACAGAATCTTTCGCTAGCAAAACTATAACATTTGGAAAAGCTTTTGAAAATGCAAAAGACCCTAATAAAAAACGAAAAGGTATATCTGTTTTTGATTTTGACGATACATTAGCTAGAACGAAGTCTAACGTGCTATACACAATGCCTAACGGCAAAACTGGCAAATTAAATGCAACAGAGTTTGCAAAAAAATCGGAAGCCTTAGAAGCTGCTGGAGCTAAGTTTGATTTTAGTGAGTTTAGTAAAGTTGTTCAAGGCAAGCTAGGTCCTCTGTTTAGTGAAGCACAAAAGAAGGCTGGAAAGTTTACAACTAAAGATGTTTTTGTTTTAACTGCGCGTCCTGCTAATTCAGCCAAAGCTATTAGAGAATTTTTAAAGTCCGAAGGGTTAGATATACCATTAGAAAATATAGTTGGACTTGGAGATGGTGCGCCTAAAGCGAAATCAGAGTGGATGGTTGGCAAAGTTGCCGAGGGCTACAATGATTTCTATTTTGCAGATGATGCTATAAAAAATGTTAAAGCGGTTAAAACAGCTTTAGATTTATTTGACGTTAAATCCGATGTCCAGCAAGCTATAATGTCTTCTAAGCAAATAAACCTAAGTGGCGAACTTAACAAAATGATTGAGCGCAAAAAAGGTATACCAGCTCGTAAAAAAGTGTCTGCAGCGCAGGCAACAAATTTAGGCAGAAAGAAAGGCAAATTTGATTTGTTTTTACCTCCTAATGCAGAGGACTTTGCTGGAATGCTTTACAAATTTTATGGCAAAGGTGAGCAAGGTAATAAAGACATGGCTTTAATGAAGAAGGTATTACTTGAGCCTTTTAACAGGGCCGAAAATGCTATAAGCTCCTACAGACAAAATTTAGGTAATGATTTTAAAGCATTAGAAAAACAGATTGGCAACATTGACGCTAAGATGGGCAAAGAAGCAAAATTAAATCTTAAAGAAGCAGGGTTTAATGCAGATCAAGCAGTACGCGTTTCAATATGGAAATCTTTAAAATACGATATACCCGGTATTAAAAAATCTGAAATTAATCTTTTAAATAAGATAGTTAAAAATGACCCTAGACTTAGCGCTTATGCAAAAGGCATATTAGGTATTACTAAAACAAAAGAATCTTATCCTAAGCCTAGTGAAAGTTGGTTTTCAAGCAATATAAGATATGATCTTTTTAAACATTCAAACGAAGGGGCTAGAGCCGAATTTTTAAAAGAATGGGTTGAAAATGTGGACGCTATGTTTACCCAAGACAACCTAAATAAAATAGAAGCAGCCTACGGAAAAGGATACGTTGATAACCTACAGCAAATTATTGCTAGAATGAAATCAGGTAAAAGTAGACCTGAAAATTTAAGCAAAGAAGCTAGAGCAGGGCTTGACTATATAAACGGGTCCGTAGGGGTTATTATGTTTTTAAATTCTAGATCAGCAATACTACAAACAATATCAGCAGTAAATTATTTAAACTGGAGTGATAACAATCCTATCGCAGTAGCATCAACATTAAAAAACCCAAAACAATTTGCTAAGACTTTTGTTGAAATATTTAATTCAGACTTTTTAAAGCAACGTAGATCAGGTTTAGAAATAAATGTAGAAGAAGCTGAAATAGCGAAGGCTGTTGAAAGGAGCAAAGGTAAAGCTAGATATTTATACGATGCCCTAATAAAAATAGGTTTTACACCAACACAATTAGCAGATAGTTTTGCTATTGCCGCAGGTGGAACTCCTTTTTTAATAAATAGAACTAAAACATATTCAAAAGCAGGTCTTTCGCCTGAAGCCGCAAAGAAAAAAGCCTTTGAGGACTTTAGATCTTTGTCAGAAGAAAACCAGCAGTCTTCAAGACAAGACAGGGTTTCAAATTTGCAGACAGGCGTTTTAGGTAGATTGCTATTTGCGTTTAATAACACACCTATGCAAATGACTCGTTTGTTTAAAAAACGATCTTTAGATTTAATAAACAGGAGAGGGGATGCTAAAACAAATATATCGGGCATGGTATATTATGGCCTTGTGCAAAGTATTATATTCTACGCAATGCAACAAGCAAGATTCTTGGACATGTTTGGGGGCGATGATGAAGAAGTATCACAAGAAGAAAAAGAATTTAACCAAAAAAATAGAGATAAGCGAAACGCAAGATTACTTAATTCAACTTTAGATGGATTTTTGAACGGCGCAGGTTTACCTGGTAAGATTCTTACTACAGGTAAGAACGCTTTAGCTGAATACTATAGAGAAAAACCTAAAGGATATAGAGCAGAATATGCGGATGTAATTAATGAAGAATTAGGTATTTCACCTCCGCTGTCAAGTAAAGTTAAAAAACAGTCCTCTGCTTTTAAAACATTTAGATATTATTCAACAAAAAAAGGTAAAGAAGAACTAGAACAATATGGCAAGTATGCTTTAGACAACCCCATGTTAATGGCCAGAGCAAAAATATTTTCTTCTATAACTAATGTGCCTACGGATAGAATATTAAGCAAGATAGATAATTTAAAGTTAGCATTGACTGACGGAACTATTGAGCCAACTAAAAGGTTAGCATTAGCTGCCGGGTGGGACAAGTGGAGCTTAGGATTTTATGATGATGTTTTTGTTCCCGCAGAAGAGAAAAAAGCTCAAACAAAAAAGAACAGAGCCGAGGGTAGAAAAAAAGCTAAAGTAACAAGAGAAAGAAATAAAAAAAGAAAGCAAGACAGTCTAATTAATGTTAGATCAAAAATGACTACTGAACAAGTAATAGAAGATCTAAGAAACGAACTAAATAAAAAATAATGAACGAACCAATCACATCGCGCGTTATGAAGCGCAAAAGTAAAAATTTCCCAATAAATCAAGAAGTTACAAAAAATGCAGATGGAACAGGCGGGCCTATTAGTATTGCTAAGAAAAAAGACGCATGCTACCGTAAAGTAAAAGCCAGATATGATGTTTTTCCTTCGGCTTATGCAAGTGGTGCTATTGCAGCCTGTAGAAAAAAAGGCGCTGCTAATTGGGGTAATAGTTCTCCATCTAAACAAACCACTACTCCTCCTCCTGGGTTCACTGATAAGCTTTATGAAAAAGGTGAAGTAATAAAAGATAAAATGAAAAATCTTGAAAAAGAGGCATTTATTAGATCTAATTATTCTTCTGAAAATTATGAAGAAAGCAAAGGAGAGAAAAAAGCTCAAAGAAAATTAAAAAGACTAGGTAAAAAACTTACTCGGGTAGAAAAAAGAGAAAAGAAAAAAAGAAAGAAATATAATTACTAATGGCTTTTAAATTAGATTCACCTTTTAAGGTACGTAAAACAAAAAAAGGCGCAAATTTAAAACGCTGGTTTAAAGAAAAATGGATTGATACCAGAACAGGTAAACCTTGCGGTAGATCTGAAGGTGAAAATCGAGGAACGCCATACTGTAGACCAAGTAAAAGAATATCAAGTGAAACACCAAAAACTTCTGGTGAGATGACCTCTGCAGAAAAAAGAAAAAAAGAAAATGAAAAGAAAAGGCTCGGGCAACCTAAAGGTAAACCACGCCGAGTTAAACCTGTTAAACGAAGAAAATGAACATTCAAGAGCTAAAACTTTATTTAATTAACGGCAGCACATTAGGCGTAACAACATTTACTCAAATAGAAGATTGGTTGAAAATAATATTATTAGTAGTAACCATAGGGTATACTATTGCTAAATGGTCAAAAGTAAATGAGGACGAATGAAATACTTTAAGCTAAAGGAATTTGATTCTCCTGACGCACCGGAAAGTGGTAAACATATGAATGAAGAATTTTTACATATGCTTGATGCTGCGCGTAAAATATACGGTAAACCAATGCGGGTTAACTCAGGCTATAGAACCGAAGCTCATAATAAAAAAGTTGGTGGGGTTAGTTCTTCTTCTCATTTAAAAGGCTTAGCTGCTGACATAAGCTGTAAGAGCCTTAATGATAGATTTAATATGATTCAAGCGTTTTTAAAAGCTGGCTTTAAAAGAATAGGTGTTGCAGGTACATTTATACACATTGACAACGACAAAGATAAGTCTCAAAATGTAATGTGGACATATTAAAAAAGGGCACCGTTTCCAGCGCCCTCTTTCCAACTAACTAAACAACTAACCATCACACGCAAGACAATCTTCACTCATCGCTTGCTGTGCAATATCTCCACGTAGAACACTCTCTGTTCTCGTATAATATAAAGTCTTTACTCCTTTTTTCCAAGCATCAAAATGTACTTTATTAAGCCACTTAGGTGTAGCCTCGCTAGGAAAAGCGAGATTCAAACTAACCGACTGATCTATGTATTGTTGGCGTATGCCAGCTTGATTTACTAGCTCCAGTTGGTTTATTTCTTTAAAAGTTTTAAAAACTTCTTTAGCTGGTATATCATGCCCCATAGTAATATTACTAAGCTCGTTAATATCCTGAACCGAACCTCCATCAGCAAGGATCTTATTCCATATTTCATTCGTATTTAATTTGTGTTTTCTTAATAATTTTAAAAGTGTAGGATTTTTACGTATAAACGTGCCTTTAGCGGATTGCTCTGTAAATACATTAGCAGCCCAGGGTTCTATTCCTGGCGAAATGTTTCCGCTAAGCTTTGAATTACTAACAGTGGGAGCAATAGCACGCAGGTGAGTATTACGCATACCAGTACCAACACACCACAAAGGTTCGCCATAAATTTCAGCAAGATCTCTGGAAGCTCTTTCACTTTCAATTTTAATTTGCGAAAATATTTTCCTAGTTTCAAACTGAGCCAAGAGACCTTCAAAAGGAAGGCCATTATCTTGGAGATACGTGTGCCATCCGAGTACACCCAACCCAAGTGCTCGTCCTTTAGTAGCAGAACGAACGGCGTTTTCAAAACCTCTAAGTCCTTTTGCTCTTTGAATAAATTCCTCCATAACGCCATCGAGAAACCATATAGCGTCGTATATAAGGTTAGTACCTTTCCATTCTTCATATTTAGCTAAATTTAATGATGATAAACAACAAACAAAACTATGATTTTCATCAGTATGCAATGTGATTTCAGAACATATATTTGTCATATGAACTTTTAAACCGTTTTCTTTATATGCTTTTGGATTTGCTTTATTAGTGTTTCCTTTAAATAATATATACGGTTCTCCAGTTGCTTTTCGCTTTCTAAGTAATTTACTCCATCGAGATCTAGCGTCCGCATCTCCTTGTTCAAGGCGTCGCATAAACTTATCACCCACAACTGCACACTGATGTAAATTAAGCGATTGTCTGTTGACATCTCCTTTAGGCTCTCTAATTTCAAGCCATTCTTCGAAATCGTCGTGTTCAATATTGATGTTAACCGATGCTGCTCCTCTTCTGACTGATCCTTGATTAGTCGCGAGTATTGTTGAATCATATATTTTACAAAAAGGGACAACTCCGTCTGATGTTCCATTTCCTGTTATTTTAGCGCCAGCGGGTCTTATTTGATTAACTCCGATACCAACTCCACCGCCGTGCTTGGCGAGTAGCATCATTTCTAAATTCTTTTGTCCTATGTCTTGTATACTATCAGCTACGTCGATACCAAAACAGCTAATAGGCAAGCCGCGATCAGTACCGGTGTTAGATAATACAGGACTAGCAAGACAAAGCCAACCGTTCCAGATATACTCGAAGAATGTTTCTGCCATTTCTGGTTTGAATAATCTACGAGCAACTGTTTTACTGACGCGCATGTATGCTTCTCTAGGTGTTTCTCCGTCAAATAAATATCCCCCGGATATAGTTTTCTTGTATACGTCGTTATTACCCCATGCAGGGTAATCTTCACCTTTTTTCCAGTTTTCATTCCACATTATCTTATAAAGTGTGTTATCCAGGCTATAAGCCCATTAATATTAAGTGCTACTAAATTCCATTGTTTACGCGATGAGGTTTGTATAACAACGCATATAAAACCAAATATGTATAGCATCGGGTCTATTGTCCATTGAGCCGCAATCAAAAGACCGGATCCCATATAACCTATACGAGACGCGAACTTTTGATATGATGTTAATTTGTTTGTATAAGCAAGAAGCTTAAGTAGTTTTATTTTTGTTACCATATATCTTCAAAATCTTCTCCTTCATTAGCTTTACTATAATCTGTCGGTCTAATAGCGAAAAAATCAGTATGAGTGACGCCCCCGGTAAGATGATAGAACCAATCAAGATTAGACGCTGCGTTTTTGTCATACGGGAAATAGTTCCCCAAGTCAACGTAGCCCAGCTCAACAAGTTTTTCATTTGCTCTCTTTTTTATGAAGTGCTTTAGGTCATTAGACTTTATGCCTTCAATGTCTCCCATTTCAAACATCTTTTCTATATATTGCCATTCTAGCTTAACCATTGTTTCAGCAGCTTTTATAATATCTTCTCGACATAAATTCAGTAATTGATTGTTTTCACTGCACATATCTTGAAACAGTTTACATCCCATTTTACTGTGTAATGATTCGTCTCTGACTGACCACTTCATTTGTTGCCCGATACCCTTAAGTAAATTTCGAAGCTGAAAACTATAAAGCACTGCGAAAGCACTATACAGACTAACTCCTTCGGCGAAGGCTGAAAATACAGCCAGGCTTTTCGCAATCCCCACAGGATCACTACCGTTATAAGCAACCAAATTATCAAATCTTTCAGACGTTGCTGGTTCGTGTAAAAATGCTTCATAATCTTCTAATCCTAATGTTTCATTTAAATAGCTGTAAGCCACAGCATGTACAGTCTCTTGCGAGCCAAACATCATTGCCATTTGCCTAATTTCGTGTTTAGGAAACCACGATACGACGTTCTGGGTCCAGTAATCTGAAACGGCGCATTCGGTTTGCGCTAACCCAAGAAGTATGTTCCCGACGAGATTCTTTTCTTTGTCATTTAGTTTTTCTTTCCAATCTTTAATATCGCTCTGCATTGAGATTTCAGTATG
>Ga0228608_1000018_pt1 | contig 44539 bp, 33 predicted proteins | sample 9DmetaG_FD_190069 | JGI IMG/M metagenome (GOLD analysis project Ga0228608, IMG submission 190069) | Seawater microbial communities from Monterey Bay, California, United States - 9D | ecosystem: Environmental > Aquatic > Marine > Coastal | place: USA: California | collected 2016-11-15
CGTCGGTGTCAGGGTTGAGAGGGTCTGTGGAGCGCCCATCGATGATTCAATCACCGTCACGGTCTCGAGCGTTGTATTCCATGAGGTTCGTGAACTGTTCTTCTGGTTCTACAATTTCCATCCAAGTGAACAATCGTGATTCAACGGCTTGGCCGAGGGAAACGTGGATTTCATAGACATAGCCAGAAACTGGTGCGACCATAGGGATTGTTTGCTTGTTACCACCAGCAAGTGTGATTTGAGCACGAGCAACAGTCGAGTTTGCGTCAACCCACTGGTCTTCTGCAACGTCAATGCCGATGACGACTGCTGTGTATTCGAGTGTGTCGTAGCGAACGGCTCCATCGCCATCTGCATCCCATCCGTCATGGTCTGGGTCGAGATCCCCGTTGGCACCATCCCGTGGATGGAGTCCGTTAGTGGATTCCCAACCATCCGGCATACCATCAAGGTCGGTATCCATGCGCCAAGGTGATGTGAAGTTGGTTGGGCCAAAGATATTGGCGACTTGGTACTCTTCATAGTTGTTCATACCATCTTCATCCCAATCACCATACCCGTCAGAGGCGTTCGAGGGGTTCAGTGTTTCAAACGCGTTGTTGTTGGGCTGATCAAGGGCGTTCGAATAGCAAAATTCGAAACCATCTGGCATTCCATCTCCGTCTGTATCCCAATCAGAGGGACCGTTCAAAAAGCCGTCACCATCCATGTCCATCATGAACCAAGAGCGATCTTTGTCTTGGAACGGTGCGGTGCGGCTGATTGAATCGAGAAGTGGAATGTTACAGTTTTCGCCTACACCGACAAAGAGGCCAACAGAGACATTGGACACCTCGACGATATCGTCGATGAGGTCCATGTCTGAGTCACGTGCAGTTGGGTTCGTCCCAAACGCCTCTTCCTCGAAGTTTGCAAGGCCATCATCGTCAGAATCGAGGATCATATCACAGGAATGTGCTCCGATGGAGTTGGCTAAGTCGTCCCAACTTGCAACCCCGTTTTCTCCATTAAAGCGAGTTGAAAGGGTGTCTTCCATCGCTTGGTCAAGCAAAAGGCAGTCCCAATTTCCGTTGAGTGGATCGAAGAGTGTAACATCCCCACCAGGCGTTGCTACGGTCATGGTGTAAAGGGACTCCCAGCGGTCATTGAGGCCATCATTGTCAGAGTCACTTCGTTGAGGATCGGTGCCAAGCTCCTCTTCGATTTTATTGATGAGGCCGTCACGGTCAGGGTCGCCATTTGGCCCCTGACTTGGGTCGGGCCAAGAATCAGTTTCATTGGCAATGTTCGCATCATCAGTGTCTGCTTCACCGGTTTCTAGGATTAAGTCATCAGACTCACCATTGTCAAGTGGATTGAGGCCGTGGTCAACCTCCCAGCCATCACTCATTCCGTCTTTGTCGGTGTCTGGATCGTTGGGGTCTGTACCGTACTGAGTGTTTTCTAGCACATCAGAAAGGCCGTCACCATCAGTATCAATTGCGATTCCAAGAGCGGTTCCTTGTCCGAGCAAATCTTCTTCTGCGGCAGGTTCGAAACCACCAACGCTTTCGCTGGTTTGGAAGACTCCTGAGAACCCTACGAAAATGGAACCAAAAATCAAGGTAGAAACAATAGCAGCGTAGGCCATTTGGTTGTGATTTAGCGACATAAAGAACACCACGCACATCTGTGCAAGTTTCCCGACTCCATGTCGTGGTTATAGTCCTTAACCATAGATGCGTGAAGCCTGCTCGCTGGAAATGTCTGAAATCGGACCACTAAACCTTAGTTGTAGGCGTGTCTTGATTTGATGTCTAACACCCAATTTTGACCCTTTTTTTCCAGTCTGAATTTGCTCGGAATTCCGTGCCCTCGCTCCCACATTGCAACAAGCCAACCAACAAGGAAGGGGAAGGTTGCAGTTGGTGATAGAAAAAAACGAACCCCCTGTTCTGAATCCAGTGGCTCAATTGAGGTAGGAGCGCCCCAACCAAATTGAATCAAATAATGTTCGATCAGCGAATTCCAGCTCTTGTGACTTTCTAAGTAAATAGGACGCTCACCTCGGCCCACTAAGCCGGACATGGAAGAAACCACCATGAGCATCACCGAGCGATCGCCTGCTTCCAGCCCTGGTGTTTGCCATGAATCTTGATGCTCTTTACCGAGGGCATGTGGATAGGCCCTGCAGGTATGCAGAAGGCGTGTGAATGCACCAAATGGAAGCATGCAAACGACTTCACCTTCAAGCGAAAGTTCGGATCCGTTGTGATTTAATTCAGAAAAAACATGAGGCGAGTGAAGGCCATGGCCGAGGGGGCTATTCCACGGTAATTGTGGCGGTGGTGGTGCCGAAGGAAGGCGAGTGTCGCTTGGTGAAAATTCGAATTGAATCATACGTTGATTGAGTTGATTCCATTCCACTTTGTGCCGCTGCTCGCTGACCCCCTCCTTCGTGGCAAGAGCCAAGCCTGCCGCAATTGGCGAAAAAAGAAGCGTGGACGCCGAGTTCATGACCACATCAAACTGGCCCCAGCCATGAGTGGACCATCGATGTTGAATGGCTTCTTGTTGACGGCGCTTTTTTGAAAACCAACCAGATGGGAGAGTGGCATTCATATTGAGAAGGTATTCTTCATGGTCTGCAAAGGCATTCATTAATTTCCGACCCAATGGAGTCTGGCATTGGTCCTCAAAGGAATGCCACCATGCATAGAGATCAGTGGTATGCCACAGAACCCATGGTTCAGAATGTTGGTCGACAATGTGGCCATTGTGTTGCGTGAACGATCCTATCAGAGCGTCGAAAGCACTTTGATCTCGCCTCGCCATCGCTCTCACTCAGAAGGGATATCCAGTGCGTTCCTCTTCATTGAAGCAGTAACGGATGACGTGGAAGTTCGATTTCAAATCCTTGACATCATTCTTGACTTTTGAGGGGTCTTCACCGTGGATCAACACCCGTGCATAGAGTCGAGCCACTTCTTCCATTTCTAATCGGCCCATACCAACCCTTGTCAACTCTTGAACACCCAGCCTAAGGCCGGATGGCGTCATTGCCTTGGTGTCACCTGGTAACATGTTCATGTTGGTGATGATGCCCGCATCCTCAAGCAATCGTGCTGCCTTTGCACCGGCTCCAGAATCAGTTCCTCCATGGCGAGTCAGCACTTGATGGGATGCTGTGTAGCCTCTGCTTTCCGCCAGGACATCGAAGCCCTCTGCTGCGAGGGCGCTTGCGAAGTGCTGTGCGTTAGCAACGATGTCCTTCGCATAAGCAGCACCGTATTCCTCAAATTCTGCTAGTGCAATGACTTTACCCGCAACATGATGCAAATGGTAAGACGAGCATACACCCGGAAAAATGGCGTTGTTCAGTCGCTTTTGAAATGCTGGATCTTCGCTGCTTGAAAGCAAGAAACCACCTTGGGGGCCTGGGAAGGTTTTGTGGGAGGAACCTGTCATGATATCAGCACCTTCTCGCAACGGATCTTGGAAGACGCCCCCTGCAATCAAGCCCAACACATGGGCACCGTCATACATGACCTTCGCTCCAACCTCGTGAGCGGCAGCAGCAATTTCCTCAAGCGGTGTGGGAAAGAGAAAAACAGATTGACCGATCAATGCCACTTTCGGCTCAATCGAACGAATCAAATCACAGGCCCCGTCGACATCGGGCTCCATTCGTTCTTCATTCCAAGGATAGGTGGACAGGTTGAGATCACGCAGTCCGACAGCACCCATTCGCGCATGAGAAATGTGACCTCCGTCGGCGGTAGACACCGCCGTTATTGCGTCACCAGGCTTTGCCAAAGCTTTGAGTGCAGCAATGTTGGAAACTGTTCCTGATGTCGATTGAATGTTAGCAAAAGGTGCATTAAAAACACTCTTTGCCAACTCAATTCCAACTGACTCGATGGTGTCGAAGTCATCGCACCCTTGATAGTACCTCTTTCCAGGTAAGCCCTCAGCATAGCGACCATGTAAATCGCTAGCCACGATTTTTTGAACCATCGGAGAGACAATGTTTTCTGAGGCGATCATGCCCAATCCATTTCGGTACAGATCACCGCTTGCAGCGGCAGCTTCCATCACTTTAGTGGCCTTGTCTAGGGTCGTTTGTGATGCAGACCATGTTCCACGTTCTTGGGGCATACCCATTGATTCTTGAGTCGGTCTTTGAACTCATTGCCACACGCATTGAGACAAGTTCAACTGAAATCAATGGTGTCCCCCATGTCTGGTTTTGGTTGGGGTTTTACATTTGGCCCCGGTTTCTTTGAGCCAATAGCGGTCGGAGGCACTGGACGGCGAGATTGCACACGCTCTGATACACGAGTATGGGTTGGAATGCCTCGTTTATCGAGGTTAATTTCGGTTACAACAGCAGCTTTGGTTGGTTTGGTCCGTACGGTTTGCGAAATCGCCTTCCCTTTCTTTTTCGCTACGTATTGTTGTCTTCCACGGTAGGCTGCTTGGCCGATCAAACGCTCGAGGGCAGGAACCTCTGCGCCTTCTTCCTTGGGGCGCTTGAGCCACCAACCATCGCCGAGGGGTTGGAGCCGCGGCGGACGTGATTTAGCAATGGATTTGGATTGTCGCTTGAGTCGTGATTTAACCGCTTTATCGGTGTCTTTTGGAAGACGCACACTAAGCCAGCCCGGCATTCCAAGGTCAAGCACGACGCCATTCACAGTCACCAGCATTCCAGAAAGCAAAAGATGAGTACCAACAGGTATGTTCCCACGTTCAGGGCTTACTTTGAACCGTTTCATTCGGCGAGAATAGGCAACCATTGCTTTTTGATCGCGGTGTCGAATCACACGTCGCTGTTGCCTTGAAAATCGTCTAGAACCGATATGGAGCAACAACAAAGTGGTGAGAACAACAAGACCTGCCATTTGGCCCTGCTGTCCGTTTACGAAGATGGCTAGGACAATCCAAAGCGGTACTAAAACCAAGTAATTGTAGACGATGCTAAGCCAACCAAACGTAAACCTTGGTGGCATCCCTCGACGGGTGGCTTCATGAGCAGCAATCAGAATGTTGGCGTTGATGGCTTCGTCCATTCCCCCACGAACCACCAAACCTGCGACAGCGTTCACGGGAGCATCATTGATCCATTGACGGATTTTCTTACCCTCGCTGACTGCCAAGGCAACCTCCATTTCTTCTTCATCAACTGACTGTCCTAGAATAGCCGCTAATGAAAGCACCCTCGGGTCTTGGCCGTCGCTTACTTTCAGTTCCGAAAGGATTGAACGTGCGCTGTGCCAGTCGCCCTTGTCAATCAAACATAGTGCAACAGCGATACGAGGGCGTACTCCGATTGGGTCGGCACGGACGAGTTGAAGTGCGAGGTCCAATGCATCCGAATGGCGACGTTGTGCCCGCATGAGACTGACCATTGAAAGTTGAGCAACCCTCGTCAACCGATCGTTATGAATGGACTGATCGGTCGGTGCTGGTTGCCAGCCCCGTAACATTCGCATGAGGATTTGGAGGTGATCGATGCAGGAGTTGTTTTCCCAATCCCAGAAATCGTCTTCTTCGACCTTCCCCTGCCAAGGGTCGAGCCATTCACAAACAAATGCGAGCAGTTCAGGTTCATCATACCCTTCTGGTTGCTGAAGACCGTGGAGTGCCTCCCGCGCGGCGTCTAAACGACGTGAAGCCATGTGGCCTGTAGCAATGATCATCCGACAGATGTCATCATCTCCGCCAGCTTGGGCAAGGACTTTTTTCGCTTCTTCAATGGCTTTTGGCCACAATCCGCGCAACGCCAACTCCCACATCCGAGCGCGAGCCTTTTCATGGCGAATCAGCGAAGGGTCACCCTCAAGGGAACGCCTCTGGAACTGAATTAAAGCGTCGAGATCTTCTGAAATGGCGGCTTCTTCAACCAAACTCCGCATCCAATCTCCTTCAGCAAACTTGACTGCACCTTCTCTTCGCTCATCTGGATTGAGGTCAAAGCGTAAGGTCCTCAGGGTACGGAACCGGATGACAGAAAGAGCCCAAGTGAACAAGAAAACTGCTTGACCTAGGGCGATAAACATCCAGGTTGCCTCAAGCCGAGCGCGTTCATCAAAACCGAATTTTGGTGCTTCTAAAGTCTCGGTGAAGGGCATAAGTGAACCAAATTCTTTGTAACAAACGAGAATCAGCAAAAGCACAGTGTATCCAGAAAAACCTGCAAAGGCAAAAGTAAGTTGCCTCGATTGAGCCTCCACCTCGGTTCGAATTTCACGCGGTGTATCAAGGGTCACACCAAACAACCCACCAAAGGACTGGCCGCCGAGAACCAAGTTACGAGTCAACTCAAAAATAAACGCTAAGCCAACGATAGCAATGTTGAGTGAGAGATACAACGATAGGAATTGCGGCAATTCTTTGATGAATTGCCATTCAAACAAAATTTGGGCAATTAAATCCACTCGTTCAAACACCATGTACCCAAGAACACCACCGTAGTTCAGGATCAAGAAAGCCTTGTCCGGGTCAGGATCGTTGAAGAGAATGTGGTATACGGTGATGACGCCGTTCAATGCTGTGATTGGCATTGTGACAAGGAAAATCACCAACAAAAGTGAGAATAACCGATTGACAAACCTCGGCTTATCCGGGTCTATTGGATTGGCCCGTCCGTTTGCAGTGCGCCATTTGTTAATCAGAATCATGTTCCAAGATGCGCCCATTATGCGACCGTAAGCAAAAATGGTTGGAGCCATGAACGTGAGGAGGGCAGCTGCAACCCATATCGGCTCGATGAAAATGGTTGATGGTGATTGTGAACTGCCGTAGAGAACGACGGCAAAAGTCACGCCTAGGAGAATGAGGAGGGTGGTCATCCTCCGTACAATTTTCACATAGATTTTCCCTTTAGAACTCCCTTTTCTTGTACCGACCAGTTGGACATTCAAAGTTTCCCAAGGGGAGATGATCACTGGAATAACAACAAGCACTCCAATCAAAAACAAATTTGGAAGATAGTAGGTGTCTGGATTGAACACCAGTTCTGCAATAAGCAGAAGCACGCCAGTCATTCCCATAACGTACAAACCAATTCCGTAAGCCGTACCTCCTTCTTGGAGCAACGCCCTTGCGTCGTCCACATTCTTGGTGATCCGGTGAACTTCATACAAATCATCATCGATCTCGAAGGCAACTTGTAAATTGGCCAATTGATTAGGAATGAACCAACGCCAAACAGGAATCGCAACGGCGAAAGCAACCAATGCTGGATAAAAATATTCGAGCTTAATGTCCGAAATATCCGTGACTTGAGCAGCCGAGACCTGAGGGACAGCCAAGATGGCGAAAAGACACGCTAAAACAGCGAGCCGAACCTTTCGCACCTGCTCAAGCATGGTAACCCCTCAAATCACTTGGACATCAATTCATCGGCGACATGACTTCACCGATGTCGAATCAGGAACCGTTCGATTCTGTCAAAGGCGTCGTTCAAAACCTCAACGCTTGGGAGGTAGACAATGCGGAAGTGACCACGGCCCAAATCAGGTGAGAAACCGCTTCCGTGGACGACCAAAACATGTTCTTCGTGGAGCAGATCAAGGACAAATTGCTTGTCGTTGTTGGCCCATTTTTCGTCGGTGAGTTTGACAAACATGTAAAATGCACCACCAGAGGATTGAACCTCAAGTCCCTCGATTTGATGTATGCGCTCAACACAGGTGTTGCGTTGAGCAACAACACGATCGGAATAGCCCTTCATCCAACCTCGATCACCCTCAAGTCCTGCGAGGTATCCAAGTTGGGCTGGAGTTGATGCGCACAGACGGGACCTCAACATGCGTTCAAGTCCATCCCGCACCAGCATCATTCGTCCTTTTGGATCGTGAATGGCCATGTAACCAATGCGCCAGCCCGGAGCATAGTAGACCTTTGACACACCGTTGAGTGCGACCACAGGAACCTCCGTAGAGCAACTCGCAACGCTTGCATGCTCTCCTGTAAAATCCAAACCATCATAAATTTCATCAGCAACGACAATACAATTTGGATAAGCTCGAGCAAGTTCGAGGACGCGATGTATTTCCTCTTTGTTAGCGACACTCCCGCAAGGGTTGTTTGGATTGATCAGCACCAGAAGTCGAACGCTATCATCCATTTTGGCCTCGATATCTGCTAAATCCAACTTCCAACCATCGTCAGGCTTGAGGCGGTATTCAACCGTCGTAGCACCATACATTTGCGGGTATGCCATGTAGGGTGGGTAATGTGGTCCAGGTGCGAGCACGGTATCCCCCTCACACAGGACAGAAGCGAAGAGAATTTGCAACGCCTCGGTCACACCGTGGCAGACATAGATGTCATCAGCAGTAGCATTCCAACCCTTGCTTCGCTCGTCGTGAGCGATGGCATGGCGCAGTTGGGGAAGACCGTAGGAAGGAGAGTATCCATTGTGACCGTCACGAAGCGCTTTGACATACGCCTCAACCATGTGTTCAGGTGTTGGCAATCCGGGGTAAGCAATGGGATCGCCAATGTTGAGTTTGAGAATGGTATGGCCTTGTGATTCAAGTTTTGTTGCTGGAACAACGACATCACGGATGGCATATTCAATGCCTGATGCACGGGGGGCCACCGGAATCTGGTCGCTGCTCACGTTCTCACCATTGGATGCTTAACTGCCCCGTCCTTGAAGGTTGAGTTACAACCGTTCCATCGAACAACCGCCCATGGAGAGGATTGTTTTGAAATCATTCAGTTCAACCGGTTGAATCGAAAGTCTCTGTCCCTTGCGAACAAGAAGCATCTGGGAACAGGCAGGGTTATCGCGAACATCTTGCAAAGGAACGATTCGCTCCAATTCCATCACTGGTTCGATGTCAACCATGAACCAACGTGGGTTTTCTGGCGTGGATTTAGGATCAAAATACTTGCCACTTGAATCCCACGAAGTGTGGTCTGGATAACCTTCCTTGCAAACACGAGCGACACCAGCAACGTGAGGGGGCTTGAAATTGGAATGATAATACAGCACCAAGTCGCCGATTTTCATCTCGTCTCGCATCATGTTCCTTGCTTGATAATTTCTCACGCCGTCCCAATGAGTTGAACCATCCGCAACAAGTTGCTCATAGGGGTACACGTCGGGCTCTGATTTCATCAGCCAATAATTGACCATGTATGGTCCAAGAGCAGGGGCTTCTTTGATGTGTTGCTCACCATACATCACTGACGTCATCAACGAGTGCTGCATCGAGGACATCGAGTTCCATGGCTTTCTTGCCACCAAGCCCAAGACGTTTCGCCATTGTTGTGCGTCCGCCAACTGCGCCGAGACCTGCCTTTTCTAGTGTTACGAAAATTGCTGGTAGGAGGATGAGCGCACTCGCAGCAGCAACCCAAAGCAGAATCAGGATGACCGTTACGAAAGGTTTGATTTCGGGAATAGGAATTTGATAGGCAGTTAACATCCCGAGTGTGGTGACAACAGCAGCTTCAAACAGGGACATACCTGTGCCGATCGCCGCGCTTCGGATGGCTTCGATACCACCGCCCAATTCACGAATGCGATTCGCGATGTGAATAGAGAAATCAACGCCAACACCGACCAAGATGGAACCAATCATTACAGTGACCAACGAAAGCGGAACATCCATCTGCCACATAACGAGCCATTGCATCGCAACCGTTGCGATCACCGGAGAGGTTGTCCAGATCGAATATTGGACATTCTTGAAGACAATGGCCAAGGTGATTAAGGTCAGAATCACAGCGAACCCAAGGGAGGTCCATTGTGAATTTACGATTAACTCATTGACTTCAATAGCCGTTGATGCGACTCCCGCAAGTGGGTTCGCAGCATCGCCAATTGATGTACCTTCGAACTGACTGGCGTACTTGTCGACGGAATCAACCATTTCGCTTGTGGCAGCGACTGGCAAATATGGCATGTCTACATAGATCAAGTTGCGGCTGAAATCCTTGTTGATGAAAATCTCACGTGTTTCATCGGTGATCGACGCGTAAAAGACGTTCAGCAAGAAAATTTCACTTTCTGGTCCACCAGGCAAACCAAAATCATCAGGCGCCATCAAAAGATCCCAAAAGGATGCGTCTTGGGTCACGGAATTATCGAGCAAAACAGCAGCAGTGTCACGGATGTCCGGTGGGATGAGGGGGTTTGCTTGAATGATTTCATTCAAACCGGATCCCGAAACAGTTGGAGCAATACCCGTGGATTTCATCAAGAACACAATCGAAACCGCAGTTGTGTTGTCTACGGTGTTGAGGCTTCCTTCAAGTTGGTCAATGGCACGTAAATTACCGGCGGGATCATCGTTTGAAGAATCTGAATCTTGACGGTCTCCACTCACATTCGCTTCAACAAGCACCATTCCAATTTGGCCGGAGCTAAACTCCTTGCTGTATTGTTTCATCTTAATGACAGATGCTTCTTCTTCGGGAGCCATTCCAAGCAGGTCGATGTTTTCCTCAACATTGGCTTGTCCAATGGTGGCTGAGAAGAGAATTAACAGAACAAACACCGCAATGACACCGACATTTCTCTTGACGGGAAGATCCACAAGAACCTCAAACGCCCGAAGAGGTGGGTGCTTTGGTTTGCGTAAATCGAGCAAAAGCGTCAAATTTGGGACCATGAACATCGTGAGAACATACACGACGACAATTCCTCCAGAAAGCGCAATACCAACCGTTTGAATTGGGGCCATCGGAGTGAACACAAGGGATATGAAACCAATGACGGTCGTCACAGCGGATAAGAAAACAGCCTTACCGGTTGAGCTTAGTGAGGCCCTCATTTTCTCGGATTTGGAACCGCCCTCTTCTGCATAACGATTCGTTATGTGCAGACCATAAGAAACGCCGAGCGCCAACAAAATCGGCCCGACAATAATCACCGTCATCGTGACTTCAAAATTTGTCCATCCAATGATTCCTAAGGTCCAAAACACAGCACAAAGGGTAGGCAATCCAGAAATGATGACCACCTTAATGCCCTGAATTGGGCGAATTCCCGTTAAGCCGGCCTGCAGCAAGTCCGAGTGGAACACAAACAGCCCCATTGCAACCAGAACAACAGCCATTGGGAAAATATCCCAAAACAGTTTGAAGGAAAATTCTGTCACTGCGTTGGTAATAGGTACAGGGCCCGTCAGGGTCATCGTGATGCCGAGGTCCTCCCAATTGCAGCGCTCTGTACCAGCAGCAGTCCCATCTGGATTGAATTCACATGGACGCTCGAGTTGACTGATGTAATCAAGGCGCCCTTGGGTGTTTTCGATGATTTCTTTAGCAGGTTTTGCTTCTGTGACCGCAATCGCCATGATGGCTCGATCTAACTTGCCATCGGATGTTCCTTGAGGCCCTGTGATGTCACGGGCTAATTTATCTAAACCAGGCGTGGGGGAGCCATCGTCTTCGTACATTTCACCAATAACCAAATCAATCGTGGTTTGGGAAGGGATTTCATAACCACCTTCCAACTCTGAAGTTGTATCGTCGAGAACGCTATTGAGCGCGTCAGTAAAGGTAGCACTGGTACAATCATCCTGTTGGACGCCGCAACCGAGTTGCCCAATTTGATCGATGAATGCTTTTCGAACCCGTGGTGCACTGGAGTTCACTTCTTTCAAGACAGTCGAAATGGAGAGAATGTAAATGACGTCGTCGCTTGGATCAGACAATTCCGGATTCAGATCCTTCTCGACAAAACTGATTTCTTGTAAAATACGCTGATCGGTAATGTTACCACCAGTCTCATTGTTCAATTCGATGTAAATGACCATGACATTGGTTGTCCAATCTTCTTCCACTTTCCCAAGCAAAGCAGCAATCTTGGAGCCTTCCGGGAGGTAAACTTCGAGATCGCCGTTGACATTGAGAGCAGGGTTTTCAAGATCGTCATCGAATCTGCTGTTGTCCAGGAAGCCAGACTGAGTGACAAAGAAGGCAGTCATCATCAAGAACACAATCACGGTCGCCAAGGGGAACCGAGTGATTGCTCCGGTCGCCCCGTTTTTCTGCCATTCACGCTTGAATCGGTCAGGTGCATCAAGAACGGCGTCAAGGGCTTCTTTCGGTTTGAATTCCTTCACCCTCGCCGTCAAATCAACGGCGCTTGATTGGAGACGTGCCCGTCCATACTCGGCAAGATTCGAACCACGCTCTCTTAGGCTTTCGGAGCCATTTTGGGGCATTTTTGGGTCGACTTCACTTGCCATGCATCCGCCCCTCCATTTGAAACGATAAGGAACCTATTGAAAGCCCTACCTACGGTTTGGTTGTCTTGAACCAATTTCTGAATGTCGCCCAACACCAGCAAAGAAAGGCCGTTGGTTTCAAAGGTGAACCGTCCCAGCCCCAAATGGACCCGCACCATTCATGTGTGTGGGGCCAGGTGAGGCCAATGCCAGCCCCTACATTAAACGACAAGCGTTGGTCGATTGACCTCGAAAAAAGGATCCAAGAAGCACATGCTGAAGACCCACAAGTCTACGCCCAACGTTACGCCTTCAATCCAGACAGTGGCAAGGAATTCTTCGTCATCGACACACCACCACCCTATCCCTCCGGAACATGGCACATTGGTGCTGTTGCACAGTATTCAATGATCGATGTCATTGCTCGTTCTCAACGCCTTCTTGGAAAAGAAGTCTATTTCCCATGGGGTGTTGACCGAAATGGGATCAACATCGAATTCACGGTTGAAAAGAACACCAAGAGAAAGATGAAGACTTACGACCGTGCTGAGTTCCTTGAATTGTGCAAAACAACCATCGAAACATTCACTCAAGCTATGAGAAAGACCGCTCGACGGGTTGGACTGTCCTGCGATTTCGACAGAGAATACCTCACCGATTCCCCGGAATACCGTACTGTGACACAATCAATTTTCATTGAACTGTTCAAAAATGGCTCCATCATCGAAGACTTGCGCCCGAACATATACGATCCTGTCGAAGGAACCACGATCGCAGATGCAGAAGTTGAACGACTCCCGCGGAGAACCAATCTGGTTGATGTTGAATGGACATGTGAAGACGGCACTAAGATTGCCATTTCGACAACACGCCCCGAGATGATTTGTGCCTGTGGCGTCGTTGTTGTTCATCCAGACGATGAACGATACACCCACCTGGTCGGCAAGCAAATTCAACTTCCTTTACCAGTCGATGGAAGAGAAACAAGCGTCGAAATTAAAACACATCCATCTGTGAAATCAGACTTTGGCTCAGGCGTACTCATGGTGTGTTCCTTCGGAGATCAAAACGACGTGGCGGTGTTCCGTGAACTCGGATTAGCACCGTTCCAAGCCATCAACCTTGAAGGTAAAATGACCAAACTCGCAGGTCCTTTCACCGGACAAACCGTGCTCGAAGCTCGTAAGAGCGCCATAGAACATCTCGAATCAACTGGGAAAATTCTCAACATCGAGCAACGGGAACAAGACATACCGGTTTCAGAGCGTGGAAAGAATCCTGTGGAAATCATTCTATTGAAAGAATGGTACGTCCGTCAAACTCACACACAAGATCGAATTAGGGAACATGCCGAACAAATCGAGTTCCATCCACCAAGGAATAAGCAATTTCTAATGGATTGGATGGACAACATAAGCATCGACTGGCCAATATCGAGGCGACGATGGTACCACACTGAAATTCCAATTTGGTACTGTGATGATGAAGACAAAATTATTGTCCCACCAACAGGAATCTATGTTCAACCTTGGTGCCAAGAACCGCCAGAAGGAAGTCAAGTCCTCGACCGAAAGAGCCGTGAAGTCATCGGCTCCTTTGATGAAATGAAGCAAGCCCTAGGCACCATTGTTGGTGAAGAAAAGGTGTTTGACACTTGGATGGATTCTTCAAACTCTAACCTCTTTGTTAGCGGTTACCTCAACCAACCTGAGGTGTTCGAGAAAGCGTTTCCTACTGCCCTCCGCCCGCAAGGGAAGGAAATCGTCCGAACATGGTTGTACTACACGCTGTTAAAATCGACGCTCTTGCTCGATCAACCTGGTTTCAAGCATGTCTGGATTGACGGGCTCGGAATGGATCCATGGGGCCGCAAGATGAGTAAATCACTCGGCAATGGAATTGATGCTGATTCAGTTCTTGAATGTGGAGCTGGTGGCAGGACAGGTTCATGGAAAGTGAAGGGCCCTGACAAGACTGTCAGTTTGCGAGCAAACAAAATTGGCAGCGAATGCTTCCGTCTCTGGAAGGCTTGTGATGCTCAAGTGGGCGATGATTTCCACATCAATCCCGAAGAAATCGAAAAGAAGTACTTCGGCGTGCTGACGAAACTGTTCAATGTCGCACGTTTTGCATCACAATTTGAGGTGCCAAGCAACCTTGATGATGCACCCGAAGGTCTCGCTGTTGAAGATGAATGGATCCTAGCAGAATTCCAATCGACCATGGCAACCGTCGAACAAGCATGGACGAACCTTGACATTTACACCGCCACTCAGGCGCTCAAAACCTTTGGAACGGGTATTCTTCCGAGCCACTATCTTGAGATGGTCAAATCGAGATTGTACGATGAAGACAAAGCGGCGGCATGGACATTGCATCGAATGGTGCGCGATTTCATGACCATGTTCACTCCTGTGTGTCCGTTCTTTACCCACCATATCTCCTCAACCATCTACGGCGCATCGGCTGTTGATGTCGACGCGTTTCCAAGCCAACCTTGCCCAAGCGTTGCTAGCGGAACTGCAAGAGGTGACGAATTACGAGCACTCTCTGCATCCATTCAGACCTTTAACGGAGACACATGGAGTCATAAGAAGGAACAAGGAATTTCACTCAACCAGCCTGTCAGTGGCGTTGAGATTCCCAAAGAACTCGGACCCTTCACTGCGATTCTTACTCGAATGCATCACCTTGAGTGAATCATTCCTCTTCGAGAAGCAGTTTGGCTTGCCTGGTTGTAGGCATGTCCAGTTGGCCAAGCCTAAACCCAATCAATCGAACCGGTCGATTATGTTCAACATTGAGGGCAAACAAACGCTCAGCCAACCTGCTAAACACATCAAGATCATCCATGGCAACAGGTATTGAGCGACCATGCGTATGAGTTTCGAATCCTGTGTAGCGGATTTTTACCTCACATAAACGTCCAGCTACACCGATTGTCTTGGCTTTCGTCATCACCAGTTCCACCAAGGTCTTGAGATGGTTGAGCACCCGTTCTTGGTCGTTTTGATCGTGACCAAATGTGTGCTCTTTGCCAATTGATTTCCGACTGCGTAGGGGGCTGACTTCGGAACTTGTTGCCCCATCAACAACCCTAATCAACCAAGAAGCAAAGCGTTCTCCAGCAATACGCCCTAAGGCCAATTCCCCAAGTTCACATGCTTCGTCAACGGAATTGAACCCCCATTCAGCTAATTGCGTGGCTCGTTTGGGACCAATACCAGGGACATCTCGAAGGGAACGGTGGACGAAGAATTCTTGAGTTTCATCAGGAAGTAGGCGAAAAATACCCTTCGGCTTATTGATTTCACTCGACATCTTCGCCAAGATACGGGTCGGAGCAATTCCAAACGAAGCAGTCAAACCAACCTGCTCCTCGATTGTGTCTTGTAACTGGCGGCAAAGAGCGTAGGCCTTGTCCCAATCACCATCCACCGCCTTAGTGATGTCGAGGTAGGCCTCATCGATACCAGCCTTTTCGAAATGCTCTGCAGGAGGCCTCAACAGTTCCATGACCTTACGCGATGCTCTGCTGTAGAGTCCACGCGTTCCGTTGATGTAATGGCCCGTCCCAAACGGCGCACCGGGACACCTTCGCCACGCTTCACCAATCGGCATTGCAGAACGAATGCCAAACGCCCTTGCTGCATAATTGCACGTTGAGACAATACCGCGACCCCTGCCCCCTTTTGGATCCGATCCGATGATCAATGGACGACTTGGATCAAGGTCGCGATGCAGAATCTCAACCGATGCAAAGAACGCGTCTAAATCACAGTGCACGAGGATGCGCTCACCGTTGGGGTCCGATGATGAATCCCCTCCGTTCATACCCTCACTTGAGCGTCCGCGGTGTTTCAAGTTGATGACAGAAGAGCGTGGTACATGTTCACTTTCACCCGACAGGGTCTGGGCAAAGAAGGTCTGCCGATTTCACCACCTTCTGAGGTATGACCATTTCAGTTCCAGTCCAACGAGGCATGACAGCACTCAACCTTCGAGCGATTGCTCCAAAGCGCGGTGAAATCTACCAACTTCAGGGATCTGGACGCGTTGGATCAAGCATGCGAAAATATGCCGAAATCTGGGCAGCATCTGCCCTGCTAAGGGGTGAATGCGTTCATTGGGTCGATGGTGCATCAAGGATTGATCCTGCACGGATTCTCGCTGCTTTTCCTCCGACTGAATCCGCTCCACAAGAACATCTTCGCCGACTCTTCATCGGACGTGGATTTACCGTACACCAATTAACGACATTAGTGGAACGACTCGCTCGTGAAGTGTCCATCACCGCTTCGCCTTTGATCATCATCGATGGCCCGATTGGGATGCATTTGGACCGACAAGTCGGTGATCATGAAGCCCGTTGCTTAATGCGAAGGATGGTTGTCAACTTACAGCATTTGGCCAAAACCCACCATGTCGCAGTCATCATCATTACCTCCAATCAACCCAAATCAAAGCGCCACCAACACTTGCTCTCAATGGTTGAACGGAGGGCCAATCAACAATTGCAACAAGCACAACAGACGACGCTACGAAATCGCGGGGTTCTGATGCATCAACCAACGGGTGCGATTGGCGTGTGGCCATCTCAGCGACCATTCATTACGCTCGTTCAATCCATTGAGTACAAGAAGTCAACTTTACCATAAGCACGGATAGGGGATTTATTCGGGTGTGGAGAAGGTTTTGAGAGAGACGCGTCGGCGTCCAACTGCAATTTCTTCTTCATCCCATCCGAATGGTGCCAAAATGGCCCAGATGGCGCGTTGTGCTAGTGGCGTGTAGTGAGCAATATTAGCACGCTTAGTGGTGGTTTTGGAATGAAGAAGTTCCTCGAGGAGGAGGACCCGTTCATGCTGCACAGTGCCAGAGCCAGCGACAACAACGAACCGCACCTTGCCACCCGGCGGTATGGTGACACCATGAAGTCGGCCCCGCAGCAATGCGGCATGAGTCAAAGTAGCCACGTTGAATTCGCTCACTTCCCGGTCGACTCGACGCGCCACTACGAGGTCTTCAAGATCTATTTCTTGATGTTCAAGTCGACTTAGTTGCTCTCGTAGAAGGTCTGCGACGGCTCTTTGACCCTCTTCGCTTGGAACACCGTTCTCCTCGTTAGAATGCTCAACTAAGAGGTGCAATGCTGAACGTTGCATGGCAGAAATCCAAGCGCATGTGGAGTGTTGTCGTTGCTCGATACCACGCACTTTGAGGCCACGCGACCCATAGGCCCAGTACTTGGTCAAGGAACCAGCGCCGTGAACCCGACTTGGTACAAAACCGATGAATCGATAGGCATCTTCGAACTCAAGAGGAATGCCGACTCGTGATGTGACCTTCTGGGCAAACTCATGGGCGTCAATCAATCGTTGCTCAGGGCTTCGCCCTTTCAGATCTTGAATCCAAACGCAATCAACAATGGCATGCAGCACCTCCCATCCATCGTCTTCGGCCATCTGGATGGTGTCGAGGAGAATGTCTCGGGCCCACGCACAAATGGCTTCGTGTGCCTCAATCCGTCCGAACCGAGCGTTCTTGTAACCCGTGTAGCCAAAACAGGTGACAAGCAACCATTTCAAGGCGTTCTGTTGCTGATCTTCGGCATCGCCTTTTGCTTTACTGAGGATTTTCAGTTGCCGCCTCCGCTCAATGAGAGGTGCCACAATCCTCCCGAGAAAACCATGCACTCGCCCGCATGTGTGCGAGGTCAAACCGGGAACAAGCAAAGCATTCGAGGAAGTGATTGGGAACAAACCCGCTCCAAAGTACCGTTCAGTATGTCGCTCTGTAAAGGCACGCTCTGCTTCGTCCGGATGCAAGGGAACAAAGGCTGCAGCTGTTGAACCAACTGTGGCTTGACAGCATGGGCAATTGAGGGTTTCAGTTGAAATGTTACGAGTGGCGATGATGCTTGGAAACAGGCTGGCAAAGTCAAGCTCGATGACATGTTCGTAAACACCGGGTTTGCTATCGAGGTAGAGCCCTCCTCGATCGGCGTGAAGCAATGACCATGCAGTTTTGGTATCTTCCGGCCTGTTTTTCTTCCACGGGACCAGCACTCCATCTTCCATGGCCGTGCGCATCTGAATCGCACTGATCACCGAGCCCGGTGAAAGACGCGAGATGTCCTGAGGTGATTGTTGCGAATGACTCGCCAACTCAAACAACCCTAGCAAGCCGCCTTCGCGAACAATAAAACTTCCATTTCGGTCGATATGGAGGCGCCCATACAACGGAATGTAGCCATCTTTGTGCAAGGTTTGACCGTAGGAGTGCAGGGTGCGGGCTGATGTTCGAGCCGCTAATGGTCGCCCGTCTCGACTCAAAGAGAAAGGCGTGCCTGACTTGGATGCCATGCGAATCAAGGCAGGGAAGTGAAGCCCATCGCCCCCATTTGTGACCACCACATCCGGATCCAAAGCACGCATGATCGATTCGAGGCTCTCAAGGAATTCTGTCTCCTCTCCGAGGGTACGATTCAATGTGGCGATGGGCGAGGCTTCGTCTTCATGCATCCCGTCATGTGAACATCTGCGGAACTCTACAGACTCGATTTCTGCTTGCTCAGTATGAAACCCAGTTTGAGTTTGATAGTGCACAGCCATGTGAAGAATCACCAGATTTGGTGCGGTGGTTGAGGAGGCGGTATCGAACGATGAACCATTCCATTCAACAGTTCGAAAGGGAGCGATACCGAATTCAATTTGAAACCGCTGTGCAAGATGTGCATCGACCGAATAGAGCGTATAGTGCCTGTAATCACCACGCGATTCGATGTGGACTGCTAATTTTCTCATGTTCCAACTGTTGTGAACATCGATCTCGAGCACCTCATCAACTTCCGACGCATCAAGTGAAAGTCGGGAGCGGTACATCCGCATCAAACCAACCCCAAATCGGTCACGTATCTCTGGCTGCTCAAGCCATGCGCACAAATGATTCAGCCGATGCTGCGACGCATGAACATGGATTGAAGGACACCATGGAACGTTGACTTTGACAGCACCTTCTGGTCCACCAACCAACCAAACGTCCATCGATGTTCCATTCGCTGCACTTTGGACATCAAGAATCGAGCCGATCATCTTGTTCCACCATCGCACGTTCAAGTTCCAGAATGCGATGCTCCAACTTCGAATTTTGAACCATCATTTCGACGAGCATCGACAAGAGCATCGGCTTCCACACATCGTGTGAAGGCAACATGCCTCCGGCTGTTCTGCGATGCCGAACTCCAGTGCGGAGGGCATCGAGGAGCGGCTTTTCCGTTGAGGGGAGCGCTCGACGAAACGCCTCTAAATTCTGCAGTTCATCTTCAATTCGTGTCCGCCATGTTGGAACAGTTCGACCCATGACCAAAGGGAGTCACACCGCTTGACCACCTTGTTGGTGACCCTTCGGTACAAGTGAAAGTGATTCAGGTGAGCAAGTGGGCATTGACGGTTGTTTCGCAGGTGCCCCCACCGAGAACCGTCATAATCGCTCGAGCAATATCGAGTCCCACACGTGCTTGTGCCTCCATGGTTGCAGCTCCGATGTGAGGTGTCCCGTGGAAGTGCTCATGCTGAAGAAGTGGGGATGAAGGGTCGACCGGTTCAATTTCAAAAACATCGAGTGCCGCTGATGCTACAGTTCCATCTTCCATGGCTTGGAAAAGGGCGTCTTCATCAATGATTCCGCCACGAGCGCAGTTGACGATGTGATTGCCGCAATCAATGCCGTCATTTGAGCGACCTGGCATGAGAGATAGTCGCTTTGCATTCACCAGGTGGTGGGTCTCATCATTGAGGTTGCAATGAATCGAGATGTGAGTGCAATTGGAAAACAATGTCTCCACTTTTTTGTGCAGGATGGTGTTTCGTGCTTTGGCCACCTTAGGTGGGAGGTATGGATCGTAGGTGTGAACCGTCATGCCAAGCGCTTGGGCGACAGTTCCAACACCTTGGGCAATTCGACCAAACCCGATAAGTCCGAGGTTTTTTCCAGAAAGTTCGGTTCCTTTCATCGATTTTTTCTCCCACTTTCCAGAACGCATTCCACGGTCAGCGCGTGCGATATGGCGCAAGGAGGAGAGTAAATGTCCAATGGTCAGTTCAACGACGGATTGCGTCGAGGCGCGTGGAGCATTCACCACGGGAATTCCGGCTTCAGCTGCAGAAGCAAGATCGATGTTGTCGACGCCAACACCGGCTCTCCCAATGACTGCAAGACGATCGCCGGATGCGCTGATGACATCTGCTGGTAATTTGGTTGCGCTTCGGACAATGATAGCATCGAATTCGCCTAAGGCGCCCGCGGCAAGATCCGTTGAAGAAATGGTGCCCAGAATAACTTCGTGACCTGACTGTTCCAGAAGGGCGACGGCGTCTTTTGCCATTCCATCTGTGACTGCAATTCGGGCCATGAAGACGAACCGACCGAACAAGGCCATGAATCTTAGGCTTGAGAGGTCCGCTTGCCCAATGTTTGAAACCGTCGCCCTGTTAGGCGTGAGGGAGAGACCATGGCAGATGTTGACGTCAATGCCCTATTGTGGGCACTTGGATTGTTGTCAATCCCACTTCTTCTCGCATTGCCCATGAGGATTGCATGGCGGTTGTTTACCGGTGCAGGTCATGAGGAATCCCAGTACAGGAATACGGTGCTGCAAATCATCGATGCAGGTCGCCAAGTTGCACCATTCAGGGCCACATTGGACGATGTCGCACGAAGCCTTCACATTCAACCAAGTCAACAACGTTTGATCGAGGCAGATTTGTTCCACCCCCTCACCCTATCCCACTTTTTGTTGCTTCCAACCATCATCATCTTCCCTTTGGCAGCCGTCATGGCATTGCCTGTGATCTTGATTGGTCTGCCTGTCTTGATCCTCATTGAGACGCTCATGATCCGTCAACGCTTCCTTGTCAAAGGACTGACAACCATTGAACATTACATGCACTGGCAAATTATTCACATTCCAAAACCACACCGTGGAATCACCACAACAAGCACAAAATTGAATGAATTTTCACATCACGTGATTCACTTCAACCACGTACCACAAGGAGCGTTCCTGGGCTTGTTTGCGTGGCTGATTATCCATTGGACATTCAACTTCGACTCTTGGGGTATCGAACTGGCCGTTTCGACCGGTTTGTACATCATTTTGTTGGGAGCGTTGTCCGTCATGAATACCGCTTTCGAATCAGATCTTGTCTTCGTCGACCCTGCAAAAGGACGCTTGGTTCCTGTCGATCAGTGGCTTGAAAGCATTCTCAAACCGCTTGTTGGCATTGGTCTGGTGTTTTTGATTGGACGAAATCTATTGGATGAATCACGCTCTGGTAACGCTGTGTTATTCGCCACCTCAATCCTCATGCTGCTCTACGGTGCTGCAGTGGTAGGAATTGCGTTCCGTTGGGGTTACTCATTATGGCGAGGTTCCCGGGTAAAGGACGACTTTGAAACTCAAATCATTGAGGCGCTCAATCCATTGTCCTACGATTTAACACGTTCAAAGGGGCGAATTGAGTTTCACGTTCGTATGGAAATGAAAGAACGGTTGACTTCGCTCAATGAGGCACCACCAGACCAATTGACCTTTGCTGATTTGCAAGCCCTTCCTGCAGCAGAACACAAAGGGCAAATTCCAGACAACCCGCTGTGAACGCTTAGTCGTCGAGTTCGGCATCAACCGGGTAAGTCTTGAGCGTAAGCGGTTGATCTTCTCGGGTGTTGCGGACAACATAACCCACACCAAGAGCACAGAGCAAGGCAAACAGGCCAAAGAGAACGGAAGCACCGGTGTATTCTGAGAACACATCACCAAGGGCGCCAAAGAAACTCGTTTCCTCCTCTTCGATCATGACTTTGGGAAGGACAGCATCCATCAAAGCAGATTGATTGTACGCCTCTCGTGTGAACGTGAGTTGTCCAGAGTAGGAATCATCCCAGGCATCAGAAGGTGTGGTTGGGTCCAAATCCGAGTAAAAGTCTGGCCGCTGAGGAATGGAAATGTCCACCGGGGTGGAGAGGTCAATGGTAAGCACTGCGTCCACTGTGTATGGAATGCTAGCTTCGAAAAATTCTGGATCTTCAAAGACGCCAAGGAAGGCCATAGCTTGGCCTGTGACGTCAAAATGCGCCCATGTGTTCCAGTGGGAGGAGTCGACATCCAAGTCGTAAATCCATGTGTCGGAAACACGAGTTCCTTGTCCCTGAGCGTCGTTGGAACCGTCTTCACCGAGGTCAATTTCCATTTGGAGGTTACCTACTTGTGCAGTCTCTACGTCAACTTCGGTAGGAGAAAATTGCACCAGCATGTTGTATGTTCCATTTGGAATCCAAACATAATGAGAATCTTCGGTGTAATAGACAGCACCACTTGCTCCGTTGTTAAAGTGGTTCCAATCGCCTTTCCAAGCATGGCGGACCCGGTCTGTGTCGACCACTATGCTTTCTTCAGTTCGTAGGGCATCAAAGATTTCGAAGGCGTCCCAAACGGTGTACTCCGGATGGTCAACGATACCATCGTTGTTCTGATCTCGCATGAGTTGCAATGTTCTGGCGAGTGCGACGGCGGCATCAACATCAGTTAGACCGTGGCCAACACGCCAGTCGTGGCACCTTCCGGTAAGAGAGCGGTAGCAGTCTGCTGGAATATCATTGCAGGCATCATCGTCATTCCCTGCTTCACAGGAATTGGCCATACCGTCATACCGTGCGGTCAGTTCGAGAATGAGTTCAAGTTCGTGGACCCTCGAGAAATTAGCCGTGTCCCAATCCTCGAATTGACCGTAAGCCGCTGTCCCTTCACCGCCAACCAAGGAATCACCCTCGTCGTGGTCTTCACGGTGGTAATCAGCCACTGTGAGGGACGGGGCAGCGTTGAGCAGAAGTCCCGCCATGCCACCAACGTGAGGTGTTGCCATGCTTGTTCCGGAAATGGCCATGTAATACAGATCACCCTGCAATTTAGTCGATGCATCAATCGCTGTGCCCCGAGGTGCTGTAGCCCAAATGTCTCGTCCTGGTGCTCCAACGTCCGGCCAAGTGTGCATTTGGTTCATGCAGCCTCGGCTAGAAAAGGAGGTTACTGCGGTACCGTCATGAGTGAGAGCTGCCACGGAAATAGCCGAGGGCGTATTAGCGTAGACGTTTGTTTTCAGACCACCTGCACACTCGCCACCGTTACCACCAGAATTTGATGCTGCAAAAATGACTGCAACGCCGTTTTCATAGGTCAACCGATCCGTGAGTTGGGCAACGGCCCCGTTTGGATCGTAATCACCGTCTGTCCCCCATGAGTTAGAGACGACTCGAATGTGGTATTCGTTCTGTCCTGGAGTGGAATGTTGGAAGGTCCATTCCAATCCCTGCTCAGCAGCAAAAATCGAGGCACCGTCACCTGTCCCAAGCGCAACCAATTGGCCACCCTTAGCCACCCCTGCACGACGTCCTGCAGATGCGTCTCCGTTCCCTGCGATGGTTCCGCCGACGTGGGTGCCGTGTCCTGAGGAGGTGTCAGAGTTTCTCGTTTCCGTCCAAACGCCATCCCACTTTGCGGAGTAGAGGGTTTTCTCACCTGTCCACGGTCCAAGATAATCGTAATCTGGGTGACCAGCATCGACACCAGTATCAAGGTCCACAATGGCCGTACCATCGCCGTCCCATTCGGTGAAGGACAAATCCGTGTCGAACGCAACGGTTCCGTCAGGGTTGATGATTGCACGGTGCCAAGATGTGGTCGCGTTGACAACATGCGTGGTTTCATGCATCATGATTCCGGGTGCAGGTTCTCCTCCCCATTCAGTAGGGAGGTAGAAAAATTCCAATTCACGGTTGAGTTCAAGGTATTCAGTTCGTGACCATTCGCTGATCACTCGAAGATCCATTGCTGATGCCTCAATGAGGCCACCATCTATCAATGGTGCATCACCCATTATCGCCGCTCCATGGCGTTCCAGCCACGCACGGTCCTCGGAAGTTACTGGAGTGTTGAGTTGGAAGATGACCGAAAGTTCAGCATCGTGTGGTGAATCTTTGAGCGCTTCTTCGAGGAACGGGTCCATGCGTTCTGCGTCACCTGCTGGATTAAGCGATGACAACATCGGTGCAGCGGAGGCTCCAACAAGAAGAAGTTGCAGACTTAGTACAACAAGGAGTCCACGGGCGGAGGAGGAGCGCATGCTTTGGGCCCCTCTTCGGACCTTGAAAGGGATTGCCATCCATTGTTCATTCAATTCTCGCCGTCCAACCAAGGAATGTGCTCTGGAATTTCAGCGAAGACATTGGCTGGAACTGCAGTTTTAATTTTGGAGACAGCGCCCAAACCGGCGCTTACTTTGATTTGCCATGCTTCGTATTCTTGATAGGAATTCATGTTGAGAACTGGATTGTTTTTTCGGTTCCAGTCAAGGGACATCATCTCGGTGGCTGGGGGATCATGGCCAGTGCACACAATCAAGTGGCCATCGAGGCGTTCAAGGACATTGAGGGCATCCCAGTGAACCTTCATTCGCCCACTTGGCAAATCATCTCGGCCAACACCACCTTCACCCGTAAACAGGAAGTCACCGGTCATGACGTGGCCGTTGGTTTCAATGAGCATGCTATCGCTCGTATGGCCAGGTGCATGGTGGAAGGTGAACTGGATTGAGCCCATCGTCATCTGGTCCTTATCGTTGACATAATGAGTCACGCCCAAGCATGAGGTTGAATGCCACATCACGTAGGAACAACCCATGTTTTTCTGCAATTCGAAACAAGCGGTGATGTGGTCCGCATGGGTGTGTGTGGCCATTGCATGCACAAGGGTCAATCCCTCGCTCTTGAGCATCGAAGTGTAGGCGTCCATGAAATCATAAACGGGATCAATCAAAGTTGCATCTTTGGTGGCTTCGTCCCAAATCAAGTATGTCTTGGCCCAGCCGGTTTCGTTGAGTTGTTTGAAGCCCATGTCAACCCCACTTCGTGGCTGTATTTGAAGAGTCAGTCGCATATTCCGATGATGCATTGCTGTTGACAGTACCCATACGAGCATTGATGTGCGATGGCAAAAAAGCCACGGTATGCACCCGAAGGAGGTCGTTCATCTCGAGCATGATGGGCGAGTTCTCCTTGTTGATGAGAATGGCAACGGCCCCCACATACCCGTCAAAGGCCGATTAGCAAGCAAGGACGGTTTACGCTTACCGACCACAGCAGAAATTGAGGTCATCGGGGTACCTTGGGAATTCATGGGCCGCACCCGCATAAGTTGGGGAAGTGTTGACACCATTGTGATCAAGGGGTATCCAAAAATTGCTTGGCCGAGCCATTGGGCCCTGAAAGATGATTTGATCAGCGATAACGCCGTTCACCCCATCGCTCGGGAAGCAGTGTACCGTTCCATCCACCGCCTCGTCTCAAAGGTCATGATTTGTAACGATGACAATCAAGTGCTGATGGCGAAGGTCGAACGTGGCCATTTCCGAGGTTATTGGACCCTACCCGGTGGATACATGGACCACAATGAACATCCAACAGTTGGATGTGTGCGTGAGGCAAAGGAGGAATTGGGTCTGGAAATCGAACTGCTGGATATTGAACCTATTGTTACGCAGAACATCTTCACTGATGAGGGAATCTCCTTTGTATCGTTCACTTACAGAGCCCTCTGGAATGGAAATCCAAGCCAGCTCGAAATACTCGACGAAGAAATTTCAGAAGTTCGATGGTTTGGCTTCGACGAAGCAGTTGCAACTGCTGTGTCTCACTTTGACCGTGAAGCGCTTCAATCGCTTTAATTCGACAAACCAACCGCTGCACGTGCAGCATCAAGCGCTGCATCGAGGCCATCTGGGTTCGACCCGCCGCCTTGGGCAAGGGTTGGCCGGCCACCGCCGCCTCCGTTGATGTGAGGGGCTATTTCCCTGAGTAAGACCACAGCATCATAACGTTCTGCTGCCACTGTGTTTTCCGTGACTGCAATCATAAGTTTGCCCCCCCCCTCCTTTGAGCCAAGCACCGCCAGGGTCGGGTTTTGTTTGTCCAAGGTAAGCTCCTTGAGCATCTTTGTCATCTTTTTGAGGTTGCCATGTGCTTCCATAATCACGATGCGAACGCCGTCGACTTCTTTGGAATCAGAACCTCCACCCGAGGTGCGCAGACGGACGATTTCTGCTTCAAGTTGCTCGATTCGCTTTCGCTGATCTTTCCATTCGCTGTAGAAGCGTTGTGAAGTTTTTGGGAGTTCAATGTTAGGAACACCATACAATTCAGACATCGATCGAAGCAAGGTATCTTGTTCCCGTGCATAGGTTAAGGCCGCTTGACCCGCAACAATATGCAAGCGTTCAACACCGTCTTGAACAGCTGATGACCGCACAATGCGAATCGAGCCAATTTGTCCAGGCTCGTCATGGTGCGTGCCACCACATGCTTGTATGTCGTGATCTGCAATCCTTAGAATGCGAATGGAACTTCCCTTTGGAGCGCCCCCTTGGTACAAGTCAAAGCCGTATTTCTTATCGGCATCTTTTCTGTCTAACTCTGTTTTTTCTGTTCTCTGAACTTGACCCAAGACTTCATTGGCTAAGGCTTCAATTGCATCGAGATCCTCTCGAGTCAGTCGGTTGAAGTGGGTGATGTCCAAGCGTGCCATTTCGACAGACTTGTTTGCTCCTGCTTGGTAAATGTGGGGTCCTAAGATCCTACGTGCAGCCCCACCAACAATGTGAACGGCTGTGTGGTGGTCCATCAGTTGCTTCCTTCGCTTCCAATCGATGCTTCCGTGGACAAGATCTCCTTTTTCAAAAGGACCGTCCGTGAGATGCAAAACATGATCCCCAAATTTGCGGGTGTCAATGACACGCCCTTGTGAAGATGCGGTGGAGAGCGAACCGTAATCACCTTCTTGACCACCTCCCTCGGGGTAGAAACAGGTTTTGTCCATGACAACTGCATGCGTTGCACCCTCAGGAAGGTCTTCGCCTACAAGCGGTAAACAAGCAAGCACGGACGCATCAAATTCTTGCTGTTGCACATCGTCGTAAAACAACAATTGGGTTGAAGGGACGGTTAACGTACCGTCGACGAGGGGTTTGGCTTCCACCGCTTGGGCTGCTTGTTTAGCCAATTTCGCGTGTCGCTCAGCCATCTCTGCAGCGAATCCTGTTCGAACCGAAACAGAATTCCAGCCCGCTTTCTTTGCGAGGTTCACAGCCATATCTGGTGCTAATCCATGAGAATCATTCATGTTGAACAAGGTCTCATCCGGAATGCTCGTGGCTTCTTTTGGCACATTTTTGAGTTGTGTGTTGATGACGTTGCCCCCTTTCCTTAGCATCTCGCCGTAACGCGTTTCTTCCAAGGCAAGAATGCCGAGCAATCCATCATGCGTCTGCTTCATTGCAGCACTTCCCAAATTCACTTCGATATGATGCCGTGCAAGGTCAGCAAGCGAGACATCAAGGTTGAGTTCGTCTCGTAAACGCAGGGTACGGCGGGCCAACATACGAGCCAAGTATCCTGCTTTTGCATTGGATGGCACCAAACCATCGCCAAGCATGTTGCACAATGCGTGCAAATGGTCTGGAATGGCATAGATCTTCGCCAGAGGTTCAGTAACAGCCGAGAATTGTTCCGCAGTCACCTCAATGCCGCGTTCATCTAAGCGACGAAGGAATGTGTTCCGAAGTTCTTCAGCATCGACACCGGGCTCGATGTTCATGATCCCGTTCAAACGGCTCATTTCCCCAAGCAGTGCGTCAAGGTCCAACGAGGGCCACTGTGAAGTGATGGTGCTAAAGGATGCGAGGTCCTTGAGCCAAGTTGTTGACTCAGGATAGATTGACTCATAGATGGTCGGAGTACCTGCTGCTGCCCAACAAAACCGCTCCAAACCATAGCCTGTGTCGATGATTTGCAATGGCATTTCCCGATATCGATCTCCTTTGAGCTCAATCTCGCCCTCTGGATGCTCTTCGAGGTTCATGAACACCAAAGTGGCCAGTTCGAGACCTCCAACAATGACTTCGACGGCTGCACCAGCATTGCCGCCCCCACACCATGGATTTTCAACATAGGTGATCTCCAAAGGATCGATGCCAAGCGCCTCGGTCATGAGTTCATGACAAAAGCGGACGCATTCTTCCATCCAATAGAACATTTTTCCATCTTCAGGGCGATTGAACACGTGGTGTGCCATCATTTCGAAGGTGGTCAAATGCCGTCCAGAACGGCCGACTGCATCGACATCTGTAAGGCGGATACACGGCTGGGAAATGGTCAATGGATTCGCAGGAGGTTCGACCTCGCCGGAAGTCACATGGGGTTGAAAATCAGCAATCGAAGCAATGGTGAGATGGATATCATCGCGCCACCTTGCAAGAACGGGATAAGGCGCAACTCGGGTGTGTTCTCGTTGTTCAAAGAAGGTCAGAAATGTTTCTCTCATTGCATCTTTGAGTTCCTTTCCTCGCATTGGATAGCCTTGAATCAGCGGAGCACCGATGAATGTGTATTCATCCTCCGTTGTATCGCCGCATGTTGTTCGGTCGTGATCTGCGGTCCAAAACCAAAGTTCTGTGATTCGACATTGCTTGCGAATAAACCCATTCTCATGGAACACAGCCAAATCGATTGGTGGTAGACTCATAGCAGCACACCCGTTGAGGAACGATTCGCCCAGCGACGCATCCCCCTTGAAACCTGTGCCGTGGTTTGCTAAAATTGGCATGAACAATGCTCAAAAGTGACTCACCCAACGCGTCTTTATGGGCGAAGATTGGCGCGATCACCTCTCGGATGAGGGCGATGGCACCATGCGAATCAAAGCCCATGGTGACATGAAGGTCGATGCCCGACTCGTCACCAACCACGAGCACTTGCTGAAACATGCTGATGATCGGGGACCAGAGCAATTGGTGAATGCTGCATCATTGCCTGGTGTTGTGGGCGAAGCATGGGCGATGGCAGACTGGCATTTTGGCTATGGTCTACCCATTGGGGGCGTGGTTGCCACAGACACTGAGGCAGGGGACTTGGGTGGTGCTATATCCCCTGGAGGCGTTGGCTTTGACATCAATTGTGGAGTGAGAATGCTGGCCCTTGATGCAACAGAATCAGACATTCCCAACCTGAAGAAACTCGCTGGCCGTCTCGCCGGTCGAATTCCTGCTGGAGCTTCTGGAAAGGGGGGTCTAGAAATCAATGCACGCCAACTTGATGACCTCATTCAAAGGGGCGCTCACGCTGCAGTTGACATGGGTTTTGGACATGATGAAGACCTGAAGGCTATCGAATCCAATGGTATGCTCAACACAGAACACGCTGCCGTTTCAACCCGGGCAAGGGAACGTGGAATGAGAGCCCTTGGAACGCTCGGAAGTGGCAACCATTTCTTGGAACTCCAAACCGTTGGAAAAACGGTAGACACAGCAACTGCTGAAGCCTGGGGCCTGTATGAGGGACAACTGGTGGCGATGATTCACTCGGGCTCCCGTGGGCTTGGCCACCAAGTGTGCAGTGACCATGTACGTGCACTTGAAGCAAGATACAAATCAAGAGGAAACAAATGGGTCGATGAGGAGTGGGGCTATACTTTAGCCGACAGACAACTCGCAGCAGCACCGTTCCACAGCAAGGAAGGCCAATCCTATTTCGATGCCATGAACGCTGCCGCTAATTTTGCCTTCGCCAACCGAAGTGCCCTCGCTCATCGATTGCGGGAGGTACTGAAATTGGAACTTGGCATCGATGGTGAAGCACGGCTTTTGTACGATGTGGCCCACAACATTGCAAAGGTCGAACATCACACCATAGACGGAGTCCAATGCACATGTTGCGTTCACCGAAAAGGTGCGACTCGAGCGTTTGGGGGCGACCACAGCGACGTTGCCGAATCGTATTCTAGAAGCGGTCAACCCGTCCTGGTGCCTGGCGACATGGGGACAGGTTCGTGGATCATGTCCGGCCCAAAAAGGGGCATGAACAAGGCATTTGGCTCGTCATGTCACGGGGCTGGTCGCGCTTTATCGAGAACGAAGGCAAAGAAAACGATTGACGGAAAGCGACTCAAGGGGGAATTGGAAGCCAAAGGAATTCGAATTCATGCCTCAACCCCCAATGTCCTTGCAGAAGAAGCACCTGATGCCTACAAAAATGTCGATGAGGTCATTGCTCTCACCGATATGGCAAATCTTGCTCGACCAGTGGCACGTCTCAACCCGCTGGCCGTAATCAAGGGCTAATCTCACATGCAGTAGTTGGTTGCAGGTTGACCGGGTATCGTCGGTGCGGCACCACTGTGCACACCATCCGGTTCCTCACAAATCACGCTAAGCAGCGTATTCACAAGGTCTTTCAATTCATCTACTTGGCTCTGGAGATCACGAACTCGTTGTCGCATCTCCGTTTTTGTTTCAAGCTCTCGCTCCATAATTCATCCCATCCAGAGAAGTTGCCTTCTCCAAAAAAAAATTTGTTAAAATCACCTTATAGCCTTTGAGGCTAAGAAGAGGGCGACCTACCTTCTTTTTGATTGTTGATGATGACGCGAAGCGGTTATATTGGTCCGGTAAGTCGCCACGACTACTGCCACCGTGGCTTAGCGGTATAGCACCTCATTGGTAATGAGGAGGTCGCGAGTTCAATTCTCGCCGGTGGCTCCATTTGAACAATGAATCGCTGTTGCTGGATGGTCATGGTTACTCGTCGTCATGGTCGACCCCACTGCCCTCAATCATTCCCTTGAGGTCAGCAATTTCGAGTTGAAGTTCGCGAAGGACCTTGGCGATCTCATGTCCGCCCTCGTCTTCAACATCAATCGCAGCCATTGTATTGGTGAACACAGCGATGAACATGTTGAGGAAGGTGAACGATGTGCTGATGATGTAGGTCACAAAGAAGATGGCTGCCCACCAACCTTGCTCATCAATAATCATTCGAGCAATGCCGTTTGACCATGATTCAAGAGTCATGATTTGGAAGAGTGAGTAAAGCGAGAGGCCGAGGTTTCCGAAATACATCTCACCAGCCTCCCCTCCATTGCCAAACAACATGGTCCCCATGACAGAGAACACGTACATTACAATCACCAAAAGCCAACTGATGGCCGCAATACCACGCAGTGAACGCAGCATTGCCTCAACCATGCGTTGCATTTCTGGCATGCTTGAAACAAGCCGCAGCGCTCTGAAGACACGGAACACACGAAGAACGCTTAGCGGTCCAGTTGCAGGAGAAATAGAACAGAGAATAATAATGAAATCAAAATTATTCCAAGAATCTTTGAAAAAGCCAATTCCACCTCCAATTAATCGAATGATGAGTTCAATGATGAACACCCACAAGATCACCGCATCGAGTGCTTCCAGAACAGTCGTAGTGGATTTGGAGAATGAAAAGGTCTCCAAGCCGATGGTGACAGCATTCAGAACAATGAGGGCGAGAATCGCATTCTGAAACTTAGAACTTTCAGACAAATCGTAGCACTTAGAACTGAAACCCATAATCAGTCGAGGCCTTGGCTGTTTAAATTCTTAACCCGGTCCATTGAAGGCAACTGGCGAATTTTGGCCAAAGGGTTCGATGAGGCCTCTCAAATTGAAGTCTTCACTGACGCAATGGCTCCAGTGAGGACTGGGTAAATGGCGCCGAGAGAGAGATTTGAACTCCCGAGGGACGGGCCCACGCGATTTCCAGTCGCGCGCACTACCAGGCTATGCGATCTCGGCTTGTAACCCGCCCACTTGCCTTCTGCGTTTAATGCTCACGGAAAAATAGCAATGAAGAACGGAGAGGGGGAGAGCGAAAGAACTCATAGGGTGACCTCCTAGCCAGTGCATGAGCGAGGAGGTCGCTGGTGAAATGAACGCCGACGGCGATCATGGTGAAATGCCATTTCGCTTGAGGGATTTTGACCCTTACTTCTCATTTGCCAGCATTCATAGGTTTGGAAAAACCATCGACACGCTGCAAACTCAACTGATGTTCACGACCCGTTTGGCGCTCCATGAATGGGAGCGAAAGCACTGGATCACAATGGCCGTTGGTGCCATCGCGTTTCTCCTCGGTTCACTCTCCACAGAAGTGATGAGTGGTGGCGACCCAATGCAAATCGGTACCGAAGGCATCCAGTCTCTATCCGGCGTTGTGTTCCTACAGATGTTAATCTCGATGATCCTCTGGGTGTGGTTTGCCGTCCAGATTTGGAGCATGTTTCCAATCATGAGGACAAATGCCATCTGGTTGCTTGTGTTTTGGAATTGCTTCGTGCTTGCCCAAATTCTCTACCATCAAGCCAATCCTAATTTCCCTCAAAACTTGGTCCTCTCGGAAACCATGATGGGGACATTGATTGTCCTGATGGTCTTCTTTTTCATCTACTTTTTCTGGAAGGCAGTGCTCGAAACAAGAGACCTTCACATTGAGGAATACCATCTGCATGAAGATGTGCGATTGATGGAAATGGAGATGGCAGAACATTCGTTGATGGGATGGGGGTTCATGTTGGTTTCATGGACTGGAAGCACGATGTTCTCTGCATGGGCTGGGACACATTTCGTGGCTGACCGTTTGGATGTGGGAACCTTCACGCTCGTCCTCCACCTGATGGCAGGCCTGGTGTCAATTCCAATATTCATGCTTGTCATTTGGTACCCGCAGCGGATGCTGGGACAGGACACTGTGGTTCAAGTACGAGCTGCATTGTTGGCAAATCAAGAACTCTCTGATTCATCTCAAGAACCAAGTGCAGACAGTGATTCTTCCTGTCCAGAATGTGAGGCTCCAGTTGCAATCACACGCAACAAATCTGGAGAAATACAATTGCCATGCCCGACCGAAGGGTGTTCGAAAACATGCACCATTGGAAGCACGTGCTCAAGTTGTAAAGCCGCTGCACCAACTCGGTATGACTGTCCATCATGCGGGATCAATGCACCCGTTATGGATTTCCTTTCTGATGTGGAGGCGTGGTGATGAATTTTAACGAACTAAGAGAAGATTTCCCGACCCTTCGCGATGACAACCCTCCTGCGTATTTGGACAACGCATGCGTCACACTAAAGCCCGATTCTGTCGTTGATGCGATTCATGAATACTACACCAAAGGCCCCGGTTGTGGCGGTCGTTCTGTGCACCGCTATGGAACAAAAGTATCCCAGGCCACATCTGCATCGAGGGCTAAGCTTGCCAAGTTCTTGAACGCTGAAAGCAACAAGGAAATGGTGTTCACCCGCAACGCAACACAATCCTTGAATCAGGTTGCCCACGGCATGAAGTGGGAAAAAGGAGATGTTGTCCTTACGACCGACCGAGAACACAACTCCAACCTCGTGCCATGGCTTCAACTTGAACAAGAGCAGGGGATTGACCATCGAGTGGTTGCATCACACCAAGACAACACCTTCGACATTGAGGCCTTTGAAGCATCCTGTGCTAATGCTGGAGACAAATTGAAGATGGTTTCTGTAAGCCATGTTGGTAACCTCGATGGGATCTCGATTCCAATCAAAGAAATTGCCAAAATCACCCACGACCATGGGGCATTAATTTGCGTTGATGGCGCACAATCGACACCACACATGAACGTGGACGTTCAAGCCTTAGATATCGACTTCCTTGCGTTCTCCATCCACAAAATGTGCGGACCTTCTGGGATGGGTGGTTTATGGGGTCGTTACGAACTCCTCGACGAACTGCGCACCATCCAAGGTGGTGGACAAACGGTCCAGACATCTCACTATGACAGCCTCGAATGGGCTGCACCACCCGCCCGCTTTGAAGGTGGCTTGGGTCACTTTTCCGGAATGGTAGCAACGGGTGCTGCCATCGATTACCTTTCCAACCTCGACATGAACCAAGTCAAGGAACACGAGATTAAGCTCAATCGAATCATGAGCAAAACCGTGAGCGGTTTGAGCGGAGTAGATATCATTGGGCCAGAAGATGCAGGCCAGCGAGGAGGAATTTGCTCGATCCTCATGAACGATTTACCCGCCCATGACATCGCTCTCCTTTTGGATGAAGCAGCAGGGGTCATGGTTCGAAGCGGACAGCACTGTGTCCATTCTTGGTTCAACAACCGAGGCCATGAAAATGGCTCGCTCAGGGCATCAGCATATTTTTACAACACTGAAGAGGAAGTCAAATTGTTTGCCGATACCTTTGAGGAAGCAGTCCAAGCGTTCAGTTGATCATCATGTCCACACAATTCGAATGGAGCGATGTTAAATCATCGAATGAAGACACTCCATCTTCATCCCCATTGCCACCTCTGCCTCCGATTTCAGAATCAATGGCCACCCTACCTAGCATGGGTGCATCGACCGGTCAAGCACAATACACAACAGCCCTTGAAGGCGATATTGCAATTGCCAAAAAGATTGTCAGTTTCAGCCTATCACTCATCATGATTGCAAGTCTTGCCTATGTTGGTTTTGTCATATTTGATGGTGCCGAGTTGACCGGTTACCGACCCGGAGGCGCCGCCCTTGAATCACAGGAAATTTACGATGATTTGATTCAAGCAAACAAGGTGAGTTTGACGGGAGCTGGTGTGACGGTGTGCATTGTGGACTCTGGACTCAACAAAGACCACCAAGACCTCGATAACCTTCGTGTTTCCAAGTGGAAGGATTTTGTTGGTAATGCAAACCTGCCATACGATGATCACGGTCATGGCACAAGCATGGCTGGTATTCTTGTTGCTGACGGTTGGATGAAAGGCATTGCTCCAGATGTCACCCTCCTTGTCGCCAAAGCCCTTGCTGCAAATGGTTCAGGCGATGATGCAGTTGTCGCTGAGGCCATTGACTGGTGTGCTGAAAACGGCGCTCACATTATTTCACTCTCATTAGGCGGCGCCCCAGGCCTACTTCCGTTCAATTTTGGTGCCGAACGTTCCTCTGCTCAGGCAGCAGAAGACGCTGTTGAATCGGGAATCTATGTCGTTGCGGCTGCCGGTAATGATGGGGGCGAAGGCGATGATGGCGATGTAGCGACTCCATGCAGTGAAACGGCGGTCATTTGCGTCGGTGGAGTCACCCAATCGGGAACCCATTGGGAAGGCTCGTCGGTTGGTGACAACAACGGTCGATTGTGGCCATTGCCCATCATCACTCCACGCTCTGACCCACATAAAAAACCTGAAATTGTTGCGCCAGCTGAATCAGTAGCGGTCATCAACAAAGAAGGAACTTGGTCGCTCAGCGATGGGACCAGTGCTGCTACAGTCTACGTAACAGGGGCGATTGCACTGCTTCTTCAAAACAACCCAGAACTCGCAGCAAATGGCTCCCAAGGTGACATTTCGAGCATCAACCAGGTGAAGCAATGGATTCAGCAATCATCGCTTCCGAAAGCCAATCAAGAGGGTCACGACGATAATTACGGCTATGGCTTGCTCCAGATCAAAGCCCTTATTGAGGCGGCGAATCCAAGCCCTGAATCCATCACCGTGGAATCATAGCGACGAGGGTTCCGCCAAAGAGTGGCATGAATCCAATGTGATGAGTTTCATTTGAGGATTGAATCAATTCAATCCAAGCATTGAATCCTTCAACAAGCGCCATACCTTGTTCATCATCAGGGTCAACATCACCCACTGGCATGTCTGGTTCCATTGTGAATAACACCCCCCCTGGCGCTAAGAAAGGCAGCATAAGTTCAACATTCCTTGCCCTGACTACAGAAATCCCATCGACAATGATGGCATCGGCTTCTGGTTGAATTGGAGAATCCCCCACTTCCAGACCAGTGGAAGACGCTGCTTTCCAAGCAAGAGTTTCGCCAACGAGAGCATCAAGAACCCCAACAACGATCTTGGTGTAACTTTCCGCCTTATGACGGGTCATCAAACGATGGAGGATCACTGCAAATTTAGCTCCATTTTCGATGATGTCATACCGCTCCGGGGTGTAACCATCAACGACAAATAAATCATAAATCCATGCTGAACGGTGGCCAATTCCACCGCCAACTTCTATGACACGGTTTGGTTTGAGTCGACCGAGTGCATCCCTCAATCGTCGATGTGCTGAAATGGACCATGTTGAGAGTCCCATGTGTTGCAATTGCGTGCTGATGTTCGCCGCAATTTCGGGCTCGTCCCGATTGCGTTGTGGGTCTGCCGTCAGCAGTTGAGCAAGAACCTCCTCCTTGTTGACCAAGGCAGAGGGTTCGTCCGCTGTGTCCATGTTCACCCCTCCAATGACTTCCCCTTGAAGCCTCGCATCAACCCAAGTCGTGGCCGGTGACTTCAAACGAGAGTGATTCCGCGCTTACATTGGGGAGCATCATGGACGAGGCTGAAGAAATGGATGATTTCTTTGAAGAGGAAGAAGTCTTCTTGGAGAATGCGGTTCATTGCCCTGTTTGTGATGAACTCACAGGCCACGAAATCCTCAAGGAAAAAGCAAAGGGCAAAGGAATGGATTATCTTCTAAAGTGCATTGATTGTTCAAAGGTACACACCGTCCACTTGCGCCCACCTCCTGTCGTAGACATTCCATTCATTCTTACCGAAGGACCGTCATCAAGCACTTCACGTTTGGAGATCGACGCAGATGAAATGATCGAACTTGAAGATGTGTTCAAGGATGGCGACAAGTTGTGGAAGATCAACCAAATCGAGTTGAAGAACGGTAAGAAGGCAAAGCGTGCGGAAGCCAGCCTTATTGCACGAGCATCGGCATTGCGTTGCGACATGGTGCGAGTCAAAATCACCATGACACGTGGAGAGGATTCTGAAGCTGATGTGCTTATTGTCCCAGAGGAAACAAAGTACACTGCGAGCAAATTAATTGAATTGGATGGCCATACTTGGAGGATTCGAGCGATTCATACAGGCCGTGGGCGAACCATGCGAGGCACAGTTGATGCACCTGATATCAAGCGAATGTACCTCCATGAACCTCCGAACCCAGAATATTTCGAACCCCGCACGCCTAGAGAACGGCGTCAAGCATGGAAAGAAGGGCGATTGGGATTCAATCCAAATCCTGTCCTTCCGAAAGAAATCATCAAGAAAGGCGTCCAGCCGAACAACAAGCGGAAGAAACAACCTCGACGCTGATTATGGGCGATTGGTCCAGGGCATCAAAAATGCCTTCGCCACCTGAGCCCCGACGGTCGGATTTTCCTTCAAGCGACGAATGCTGTATTCGTACCACTTTTCCCCATAAGGAATGTACACGCGTGTCCTATGACCTTCCTTGGCTAACTTGCGACGCAAAGGTCCCCGTACGCCAAGCAGCATTTGGAATTCATAACCTGGCCCTTTCGCATCCCTTTGCGGTCCTGCGTTTGAACGTGGGTCAGGAATACCTGGCCCCATGCCATGCGATGTGATTGCTTCTAATGCATGATCCACGACCGGCAAATCATGGCTCGCAATTGAACAATAGGATCCAGCCAAAAGCATTCTGTCAATGCATGCGTTGGTGGAGTCGACGATGTCCTGATACCCCGTGTAAGCGATGTCTTCTGGTTCGAGGTAAATCCCTTTGCAAATTCGATAATCTGCGGCCGGACCAAGTTCGACTTCAAGAGCATTGATGTCATCCAAGGTGCGAAACAACCGCCCCTGCAACACCGTACCAACATTCGTCAGTCCCTGCTTATGTAAATCGAGCACAACTTGAATGGTATCGCTTGTCACGCGGTGGTCTTCCATATCCAAACGAACAAACATGGATTGCTCATGCGCCATTTTGACCAACTTCTCGATGTTCTCCATGCCCTTTTCCCGATCGATAAGCAACCCAAAAGCTGTTGGTTTTATTGAGAGGTTGGCGTCGATGTTATGGGTACGAATCGCATCAAGAACCCGAACATATTCTTCAAAGAAAAAGTGTGCTTGATCAAGGTTAGTGATCTCTTCCCCGAGCACATCGACGGTGAAGCAGGCACCCTCAGCGCTCAGGCGCTTCATCACGCTCACCGCATCCTCAAGGGTTGGTCCTGCCACATACCGTCTTGATACCCACCCGACGAACCATTTTGGCATCCGGACGGTAGCGGCGACGACTGTCTTCGAAAAAAGTCCGACCATGCCTTCACCCAGTGGTCTGTCAGCACAGGAGACTCTTGAGGGTTTTTGCTTCGATGATTGGAGCATCAAGATGATTGGACCAAATCAAGCACACCATTGCGTTTGAGCAATGGAGCTCCTAATTGAGAGAGGTGGTGGCGAATGGCTTGGCGTTGCCACCCTTTGAACGCTTTTTTATCCATTGAAAAAACAATGTTGCCGTTTGGGAAAGCGGTGCGAGTTGCAGCGTAGGCGGCATCAATTGATTGCTTCCAAAAGCCTGTGGCTTCATCACCCTCTTCCGGTTGTGCGTCGAATGGAAGAGCATAGGTTGCCAGCATGTGACCAAGCCAAATCCCATTTTCAGAAGCAGTAAGGTTACCGCGTGGAGCGTAGTGACCCCCTCCAAGCGTAATCAGGACTGGTTCGCCTGCATTCTGAACGGAATCCCACGATCCAAACCCTGCACCACCATCCAAACCAAGCCCTTCGTGAATGAGGTTACCAAGAAGAGATGCAGCACCAAGGTGGCCCCAAGTATCACTTGTCGACCCAACTTCGATGAACAATGATGGAACGCTTAGCCAGGGGCCATGGTGGGTGACTTCAAGCGAGATATCAAACGGTTCACCTAATTCCGCATCGGATGAGCGCGATAATAATTCGCGCCACCACGAACCAAGGCGGGTGGAGGGTGGTGGTGCGTCACCAGCTTTACCACCAAATGGTGGTTCTGATTCTGGATCTAACTGCATGACACCAATTGGGTGAAGGGTCAAACATGCTCTCCCACTTCGGGCCACATGTCGTGATGGAAAAATGACCTCTGTCACTTGTTCACCTGTGGCTTTTTGCCAACGATGGTCGAGGTTGTCTTCCCACAGCACTCCATCCGGAAACGTCCACATACGTACATCATTGCAAGCGTGAGCAGGCTGCCCTTCGACGTCATCAATCACCTTCCAGTTGGCGAGTTGCCGAACAACTTCAGCCTGGTTGGTCGATGCGATGTCACCCCCACTGACGACAATCAACACGACTGCGGTGCCTTCCATAGTGTTCTGATGCGGTGATGGCTTTTCATTTTGTTGAGTGGGAGGATTGACAAACCACCCCACCAACCACCACCCATGACGGACGCCTTACCACCGAGTGTCCCTTTCCACGCACTGACAATCGTTCAACACAACCAAGGTTACATGGCAGTGGGAATCGATGGACAATTCCTCCGACTGGATGAAAATCTTGAGCCAATCGGAGAAGTAGCGAAACCCTTTCCCATGGGGGTTCGCCAAACATGCATAGCGGACGGTGTGTTTGTTGGGACTTGGATTGATCATGAACTTTTGATGGCCCGCATGGCTGCTTTAGATTGCAATCTCCCTCTGATCGAAGGACCTGACAGGGGTGTGTTGCGCACTCGCACAACCATTGAGGCTGCTCAACATCCGAAGGGGGCTCTTTGGTCACACGTTTTGGATGCGGAGCCTCTAGCCCTTTGTGGCCATTCGAATGGATTTGCATTTGTGCTCTACAAGAAGGGGATTTACGCCATGGGGAACGATGCTGGAGAGCATTGGAGGATTGAATTACCAACATGGCCCGAGTTGAAAAAATTACCACGGGCCAATGACATAGTTGCTGCAACACTCAACCATAATTCGCTTAAGGTATGGTCCCGGGGAGGCGGAAGAAACACATACGATTTGCAAACGGGCGACCTCATTTCGACCGATGTGTTCGTCTACGACGGCGTTCTTCAGGAAGTCCATTCAAAAAACGAACATGAACTCTTAGTCTACGACAATGGAAGTGTGGTCTGGTTGGGTGCAAACGAAGTTCGCGCCGAAGGCAAATTAGCGGGTCCGGTGCAGCACGCCTTTTGGAATGAAAATGAATCCGCATGGCGAATTGCCGGTTGGAGAGAGGAACTTTATTTGTCAAGCGAAGGCATCGAACGAACAACAATGAGCGAAATTCCAGTTCACATACTCGACCATAACGGTCGAATCTTCCTGTTGTTGAACAACGGAAAATGGATCGAGTCAACCCTTTGACATCAGCTAAATTGGTGAAGCACCGAAGGGCGCTAAATCAATCATTCAATCGTTTCAGTGTAGCCACAGCGACCGCAGGATTTGCGGTCTTTGTGAACAGCCAAGAAAACGCCAGGTCCACACTTAGGACAGAATTCAGCATTGCGAGTCAATGTACCATCTTCACCGACGGAATACTTCGACCACTTTGCGCCAGCTTTAGGACCGTCGCCCATCACTCGTCACCTCCTTCGGAGGATTCTTCTGCCTCAGGCGCCTTAGCAGTCCAGAACTGTTCATGGCGCTTGTGAATGTACGAAGGCTCAACAGCCATCGATTCCTGATCCCCGTAGATGTAGGCCATACCTGTCGTAAGAGGTTGTCCAAAACGGGTGTTGCAATCCTTGACCACGATGCAGTCAGGGTTGGATCCCGGTTCAAGCGTACGCACGAGTTCCATGACTTCCTTGCGGGATGGAGTGGCTTTACCAATGTGCTGCCAGCGGAAGTTGATTTCCACTCTGTTGAGAAGTTTGTTTTCGATTCTGTTTACAATTTCCATGTTGTTCATCTCCTTATCGGTTGCTTACTTTGAGGGCGTATTTTCCGGGTTGTTCAACCTCAAGACGCTTGGCAATTTCCGAGCGTTTTGGGTTCATGATGATCACGTATCCTTGGTGATCAGTTGAAACTTGAGCCGAGGGGTGGCGTGGGCATTGATCGACGCCGTCGTCGAGAATGAGATGGCATTCAGCACATGCAAAAGGAATCTTGACCATGTGTGTTCACCTCACTCGTTATCCTCTTCGAGCCACTCGTGGCATCCGAGTCCTGGTTGTTTGCTGGTGAGTCCAATCTTGGAGCGTCGAGGGTCGGACGTGTCCGGGGAAAGAGAAACGATTCGAGCACGCACTGAGTTACCGACACCGATTCGTCGACCGCTTTGTCGTCCTTCAATCCAGCCCATGCCGACGTTGGCATCCACCATGTCTTCCATAATCTGAGACTTGTGAAGAAGTGCTTCCATTGGACCAATTCGGACGAATGCTCCGAACTCGTTGACTTCGGAAACAGCTCCTTCGACCACTTCGTAATCTTCCATGCAGAACAAAACTGCGTCAAAGCGAACCTTTTGGTAAATTGCACCATCACCATGAATGATTCGTCCACGGCCAAGAGGCTCGTGGTTTGTGGTCAAAAGGATGAAGCGGTTTTGCTCATCGAAACGACCCTCGAATGCTGTCATGGACAGTCGGTCAATGTGATCGTTAAGGGATGCGCCCTTGCGCATGTATTCAGCAGGAATGCGGATAGTGTCTTCCCTTGATACGATTTTGTACATTTTTTCACCTCTGCAGCCAACCGCTCAGAAACGATGTGTGAAGAGGAGTGGGGAACCCATTCCGTCCTTCACCGGCACTCGCCTCTGGAGAGAAGTCGACCGTAGTCGGTTTTGCCACCGACGACCTCTATTTAATCCACTCGCCTAAAACCGAGGGATAGCAACCCCGATAATGAGGCGATATTACCATGTTTCGAGCATGTAAATGGAGTCCATGAATCAACGTTTTCAGCGCTTCACCGCCATAAGCCATAACAACCCCCCGAACCTGCTTTACTACCATGACCGGTAAAACGCGTGACAGCGGTGGAAATTTCGCCTCCGCTTTGCTGCCGGTTTTGATGTTCATTCTGGCTTCGCTCTCACCGCTCATGATGCACGGGTCAACGCCATCTGAACTCGACGATTTCAATGCCCCCTCGCACACAGGATCAGCCGAGCCATGGAACAGTTACGAGCAACCTTGGGGTCAATTCGGAAGAACCCCTACCCACAATGGAAGCATGCCACATCACGGTCCAGACGGTGGACCTGGGGCAGGAGCGGTGAGTGAAATCACACACTTGGGGACCATCACGGAACCTGGAATTAACTGGGCTGTCCTCGAAGATCAACAAGGCAGCGATGCTTACGGTTCAATCATTGCGGATTTCTCAGCAAGCATCACCGCTCCGCCAGCAGCGCTTGAACGATGTGCAGACGAAGACTTGTTTGGAGTCATCGTCCATAGCGACACAACCGATACCTTCCTTTCTCTCATCGCTGGCGATGATGCCAAAATCGCTTGGCAAGTGAACATTGGGGAAACTCGCGACGTTCGCTCCACACCTGTCATTGTGGATGTGAATCAGGACGGGCGTCAAGAAATTGTGCTCGTCTATGACACACAAAACGCAGTCAATATCGAAGTCTGGTCTCCAGAATTGAGTTGCAGCGAATCCGGTTGGGAAAAAACAGGTCATGAGAATGAACAGCTGTGGAGTTACACCGATGTCGATTACCGCATCGGAATCACGAGCCCACACACCCCTACCTCTCAGAGCAATCACCTTTCGGTAACTCAGCCATTGGTCGCTGACCTCGCTTTGGACGGTTCGCCCGAACTTGTCCTTGCCGTGGTCGATGAGACATCAAATGACCCAACTGTGCTTTCATTCCCGTTGACGAATACTGCCCCGAGTGAGGCAGACTGGGAGGTCTCTTTGGATCGTGGGACTCACCCGTCATCACCAGCATGGGCCGCCCTTGACAGCAGCACCACTGCCATCGTGCTGACGACCATTGATGCCAATGGTGGTTCGATGTGGATTTGGCGAATTGATGGTGCATCCGGCTCATTGGATTGGGAGCGGGTCGCTGTAGCGGGTACGGATTCAGATTCCGACGCTCCTCGGTTGCGACTTCCCGGCCCCGTCATCGCACAACTTGACAATGACGACGCTCCTGAGATGATTCTTACCGTTCCAACCGATGCGAACGGACGAACCTCAGGATTGGGTGCTAGGTACATTGGAATGGAGATGACCTCAACCAACGAAATTTTCAATTTCCGTGCCCCAAATGGTTACGCTGATGCTGAGCCATTGGTGGTGGATACAACCGGTGACGGATTGCACGACAGGTTGTGCTGGGTGACGTGGTATTCAGAATCACAAATTTCATTCAACAGAAAAGGGATGGCTGGATGCCATGACATCAGCGACGAAACTCCTTCCAAGGACTGGTCCCGTGATTTACAACGCGGGAACGGGAACGACAACGATGAAATTGCGGTTGCTTCACCAATATGGCTCGACATTGACGGGAATGGAGCGCCAGAATTGGTCGTCCCGTTCGGTATGCGCCTGTGGGCCTTTGACGGAAACACTGGAGCATCTGCAGACATCAACAATGCTTGGTCTTCACCGCTTGCCATGCCGCACAGAGTGTGGGCAAGTCCTGCGGCGGCCGACATGGACGGCGATGGGACGATTGATTTGTTGATTGGCGATACGCTTGTGTCTCAGCTGGTCACTGACCTCGCACCTCTTGCGGATGATCGTGGAATCAGCTTCAACCCTGCAAACCCTGATCCGGGTGACCTGGTCACCGTCACCGGCCAATTTTCGAACATCGGAACACTGGACAACCAAGAAAACGTTGATGTTGTTCTGCGAATGAACGGCGATGAAATCGCACGTGAACGGTTTGCAGACGTCGAACCTGTATCACCTTCAGGAGAAGGTGGGCCACTTACATTCAGCACCACGTTTACGGCAGAATTGGGAGAGCATGAGTTTAATCTCATTTTGGACATCAACAACAACCTCACAGAGGCACGCAAAGACAACAATAACGCATCGACCATTTTGACGATCCTCGACCCTTATGTGGCGAGGATTGACCCCCCCACGGAGGCGATTCGCATTTCCCCCGGAGCATCTGAGACGGTTACGTTGCACCTTACTGCCATTGGCTCCAGACCAGCAGAATGGACCCTCTCTGTCAACGATGATGCGCTCCCCAGTGGGTGGAGTTTCACAGCAACTTCCGGTACCTCGATGAGTCAAACCTTGGAGCCTAATGCTCCCGTAGCGCTGACATTCAACGCAGCCATACCGTCTTCAGCATTAGGCGATGAAAATTCCTATGTCGACCTTGATCTGGTATTGGATGACGATTCATCGGTTTCTTCGACCTTACGCCTGCCGCTTGAGGTTCTCCGGACCCGTGGTCTATCGGTGGTTGGGCCATCAGGCCTGAGCGATACAACTGGGTTTGGGCGACCAAACCATGATGCAAGTGCATGGTTGGTGGTTGAAAACCTCGGAAATGCTCAGGAAAGCACGACTTCCGTTGATTGGACCGCTCCGTCTTGGGGCGGTACACCATCCCTCCATACCAGCGATGGCACTGAAGTGTTCAGCCTCACACTTTGACCGAATCAGGACATTGAGTTGTTCGCCAAATTAGCAGTGCCGTCCGGAGTGCAACTGGG
>Ga0228608_1000020_pt1 | contig 44119 bp, 36 predicted proteins | sample 9DmetaG_FD_190069 | JGI IMG/M metagenome (GOLD analysis project Ga0228608, IMG submission 190069) | Seawater microbial communities from Monterey Bay, California, United States - 9D | ecosystem: Environmental > Aquatic > Marine > Coastal | place: USA: California | collected 2016-11-15
ATTCTTTTAACAGTTTCTTCTTTACCAATCAACTCTATAATATCAAATAAATGTGGACCTTTTAAGGCCCCAACAAGGGACAACCTTAACGGCTGCATTACTTTACCAAAGCCAATGTCTTTTGATACAATCCATTCCTTTACTTCCTTTTCGGTGTTTTCAGAAGAAAAGTGATCTAACGAATCGATTATGGCGATTAATTCTTCCATTAGTATAGGGGTACCATCTTTCCAGTTCTTTTTTGAAGCTTTCGGATCGTAGGAGCTTGGGGCTTCAAAAAAGAAAGAAGAGAGGCCCCAAAAATCAGTTACAAAAACAGCTCTTTCTTTTATAGAAGAAACAACCTTTTCTACAAAATCTAAATTTTTTGCAACCCCTTTTTGTTTTAGAATAGGAAGGAAGGTCTTAGCCAGTTCTCTAGCGTCTTTATTTTGCATGTATTGTTGGTTAAACCAATGGGCTTTATCTAGGTTAAACTTTGCACCGGATTTACCAACTCTTTTTAAATCAAAGGACTCTATAAGATCAGCAAAAGAAAATAGTTCTTGTTCAGTTCCAGGGTTCCAACCTAAAAAAGCCAACATATTAATAAATGCCTCTGCAAAATACCCATCTTCTTTATAACCGCGGGAAATTTCACCTGAGACCTCGTTAACATATTCTAAAGGAAACACAGGAAACCCTAGCTTATCTCCATCTCTCTTACTTAATTTACCTTTTCCGACAGGTTTTAAAATTAAGGGCAAATGCGCAAATTTTGGAGATTCCCAATCAAAAGCACGGTATAATAATACATGCAAAGGCATTGATGGCAACCACTCTTCTCCACGAATTACGTGGCTGATCTCCATTAGGTGGTCATCTACGATATTTGCTAAATGATAAGTTGGCATTCCGTCACTTTTAAACAACACTTTATCATCTAAAGTGTTCGTGTCTATTGAAATTTGACCACGAATTTCATCTTCCATTTGTAAAATTTCATCTTGTGGAGTTTTAAAACGAATTACAAATTTTTCTCCAGCATCTAATCTTGTTTTCACCTCTTCATTTGAAAGAACAAGCGAATTAACCAAACGACCCTTTTCCCTGTTGTGCCAATTATATATAAATTTTTTTCCCGAAGCCTCATGTTCTTTTCTATGCCCATCTAATTGTTCTGAGGTATCAAACGCATAGTATGCCCAGCCCGAACGTATAAGCACATCAGCATACTTTTTGTACAACCCCTTTCTTTCAGACTGTCTGTAAGGGCCAACTCTTTCATTTTTCCCAGGCCCCTCATCAAATGGGATATTACACCACTCCAAAGCGTCTACAATATATTGTTCTGCGTTTTTTACATAGCGAGTTTGGTCTGTGTCTTCAATTCTTAAGACAAAAGTTCCCTTGTTTTTTTTAGCGAATAAGTAATTATATAAAGCTGTTCTTACACCACCAATATGGAGAGGACCTGTTGGGCTTGGAGCAAAACGAACACGAATATTAGATTCCATTTTTTTTATTTAAGCTGTAAAGATACTTTACTAAAAGCACAAAAAAAAGACTTTATAATAAGCTTCTAAAGATTCTTTCAAGCCGTTTATTTAAAAAATCGTTTTAAAAATAGTATTTTTAGTTACTCTTATGGACCCTTTTGAAAGTATTGAAAAAAAATTACACCAATTTACTCGGAAATATTATACCAGCGAGTTGATAAAGGGTGGAATTTTGTTTTTTTCTTTAGGCCTATTGTATTTGTTTTTCATTCTTATTTTAGAATATTTTTTATGGTTAAAACCTACTGCAAGAACCGTTCTTTTTTATTTATTTCTAGGCGTGGAGATATTTTTGCTAACTCGGTTCATTGCTGTTCCTTTTTTGAAGCTGATCGGTCTTCAAAAAGGGATCACAGATATACAGTCGTCAAAAATTATTGGGCGTCATTTTCCTGAAGTTCAAGACAAGCTTTTGAACGTTTTACAATTAAAGAAAACACCTCTTCAATCAGATTTATTAATTGCGAGTATCGATCAAAAATCAACAGAACTAGAATTTGTTTCCTTCAAAAAAGCAGTTGATTTTAAGTACAACAAACGATATTTAAAATTTGCAATTTTCCCTCTATTAATTTGGGGCGTGATTTTTTTTACAAGCTATAAACCGTTGTTCAAACAAAGTTTAGAGCGGGTTGTTAATTATAAAACAGCTTATGTCCCTCCTCCAGCATTCTCCTTTTATTTATCAAATTCCAACCTAGAGGTTGTCCAAGGAAAATCACTTTCGATTTTAGTAAATACTAAAGGCTCGGAGACCCCAGAAGAAGCGCTTATACATTTTGAAGGACAACAATATTACTTAAATAATAATAATGGAGTATTTTCATATGTATTTAATACTATTCAACAATCGTTTTCTTTTTACATAACAGCAAAAGGGATTCAGTCTCAAAACTATAAGGTAAGTGTTATAAATACCCCAACAATTAACAATGTCACTTTGGGATTAAGATACCCCAGCTATCTTGGGAAAAAAAATGAAATCATTGATAATTCGGGCAATATAACCGTGCCTGAAGGAACAAATGTCAACTGGAAAGTTGAATCAAGCCAAACAGACTCGATGGCTTTTATTACACCACCTCATAAAAAAGTTTTTTTTAAAGAGCTTTCTAAAAACCTTTTTTCCCATTCAAAAACTATTCAAAAAGATCTCAATTACCAAATCACCTCCTCGAATCAGTTGTTAAAAAACTTTGATGTTTTAAGTTTTAAGGTAGATGTAGTGAAAGACGAACCACCTTTTATCACTGTTGAAACGGCTATCGCCGACATCACCCGAGGGGTCTCACAGTTTGCAGGACAGATTTCCGATGATTACGGGATTAGTAGCTTTCAAGTCGTATTATATGAGAAAGAGAACCCCCAAAATAAACAACAGGTGAGTTTACAAATTACCGACAATACTATTCAAACATTTTTTTATCAATTTCCTGATGGATTTACTCTTCAGAACGGAACTAGTTATCAATTCTTTTTTCAGGTTTTTGACAATGATGCTGTAAATGGAAGTAAAAAGTCAACAAGTCAGATGTTTTATTATAGAAAGAAAACATCACAAGAGGTTCGGCAAGAGATGTTACAAGAGCAAAGAAACGCCATTCGTAATATAGAGAGTGTTGTGAAAGATCAGCAAGATTATCAAAAAGAGCTATTGAAAATTCAAAAGGAGTTACAGGTAAAAAAGAAACTCAAATGGACTGATAAAAAAAAGCTTCAAAAACTTGTTAAGCTTCAACAGAAAAACACCCAAAAGATCCGACGCCGAACAACAATTTTACAAGAAAAATTAGGAGAAAAAAAGGAAGAAAATCAGCAACTTCAAAATAAAAAAGAAGCTTTACAACAACGCTTAAAAGAGATTCACAAATCACAAAAAGAACAACGCCTTCTCGATGAAATAAAGAAAATTGCAGATAAAATTAATAAAAGCGACTTTTTAAAGAAAGCCAAAGAATTAGCACAGCGTAATCGTCAACATGAAAGAAGTTTGACTAGGATCTTAGAACTCACCAAGCGTTTTTATATAGAGCAGAAAACAATGCAGATTGCCGATATAATTGAAAATTTATCGCTAAAACAGAAAAAAGCAATTTTGAAAAAAGATTCAAAATCAGCAACTCAAAATGAAATAAAAGAAGCGTTTAAAAGTGTTAAAGAAGCGTTGAAAGAGTTAGAGAAGGATAATCAAGATTTAAAAGAACCATTGCCTCTTCCTAATTTGGATCATGAAAAAGAAATGGTTGATTCAGCACTTCAAAACGCGCAAAACAAACTTCTTAAAGAAGCTCCTTCTAAAGCGAAAACTTACCAACAAAATGTTTCAAAAGAATTGAAAAAAATGAGCATTAAAATGCGACAGTCAATGAAGGATATGCAAAGTGTGATGATGGAAGAAAATACAGAAGACCTTCGTAAAATACTAGAAAATTTACTTGTTTTTTCTTTTGAGCAAGAACAATTAATGAACACCTTTATTGATAAATCAACAAATCATCCCGATTTTGGCGAAGATCTAAAGAAGCAATATCAACTCAAAACTTATTTTGAGCATATTGATGATAGTTTGTATGTTTTGTCTATGCGTTTGCCCACGATTTCTACAACCATACAAAATGACCTGTCCTCAACACACTATAATTTAGATCAATCTTTAGATAATTTCTCTGAAGACAGGTTTTCAAAAGGAGTTTCAAATCAACGTTACGTGATGATGGCAGTAAATAATTTGGCAAATTATCTTAGCAACACCTTAGATAAGACAAAAAATAGCATGTCTATGAAATTACGCCCAGGAGGAAAACAGAAAGAATCAGATTTTCGTTTGCCAGACCTGATCAAGACACAAGGAGAGCTGTCAAAAAAAATCATGAAAGGAATGAAAAAAAGGGGACAGCAAGAGGGAAATAAAACAGGAGATAAAACAAGCAAAACAAAGAAAGGCGCTGGATTAAAAAAAGAGGGGATAGGTAATACATCTAGAGAAGCTACAAGTGAAGAGGCAGATGGTGAGCTGTATGAAATTTACAAACAACAAAGCCTTTTAAGGCAAGAACTGCAAGAGCAGCTTAATACACTTCAAAACAATGCAAATGGAATAAAGGATGCTACGAGAAAAGCACTTCAAAAAATGGAAGATTTAGAAAACCAAATTCTTGAAAAGGGCTTCCATTTCTCAACCTTTCAAAAAATGCAACAGGTATCCTATGAGTTATTAAAACTCGACAATGCTTTATTACAACAAGGGACAGATACTAAACGAAGTTCAAACACAGCTTCTACTCTTGTTCAAAAGAAGAAATTGAAAGCGATTCAATTCAAAAAGCAGTTTTACAATCAAACTGAAATATTAAACAGACAATCACTACCTTTGCGTCAAAATTATAAGAAAAAAGTAAGAGCTTATTTTTCAGAGACTAAGAAATATTAACCATGGTTGCCTTTAATTTTGAAACAAATTTTAAATTAAAAAACGAAAAGCTTTTAGAAGATTGGATCTGTGAGGTTGTAAAATCTCATGGATTTACCGTTGGAGAAATTAATTTCATTTTTTGTGATGACACCTATTTACACGAGTTAAATATAGCATTTTTGCAGCATAATACCCTCACAGATGTTATTAGTTTTGACAATACTATTGGTAAATTAATCAGTGGAGATGTTTTTATTTCTGTAGAAAGAGTTGCGGACAATGCGAAAGATTATAAAGTTTCTTTTGACAATGAGTTGCGAAGAGTCATGATTCACGGGGTGTTGCATTATATTGGTTTTAAAGATAAAACCATTCTTGAAAAAACAAAGATGACAGCGGCAGAGGACCAAGCGTTAATGCTCTTAAAATATTGATAATCAGGTAATTAACATTAAAGTTTCACGTGGAACTATAAAATATGAGTTTATTTTCAACAACATACGATGTAATTGTAGTGGGGGGAGGTCATGCAGGCAGCGAGGCCGCTGCTGCTGCTGCTAATATGGGTGCTCACACTCTTTTAATTACAATGAATTTACAAAATATTGCCCAAATGAGTTGTAATCCCGCAATGGGAGGTATTGCCAAAGGGCAGATTATAAGAGAAATTGATGCTTTAGGAGGTTTTAGTGGCATTGTTACTGATAAAACGGCTATTCAGTTTAAGATGCTAAACACCTCTAAAGGTCCAGCTATGTGGAGTCCCAGGGCCCAATCTGATAGGATGCAATTTGCAGAGTGCTGGAGAACCGTTTTAGAAGAAACGGAGAATTTGGATTTTTATCAAGACTCAGTGAATGGATTATTGTTTGAGGGGAATACAATTGTTGGGGTTAAGACAAAGCTAGGGATTGAAATCAAGTCGAAAACAGTTATTGTGACCGCGGGAACTTTTCTTAATGGTTTAATTCATATTGGCGATAAAAGCTTTGGAGGAGGTAGGGCTGGTGAAGGAGCTTCTAAAGGGATTACAGAAGACTTGGTCTCGAAAGGATTCGAGTCTGGAAGAATGAAAACAGGGACCCCGCCTCGAGTTGATGGAAGGTCTTTGGATTATTCTAAAATGATAGAACAGCCAGGCGACGAAGTCACCGAAAAATTTTCATACTTACCAACAACCAAAGCCCTTACGAAACAACGCTCCTGCTATCTTACCTATACGAATCAACAAGTTCATGATATGCTCCGTGAAGGTTTTGATCGCTCACCAATGTTCAATGGACGTATTCAGTCTACAGGACCAAGATATTGCCCATCCATCGAAGATAAAATAGACCGTTTTGCAAGCAAAGAAAGACACCAAATATTTGTTGAACCCGAAGGATGGAAAACAGTTGAGATGTATGTCAATGGTTTTTCTACTTCACTGCCAGAGGATGTTCAAGACAAAGCAATTCGTTCTATAGCAGGTTTTGAAAATGTTAAATTTTTAAGGTATGGTTATGCCATTGAATATGATTATTTTCCACCAACACAACTAACACATTCTTTAGAGACCAAACTTGTCGAAAATTTATTTTTTGCAGGTCAAATTAATGGGACAACAGGATATGAAGAAGCGGCAGCTCAAGGTTTAATGGCTGGGGTCAATGCGGCTTTAAAGACTCAAGGGAAGCCTTCTTTTGTGTTAAAAAGGAATGAAGCCTATATTGGGGTTCTAATAGATGATTTAATCACAAAAGGGACCGAAGAACCCTACAGAATGTTTACCTCTAGAGCTGAGTACAGAACGTTGCTAAGACAAGATAATGCGGATTTAAGACTTACCCCCTTGGGTTATAAAATAGGCTTAGCATCTAAAGAGCGGTTGGACCGGGTAAAACAAAAGAAAGAAAAGGCAGCGCTATTGATTAAATTTTTACAAGAAACAAGTGTAACGCAAGAGGAAATAAACCCTATTCTAGAGGCTAAAAATTTAGCATTGATTAACCAATCAGTGAAGCTTTATAAAATTGCTGCAAGACCACAATTATCTTTTTCAGATTTTAAAAATATTGATAAGCTAAGCGCTTTTCTACAACAAAACGATATCAAAAAAGAGGTTATAGAGCAAGCGGTTATTCATTTAAAATATTCCGGTTATATTGAAAAAGAAAAGAACAATGCTGATAAATTGAATAGGTTAGAGAACGTGGCAATTCCCTCAAAGTTCAATTATCAAAAAGTGGTTTCTCTCTCTTATGAGGCTAGAGAAAAATTAAGTAAAATACAACCAACCTCTATTTCACAAGCCAGTAGAATTAGTGGAGTATCTCCAAGCGATATCTCTGTATTGCTGGTGTATATGGGGCGATGATTTTGTTAAAAAATTCAGATGTTCCTCGTGGAACAATATAATTTATATGTCACAGAAAACAGACTTTTTTAAAAATTTAAAACCGTATTTAAATTGCAAAGATCATTCTGTTTCAGGAGAGGATTATAAAGTTATGTTTAACGAAGAGTTCAAAATGTTGGTAACACAACCCGTTCCAAAAAACCTATCTGATTACTATAAAAGCGAAGGCTATATTTCTCATACAGATTCCAAAAAAACAATTTTTGACAAAGTATATCAAGCGGTAAAAAACATCACTCTTAAAAGGAAGTTACGATTAATTAATGAATGCTTGCGTGTTCAAAATAGTTGGTCTAGATCAGAAAAGAATATTTTAGATGTTGGTGCTGGAACAGGGGAATTTTTAAAAGTTTGTAAAAATAATTCTTGGAAAGTTTTTGGAACGGAACCAGATAATGATGCTAGAAGTACTGCCGCAAAAAAAGGAATTGAATTACAGGAAGATTTATCAAAATTCACAAATCAAAAATTTGAAATCATAACGCTTTGGCATGTTCTAGAACATGTAGAAAATTTATCAGAGTATATTTCAACTTTAAACAATATGCTTTCTGATTCTGGAAGATTAATTATTGCAGTGCCAAACTTTAAGAGTGAAGACGCAAAGTATTATAAAGAATTTTGGGCAGCATTTGATGTTCCTAGACACTTGTGGCATTTTTCTCAGAACGCAATCCATCAATTATTTTTGTCAGAGAATATGTTGGTCGAAAAAACAATTCCTATGAAGTTTGATTCCTATTATGTTTCTCTTTTGAGTGAAAAATACAAAAATGGAAAGACCAATGTTATGAGCGCTTTTTACAGAGGTTTTATTTCAAATTGGAAGGCAAGGGCTTCTTCTGAGTATTCTTCTTTGACATATGTTTTAAAAAAGCAATAATAGGTACATAGAAGCTTTTTAAGCCGCTTTTAACACATACACTACGCCATTACATCTACAAAACAACAAACCCCCTTAAAACAACTATTTTAAAGAGATTTATTATCATTATTTATTATTGCTTATTAGTTCTTCATCAATTTTAACTATGAAGTAAGTAAGCGCCGAAAATGGTAATCATAAAATAAACGGCCAACGACATCGCTCCTGCATAATCTTTTGCCAATCGCTGACCAATAAGTAAGAAAATTAAAGCAACAGCAGAGAGTTCTACGCCTATTAATGCAATTTCTTTGAGACCCGAAGTGTAAATTTGATAAGTTCCTATGATCATAAAAATTCCTGCAACTATTTCAATGACCAAAATAATAGCGAGTAACAAAGGAACATTATTTCTTAGAGGAGAATCTTTAAAATGAGTCTTTATAAATCCAACATTTCCTTTCCAGTCAAGTATTTTATCAACTCCAGATTGCATAAAAGTGACAATTAAAAAAAGTAAAATCAATATTTCTGTTGGGTGGTCTGATAGAATTTTCATGCTTTGAGGTGTTTGTTTTTTAGAGATCTTTTCAATTAATTTTAAAAGTAATGAAATAATCTCCAATTATTAAAGGCTAATGTAATCTCTTTTTTATAATTAACGATAAAAGAAAGACCTGATTTAGATGTTATTTTGATGTGCTTTATGAAAACTACGATGCAAAAATAAAAAAATAAAACATTGATTATTAGGAACTTATACTAATAAAAAGATTCTTTAGAGGGTGTCTTTTTTTTCAAGATCGGTTAAAGGGCAAAACAGTATTTTAATCTTATCAACAATGGTTTCTGCCAGTTTTTTTTTACTTTCCTGAGTCCAACCTCCTACATGTGGTGACAATAAAACATTTTTAGCAGTAATTAAATACTGAAAAGCGTCTGGTAACTGTTTTTCAGAAAATAGAGTTTCGAAGGAAGATTTTTCATACTCTAACACATCCAATCCAGCGCCCAGTATTTTTCCAGATTTTAATGCAGAAACCAATTCTTTTGTTACCACAGATTTTCCTCGAGCGGTGTTAATCAACCAAAAATTCTTCCTAAATTTTTGGATAAAATTGGTGTTTATCATTTTTTCAGTAAGTGGAGTTTGAGGAGTGTGAAGGCTTAACACGTTTGCCCTTTCTTGGAGCTCCTTCAGTGAAACCTGTGTGCAGTTTTCATCGCCTACAGCTGGCTTTATATCGTAACATATCACATCAACATCGAAGCCCCTGAGTTTTTTTGCGAAAGATTTTCCCATATTTCCATATCCAATGAGGCCGATTGTTTTTCCATCGAGCTCTACTCCGCGGTTTGCTTCTCTCAACCACAGTCCAGCTCTAACTTCCTGATCTGCCTTATTTAGTTTATTGAAAAGTGATAACAACATACCTAAAGAGTGCTCTCCAACTGCATTGCTGTTTCCCTCCGGAGCCGCAATTAGTTCAATGTTTTTATTGGCAGCAAATTCACAGTCAATATTTTCTAGACCAGCCCCTACTCTTCCAATGAATTTCAGCTTTTTAGCTTTGTTTAAAAACGATTTATCAATAGAAAACCTACTTCTAATAATACACCCATCATACAAATGTATTTTTTTTTCTATTTCAGCTTTTGTAGAGACGTAATCTTCATCGTTTTGGAAGCCTAGTTTTTGAAGCTGTTTGATTAATAGGGGATGATTTGAGTCTATGTGAAGAATTTTCATAAACAGTTTTTTTAATACTGTTCTTTTTCATTAGGAAAATCTCCGCTTTTTACATCCTTATTATAGGTTTGAAAAGCATCTGTCATTTCTTTGTATAGGTCTAAATATCTACGCAAAAAACGAGGGTGAAATTCATGTGTCATTCCAATCATATCATGAGTTACAAGTACTTGACCGTCAACACCATTTCCTGCTCCAATTCCGATAACAGGAATTTTTAATGCATCTGCTACTTTTTTGGCTAATTTTGCAGGTACTTTTTCAAGCACCAAGGCAAAACAACCAATTCGTTCTAACATCAAGGCTTCTTCCATTAGTTTTTCGGCTTCTTCTTCCTCTTTTGCTCTTACGGTATAAGTACCAAATTTGTAGATAGATTGAGGGGTTAATCCCAAATGTCCCATTACAGGAATGCCCGCATTTAAAATACGTTTGATAGACTCTTTGACTTCCTTTCCTCCTTCTAATTTAATAGAATGACCTCCGCTTTCTTTCATGATTCGAATGGCAGATCGCAGTGCTTCTTTAGGATCAGATTGATAACTACCAAAAGGCAAATCTACGACCACCAAACACCTGTCAATTGCTCGAACAACAGAACTTGCGTGGTAAATCATTTGATCTAGTGTAATAGGGAGTGTTGTTTCATGGCCAGCCATTACATTGGAAGCAGAATCACCGACTAAAATAACATCAATTCCCGCACCATCAACAATTTTTGCCATGGTATAATCGTAAGCAGTTAACATAGAGATTTTCTCTTCGTTTGCTTTCATTTCTATCAAAGATTTAACGGTTACCCGTTTGTATTCCTTATTTGCTGCAGACATCCTAATTTGTTTTTATGATGGTGTAAATGTAAGAAATATCAACAGATATAAAACAAGTTAGTAACATTAGACCAAGATTCAAGCTTCTTCCACGAATTGTTTTAATCGTTTGACTTTTTAAATTATAAGCAAGGCCTTTGTTGAGGAGGTTTTTTAACAGTACATTTGTTTCTTAAAATAAAAACAGATTGAGATAGCACCCTATAAGAAACCTTTGAAATGCACTTTTTACCCGAAAATATTGATGACTATATTGTTGAACACACTCAACAAGAACCTGAAATTCTAAAAAAATTAAGCAAAGAAACTTGGCAAAAAGTATTAAACCCAAGGATGTTGAGCGGTGCTTTTCAAGGAAGGGTTTTGTCTATGATTTCAAAAATAGTACAACCCAAAAAAATTTTAGAAATAGGAACGTATACAGGGTACTCTGCACTGTGTTTTGCAGAAGGATTAGGACCGGAAGGAAAAATCTTTACCATTGATAAAAATGAAGAGTTAGAAACTCTTCAAAACACATACTTTGAAAAATCTGGATATCGAGACCAAATAACACAATTTGTTGGCAATGCATTGGAAATTATCCCTAAAATTGATGAGACCTTTGACCTGGTTTTTATGGATGCAGACAAATCTAATTATATCAATTATTTTCATTTAATCATTGGAAAAATGAATCCAGGAGGAATTATTTTATCTGATAATGTTCTTTGGAGCGGAAAGGTTGTTGAGAAACTAGATCCGAAAGACACAGATACAAAAGTGCTTTTAGCCTACAATAAGCTTTTAAATGAAGACTCCAGAATAGAAAGCGTATTGTTGCCAATTAGAGACGGTTTAACGCTAAGCCGTGTAAAGAGATAGGGTTTAAAGATTTCGTTTTATAGGGCCTGTAAGTTCTTCAATACTGTCTTTTACAGAGCTAGCCTCTTTTTGGAGATCTTTTGCAATATTGGGATCAATATTATTTTTTTCAGAACTGTCTTTAATTTCTTTTTTAATATCGTTTGTAGCGTCTTTCATTTGACGCATTCCTTTTCCTAAGCCCCTTGCAATTTCGGGAATTTTGTCGGCACCAAAAACCATCACAACGATTAGCATGACAACCATAATTTCAGGCCCACTGATAAATAAGAAAATTGGATTCATGCTGCAAATATAAGGAGATATTTGAATTAATATAAGAAAACTGATTGATTCAAATTATTTTTACCTGCTTCATGTTTCTTTGGAGAGCTCAATGAGTAAAAAAGCAGTTGAACTATACAAAACAGCGAATGAGTTTTGTCTTATCTTAAATTCAGTAAACTTTGAGAGAAAACAACAAACCACCAGGAGGTAATTAAGCAAAAAAACAGCCTTTTTAAACCATTCATACATTATTAAAAACCATTCATACAATTATGCTTTTTTGTAAAAGTGTTTCTTCTATCTTTATTGAAAATCCAGTGAAAAACCCTAAATATTTTATAATATGAGTAAATTATTATTAGATTCCCTAAAAGAAACTTCCTCATCTGAGAGTAAATGTTCCTCTCAATTTATTGAGCCGGAAATTCATTGCATACAACTTGCCAAAAATGACTTTGTCAAATTTGAGGGGGACCAATTTTTAGAGATGTTAGACACTCCAGACAAAGCTAGTTTAGAACAATTTTGTGAAAGTTGGAATGATTTATCCGAAGATACTTATATGTCTGATGGCGGTCGATACCGACTCCGAAGGCATGCGGTTTTTTCGGCGAACAAGTATGGAGCAGAAGTTAGACCAAAATCGCACCAACCTCATTACCAAACAACGCACTTCAACACGCTAAATGGTGGTCTTCAGCGATATTTTGAACCAATAAAAGAGGCGATTTGTGATTGTAAAATTATGCGCAGTATAATTAATTTTGGAGCACGTACTTTTGGTGCATTATCCCCTTTCAATGAATGGCATATTGAGGTGCATCAATTTCGGATACTTGCTGGTGATGATGAAGGAAAACCAACACCAGAGGGTATGCATCAAGATGGCGTAGATTATGTTTTGATGGCTTTAATTCAAAGATCTAATGTTGTTGGAGGAGTGACCACAGTGCAGAATTTGGAGGGTAATGAAGTTGCTAGATTTACACTTACCAATCCTATGGAGTCGATTATAATCAATGACTTACGAGTTGCCCACGGGGTAACTCCCATATTGAAAGCAGATTCAGAGTTGTCAGGACATCGCGACATGCTTGTAATTACTTATAAACGTGCTTTAAATTAGAATTATTAGCAGCGTTTTATTGTGGGGCTAGTCAAATGAGAGGCGAATACATGCAATTTGTTGCTCTTGAAGTAATTTTAATAGATCTTAATGATTATTGTCCTTGATACAATATTGTCATTATTTTTATGGTGTTCTTTATAAAATTTTACTCCTAACCCAAAAAATACGTTAGGCATAAAATATTATTTCTTGGTCAACATTCTTTTAATCTCATTCAACTTCATGAGCGCTTCGATAGGAGTCAAAGCATCAATATTGGTCGCTAAAATTTCGTCCTTAATGTCTTCCAGTAAAGGATCATCTAGCTGAAAAAAGCTAAGCTGCATTTTTTCGTCTTGTGCTTGTTTTAAAACCTCTTTTTCGTCTTTGTTTTTTTTGTTTTTTTCTAATTTAGCCAATATTTTATTGGCTTGACGAACAACCCTGGAGGGCATTCCTGCAAGCTTGGCAACATGTATTCCAAAACTGTGGTTGGATCCTCCAGAAACAAGTTTTCGTAAAAAAATAATGGTATTGTCGAGTTCTTTTACAGACACATTAAAGTTTTTAATGCGTTTAAAAGAAGCCGTCATTTCATTTAACTCATGGTAATGTGTAGCAAACAATGTTTTTGCTTTTGACGGATGTTCGTGTAAAAATTCTGAAATTGCCCAAGCAATAGAAATTCCATCATAAGTTGAGGTGCCACGACCAATTTCATCAAGTAAAACCAAACTACGCTCAGAAAGATTGTTTAAAATAGAAGCCGTTTCGTTCATTTCTACCATAAACGTCGATTCTCCCATAGAGATATTGTCACTTGCACCTACTCTTGTAAAAATTTTGTCTACAATACCAATTTTTGCGTTTTGAGCTGGGACATAGCTTCCCATTTGAGCCAATAAAACAATGAGCGCTGTTTGTCTTAAAATAGCGGACTTACCAGACATATTTGGCCCTGTAATCATAATGATTTGTTGCTGAGTTCTATTTAAGACAACATCGTTTGCAATATAGTGTTGGTCTATAGGCAATTGTTTTTCTATAACTGGATGACGGCCATTTTTAATTTCTAAATCGGTGCTTTTGTCTATTTTTGGACGCACATAATTGTTGTCAATTGCTAAAACAGAAAAAGACAATAAACAGTCAATTTTGGCGATAATTTGTGCATTTTCTTGCACAATTGGCACAAATTGAATGATATATTCCAATAATTTAGAAAAAATTTCTTGTTCTAATTTTTGAATTTTCTCTTCAGCGCCTAAAATTTTAGTTTCATATTCTTTTAATTCTTCCGTTATATATCGTTCTGCATTTACCAAGGTTTGTTTGCGAATCCACTCTTCCGGAACTTTGTCTTTGTGAGTATTACGAACTTCTATATAATAACCAAAGACATTGTTGAATGAAATTTTTAAACTTGAGATCCCTGTTCTGTTTGTTTCACGGGTCAACATATCATCCAAATACTGTTTCCCACTAGATGAAATAGCTCTTAAATCGTCCAATTCTTGATGAACATTTGCTGCAATTGCATTACCCTTATGGATATTTACAGGAGCAGTATCAAATAAAGTTTCAGAAATTTTAGCAATCAATTTAGCGCAAGTATGTAGCTGATTTCCAAGTTCTTTTACCGTTTTATTGGTGCTTCTCTCTGTCGCTGTTTTTATGGGTAAAATTGCTTTAAGAGAATCTTTTAACAAGACAATTTCTCTTGGTGAAGCTTTACCGGTAGCAACTTTAGAAATGAGTCTTTCTAAGTCTGATATTTGTTTTAATTGATAGGTTACGGTCTGCGAAAAATCATCAGAATCGATAAAATACTTGACCAATTCATGACGCTTTTTAATTGCATCAATATTTTTTAAAGGGAGAGCCAGCCAACGTTTTAGCAGCCTCCCTCCCATTGGCGAAATGGTTTTATCGATGACTTGTAAAAGGGTCACTGCGTTGATTGAGTTTGGATTGTATAGTTCTAAATTACGAACAGTAAAACGATCCATCCAAATATAATTGTCTGCGGCTATTCGGTGAATAGACTGTATGTGTTTTAGTTGGTTGTGCTGTGTTTCTGATAAATAATACATAACCGCACCAGCAGCAATAATACCATTTTTAAGGTCTTGTATTCCAAAACCTTTCAAGCTTTTAACTTCGAAATGATTTTGTAGCGTTTCTTTGGCATATTCTGGCTGAAAAACCCAATCATCTAAATAAAAAGTATAATACCTATTTTCAAAAAGAGAGATAAATTCTTGTTTGTGTTGTTTTTGAACCAATACTTCACTTGGAGCAAAGTTTTGTAATAATTTATCAATGTATGCTGCATCTCCTTGAGCAACTAAATATTCTCCAGTAGAAACATCAAGAAAAGAAATACCAAGCTGTTTTTTGTCAAAGTGGACAGCGGCTAAAAAATTGTTTTTGTTGCTTTGTAGGACCTCATCATTTAAAGAAACTCCAGGAGTAATCAATTCTGTAACGCCTCTTTTTACAATGGTTTTAGTCATTTTCGGGTCTTCTAATTGATCGCAAATAGCCACGCGCATTCCTGCTTTCACCAACTTTGGCAAATAGGTATTTAAGGCATGGTGAGGAAAACCCGCTAGGGCTGTTTCACTTTCGCTTCCTGCTCCTCGTTTTGTCAATGTTATTCCAAGAACAGCCGCTGCTTTTTTTGCATCATCTCCAAAAGTTTCATAAAAATCACCTACTCGAAAAAGCAACATTGCATCAGGATACTTTATCTTGATGGCATTGTATTGTTTCATAAGAGGAGTTACCTTTTTAGGGTTCGATTTTGCCAACTTTTTCGAATTTTTCAATTAGTTTTGCTAAGATAGAAAAAAGTGATTAGGTGGTCATTTATAATTATTAGGGAATTATCCACAAATTATGAGAAAACTTAAAAATAACGAGTTAGGCAGAATTACTGTTGAGGCTTTTAAAGCGGTTCCAAAAACACCTTTAATTGTCGTTTTAGATAATATTAGGAGCTTAAATAATATTGGATCTGTTTTTAGAACTTCAGATGCCTTCTTAATTGAAAAAATTTACCTGTGTGGCATTTGTGCTGTTCCACCAAATAAAGACATTCATAAAACGGCTTTAGGAGCAACAGAATCTGTAGCATGGGAATATGTAGAGGACACGCTTACATTGGTTGAAAAATTAAAAAAAGAAAATATAAACGTCTTGGCTATCGAGCAGGTGGAAAACAGCACAAAACTTAATTCTTTTTCTCCAGACAAAAATCAGAAATATGCAATTGTAATGGGAAATGAAGTAAAAGGAGTGCAAGATGCAGTAGTAGATGCGGCCGACCTGTGCATAGAAATTCCTCAATTAGGAACCAAACACTCGCTAAATATTTCTGTGACGACTGGGATTGTTTTATGGGACTTGTTTCAAAAGCTAAATTCCTAAAATGAACTTGGCAATCATAAAGTAAATTAAAATTCCGAAAATATCATTACTTGTGGTAATAAAAGGACCTGTTGCAATGGCTGGATCAATCCCTCTTTTGTTCAAAAATAAGGGCACAAAAGTACCGATTAAGCCCGCAACGATAATCACAACCACCAAAGATACCGAAATTGCTAAAGCGGTTTGCATTTCTCCTTTTGTCATCCAAACAAAAACAAAAAGAAATAAAGCTAAAATAACACCATTCAATGCGGCGAGTAGCATTTCTTTAAGAAGCCGACTGTTAATACTTCCTTTTACATCGTCATTTGCCAAACCTTGAACAATAATTGCCGAGGACTGTACACCAACATTCCCTGCCATAGCCGCAATTAGTGGAGTGAAGAAAAACAATACGAAAGCACTTCCTTTGAATGCATCTTCAAAACCTTCCATGATTAAAAAAGCACCAATTCCCCCAATTAATCCTAAAAACAACCAAGGCAATCTAGCTCTTGTTAACTCTATAATGCTGTCATCTGAATCTACATCTTGGGTTAAACCTGCTGCCAATTGGTAATCCTTATCAGCCTCTTCTTTTAAAACATCGACGATGTCATCAATGGTAATTCTACCTAATAAAACATTGTTATTGTCAACGACAGGAATAGCTTCTAAATCGTATTTTGCCATAATTTTAGCAACCTCTTCTTCTTCCTCATTTACATTTACAACATCTACTTTGTCTATGTAAATTTCGGCAATTTTTTGTTCATTTTTTGCAACGATTAAATCTTTTAAAGAAAGCCTTCCAATGAGTTTTTCTTCTTTGTCAACCACATAAATAGAATGAACCCTAGTAACCTCTTTTGCTTGGCCCCTTATTCTTCTTAAACAACCCGCAACAGTCCAAGTTTCATATACTTTTACCAATTCTTTCGCCATCAAAGCACCGGCAGAGTTTTCTTCATAAGAAAGGAGTTCTTTGATATCTGCCACCAATTCATCATCTTCCAAGGCAGAAATTACGCGTTCTTGGCGTTCTTCAGAAAGTTCTCCAATAATGTCGGCGGCATCATCAGAATCCATTTCTTCTACTTCTTCTGCAATTTCTTTTGCAGATAAGTTTTCTAAAATTTTCTCACGAATATCATCGTCTAATTCTGTAAGAATTTCAGAGGTTTTTTCGCTGTCTAAAAGCTTGATAATATATATCGCTTCTTCAAAATTTAGCTCTTCTAAAATTTCAGCGACATCGGCATAATGAATTTCGGAAAATAATTTTTTGATTTCAGAATCTTTATTTTCGTAAACGAACCCAATTAGTTGTTCTAAAAATGTAGTAGTAATTTCAAATGCCATTTGATGCTATTTTTTGAGTAAGTAAAATAAACTCTTGAACAGACAATTGCTCTGGTCTTCTCGCAAATATAGGTTCTTCTTTTAAAGAATCCGAAAGATTCAATGATTTTAAACTAGAACGCAACATTTTTCTTCTTTGATTGAATGCGGTTTTTACCACTCTAAAGAATAATTTTTCATCAACAGGGAGTGCGTAGTCTTTTTTTCTCAAGAGCCTAATAACACCAGAATCTACTTTTGGCGGTGGATTAAACACAGAAGGGGGCACTGTAAACAAATAGCTTACTTCAAAAAAAGCCTGAGTCAAAACCGATAGAATTCCGTAAATTTTACTGCCTTCTTTTTCTGCAATTCTTTTTGCTACTTCTTTTTGAAACATTCCCGAAAATTCAGGCACATAGACTCTGTTTTCGATCGCTTTAAAAACAATTTGAGAGGAAATATTGTAGGGAAAGTTGCCGATGATAGCGACTTGTTTTTTCTTGAAGACTGAGGATAAGTCGAACTTTAAAAAGTCACCCTCTATAATCTCAAACCGATCTTTAGAGGTCTTTAGTTTGAGGTGTTCAATTGGGAAAGTATCGTTTAAATAGGCTACAGATTCTCGGTCTATTTCCATGACTGTAACTTTTGCTTTCTTTTGCAATAGATATTTTGTTAAAACACCCATTCCTGGTCCAATTTCTAATACATTTTCGTACCCTTTCTCAGTTAAAGTATCTGCAATATTTCTAGCAATATTTTCATCCTTTAAAAAATGTTGACCTAAATGTTTTTTTGCTTTTACAGACACTTGTGAAAGATTTATAAGTTTTTACAAATGTAAAACTAAATTACGGTTTCGTACTTTGTAGATTGATTCATAAAACAAACTTAAAGTAAGGCCCTGTTTTTTTAAAATTAATTTTTAGTATTGGCTGGAAAAAACTTTTTTACCAATTTCAATTCGGTTCTAAAACTCAGCATTTTATCGCCAAATTTTTTTAGACTTTCTCTTTGGAGTCTTTCGGCTTCATATTGGTAATAATCGTCTAGGTCTTCTCGAGAATTTGCCGAATATTGAACAGAGTAGGTGCTACCACCCATTTCTTCTTCAACCAAAACCTCTGTCAGTTTTGCTGAAGTAAAATAACCTGTATTCAAAACTTTTACAATATGATTTTCTATCCAAGCAAGCCAATCATCGTGAACACTGTTTTCAATATTTATTGTTACGTTGTAGATGTACATTTTTAGAATTTTGAGTTTTGTGTGATGCTTTTTTGAGATTAAAATGCGTCACCCCGAATTTTACGATATTTTTTCCTCGCAGCTACCAAATAAATACTGGAAGCATAATCAAAAATAATCTTTTGATAGTATTCTGAGGCTTTTTCAGCGTTTTTTATGTGATTGCTATACAGTTCTGCTAATTCGAAATAGCTGTCATCAACTAAAATACCTTGTGGGTTTAAAGTAATTACCTTTTTAAAGTTGGCAATTGCAGCATCAAATTGGCCTAGTTTTATCAATAGTTTTGCTTGTTTAAAAAGAGCCTCGTCTTCAATAGGCTGTCCTTTGTAATGAATACAGATCTGATCTAAAGTGTCAATAGCTTGTTGTGTTTTATTTTGAAAGGCTAACAGTGTTGCTTTTGAATATTGGGCTAAACCAGAAGGAATAGAATCTACAGGTTCATTATCTGAGATTGTTAAAAACAAGGCAACAGCATCATTTGCAACGAGCTGTGATGTGGCGTTTTTCAGCACTTTTAATTGTGTTTTTGCCCATGTGAAATCGCCCTTAAAATAGCTAGTTTGCGCCACCTTAAAACGAGCTTGGTGGGCAAGTTCGTGATTTTTTAATTGTGTTTGTATCTGAGAAAAATAACGCAATGCTTTATTGTATTTTCCTGTAAATACAAGAACATCTCCCAGTTTTAATTTGATTTTAGCCCTTTCAAATTTTGATCTAGAAAAAGAGATTGCTTTTTCTAACACCTCTCTGGCTTTATCAGGATTGTTTTTGGTAAATGTTAAAAAGTCAGCATATACGATTTGTAATTTTACAGTAAGTGCTTTTTCCCCAAAGGCATCAAATAACCCTTGAAAAAGTGTTTCTGTTTCGGAATCGTTGGTGGCAATTGCTATTTTTGTAATGTATAGATAAGCGTTAATTTTTTCATCATCATAGTTCGATCTTAAAACAATGAAATCAAAACAATCTTTTGCAGAAGTATAATTATTGTTATCGAAAGCGGTTTTTCCTAATTTAAAAAAAGGCTCCAATCCTCTTGGGTTTCTTAGGAACAAGGCTTTTTCTTGAATCAAGGCTTTTTTGTATTCTCCTTGTGTTGTAAACAACCAGCTTAACAAAGAATTCCACACTTCTTTTGGGTGACTAGAAGATTTTATCAAAAGCGTTTTTTTGAATGAGATATTCGCTTTATTTTCAGCATCATTAGTAATGTATTTACTTGCATATCGTTGAACAAGAGGGAGGAATTGCTCATTTTTATCGATCAAATTGATATACGATTCAAACATTTTTTTGAAGTTCCCTTTTTCTCCATAAATTTCGGCAATTTGAATCTCATAATTGGCATTTTTATTTTTTGACATTGCTTTTTCATAGGATAAAATTGCATTGTCTAGAAGGTTGTACTCTTTAAAAGCACGCCCTATAATAGCTGCATAAGAGTTGTAATTGTCAATAGATTTTAGGGCCAGATCATAATTTTCTTTTGCCAAGTTGTTTAGCTGTTGCCGTTCGTAATTATACCCCAAATACACATATAAAAAGCCGTATTCTGGATTCTTTTTTAGCTTGGGAAGCAGAAGTTTCTCAACTTCTGTAAACTGAGACAACTCTTGATAGCAGCTAATTAAACGACTTAAATAAAAGGTGTTGAAAGGGCTCTTTGAATGTAGTTTTTTAAAAACGTGTAAAGCTTTTTCATACGCTTCTTCTCTGTAGTAATTTTCCCCTAATAAATAATCGTTTTGAGAGAAACTAACCGCAGCAATTGACAAGAAAATAAGTAAAAGTATTTTTTTCATTTCTATTCAAAGATAAGCAACAAATAAGAACAAACGTATTATGTTTGTCCCCTCTATCAGCCTTGTTTTGTTCCGAAAGCTCTTTCAGAAACGAACAAAAACAAATAACCTATATTTATGCGATTACTGGTTAATCGATGATGCTAAAACCAGTATATGGAATCAAAACTTCTGGAATCTTAATTCCTTCCGGTGTTTGATAGTTTTCCAAAATACCTGCCAATACGCGAGGTAAAGCTAAAGAACTTCCATTTAATGTATGAGCTAGCTCGCTTTTCCCAGCCTTATTTTTAAAACGAAGTTTCAATCTGTTTGCCTGAAAGGTCTCAAAATTTGATGCCGAGCTAATTTCTAACCATCTGTCTTGAGCTGTTGAAAACAGTTCAAAATCAAAAGTTAATGCCGCTGTAAAACCAGTGTCTCCACCGCACAAACGTAAAATTCTAAAAGGCAATTTTAATTCTCTTAATATGTCTTTAATATGCGCTACCATTCCGTCTAGAGCCTTGTAAGAATTTTCGGGATGTTCAATCCTTACAATTTCTACTTTGTCAAACTGATGCAGCCTATTTAAACCCCTTACATGCGCGCCATAACTTCCTGCTTCTCTCCTAAAACAAGGCGTATAGCCCGTGCAAGTGATTGGAAAATCAGCTTCCTGTAGCAAGTTTCCTCGAAACATATTTGTAATTGGTACTTCTGCGGTTGGAATCAGATACAAATCATCTTCTGTACAATGATACATTTGCCCTTCTTTGTCTGGTAATTGACCTGTTGCAATTCCTGAAGCCTCATTTACTAAATGTGGAACTTGTACTTCTGTGTATCCTGCCTTTGTGTTTTTGTCAAGAAAATAATTGATCAGAGCGCGTTGTAATTTTGCTCCTTTGCCTTTGTAAACAGGGAAGCCTGCGCCGGTAATTTTATTTCCTAATTCAAAATCTATGATGTCATATTTTTTAGCGAGCTCCCAGTGAGGTAACGCGTTTTTTCCTAAATTAGGAATGATTCCTTCGCTAAAAACTTGCTCGTTATCGGCTTCTGAATTTCCTGCTTTTACGGAAATATGAGGAATGTTAGGGATCTGAAATAACAGTGTTTGTAGTGTGGTAACATCCTTGTTTAGCTGTTCAGAAAGTCCTTTGGATTGTTCTTTTAGTTGTCCTGTTTTTTCTTTTAAAAGTTGGGCCTTTTGAACCTCACCAGATTTGAAAAATGCACCTATTTCTTTGGATATTTTATTAGATTCTGCAAGGATGTTGTCTAAGGAAACTTGGGTTGCTCTTCGGCTTTCATCTGTCTTTAACACCTGCTCGATGATCGCTTCAGCATCCGAAAAATTACGTTTTGCTAACCCTTTTAAAACAACTTCTTTGTGTTCTCTGATAAATTGTACTTGTAACATTTTTCTGATGATTTAATGAAGCAAAGATACAGTAAGCATCACACTTTAGCAATCTCGTTTTAGAGATTCTTTGTGATAAAGTCTCTAGCAGTTTGTTCGTCTTTTTTAAGCTGGAGGATTAAATGTTCAATGGAATCAAATTTTTGTTCGTCACGTAAAAAGTAGAGGAGTTCAATGGTGAGTTGTTGTTGGTATAGGTTCGCATTGAAGTCAAAAAAATGCACTTCAATAGTTTGATGATTTCCCCCTACCGTTGGCCTGTTGCCGACATTCATCATCCCATATATATTGACGCCTTGTATCTTTGATGAAACGATGTATACTCCTGTTTTAGGAATTAATTTATAGGTTTCTTTAATATTGATATTCGCTGTTGGGTATCCAATTTTCCCTCCTAATTGCTTTCCATTCACAACAGTTCCGCTCAACATGAAAGGGTATCCCAAATAGTTGTTCGCAGTATGTAAATTTCCTTTAGCCAAGGCGGTTCTAATTTTTGTGGAACTCACTGAAACATCATCAATGTCTTGTGCGGGAATTTCTTCAACGGTAAACTCATATAGGTGACTGTATTCGGTAAGCTGAACAATATTACCCTCCCTGTTTTTTCCAAAATGGTGATCGTATCCGATAATCAATTTTGAAATATTGAGTTGATTTACTAAAAAATCACGCACAAAAGCCAAAGCAGACATTCTAGAAAATGCGACACTAAACGGATGAATAATTAAATAATCCAATCCTATTTTTTCTAGCAGATGCGTACGTTCTTCAATGGTATTTATTAGCTCTAAGGAATTGTCTTTTTGCAAGACCATTCTTGGATGTGGAAAAAAAGTTAACAATACTGATTTTCTGTTCGCTTTTTTAGCCTCCAAAACTAATTTTTCAATAATTTTTTGATGACCAAAATGCACCCCATCAAAAGTGCCAATTGTAACATAGGTTTTCTCTGAAGTAGAAAAATTAGAAATATTTTGAATTGTAATCAAATTTTTTAAAATTTTAAAACAAAGATACGACAACTAACACTTTCTTTCTTGCTTATAAAGAGTCGTTTATAAACTTTTTATTTGATATAAATAACAGTTATTTTTTATGAACCCCTTAATATTTTGGCCTTTTTATTTAAGAATTCAAAAAAAATTGTATTTTGCATCTAGTTAACTAATAATTAAAATTATGACAAAAAAGATTTTACTATTTGCTTTTGTAGTTTTTGGAAGCGCAGCAATGTTTGCGCAAACAACGATTACAGGTACCGTAAAAGACGCAAAATCAGGGGAAACACTTCCTGGCGCAAACATCAAAATTTCCAGAAAAGCTGTTGGTACAACAACAGATTTCGATGGAAAATTTGTATTAAATGTTTCGGATACTCCTCCATTTACCATAGAGGTTTCTGTCTTAGGATTTAAAACGAACAAAATACAAATTACCGAAAACAATCAAAAAGTTGCTGTAAGCCTTGTTGAAAAAGAGACTTCTTTAGATGAGATTGTTCTTTCAGCATCCAGAACTCCAGAACGTATTATGGAGTCTCCGGTATCTATTGAAAGAATGGATTCTAGAGCGATAAAGAATACTTCTGCTCCAAGCTTTTATGACGGCTTAGAGAATTTAAAAGGGGTAGATATAAATACAAATAGCTTGACTTTTAAGTCCGTGAATACACGTGGTTTTGCAACTTTTTCAAACACTCGTTTTATGCAGTTGGTTGATGGGATGGACAACGCTTCACCTGCATTAAATTTTGCATTGGGGAACTTACTAGGAATGAGTGAATTAGATATTGAAACTATTGAGTTATTGCCAGGAGCTTCTTCTGCGCTTTATGGTGCAAATGCATTCAACGGAATCATGTTTATGAGAAGTAAAAATCCGTTTGATCATCAGGGAATTAGTGTTTCTTTAAAAGGAGGTATTACGAGCCAAGAAGCAGGAGGAGACAATGAGTATAAAGATCTCAATATAAGAATGGCACATGCTTTTTCTGATAAATTTGCAATGAAAGTAACCCTTGGAGTATTAGAGGGAACGGATTGGCTTGCAACAGATTATAGAAATGTTAGAGGAGGCGAATTGGCTTCTGGAACAAGGGAATCTGATAGAAATTATGATGGTGTAAATGTATTTGGAGATGTAGTTTCTGCAAATTTAATATCTGTTGGTGAATCTTTAGAAAGATTGGGTATTCTTCCTGCGGGAGGGTCTGCACTTTTACCAAATGAAAGTGTTAGTAGAACCGGTTATAATGAAAGAGATCTGATGGATTATGGTGTTACTAGTGTAAAGTTTGGGGGCTCCTTAAATTACCGTCCTTTTGGAAACGATCGTTTAGAGGTAATTTGGAACTCTAAAATTGGTACAGGAGATACTCAATATTTAGGAGGTCAAAAATATAGCATTAAAAACTTTTTAATGCAACAACACAAACTAGAGGTTAAAGGAAAAAACTTCTTTGTAAGAGGATATGTGACAGCAGAAGACGCAGGAGACTCGTATAACACTTTATTTACAGCACTAAATATAAATAGGACATGGAAAGATGATAACACGTGGTTTGGTGAGTACGTTGGAGCATATGTAGGAGCAACATTAAATGGTGCAACCTCAGATCAAGCACATGCAGCAGGAAGACAAACAGCAGAATCAGGAAGGTATTTACCTGGCTCAGTTGAATTTAACGAAGCTTTTGATAAAATTACATCAGATCCGAATCTTTTAACAGGTGCAAAATTTAGAGATGAAACTAAATTATATCACGGAGATGTAAATTATAATTTTAGAGATATAATCGATTTTGCAGAAATTCAAGTTGGTGCTTCATACAGAAGATATTCCTTAAACTCTTTTGGAAATATATTTACAGATGCAGATGGGCCAATTAATTATGACGAATATGGGGTATATTCTCAAGCTCAAAAAAGCTTTCTTGAAGAAGACCGTTTAAAAGTAACAGCTTCCATTCGTTATGACAAAGCACAAAATTTTGATGGTAATTTTTCACCAAGAGCTTCCTTTGCTTATGCCGCAGGAGAAAATAAAAATCACAATTTTAGAGCTTCTTTTCAAACAGGATTTAGAAATCCAACAACACAAGATCAATATATTGGTTTGGATGTAGGAAATGCTATTTTAGTGGGTGGAGTTGAAGAAAATCAAGATAGATATAGTTTAACTTTTCAAGATGGTTCTGGGGCAAGTTATACGGTAACAGGTAGAGATGCCTATGAAAACTCTTACACAGCAGCAAGTGGGGGGACGGTTAAAGCAGATGTAGATTTTGTAAAGCCAGAAAAAGTAACCGCTTTTGAAGTAGGGTATAGGGGTTTATTATTTAAAGATTCACAAAGAGTTACAGTAGATTTAAGTATGTACTACAATCAATATGAAGATTTTATAGCCAATAAAAATGTGATTGTACCTTATAATGCCACAGGTGGTTATAAAGTTTTTCAATTGTATACAAACTCAGCAGCAGATATTAACTCTTACGGAGCTACAATTGGTTTAAATACAAAGGTTTTTAATGGATTTGATTTAGGAGTAAATTATACCCTTGCTAAGTTTGATTTTGATCAAGCTTCTGACCCAGATTTTGAAGCAGGTTTTAACACGCCAGAGCATAAAGTAAAATTACAATTTGGTAAAACAAATTTGATTAAAAACTTTGGTTTCAATATCAATGCAAGATGGCAAGATGAATTCAGATGGGAATCTACTTTTGTAGACGGAACTATAAAATCAAGAACAGTTTTAGATGCTCAAATTAACTACAGTGTTCCTAGTATTAAATCTGTATTTAAATTAGGAGGAGCTAATTTAACCGGACAAGAGTATTTAAGCGCCCCAGGAATAGGTGCAATTGGATCTCAGTATTATCTTTCATGGACAATTAATAATTAAAATTAAAGAATTATGAAGAATTTTAAAAATATAAAAAACATAATAGGTTTATTACTAATTTCAATAGGTTTTGTTTCTTGTGAAGTTGAAAATAAATTAGATGAAATAGTTGACCCAGAGATTGTATATCCTGCAGCAACTTCAGGTTCAGCTGATTTTTCTAATTTCGTTGCTTTAGGGAATTCTCTAACGCATGGAGTTGTAAGTGGTACAGTATTTTTAGCCGGACAACAAAACTCTTTTCCAAACATCATGGCCAATCAAATGAAAGCCATGGGCGGGGGAGATTTCATTCAACCTTTAGTAGATGATAATATTGGAGGTCTTTTATATGGTGGTCAGCAAGCTGGTGCGCCAAGATTGTACTTTAATGGAGCGGGTCCTGCATACTTAGACGCGATTCCAACGACAGAGGTTACGAGTAAAATATCTGGACCTTTTAATAATTTTGGTGTAGGTGGTGCAAAAAGTTATCATCTAATAGCACCTGGCTATGGAAGTCTATCGGGGGTATTAGCAGGAACAGCAAATCCTTATTTTGCACGAATGTCTAGTTCTGAAACTGCTACAGTTTTAGAAGATGCAGTTGCAACGAATCCTACTTTTTTCTCTCTTTGGATTGGAAATAATGATGTTCTTGGGTATGCAACTACTGGAGGAAATGGTTCAAATCCAATTACGGATACTCCGACCTTTGATTTTGCAATGACAACCCTTGTAGAAACTCTAACAGCCAATGGCGCTAAAGGAATTATAGCAAATATTCCTGATGTAACGGCAATACCATTTTTTACAACTGTTTCATACAACCCAATTCCTTTAGATGCAGCAACAGCAGGTCAGTTAAATGCAGCTTATGCTGCATATAATGGAGGATTACAAGCAGCATTTCAAGCACTTGCTGGTACAGGGTTGTTTACTCAAGAAGAATTAGACAGAAGATTAATTAATTTTGCTGAAGGTAACAACGCTGTTGTTATTCTTGATGAATTCTTGACAGATTTAGGCGCTATTAACCCCGCTTTTGCTGCGCTTCCTCAATTGAGACAAACATCTGCAGCAGATTTAATTACCTTGCCAACAGCCTCACTTTTAGCAACAGGAGGAGGTACAGCAACACCTTTACCAGATACTAATGTGTTAACACCAGAAGAGCAAGAAGAAATTTTACAGGCAACCACTACATTTAATGCAACTATATCTAGCCTGGCTTCTCAAGAGGGTTTGGCGCTGTATGATGCCAATACAACCTTTCAATTAATGGCAAATGGAGGTGTGCCGTTTGATGAGTATGTCTTAAACGCTAGCTTAGTTTTTGGGGGTGCTATATCCCTAGACGGTGTTCACCCTACCTCTAGAGGGTATGCTTTTATAGCAAAAGAAATGCTAAAGCAAATTGATGTAACTTACGGTTCTAATTTTGAAGCCTCTGGGAATTTACCTAAAGCAGGTGATTATCCTACAAATTATTCTCCAACTTTAAGGTAGCGTAAATTTTATAAATAAAAAAAGGTTGAGCTAAGCTCAACCTTTTTTACTTTAAGATCTTTTTTATGAGAGCATCGAGACCGCTCTTTTCAGTGCGGTAATAAAAAGATCAATTTCTTCTTTGGTGTTGTAAAAAGAAAAGGAGGCTCTTATAGTTCCAGGGATTTTGTAAAAATCCATAATAGGTTGTGCACAGTGATGTCCGGTTCTAACAGCAATTCCGAGCTTGTCTAAAATGACACCGATATCATACGGATGAATATTGCCAATGTTAAAGGAGATTACCGCTGTTTTTTCAGCAGTAGTTCCATAAATTTTCATGCCTTCAAATTTTAATAATTCTTTTGTTGCATAGTGTAAAAGCGTTGCTTCATAGGATGCGATCGCTTCAAAACCAACGGCATTCATATAGTCTAGCCCAGTCCCAAAAGCGATTCCTCCACAAATATTTGGGGTTCCTGCTTCAAATTTATGAGGCAAACCCGCGTAGGTTGTTTTTTCAAAGGTAACAGTGTCAATCATTTCTCCACCTCCCTGATAAGGGGGAAGTTTTTCTAGCCATTCTTTTTTTCCATAGAGTAAACCAACTCCTGTAGGGCCGCACAACTTATGAGCTGAGGCCACATAAAAATCAACGTTTAAGGCCTGAACATCTGGTTTGATGTGAGGTGTAGCTTGGGCTCCATCTATTAAAACAGCAGCCCCAAATTGATGAGCTTTTTTAATAATTTCTTCAATAGGATTTACAACACCCAAAGCATTAGAAACATGGTTACAGAATACGATTTTTGTTTTTTTAGTAACTAACTCGTGGTATGCTTCCATTTGTAAAGAACCATCTATATTCATAGGAATGACCTTTAAAATAGCCCCCGTTTTTTCACATAACATCTGCCAAGGAACAATATTGGAATGATGTTCTAAGGCAGAAACAATAATTTCATCACCTTTTTTTAATAATGCAGCAAAGCCAGAAGCCACCATATTGATACTATGGGTGGTTCCTGAGGTTAGGATTATTTCATAGGCGTGTGCAGCATTAAAATGTTGTTGAATTTTTATACGCGCTTCTTCATACTTATCAGTTGCCTCTTGACTTAACGAGTGTACACCCCTATGAATATTTGCATTGAAATTACTGTAATAATCAACAATAGTGTCAATAACTATTTGGGGTGTTTGTGAGGTAGCGGCATTGTCAAAATACACTAAAGGCTTGCCGTTTACCGTTCTATTTAGAATTGGGAAATCTTTTCGAATTTTATCAACATCTATCATACGAATCGTGTTTATAGTGCAAAGATAATAGATGATTTTTTAAAGTTTTCAAAAAGGCAATATGATTTTCTTATTTTCGCATAACTAAAACCTTATGGATGAAAATTTTTAAGAGAATACTCCTTGTACTGGCCGTAGCTATTACTAGTTCAATAGTTTATAATTATCCAAAATTAAATATATTGGCAGGTTATTCTGCAAAAAATACTGCTTCCTCGGTTTTTTTAGCCAATAGAAGCTTGGCACTAACAGATAGTACAGACACCAATTTTTCTCCCGTTCATTTAGCTTCAGATACCATTGATTTGGAAAACAAAACTGCCATTTCCTCTGTGTTTGGGTTATTGACGAGAAAGGCAATCTACAGAGAGGGGCTTGGAAGTGTTCTAACCTTAAAAACTACCGATGAAACAACACCTTATTTAGTTCCGAATAGATCGCATATAGAAACTACAGAGATGTATCCTTTTTGGAATGCCTCTCAAAAAGATACGTTATTTGCGAATATCAATTATAAAAAATTACAACAAAGCATCGATTTGCTTTGTGAAACCTCCAATACAAGGGCTGTTGTTGTTATTTATAAAGATAAAATTATTGCAGAAAAATATGCGAGAGGTTTTCATCAAGACGCTAAAATTTTAGGATGGTCAATGACTAAAAGTATTGTAAGCACTGTTTTTGGAGTATTGCAATATCAAGGAAAAGTAAACGTACAAGACAAAGCGCCAATAGCATCTTGGCAAAATGATGCAAGAAAAGACATTACGCTTCATAATTTGTTACAAATGAATTCAGGTTTGGAATGGGATGAAAATTATGATGAAATTTCTGACGCTACTAAAATGTTGTTTTTAGACCGAGACATGAGTAAAATGCAAGAATATAAGTCATTAGTGGGCAAACCAAACGAATCTTGGGACTATTCTTCAGGAACCACAAATTTATTATCAGGAGTTTTAAGAAACCTGTTTGAAACACACCAAGACTATTTAGATTTTTGGTACTCAGGTTTAATTGATAAAATAGGAATGAGTTCGATGGTTTTAGAGGCTGATTTAAGCGGAAACTACGTGGGTTCCTCTTATGCCTGGGCTACGGCAAGAGATTGGGCTAAGTTTGGGCTGTTGTATCTCCATCGAGGAAATTGGAACGGTGAGCAATTATTTGCAGAAGAGTGGGTAGATTATGTAACGACACCAACCCCTGGGTCAAACGGATTGTATGGCGCACATTTTTGGTTAAATAGAGGGAGTCAGTTAAAAGACGTTCCGAAAAACATGTATTTTGCAGACGGATATCAGGGTCAAAGAGTCTATGTGTTACCAGATCAAGATTTAGTCGTTGTACGTTTTGGCTTATCTTGGTTTGAGGAGAATGAATTTTTAAAGGGTCTTTTGGAGTCGATCGATTAATAATTAAAAACCACGCAATCTGCGTGGTTTTTAATTATATGAAAAAAGAGTGGAATTCTTACAGGTCAAACCCGATATCAACTCCTAATTTGTTGGCAATTAATTGTGTAATTCGCTGTTTTACTTCTGGAATTTTTACACTTTCTAAAACGGTATTCGCAAAGGCATACATGAGTAAGGCTTTTCCTTCTTTTTTTGGAATTCCTCTTTGCTGCATATAAAATAAGGCTTCGTTGTCTAATTGACCAATTGTACAACCATGAGAGCACTTCACATCATCTGCAAAAATTTCAAGCTGAGGTTTTGCATTAATGGTGGCTTTGTCGTTTACTAAAACATTGTTGTTTTGTTGATAGGCATTTGTTTTTTGAGCCTCTTTTTCAACAATCACCTTTCCGTTAAAAACCCCTGTTGAGCGTTCGTCATAAATTCCTTTATAGTCTTGATGACTTTCACAATTTGGCTCTATATGATGGACTAAAGTGTGGTGATCTACGTGCTGTTTTCCTTCAATAATTGTAATTCCTTTTAGGATAGAATCGATGTGTTGTCCTTTTTGATAGAAGTTCAAGTTATTTCTTGTAATATTTCCTCCAAAAGAAAAGGTATGTACAGAAACGACACTATTCGATTGTTGCTCTATAAAAGTATTGTCAACTAAAGAAGCATTGGTTTTATCGTTTTGAATTTTGTAATAATCAACGAAAGCTCTTTTGTCTGCATAAATTTCAGTAACAGCATTTGTCAGAACAGGATTGTTTGTTAAACTTTGATGGCGTTCTATAATTTGCACCTGCGAATTTTCTTCAACAACAATTAAATTTCTTGGCTGTAACATGGTGGCTGCCTCAGAACCTGTTGTAAAATTGATGATTTGAATTGGTTTTTTTACCTCTACATTTTTTGGAATATAGATATAAGCACCCTCTTCTGTAAAAGCAGTATTAAGTGATGTTAAGTTATCTTGTTTCGCTATTTTATTGAAGTAATTTTCAATGACTGCTTTGTATTTTTGCTTATTCAATGCGGCTGACATAAGGCAAACATCAAAATCTCCATGTGTGGTTTCCGAGAGGAAAGAATTGTATTTTCCATCTACAAAAACAAGTTTGTATGCATCAATGTCGTGTATAAAATATTTTTTTACATCAGAAAATTCAACATTGTTTTCTTTATTAGGAAAGATGCTATAATCTTGCTTTAAAACAGTCTTTAAAGAGGTGTATTTCCAAGCTTCTAATTTTTTGGTTGGAAAGCCCAACGCTTCAAAATTCTGAAATGCTTCTGAACGAATGTCATGCACATCGGATTTTGTGTCCACGCGGTTTTCAAACGCTACATATGATGACAATAATTTATCTTTTAATTCCATCTTTTTAGCGTATTTCTTAAACTAACTCTTGTTTAATCCAATCATATCCTTTTGCTTCTAATTCTAGCGCCAAAGAAGCGTCTCCAGATTTTACAATTTTACCATCATGTAAAACATGCACAAAGTCTGGAACAATATAATCGAGTAGGCGCTGGTAGTGCGTAATCACAATTACGGCATTGTCTTTAGATTTTAACTTGTTTACTCCGTTAGCTACAATACGTAGTGCATCAATATCAAGCCCTGAGTCGGTTTCATCTAAAATAGCCAATTGTGGTTCTAGCATTGCCATTTGAAAGATTTCATTACGTTTTTTTTCACCTCCTGAAAATCCTTCGTTTAAAGAACGAGATAAAAATTTTCGGTCTATTTCCAATAATTCAGACTTTTCGCGAATCATTTTTAGCAAATCTTTTGCAGGCATGTCTTCTAGACCTTTTGCTTTTCGCGTTTCGTTAATGGCCGTTTTTATAAAATTTGTAACAGAAACTCCAGGAATTTCTACAGGGTATTGAAAAGATAGAAAGATCCCGCTATGCGCTCTTTCTTCTGGAGCGAATTCACTGATGTCTTCTCCATTTAGCTCAATGGTTCCGTTGGTAACATCATATTCTTCTTTTCCAGCAATAATATTCGCGAGGGTACTTTTTCCAGCACCATTTGGGCCCATAATTGCATGAACCTCCCCTGCATTTACTTCTAAATTCAACCCTTTTAAAATAGATTTATCATCTATCCTTGCTTGTAAATCTTCTATTTTTAACATCTTTCTTTATACTATATGCCTCAAACTGTTAATTATGGGCGTTTTATATTATTCAATTATCCTACAGAGCCTTCTAAACTAATCTCTAATAATTTTTGTGCTTCAACGGCAAATTCCATAGGGAGTTTATTCAAGACCTCTTTGCTAAATCCGTTTACAATCAAAGCGATTGCTTTTTCGGTATCTATTCCACGCTGATTGCAATAGAACAATTGATCTTCACCAATTTTACTCGTGGTTGCTTCGTGTTCTATTTGTGCCGATTTGTTTTTTACTTCAATGTATGGAAAGGTGTGAGCTCCACAGGCATTGCCCATCAATAAAGAATCACATTGAGAGAAATTACGAGCATTTTCTGCTCTTGAATTAATTTGTACCAGACCTCTGTATGAATTTTGAGATTGACCAGCCGATATTCCCTTGGATATAATCGTTGACTTGGTATTCTTCCCCAAATGAATCATCTTCGTTCCAGTATCTGCCTGTTGGTGATTGTTTGTTACTGCGATTGAGTAAAATTCACCAATAGAATTATTTCCTTTTAAGACACATGAAGGATATTTCCAAGTAACTGCAGATCCAGTTTCTACTTGTGTCCAAGAAATTTTTGCATTGTTTTCACACAGACCTCTTTTCGTTACAAAATTATAAACCCCTCCTTTTCCTTTTGCATCTCCTGGGTACCAGTTTTGAACCGTCGAGTATTTTATCTCTGCATCGTCCATGGCAACTAGCTCTACTACCGCAGCATGAAGTTGATTTTCATCTCTACTTGGCGCAGTACATCCTTCAAGATAAGAAACATAACTGCCTTTATCTGCAACAACAAGCGTTCTTTCAAACTGACCCGTTCCTCCCTCGTTAATTCTAAAATAAGTAGACAATTCCATAGGGCAACGAACTCCTTTTGGAATGTAACAGAAAGAACCGTCAGAAAAAACAGCAGAGTTTAATGCTGCATAGAAGTTATCCTTTGTTGGGACAACCGTTCCTAAATATTTTTTTACCAATTCTGGATGTTTTTGAATTGCTTCAGAAATAGGCATGAAAATAATCCCTTTTTCACCCAATGTTTTTTTGAAAGTTGTTGCTACAGATACCGAATCCATGACAATATCTACAGCGACATTGGCTAATTTTTTTTGTTCGTCTAAAGAAATCCCTAAACGTTTGAAAGTATCTAATAATTCTGGATCAACCTCGTCTAAAGAATTTAGTTTTGGCTTTTCTTTTGGGGCAGAATAATAAGCAATGTCTTGAAATTTAGGTTTTTCATAATGAACATTTGCCCATTCAGGTTCTTTCATTTGTTCCCAAACCCTAAAAGCTTCTATACGCCAGTCAGTCATCCATTGGGGTTCATTTTTCTTTTTTGAGATGGCACGGACAACCTCTTCATTTAACCCTTTGGCAAAGGTTTCACTTTCTATATCAGTATAAAAACCGTATTCGTATTCTTTGGTTTTTAGTTCTTCTCTTAAATCGTCTTCAGTATATTTTGACATCTTTTTCTTAATTTTAAAGCGAAAATGATTCTCCACAACCACAGGTTCGGTTTGCGTTTGGATTATTAAATACAAATCCTTTTCCGTTCAAGCCTCCGGAGTATTCTAAAGTAGTACCGACTAGGTATAAAAAACTTTTTTTATCAACAATAATTCTCACGTTATTCTCTTCAAAAACTTTATCGTTTTCTTCTTTTTTATTATCAAAGGTTAGATCGTAAGACAGCCCTGAGCAACCCCCACTTTTTACTCCAACCCTTATAAAGTCTTTTGTAGCATCAAAGCCTTCCTCAACCATCAATGCGACTACTTTTTTCTTTGCTGTATCTGAAACTTTTATCATTTTTTTAAATAGATTAATTTTAAATAGATAAAATTAAATATGTTGCAAATATACAATATAAGTATAATAAAAGGAGCAAATTTTAATTATGAAACCTAATGGCACAATTGGATTTGTCGATTACTCTTTGAAGGCTGGATTCTTGATAAAATCTGAATCGGAAAGAGAGAGTAGAAAAGATTTTAAATCGGCCTTTTCATTCGGGCTAAGTCCTACGCCTCCTTGCGACACTTTTTTCATCAAAGGATCTATTGTAGGGGAGGGCTTCAATCCCTCTGAATAATGATCGATTACTTCTTCTAGAGTTGCAAATCTTCCGTCATGCATATAGGGGGCTGTAAAGGCTAAATTTCTTATGGAAGGAGATTTAAATTTACCATTGTCTGAGGGATCTCCTGTGATCGCTCCCAAACCTAAATCTTTAAAAAAAAGATCCAAACCATTGTTGTGAAATTGATGATCTGTCCACAGAGGGTTATTATCGCTTCCATGACAATGAAAACAATCTCCTTTGGCTTCATCCATAAAAATAGCAAAACCATTTTGTTCTTCTGGGGTTAAGGATTTTTCTCCACGTAAATATTGATCAAATTTAGAATTACTGGAAATAAGTGTTCTTTCAAATTGAGCAATTGCTTTTGTGACTCGGTCTCTATTAATTGTTGGCGAACCAAAAGCTTGTTGAAATAAAACAGGATATGTTGGATGGGTTTTTAGTTTTTCAACCACAGTTTCCCAATTTGCGTGCATTTCGATAGGATTTGAAACGGGTTCTAGTGCCTGTCTTTCGAGGCTAAACTCTTTTCCGTCCCAGGCAAAAAGCTCGTCAAAATTCCAAGCCAAATTGAATAAAGGCATTGAATTTCTGGTGCCAATACGCCCATCAATTCCCTTGCTGAATTGTTGATTATTTGTAAAAGCTTTTGTTGGGTTGTGACACGTTGCACAAGATTGCGTCTCGTTGCCAGAGAGAATGTTATCAAAGAATAATTTTTTCCCAAGCGCAACACCTTCCACGGTCATTGGATTGTTTGTTGGGATGATTGGAGCGATTAATTTGTCTTGAAAAAGATCAGGAATTTCTAAAACATATGGAACAGGGGTATACATTTTCTCTTCACTAGAAGAGCAATTCATAAGAAGGGAAAAGAATACAATGTACATCCAGTTGTTTTTCATGAATCGTTATTATTACTGTTTTAAAATACAACTAGAAAAAGGATAACTTTCCTAATCTGAAGTTTCTAGTGTTATTACTTTTTGAAGCATTTTATCGTCTTGATGAAAAACTCTATAAAAACCTTCATCCCCAAAAAGCGTATTTGCAATTGCTGCTTTCAGGTATTTTTGTATGCGTTTTCTTGTTTTAAAGCCTTGTTTTTTTTCGATCTTATGCGTTTTTAAATACGATTTAAGAACAGTCTCATCTGCATCAAAATCTGAAATAAAAGTAGAAAGAGTCCATTTGTTAAGAGAGGTTCTGTTGTTGTCTACAAAATTAAAGGCAAAATTATTTATGGAATTGAAGTAAAAATTAGAGAGATAAGAAGTAGTATCTAGGGCGACAAAAACATCTGGAATAATTCCACCACCACCATAAACGATTTTTCCTTTTGGAGTTTTAAATTGTAAAGAATCTATTGTTTTTATACTGTCTTTATTTAATAGCTCTCCACTAAAAACTCTTTGTTGGTAATCTTCATAATAGTTTTTATAACCTTTTTTAGCATATGGTTTTTGAATAGAACGCCCTGTCGGAGTGAAGTATCTAGCAGTTGTTAGGCGAACAGCAGAACCATCTCCTAAATCCATTTCTACTTGTACCAATCCTTTTCCAAAAGAACGACGTCCAATGATGGTTCCTTTGTCGTTGTCTTGCAGGGCTCCTGCCACAATTTCTGAAGCAGATGCGGAATTTTCATCTATTAATATATACAAGTTACCATTTTTGAAACTACCTCTTGAGCTTGCAAAAGATTTTTCGATCTTATTTTGGTTGTTCTTTGTGAAAACAATCAGGGTGTTTTCTGTTAAAAACTCATCAACAATCTGAGTTGCAATATCTATAAAACCTCCGCCATTTCCTCGTAAATCTAATACAAGCGCCGTCATTCCTTGATCAATTAATGTTTCAAGAGAAGATTTAAATTCTCTAAAAGTATTTCTGGCAAAACGATCTAGCTTGATGTACCCAATTGAGTCCTTAATTATGTATGCCAAATCTACACTTTTAATATTTACCTTTCCACGAGTAACCTCAACGGTAAAAAGAGAATCAGTACTTTTTCTATATAGTTTTAGTGCAACGGTTGTATTTGGTTTTCCTTTTAAATAAAAAGGGATTTTATTGCTAGTAATGTTTTTGCCAAACAAGGTGTCTTTGTTTGCCATTAAAATTCTGTCTCCAGATTTGATGCCTGCCAGAATGCTTGGGCCGCCCTTTATGGGCTGAATCACGGTTATGGTATCGTTGATCATTCTAAATTGTACACCGATTCCTTCAAAATTACCTTGCATTCTTTCTTGAACAGCTTGTAAGTTCTCTTTGGGAATGTATGTAGAATGAGGATCTAATTCCCCTAACATTTCATTGATGGCAACATCTAGCAAGTTTTCGGTATCTACGGTATCTACGTATTCTTTTTTAATAAAATTGATTAGTTTTTTAATCTTTATTTCTTGTGAAGAGCTTTTTGAAAAAGACCACAAATTAAAACTGTCTTCACTCACAGAAAGACCCATAAAGATTCCGAAAATAACGGCTAAAGAGAAATATAAAGGAAGGTTGTTTTTATTTTTCATAGGGCAAGTGCAGCATCTCAACTCCAGCTTTTTTTAAAAAATCAATACCAGAAGTATCTTTGTAAGAGTTCGCATAAACAACACGTTTTATTCCTGCTTGATGAATTAATTTACTGCACTGCGTACAGGGAGACAATGTGATGTATAAAGTTGCTCCACTTGCAGATTGTGTTGAGGAGGCAACCTTTAAAATTGCATTGGCTTCTGCGTGCAAAACCTCCCACTTTGTAGCTCCTGATTCATCTTCACAACAATTGTCAAAGCCAGTTGGTGTTCCGTTAAAACCATCAGAAATAATCATCCGATCTTTAACAATTAAAGCCCCTACTTGTTTTCGTTTGCAATGGGAGAGTTTACCCCATTCATATGCCATTTTTAAATAGGCCCGGTCGTATTTTAGTTGTTTCTTTTCTGTCATTAGAACGAAAGTAAAAAGATTTGGAGAAAAAAGACGTTAATAATCCAATAAAATTTGCTTACCAAAAGACTCTATCAAACATCATTTGTAATGAAAAACCAATGACGATAGACGAACATACCAAAATCCAATCTCTTTTTGTGACAGTAAAAAAATATTGAAGAATATTTCCTAGGATCAAAACCCCTAAAACAATTATAATTTGTGCGACTTCAATACCCAAAGCAAATTCTAATAGCGGAAAAAGCTTATCTTCTTCTTTCCCGATCATCATTTTAAAATAATTAGAAAATCCCAAGCCATGAATGCATCCAAAAAGGAGACCAAAAATCAAATTTGTATTTTCTTTCCCAGATGTTGATTTTTTAGCACTAAAAACATTTACAATTCCAGTGATACAGATGGTCAGAGGAATTAAAAATTCAATCAAGTCCATTTTTATATTGAGAACTCCGTAGGCAGATAAAGCAAGTGTAATAGAGTGCCCAATTGTAAATAAAGTAACAAGCCACACTACTTTTCTAAACTGATTAAAACTAAAGATAACTGCGAGAACAATTAAGAATAAAATATGGTCATAGGCAGCAAAGTCTAACACATGGTAAAGACCCATTTTGAAATAAAGAATAAATTCGTTCATTTTGATATATAATTAGTTAGACCTCTCCAAAGATATTAAAAATGGCATCACTATTAAATTTAATTTTTTAGAATTTGTACTATTATCTATTTGCGCAGTCTGATAAAAAACTTCTGTTCAGGTTGAGGTTATTTTCATTGGGCTAGCCCTCTTCAAAATTTTTAGAAAATCGATACAAAAGCAAAAAAAGAGCTTATTTGGTGATTCGCAGCCACGTGGCGACTCACTATAAATCGTTCTACTTATGAGCAGTTATGTTGTTTAAAAACAGTGTTTTATCTAAATAAAGGAGTTTTGTTTTTTTACTTCTCTTACAGAACTTATATTTGTAGCACACTAAATTTTTCCAAAAATATAAAGTTTAATTGTTACGGCAACTTGGATAATTGAACTTTTTTAAACCCCCTAAATAAAATGAATAAGGTTATCAAAATATTTTTAGTCGTCCTACTTATTTTTGTAAGTGATCATGTCTTTTGCCAAGTTGGTATTGGAACATCATCTCCTCATGCCTCTGCTGTATTGGAAATTCAATCTGATAAAGGGGGGTTGTTAATTCCAAGAATGACGATTAGTCAGTTTTTAGCTATTGAAAATCCAGCTGCAGGATTGATGGTGTTTTTAACAAATTATAACGGAGGAACAATTATATATGTAAAACAAGACGGTAGTTGGGAGGTACAATCCTCTTCATCTGTCGGTATTCCAGGTAGCCCAACATCAGTAACAGCTATTGCTGAAAATAAACAAGCTACTATTTCATTTACAGCTCCTAGTAATGATGGAGGGGCGCCAATCACTTCATATACAGCTATTTCAAGTCCAGGAAATATAACTGGAACTCTAAATCAGGAGACGTCTGGCAGCATCACGGTTACGGGTTTAACAAATGATACCGACTACACATTTACGGTTATTGCTAATAATGCATTTGGCTCAAGCCAGGCGAGTAATACCTCTGGTACGGTTAGGCCTTTATACGAGGTAGGGGATTATGTCTATGGCGGTGTAGTGTTTTATGTTGCATCCGCTGATGAGAACTTAGATAGCGATACCGCTTTAGAACGATATTTGATATGTTCTGTAGATAAACAAAGTTCTCAAAACGGGATAAGATGGCACAACGGGAGTAATAGTGCTACGTCAGCACAATATAGCCTTATAGGTAAAGGGGCTCTTAATACAGATCTTATTATAAGTGCACAAGGCGCTACACAAACGACATATGCTGCTGGATTGGCAAGAGCTTACCAAGGAGGCGGCTATACAGATTGGTTTCTACCCTCAATAAATGAGTTAAGCGAAATGCATGCAAAAAGGAATGAAATAAATGCTACATCCACATTAAATGGAGGTGCAAATTTTACTGCTGCTTTTTATTGGAGTTCCACGGAGAAAGATGTTGATGAAGCATATTACATGAATTTTAATCCTGGTGGAGGTGATTCTGGTGATAAAGGAAAGAATTTTGGGTTATCTGTGCGTGCAATTCGAGCTCAGTAGTTACCTTACCAATCTCGTATATACGAGAATTTTATACCTCAACAATACAAAAATCGTACAAATTTGATTGCATATAATAAATAAACCCTTGAAAATCAAATGATTAACAAGGGTTGTTGTACCCCTTACGATACCATTCTCGAACTCTTTCTACCAAAACCTAACGAATATCTACGCTTTAAAGGAACTCCTTTATAACGAGGGTATCGCTGATTATAATGGCTTACCCCTTATTAAACCTCATCAAAGTAATACTTTACTATTACCTAATGGATATTAAACTAATAGATAGACAAAAGAATTAAAAAGAACCTATATATAAACAAACCTATAATAGTATTAAATAGTATGGCAAATACAACAGGAGTTAAGTACGGGGGAAGGCAAAAGGGGACACCAAATAGAATGACTAAAGAGTTGAGGTCTGTTCTCAAGGATGTGTTATATCAAGAATTAGAGCAAATACAAACGCATTTAGATACATTAAAGCCAAAAGAAAGAGTTGAGTTGCTTATTAAGTTAATGCCTTTTGTATTACCCAAAGTAACAAGTATTTCGCATACAACTAATGAACCTTTGGATTGGGGATATTAAAGTTTGTTAAATAGGTTTTTTTGATAAAAATATATTAAACAAGAAGTTTCAAAGTTTTTTTTATCTTTGTTTGATTAGACAAAAAAAATAAAAATATATATGAAGAAACTTACTTTATTTGTATTTATGCTGTTTACAGTATTGACCTTCGCACAAGGAGAACAACTATACGCTGACGGCACTGCTACAGACCAAGATGGGAATAGTTTTGAATGGATTAGCTATGGCACACAAGATTGGGCAATAGAAAACGCTGAAGTAGTTACTTATCGTGATGGAACGCCAATCCCTCTAGTAACCGATGCAAACGAATGGTCAAACCTTACGACAGGAGCTTGGTGTTATGAAGAAAACAATCCAAATTTAAGAAAGCTTTATAATTGGTACGCTGTAATGGGCATCCACGACAATGACCAAACAACTCCTAATAAAAATTTTGCCCCTGATGAATGGGAAGTCCCAAATGACTACAAATGGACAGTTTTTGAAAATTTTCTTATTTCAAATGGCTACAATTATGACGGGACTACTACAGATAATAAAATAGCCAAATCAATTGCATCCTCAACAGGATGGGCAGGCTCTTCAAATGAAGGTGCAGCAGGAAACGACCAAAGCTCAAATAACAGAAGTGGATTTAATGTTTCTCCAATTGGAGCTCGTGGGTCTGACGGAACAAGTGACGCAACTAAGGGTTATAGCTCTGTTCTTTGGAGCACTACTGTAACTAACTTTTCTAGTGATTGGGTTTGGGTAAGACATCTTCAACACTTTACTTATGGTAGAACTTATTTTACTAAGTTATTTGGTTTTCCCGTTCGTTTCGTAAGAGAAGCAAATACGGCATCTCTAAATGATTATAATAATGCCAGAACTATCATCTACCCAAACCCAACAAACAACACCTTGTTTATATCGGGGAATGAAACTCCAAAAACGGTCTCTATTTACAATGTATTAGGCAAAGAGGTATTATCTGTAAAGAATACAAATAACATCAACGTACAAGCATTGCCAAGCGGTGTGTATATGATTAGAATATCAGATGGTGTGGGGCAAACCAATAGAAAGTTTATAAAGAATTAATTAGACTTAAAATAATTTAAGAAGCCCTTTCAGAAATGTTAGGGTTTTTTTTGTTTCTGTTTAATTAAATAAAATTATGTACATTTGAAAAACATTACAAATATGTAATATTTATGAAAATGGAAATAAAAAGGAATTATTTAGCAGATACAGATTGGTTTGATTACCATTTTATTGATAGGTTCTTATATGAAAATCATAGTGTTAAGGAGTTTTTAAATGAACCAAAATATACGATAGGAGACGAAGCGATATCCTCTCGAGTATTGAAGCACTGGCACGATACAGAGATTTTAGAGGATAATAGACCAAAAGGTAAAGGTTGGCGTAAGTTTAGTTTTACAGAGGTTGTATGGATTAGTATTGTATCGCAACTTCGAAAGTTTGGATTGGATTTAAAAAAGATTAAAAAAGTTAAAGAGTATTTGGATACTTTTAATTCAACGGAAAATCAATCACAATGCCCTTTATTAGATTTTTATATTGCGTATTGTATGTCTTCAAAGATACCTGTTAAATTATTGGTTTTTGATACAGGAGAAGTATTAATAGGAATACAAGTTGCTATTGATTTAGCGGTACAATATGAATTTATACAAGATGATTATATATCTATAGATTTAGCAAAATTAATTAATAAGAGGTTTAAAGGGGAAAAAATTGAAACAGATTACTTTAACTACTCATTGAGTACTATTGAAAAAGAAGTTCAACAAGGAATATACTATGACGATGTGAAGTCAATAACAATTAACGTTAATGGTAATAAAAATATTCTTTTAACAAAGGAACGTATCAAAGACAGTCGTGATGAGATAAAAGTATTACTGCAAAAAACAGGAGAATATTACGAAGAAAGTTCTGTAAGAACAGGAAAAGGTAAACACTATAAACTTGTAGAGAAAAAGAAATTAAAAAAATAAGGGACGCCCCCATTCAAGGCAATTTGAATAGATACTTACAAATGGAAGCCCCAACGTAAGGATGTATTACAATAATAATGTTATCTATAGAAAAATGTAACAAAGTATTAAACAAAAAAGAAAAAAAGTACAGTAACGAACAGGTAAAAGTCATAAGAGATTATCTCTATCAGATGGCTATAGTTATTGATGAATTAAAATCTAAAACCAATGAATAATCTACAAGGGAAAAGAGCCATTCTTTATAGAAGAGTTAGTACTACAGACCAAAAAGTATTTGGGAATAGTTTAAACGCTCAACAAGGTAGTTTAAGAGACTTTTGTGAAAAGAACTCAATGAATATAGTCAAGGAGTTTCAAGAGGATTATTCGGCAAAGAATTTCAATAGACCTGAATGGAAAAGATTGAATGCTTTTGCAAAAAAGAATAAAAAAGATATTGACTATTTACTTGTGGTTGATTGGGATAGGTTTTCAAGAAATGTATATGAAGCATAAGGTGTCATTAATGATTTTAAGAATATTGGAATAGAGGTTAATTGTATTGGTAAATGGATAAACTATAATGACCCTGCCCAAACAATGATGCAATTGATGTATTTAAGAATGCCCGAAGTTGATAATAAGATACGAAGTCAAAAAGTACAAATAGGAATGCGACAGGGACTAAAAGAAGGGCGTTGGAATGTTATGCAACCCATTGGGTATGTTTCAGGGAAAGATGAATTAGGAAAGACATTGATGCAATTAGACCCTATTAAAGCACCTCTTATCAAAGATTTATTTTCTATGTTCTCATTGGGAATGTATTCTCAAAATGAAATTCTCAAATTCTCAAAATTTAGAAAACTAAAACTATCTAAAAGTACTTTAAGTAGAGTTTTAAGGAATATCCTTTATGTTGGAGATATTAAAGTTCCTGCAAAGTATGACGAACCTGAACAAATTGTAAAAGGTCTTCATAAGCCAATAGTTTCAAGAGAGGTATTTAATAAAGTGCAATATTTATTGGCTTCAAGAAATAGAAACACAAGTAAGCAGAATAAAATGAGAGATGATATGTACTTACGAGGTCATCTTAAATGTGTAAAATGTGGAGGTAATTTAACAGGGAGTGCATCTACAAGTAAGACAGGTAAAAAACATTATTACTACCATTGCAACAGAGCGAAGGGATGTAAGGAGAGTTTTAAAGTAAAAGATGCTCATAATGAGTTAATCCATTTATTCCGGGACTTGAAACCCCCTGTTGAGGTGTGTGATTTATTTGAATTAGTATTGGAGGATTACTATAAGACATCAAAGCAAACTCAATACAATGATATAAGAAGAGTAAAATCTGAAATTGAAGGTTTAGAACTCAAAAAAGATAAGTTGTTGGATAAGTTATTAGATGAGGTTATATCAAACGATTTATTCAAAAAGCACACTCAAAATATTGATAAAGAATTGACCGAAAAAAGAAATGAATTATCAAACCTCAACGATTACCAAAAGGATTTGAGCGAATACATAAATTATGGTTTGAAATTGATGCAAAATTTAGAAACATTCTTTGAACAAAGTGATGTTCATATCAAGAATAAATTATTGAGTTCGATATTTGATGAAAAAATAGAATTTGATGGACAAAAGTATCGAACCCCAAAGTTTAAAGAAGGATTTGGTTTTATCTATCATAAAATCAACGAGTTACAAGTTTTGAGAAAAGAAAAAGGAGACAAACTTTCGAATGTCTCCCATTTAGTACTCGAGGTGGGAATCGAACCCACACTCCCGAAAGAACTGGATTTTGAATCCAGCGCGTCTACCAATTCCGACACTCGAGC
>Ga0228608_1000037_pt1 | contig 38713 bp, 35 predicted proteins | sample 9DmetaG_FD_190069 | JGI IMG/M metagenome (GOLD analysis project Ga0228608, IMG submission 190069) | Seawater microbial communities from Monterey Bay, California, United States - 9D | ecosystem: Environmental > Aquatic > Marine > Coastal | place: USA: California | collected 2016-11-15
GAGTCCCGCATTTACCGTACCTGAGGCTGTCCCATCGCTCTGCCACATTGAATATATAGTACCGCTGCTTGATAGGTGTTTGAAATAGGCGGTGTCGCCGTGGGGTGTGAAGCCGACGATCTGGTTATAGTTGCTACTGGATGTGAAGCTCTTGAGCATGGTCGTTCCTGAGGTTGTTCCATCGCTTACCCACACACCCACCCTTTGGTACTGGGAACGGGCACCAACGAAAAAGAGGGTGTCGCCAACGGCTGTAAAGTGGTGGGGCGCTGTATCATAGACGCTTGAACACCCGCTGCAGGTGTCCTTGACCATCACCGTGCCTGAGGTTGTTCCGTTGGTCTTCCAAATTGTATATCTGTTGGCTACGGTGTATGCTAAGAAAAAGAGGGTGTCGCCAACGACTGTGAACTGACTGGCCCCACCGCCAGAACTTCCGCTGATGATGTCCTTGAGACACACCGTGCCTGAGGTAGTTCCATCGCTCTTCCACAATTCTGTTCCATTGGTTGGGTCGTATGCTCTGAAATAAAGGGCGTTGCCAAAACTCGTCAACTCGCTAGGGCTACTGTGCGCAACTCCATGGGGGCTTGCGTAGATGTCCTTTACCATTACCGTGCCTGAGGCAGTTCCATCGCTCTTCCACAATTCTCTTCCGTGGGTTCCGTCGTCGGCTTGGAAATAGAGGGTGTTGCCAATGGCTGTGAGTGAATTGGGAGAAGAACTGCCGCCACTGTTGATGTCCTTGACCATCACCGTGCCTGAGGTTGTTCCGTCGCTCTTCCATAATTCGTATCCGCTGGCGTCACCGGCTCTGAAGTAGATGGTGTTGCCAATGACTGTAAAGTAAGCGGGACCACTGTTGCCACTGTTGCCACTTCCGCTGTTGATGTTCTTGACCATCACCGTGCCTGAGGCGGTTCCATCGGTCTTCCATAATTCATATCCGTTGGTCCCGTCGTCGGCACCGAAATAGAGGGTGTTGCCAATGACTGCTTCTTCTGTGATGCCGGGATTACTGCTACCATATCCGCTATTGATGTCCTTGACCATCACCGTGCATGCGGCTGTTCCGTCGGTTTTCCACAATTCCTCTCCGTGGATTCCGTCGTAGGCACTGAAATAGAGGGTGTTGCCAACGACTACGAACTTGGAGGGATTGCTGGAATAGGGAGAGTTACTGTTGCCAACAACGGTGTTGATATCCTTGACCATCCATTTAGTGCCATTACCGTTGTAGGTTCCATCGCTTGAGACGCTACCCGAGCCGCTGCCTGAGCAGCTGCCTGAACCGCTGCCTGAGCCGCTCGCCGCATTGGTGTTGTACTGGAATGTGATGTTGGTCATCGGCTCATCGATGATGAGATCTGCACCTTCGATGCTGGAGGTAAAGTTGCTTTGCGAGGAGCCTGAGCCGCCCGTTTCGAGAACGTCGTTGGTCTCGTCAAGCGTTTCTTCGCCGCTTGTCCACGGATTCATGGATTCAAGATACCCCACTTGGGTCATCATCACCATCAGGAGCGATAAAACGACGGCTCGGTTGAAATTCGCGTGGCGTGCGCTGGACATAGGCTTTCTAATTAAAGTGGGTCCATAGAGATTTAACCGTTCATGATAGGTACGGAGTGATCATCTCACAAATCCGATGAATATCTGTGAATAATTGCTGCCTCGGCAGCCTGCAAATGTTCGCTAACAGTTGCTTGTTTTAGGTTGAGAGCATCTGCAATTTCACGTTGTGTGCATTGTCTTGGGCGGTGATAATACCCCATGTCGATGGCCTTGTTCAACACGACCGTCTGGCGCTCTGGTAAGAAATCAGCAAACTCGGGGTTAAATTCTGATTCTGAACCCAATTTCATATTGTATCCATCAATCAACACATGTTCGAGATCGGTTCGCATCTTCCGCAGTGCTCCAGTTGTCCCTCGTATTGTTAATCGCATCCCATCGGGGTGAGTGAAGCTCGGTGCTACCCACCACAATTCAGGCTGCGACGCAAAATACATTCCAATGGGTCCGGTGAGCATCACTTCACAGACCGCATTTTTGGAACTTTGGTGAATGATGTTCAATACTTTCATGGCCGCTTGTTCGATTTCCAAAGTCTTTGGTCCATCATAATCAATTGAAACATAGCATCGAGTTCCGATGTGACTTCGTTCGATGGAGGAAAGAAATTCTACTTTTTTGAAGGTCGTCAAAAGCGTTCGACCAGGCAGAGATTGCCCCTGATCCGCGCTCACTTGGATTTGGACATACCGAGTGTGCTCTGAGGCCACGACCGCTCATGATAGGGCGAGTTATATCAATTCAGCGGCGACGAAATCAGTTGTCACCGGCTTCGAACATGCTGAGTACACGGTTCAATTCCCGGAGGGACTCTTCTAACGCAGCCCGTTCCTTTCGGTCCAAATCTGGGTCCTTCAAGCGCTCATTGACGGCTTCAATTTCTTCCTTTGCGGCTGCTCGTTCTCTGAGCAAGGCTTTGTCTTCTTTGATCATCTTGAGGCGCGCTGCTCGCACGTTTGTGGCCTTGCGTTGCTTGTTGTACGATGATTTGGTGTCGGCAGAGATTTCAATTGCGGTTGGGAAGGGGATGCCGATGCCTTCTTTGGCGAACCGCTCATCGATGTTCTTCAGCAACCAATCCTTTGCTACAAATTCATCCGAGTAGTCCTCGACCCATCCGTACATACGGAAGATCTTGGCGAAGTCACCAAGTTCGTTCAGAAGCACACGAGGCTCTGGTTTAGCGATAATATAGGGGCATTCTCGCATAAGTTGTAGAATGGTGTACTTCACGTGGGCAATGTCTTCATCATACTCCACTCCAATGTCCAAGACGAGAGAAATACGCCGTCCTACGCCGTCGCCACCGCCACGTGCGTGGTTGATGACCGTGGAGTTGACGAGATGGTTGTTTGGAATGACCACCAAGTTTTCTTCATGGGTCAACACTTTCGTCGAGAGAATGCCAACCGAAACAACGGCTCCAATTTCATCGTCCACTTCTATTCGGTCGCCGACTTCAAACGGTTGATCAAGCGCCAACATAAACGAGTTGATGATGTTACCAAGCGTTTGCTGCATGGCAAGACCGATGATCAATGAGAACACGGCCAACGAGGCCAATACACCGACGAGTTCGATCCCCAGTTCGGAAAAGGCGAGATAAAGACCTCCGAACCAGACCGCTGCACGAAGCAAGAAGACAACCAATGAATTGGAACCGGAGACGGTCACTGTTCCAGGGTTGCTGAATTTGTCGATGATCACTGGAATCATGACTTTGAGAGCGACGCTCAAAAGCGATGATGCGAAGAGGATGTAAAACGCCTGGAAGACCGGCTCAAGTGAACTGTTGAGTTCGTCTTCTTTGCCCAACACCCAATTCATAGTGAGCTGTGTGCCACCAAGCAAGATGAACCCGTACATCCTTGATGTGACCGGGCGATAGAGTTGGTCGTCCCAGTCAAATGAAGTGGCCTTGACAAAATCAAGGACCACTTTTCTCATCAAAAGGCGAACGATGGCCACGGCGAGGAGGGTCGAGACTCCGCCGAACCCCCATTGCATCCATGTGTCAAATCCATTGAGGGTGTCCACTGCGTCGTCAATAGCACTCATGACCATGGCCCTTTCGAATTAGGGGATGGATATAGACCCTTTTATGATAGGGCCAATCAGGGAAGATGAGCCATAGAGGTGATTGAACGGTCGGATGAAAACAGTGAATTACCAACCACGTTGGTCCATTCGAACCTCGAGTGTCTCAAGTTCATCGCCCTTCATCGGGTCACCCAATGTCATGGCCATTGCTTCAGTGACCTTCGATGCATCGTCATAATGTGCCGTAGCCAACACAATTGCATCGGCCATGGTCTTTGGATCGCTCGACTTGAAAATTCCTGATCCAACAAAGATGCCATCCATGCCCAGTCGCATCATGTGTGAGGCGTCGGCTGGGGTGGCAATGCCGCCAGCGGAGAAGGTCACGACTGGAAGGCGGCCCATATCTCGAACGTCGTTGAGAATGGATTGAATTTCATGTTGCATCACGTCATCGATGGCACCGAAAGGTGTCATTGGGTGGCTCCCTGGTAATTCAGAAGTGTTGGCCAAGACCTTGAACCGGTCCATGATCATCTTTGCAGCGGATTCGATACCATTGTTATCGAGGCCTTGCACTTGCTTGATTTCTTGGTCAATCAAGCGAGCGTGAGTGACAGCTGCGACGAGGTTACCGGTGCCTGCTTCGCCCTTTGTGCGAATCATTGCGGCGCCTTCGTAAATCCGGCGGACGGCTTCTCCGAGCCCGGTTGCACCGCAAACGAATGGGATTTCGTAGTCTTTTTTGTTGATGTGGAAAAACGGGTCAGCGGGTGTGAGCACCTCAGATTCGTCGACCATATCAACGCCCATCGATTCGAGGATTCTCGCTTCGCCTTCGTGGCCGATTCGGGATTTTGCCATCACTGGGATCGAAGTGCAATCAAGAATACCTTGAATCATGTCTGGATGGCTCATGCGTGCAACGCCACCGTCTCTTCGTATGTCTGCGGGCACTCGTTCGAGCGCCATGACCGCTACCGCTCCGGAATCTTCAGCGACGGCTGCTTGGTCCGGGTCCACGACGTCCATGATGACGCCTCCTTGTTGCATTCGGGCAAATCCGCGCTTGAGGAGGTCACTGCCGTTTCGTAGTTGTGTGAAGTCGGTTCTCACCATGTGAATCAGCCCGTCCTGTCATACGCCCTTCATGAACATTGGTTAACACCCATGAGAGTGAAATGGAACCAAAGTGGTTCAGTCTGCGAGGACTGGAGAATCGCCTTCTGCGATTTCAGCGTCGACGGATTCAACGGCGTTTCGCTCAATCCAATGCTCTTCTTCTTCTGGAACATCGGTGTCTGCAAAGATTGCGTCTACAGGGCATTCTGGAATGCAAGCACCGCAGTCAATGCACTCATCAGGATCGATAACGAGGTAGGTATCTGCTTCTCGAAACGCCTCAACCGGGCAAACGACAACGCATTCTTGGTATTTGTGATCGACGCAGGTTGATGTAACTACATGGGTCATAGTATGGTCTCCATACAAGGCCAAGCGTTGGGGCTACATGAAGCCTTTTACGGGTCGGAAAAGTTTAGGTTATCCTAAATATGACGATGCTATTCTTGCTTATTACGAAGTCGTTGAGTGATGGCTATGACGCCAATGAGTAGGAGGCCAAGAACGCCGAGCATCGTCGTCTGTTCTGATTTCATTTGAGCATCGTTCGCCTCGCTCACTCGATCTGACTGCGTCCCATCTTGAGTTTCGTTGGTTTGGGTCAAATTCCCATCGTCGTCCACGGAATCAAGATGGTCCTCACCAACATCGATGAAGTCATCGCAGCCATCAGGGGTTTCATCTTCATCAGCGTCGAGGGCATCGTCGTGCCCCTCGCATTGGTCCTCATCGTTTGCAACGCCATCACCATCGTTGTCAATCAGCGCGTCGCAATCGTCCGGAGTTGTGTCATTGTCCTCATCCAATCCATCATCATGTCCCTCGCATTGGTCCTCATCGTTTGCAACACCATCACCATCGTTGTCAATCAGTGCATCACAGCCATCAGGCGTGCCGTCTTGATCGACATCAGTCGCATCGTCATGACCCTGGCAAGCATCGATTGAATCCTCAACACCGTCTTCATCCGCATCGACAAACGGATCGCATCCATCGATGATCCCGTCTTCATCGGTATCCACAGCGTCGTCATACCCAGGGCATTCATCCGCCGGGTCAAGCACACCGTCTTGGTCACTGTCGTCGATGCAGCCGTCGCCGTCCCTGTCCCAAGGAAGTGCATTCGTTTCTGGGCAAAGGTCAGTCCAAGCCTCGATGTAGGTGCTAGGGGTCAAGTCACGCCCTGCAAAAGCCAGATGGTCTGATGTGTGTTTGCGGGCACGGAACACGGGGTTCGCTTTCGAGTTGACTTGGTTGCCATCGGGAAGCACATCACCTTGTGCGATGGTGCCCTGATTTGAAACAGGGTTGATGTAGGTCCAAACGATTTCACCTTCTAAGGTCACTTCATACAGCGTACCGTGGGTTCCGTGCGCAATCAGAGTGTTCCCGTTGGGTAAACGCTCAGCACCTGACACGAATCCAGAATACATATCAGCGCCTTGATTCCACGACCATGAAGTTGAATTTGGAAGGAATCTGTTGTCCGCATCGAGTTGATACTCTCCGTCAAGGATGACAGGTGTGATGACATCCACAGAGGAGTAGGTGCCAGCTCGATTGACACCGTTGTTGTACACGATGAGGCTGCCTTCACCAGGGCGACCTTGCTCAATCCACTGCACGTCGTGCTGTCCAAACAGGCGTTTGTCTTTGCTGAATCCAGCGTCATAGGCTTCAGGATTGCCCCACCGGTAAAGGAAGTCTCCGCCCTTGCCGTAGGTGCCTCCAGTGTGGCCTGCAGCCTCCTCGATTGTTGTGCTGTGATCGATAATATAGATTTCATTCATGTTCTTGCATGAGATGGCAATTTGGTCCAATTGAGGGTTGTAATCGATGCCGTTGCAGTGCATCCAATCCGCTTTGCCTGCCTGTGCTCCAGCAGCGTCAACAAAGTTGATGTCGAGCAATTCTGGGTGTTCGGCGACGACACCATAGTTGTCCTTGGACGGATCGTAGTCTTGCACCAAGTGGTCCCATGCATGCCAACTCCATACCACATCACCTCCGGTGGTCCCGTTGGGTTGGATCTCGACAATTTTGTCTGGCCAAACGCCATTGCTTCCACCCGGCGCATCTGAAGCAATGGCTGGATTTCGACCCGCTTGCTGACCTTCTTCATCGGTTTTTGATTCCCAAGCTATCATCAGTATGTTGCCGTTCGGCATCGGTTCGATGTCGTGATGTGAAATGTACTCGGTGGAGGAATGTTCGTAGGACCAAAGTAAATCGCCTTCCCACGAAATCCGTTCGACTTTGCCAGCGGTTCCACCGCCGCTGAAGTTCCCAATTGCAGTCTGGGCAATGTTGGCGGTTCGAAGCAACGATCCATCCTCGAGCAGGTAAGCCGACATGCCGGGGCGATGACCGCCCGGTGAGGTCCAATTGTGCACTTGACGTCCTTCATTGTCAATCAGATACGAGGTGGAACTTGGCATGGGTGAAAACATAGTGTAGCCTTCACTGACGTTGTTTGTGCATTGAACCATCCCAACAGTCCAATTGGCCTGCCTGTCGGCATTGCACACAGGCTCTTCACCACCGTTTGAGGCGTCGGTCTCTGCCTGCACTTGGCTCAAGGATGCAAGCATCATAACGGCCAACAAAACGGCTTTGAGCGCATTGGCCATAGGAGAGTGTCACTGTCTGTGTCATATCAATGCCACGATGAGGGCATCATTGCCCTTCCTCGCTGGCGATGGCTATTGCTGCTTCAATGGTTGAGCGCGCTTCACTCAACCCTTCTTGACCTGGGAACACCTGGACCTTAGTGTGCCCTTTCACGCTTTCTTCACCGGCCTGAGCCAGCACGACTTCGCCGTTCATGAGGGCGTTGAACTGCACTCGAACGTGCAAGGTGTTGGATTCATCAAGCCTTTGTTCAGCCTCCTCAAGCAGCGTTTGCAACGCATCTTTGCCCAAGCGAGCAAGGCATCGAAGGGCAGGACCTTTGCGCGAGGTCTTGGCCTCAATCATGTGAATCGTTGATCCATGGTAGGAAGTGGTGCGCTCGATTTCAACCGCTTCGTGGTCGCCAATGAGCCATGCGAGGGCGTCTGCAACAACCGTTTCATCGGCCAAGCCACTTGCCGTAGCCCGCCAAGTGAAGTGGTGTAGGCCCATGGCTAAGGGTCGGTTGCGGGGTATTTGATGATTGATGCGTGAACTATGGGATTTCATCCTTGTTCGACATGCGCTAATTCCCTTCGCGTTTGTGCAGGGTCGATGAACAGGGCTCCAAAAATCACGAACGTTTCAAGCACGGCAGCAATCAGAAAGAGGGTCGGGTAATCATAGCGAGAAGAAATTGGATCGGTCAATTGGTAGCCTATGATCGAGGAGACGTTCATCATGGCCATGTATGCAGTGAACTGTGTGCCACCCACTTCGCTCCATGTCACTCTCATCACCAACGAATAGATGTTAATGGTCACAAGGCCCCATGCAAAGGTACGAATCGACCACATGACCATCATGAAACTTCCACTGCTCCACATGGATTCACTCATGCCCCACAGCGAAGTGGTCAAGGCGGTGAACAATGCCCCGTAAATGATGACTGATTTCCCACCAAACCGTCGTCCAAGTTGACCACCTGCAAGATAGCCAAGCATGGTGAAGACGAGGATGAGACCGCCCTTGGTGACGTTGAACTCTTCCACCGTCCATCCTAATTCACGAACAAACAGCAGCGGCAGGACAGGTATGAGGAAGAACGAGAGGGACATGACCAAACTGAGCACGATGCCCAATTGTGCAGAGCGCATTGAAAATGCAATCTTGACCTTACCAATGATTTCCCTGAAGTCACGTTGGTCATGTTTCACCTCGACTTCTGTGGTTCCTTCGCTCCATGGGAACCGCTTTTCACCGGGCCGTTCGGTCATGAACAGCGGAACGAGCATGATCACAACGAGGATTGGAATCTGAAGGAAAATTGTTCCCTTGATGCCAAGCGTTCCGATGACGAGACCGAGCCCAGCACCACCAATGATGCCACCAACTGATTTGGCTGTGAACATGTAGCTGTTGACCTTCTCCATTTCGTGAGGTTGCAACACATCGACGGCCAGAGCATCGGTGCTGACGTCTTGAAGCGATGTGAAGATGTTGTACACCAAAAACATCCATGCCATTGTGAGGACATTTTCCTCCGGGTTTGGAATCAACATCATCGAAGCAAGCACCACAATCATGCCGCTTTGGGCGAGAAGAATCCATGGACGCCGTCGCCCCATGTCCGGGAATTGAAACCGGTCAATGACTGGGCCCCAGAGGAACTTCACCGACCATGGCAACGTCCCGAGGGTCAGCATCAACGCCAACTCAGAGGCACCAACGCCTTTGTCAGCCAAGAAGGTGAGGAAGGCGATGGTGATGAACCCCCACGGAATTCCTTGCGCCACATACAAGGCACACAAAGTGAGTACGCGTGCGCGGTAACTGTCGACTAAAGTTTCGCCTTCAGAGGAGGAACCCTCGGCGCCATCAATCGAATCTTCTTCTTCCAAGACCATACTCATTTGGAACCTTTCTCGATTGAGAAAGATGAACCCAACAAACGCAATCATGCCCAAAAACCAAGGTGAAAACATCAGGGAGGAAATCGCACCTGAGCCAACGTTCAACGAAGCGATCTCTTCGTCGTCACCCCCACCGTTTGGATTGCTAGCACCCGGATCTGATGCGTTCAGAACGGGGAAGGTTCCTGCCACCTCTAGGCCGTCAGTGTTATCGGAATAATAGATGCGGAATTTCGCTTCGCATTGAGCAAGGACCTTGTTCAAGTCGAAGCACTCAGCCAGTGTAGGTTCGGGTTTGTTGAACTGAACTTTCAATTCAGGAACGCTTCCCTGTTCCCAGTATGTCATGTTTTCAGTGATCTGAATTTGCCAAGTCAGTTGCTCATTGGAGAAGGTTGGTACGGTGAATTCCTTGGACGCCAACACCTCAGTTCCACTGATGAGTGAAAGCACCAAATCATCGCCATCGCTTGTTTCAGAGGATTGAATCAAAAATCCAAGGTTGAAGGAAATGACACCATCCTTGTCAAGGTAGAGCGGTGAGGCCAAGGGGTCATCAATTGGGCAAGAGAATTCGATGTTTTCTGTGCTGTCGTACTCTCCGAAACCAGTTTGAGTTTCTCCATCAGAAGCGAAGTGGTTGAAGCAGCTTCCACTCTGCAAAGCGGCATCCCCCCAAAGGTACATCGTTGGACGTTCCGGGCTCGGTTGCTTGTCTGCATCTGATTGTGCCGCAACCTGGCCGATGGTCAATGAAAACAACATCAACAGCACGAGGGCGAGTGGAATTCCTCGTCGTGCCATTGACCCAACCACCGACCAAGACCATTCAAAGGTGTCGAAGCGGTGACTGACCACCCCGAATACTGTATGGACGTGACCATCGTTGGCATTTTATACGCTGGCGCAGAGGCTCAACCATGGGTCACCTGAAGCAATTGCTCGTGCTGACTTTGTTTTGCTCTGCCTCAATGGCAGGTTGCCTCGCTCCGTCATCAAGCGATTCCGTGATCGACCTTGTGGTGGACATCGAGACCACCTCTGGTACGGTTGTCGAAACATACCTCGATGGTGAACTTGTGTCCCTTGATGCAGTGGACATCACCTTTGATTTTGCTCAAACCACATCTTCGCTTGACCTCGTGAAGTTTGGTCTTGACGCCATGGATGGCAGCGAACCAATGACCGTCGAGGCGAGTGAATCCTCAACCTTGAGCCATTCTTTTGTGGAACACGGCATCCACAATGTCACTCTGTTCGCCATCGATGCTGCGGGAACGCAAAACAATCAAAGCGCATCCATTCGAATTGATTTGCAAATTGAGTGGAGTGAGCAAGGCACGAATGAGCCAATGGCATTGCCATTCAATCCGACACCGAACAACGGTGGCACTCATCCTGTCATGATCGAGATCAATTCAACGGTGGAAAACCCAAGCCTCATTCAGGGCATCTCCGGCGGCGGTCAAACCGTTCAATTTTCATGGAACATTGTTGATGAACTCGACGACACCTGCCAAAGCAAAAACGGACAAGCTGAGGACGGAAACGCAGACACGTGGAACACCGTTCACTTCAACACCTACCTTTTGCATGAATTGAGGGTTGTTCCTGAAGAGGGGCAAGATGCGCTCAACATTCAGCAAACTGTTTTGATTCTCTATGAGTAGGAATACCTCGACCGGGGATTTTTTAATCATCGTTTGAACTGTCTTGGTTCTCTTCCGCAGCCCTTTGTGCTCGTTGTTTGAATCCCTGATTTGTATCCGTTTTGTCAGCATGTGATTGAATTCGCGATGCACTCTTTTGATCCATTCTTCGCCCCCAACCCCCTGAGTTGGTTGTCGAATTTGCATTTCTGCTGTGTGCAGAGTTATTCGGATTGAGTTGGTTTGCTCGATGATCAACAGAACTTTTGTTGGAAGGATTGTTTGGATTCTTGCTGTTTGCCCTTTGGTCACGTTGGGCCTTTGACATTGAATGTCTGCGAGAGTTTCCACGACCTCTTGACGAGCCACCTCTTCCACTTCCACCTGACATCAATCCTTCCTCCTTCGAACGTACAACGAATTTTTTAATGGGTGATCCCGTTTTTCAAACTCGAGGTAATCAACGCACTGTTGAGTGATGTATTTAGTTGCTTTACCGGGACCTAATCTTAGACTTGAGTCATGAGCAATCATTCTCAACAACACTTGAGATGCAAACTCAAACTCATCTGGGTTTTCCATCGAGTTAACAAAAGCCTCCGACCAAACACGAGGGATGATTTTTTCAGAATCTTTCGTGATTGAATCGGGTTTCTCTGATTTGGAAATGACCCATGTGTCTTTGCCTGCTAAAGAGATTGCTTGATGTTCGACTTCTGTCATATCAAAAATTAGTTTTTTCGATTCTACAGATTTTCGAATCCGGTACATCCCGAAAGTCGTACCTTTCAACAACTTATTCAAAATCTTGACTTCGTCCGAGTCTTTTTCCATTTCAGAAGCCCAAAGCCTGCTTAGGTGAGGGCTATTTTCTATCCTTCCAATCATAGAATCTAACGCTTCTTCTAACGGTATGGCCTCTGTTGGTGTTGCTTGCTTCATGACCACTTCTTCGCCCAACGCAGCCCACCATCGCACCATATCATTGGGAATCACAGCCTCCTTTGGAAGCCATAACTCCATGCTTCCCCTTGTCTGAATCGATAGCCTAGGATGATCGATGACCAGGCCGAGCTCACCGGCGTCACCACGTTCGCTCATTGTGTCTCCAAATGAAAGAGTGTTGTCAGAGGTAGCCATCATTCTTAGGTCATCGACAATAAACAATTTCGCATGCGTTTCCATTGGCTCGTGACTGTACCGGGGAACCAGTTTCCATGTTTTGCACTCGTTCGACAGTTGACTTAACTTTTGTAAGCGTTGTTTTGCTTCTTTTCTTCCTCGCTTATCGATCTCGTCAAATGGTTTCGAACCGGGTGCATGCCTGCCCCACCAAATCCGAACCGTTGCACGATGTTTGTCGGCTTGCGAATTGAGTTTCTGAATCGTAGCCAAATCCAGTCCGTTGCTCCTCAGGCCATCACTGGCAAGGGTGATGTTTGTCTCAAATCGATCAATGCAATCATGCATAAATGGACGGTGTTGATGTTCACGGAGAAGCGACCACACTGGTCGTTCTGCAATATCGCGAAGCAAAAACTCAAATTTCATTCGTTGAAAACTTGTTCTTCCTTTGGCGTAATTGTTGCGATATTTTCTGAGTCTTCTGATGGTACCACCTGAGACTCGAACCGAGGGTTCTTGTTTGCTCTTTAATTGATTGAGAATCGCTTCCACCTCTTCGGATTGCACTCCAGAAAGCCACTCTCCATCGAGGACCTCTTCGAGGATCGACATGGCGCATGTTTTGTCGTTCAAAATTAAACCAGATTCAAGAACGCCTGAATCAAATGCACCACTGAAAAGATTGCATGAACTAATGAACGCAGATCCAGTGTCTGAAACAATCAATTTGGCATGCGACGGCTTCGTTGTGATTCCACCAACGAGATTTAGCCCTTGGGTCTTGGCCAATTTGTGAGTGTAGCTTTCTGTATCCTTGATGTCTTCGGGGGATCGTCCACGGTTTGGTTCTCCAAACGCAAGCGTAATCAGCGCCGAATTATTTTTCACGCCTTCAAGAAGATGCTGAATTGTATCGTCAATGTGGTCAGGATTGGAAAATGAAGACAAGATGTAGACTCTTTCTTTTGCCGATTGTATGACTTCAATGGCCGCATCCCACATGTCTTGCCGGAAACCGACACAGGGCCTCACCTCATTCAATCGCGGCCTCAGGTCCTCTTGCAGATCTTTGATTACTTGATCAAAAATTTCGACCTCTCTTTTTGGATTATTTCGATGTTCCTTGAGTCGCTTCAAAGCAAGAACTTCGGGTGAATATGGCCACTGCCCCTCCTGTTCAATATGAACCTCTTCAGCCATCTCAAAGCCCTCGATTTCTTCGATGAATTCACCGATCAATTGCTTGAATGGCCCTTGGTCATGGATCCAAAATTTCCTACCCGCTTTGTCCTCTCGTAGGATGACTCGCGTTTTGACATTGAACACTTCGGAATTGCATGATAATTCATCAAGACGAATGTGGCCGAGAATGTCTTTTCTTTCGATGTTCGAAGCGTTGGCCAACCAACCAAGGAATGGCTTTGCGATGTCTTTTACATTTCCATCAAATTTGTCAGGGTCGAGTCGTTCAATGGGCTGGATTTGTGAAAGTCCTCCGACCAATTCACCGGCGAAATCTAAATTACGTTCCTTCATCGTCCAAAACCTTCCTTTCCAGAGGTCCCTTAACACAAGTGTCGGATAAAGTATGTCTTTGGAAAGCTCAAGTTTGGAACTTGACATCGCATTAAGCCGTTGAATCGAATTCAGTTTGCTGTCAATGTTGAGTCCATTCATGGTCTCCAAGAGGGGCCCAAGTGGGTCTTCTTTTTCCACTCGGAAAACCACCTGTATTACTTCAACAGGGATTTCCAAAAAGGCATGAGTCGAATTCAATTCTCTCCCTCCTTGAGAACCCTACCGTTTGCCGCTATGGCGTCAATGAATGCCGCGAGTTGCCCCTCGTTTTCTGACCAATCGGTGTTTTCGACGTGTTCCATTGATGTAATCAACAGGAGTCCCTCTCTGGCTCTTGAAAGCGCCACATTGATCCTTCGGGGGTCTCTAAAGAAACCCCATCGCCTGGCCGATCCGGTTCTTTTGTTATTTCTTACCAAACTCAAAATGATGAAATCAGCTTCTTTTCCCTGAAATCCATCAACGGTTCTGACTCTGCTGTGGTGTTCATCAGGCAGCAACGCTTTGATTTCTGCAACTTGGCCCTTGTAAGGGGTCAGAATAATCACCTCGGCTCCGGATTGATTGAGTTCAAGGAAGTTTTTCGCAGCCAACTTTGCCTCTATTTTATTTGAAAAGGATTTGTTGTGTTTTCCTTCTTTTCCGGAATGAGCATCAATCATCAAAAGACGGTTCTGGTTTTCGCCAAATACTCCGGGCAAATTATGATCATCAATGGCGTTCACCTTCCTTAACTCAAATGGATGACCGTAGAATATTTTTCCAATTGCGTTGGATAATGTTGCGAACATTCGCCACTGAAACTGCAAGGTATCTCCCTGTGAGCTGCGATGAATTGATTGGAATGGCTGTAACCATTCCTCAACCTGCTGTACTGACTGGTCGATGGAGAATTGTTCTCGTTCTCTGTAACTCATCGATTGTGCAACAAGCAATCGTTCAATGGTGTCTTTAGCATCTCGGTTAGGCCATGATTCAATTCCAGATCGAAAGCATTCGCCAACAGTTTTACTGATTGAATTTAACTCGAAAGGAGGCAACTGCAGGTGATCGCCGATAAGGAGCGTTTGCCTAGAGATTGAAAGTGGTCCTATGAGTTCAGAGGGGTAGGATTTACCAGCTTCCTCCACGATTGCAAAGTCAAAACATACCCCGCTTTGTTGCAACGATTCCATCGTTTTATCGAGTGTTGTTGTGCACACTACGCTTGCGGTTCTCATGGCTAATTCATCCACCCACGTTGCCAGTCTGCCAAGTTCCCTCATTGTCGAGTTTGGTATCGAGAGTTCTTTGAGCATTTTTTCTGCAATCACTTTTGCTGTGGCGCGGGGGTCAATTTCTCTGATTGAATCGTTTTCTGTGTTGCAGATCCGAACGACATCAAACGATGGGTCAAGCGCTTCTCTGATTCGATTGGTAAGGTGATCAAGGGCCAAATGTTCCTTGGCGCTGACAAGAATTCTGGCGTACGGGTTTTCCACCAATAGATCATTGAGTACCTGGCAAGCAGTCCACGTTTTTCCCGTGCCGGGTGGTCCTTGAAGGGCCATAATCGAGTTTCTTTCTGTAAGTCGCCAATTTGAAGGTCGCTCGGGATGCATACGATTGTCCTGTATGCGCTGAAAGGAATTCAACGTGATTCCCCTTCGAATTAATTTCTCTTTTCGCACCATTAATGCACGTTGAGGAACGCTTGCTGATTTCAAAAAACCTTTTTCTGACAACTTTGCTTTTCTTTTGAGCGTTCGAACAGTGAGCAGGTATGGATCTTTATCGTGAATCGCTTCAAGCATCCATTCGTCTTCCTGTTTCCAATTGAATACACTCGGATCTGTATTCAGCGCGACATTCATTTCTCGATTGCGGACTGCACTCTCCCAAAGGTCATGTGCGTTTCCATTTTTGTCTCGACGCTCAATTCTCACCGTAGCGGTACCAGAACTCATGTCATGTTCCTCGATTTTGTATTGATAACAAGTATTTTCTGCAAATCTCAATTCTGCTGCGAGGGTTCCAACTGTGTTTTTGATGCTCTCGTTTTGAACGCCATTTTCCCATATTTTGGGTATGTTTTGCCAGCACAGTGCACGTTCTACCCACGGATTGATCTTGTCGCTCGTGGGAAATGGTTCCACCCTAACGGGAACTGCTATTCCAGTCGGTACCTTTCCACTGATTGGCTTTGAAACCATCAAGAATCCGTGGGGATTGGCGGTGATTGAGTGCACTTCATTCCCGATTTGGAGGTGCATTGAGACTGGTTGGTCATCTAAATTTATGAACAATTCACCATCTGCTGTCGTCTGATTGTCCTTTCGTATGCTGAGTCCATCAATTCGTTTCAGGATGGCTTCGATTGAGGTGCATGATGCAATCGATCGAATTTTACCAGGGAGAACTAACTTCGCAGCCCTTTTCGCTAATCGCAATAGGTCTGTGGGCCCGTCATGAACGATAATAATGTCGTCAAGGCATGGGACAAGAACGAAACGATGGCCAATGTATTTCATCCGATCAAAGCTAAAGTTTGTTTTCATCAAAGCCAAGTCAAACTCACCGTGTAATCCCGTCTTTTGCAGGCGAATCAAATCAACCAAGAATGTTGCGAGTTCGGTGGGCGTAGCACGGTGTTGTGAAGTGGCGTGTCTCCCATCCTGAGCTTCGAGAAGGTCTGACTGATCAAGATCGAGGGTGAGTGTGTAATTCCTCCCTTCCGGGTAGTGGTCCTGTATGAAGGCGAATGGGAACCCGCGGTTCCATAGCGACCAACACATTCTTGCTTTCATGGCACATTTGTGATGCAACATTTCAGTGTTATCTGGTTCGATTGCTGCTTCCTTCGATGATTTTGCAAATGGATTAAACGCCGCACTTCGTGTTCTTCTTGCGGAGGTAGCGGACCTAGAGGGTCGACCCGAAGTGCGGGTCTGTCGGCTTGAGGGGATGGTTGTGGCCGTGTCCGGTTGATTTTTGATGAGATAAATTTTCAATGACATGTTGATGGTTCCTTAAATTAGATTCCGGCAGGTGCCTAGACAGGGTCTTGTTTACACATTCTGTCAACATGATATAAGTTATTTGTCGGCGCTTTCGCAACCGAACAACAGCCATGCCGGAGGGGGTTCTTGAAATAGGGGAGGTTTGTCGCAGGCTTGCAAGTGGGGTAGCCCCCGCAATACACACACCCAGAGTTGATCCCATGGCAAAGAAAGTAAGTGCAAAGGCACGTGCAGCAGCACGTAAGCAACGAGACAAGTGGAAGATGAAGCGCTGGTACACGATTCGTGCACCACGCAATCCATGGGAATTTAAGAAAATTGGAGAGACAATTGGGGAGTCCGATGAGCACATCATGGGACGAGTGTATGAAATGACGCAGCAAGAATTCAACGGTGACTTCACCAAGATGCACGTGATCCTTCGGTTCCGTGTCAGCGAGTGTGTTGGCCAAGACGCCTTGACCACATTCATTGGTCACCACCACCAAACCGACCACATCCGCCGACAAATCCGCCGATACCGTGGAAAGGTCGACGATGTTGTCGATGTCGTTTCAACCGACGGATACCTCGTTCGATTGAAGCCTCTGATCATCACGCAGAAGCGTGTTCAAACTTCAATCAAGCAAGCAATGCGAGCCAAGGCCCGAGAATTGATCATCGCCTTTGCTTCCAAGGCAACCTACGCTAAGATCCAAACTCAAATCTTGGACGGAACCCTCGAAGAAGAAATCCGCAAGGCAGTCAAGCCAATTTACCCCGTCAAGAGCGTCGCCATCCGTAAGAGCCAACTCTTGCAAGAAGGTGTCGTTAACGAGAAGGGCAAGACCCTCGACGAAATCCACGCAGAAGAAGCTCGAAGCGATGCTGAACTCAAGGCCAAGAAGGCTGCAGCACTTGCATCCGCTATGGAAGACGAGGAAGAAGAAGGCGATGACGCCCCTTCCATCCTTGACGCCGCTGAAGCAATGGAGCCAGCGTCTGAGAAGACCGAGGCACCTGCCGAAGAAGCCGCTCCTGAAGAAGCACCTGCTGAAGAAGCAGCACCTGCCTCTGACGTCGACCACAGCAGCATGACCGTTGCTGAGTTGAAGGAATTGCTCAAGGCCGCTGGCAAGCCTGTCTCTGGAAAGAAGGCAGACTTGATCGCACGCCTCAACGAGTGAAGCCCACGAACTTCGGTTCGTTTGTATGACCAGCGAAAGCAAGGTCCCCGTGGCTGAAAGGCCACAGGGTTGATATCAACTAAGACGAGGTGGAATGAACATGCAACGACTCGGTGTGATTGGCGGTACTGGACTGATTGACATGACGCTGAGTGAACAACTTGGGGCGTACAACCTCACGTTGACCCAGCGAGACAACGTGATGGTCGAGACACCGTACGGTGATGTTCCATTGACCTGCATCGAACTTTCGGACGGAGAGCACAAGAAGGAACTCATCTTTTTACAACGCCACCACAACAACGGCGAAGCAAGTCGCCCACCGCACATGATCGAACACCGTGCGAACATTCGTGCGTTGCTCGACGCAGGTTGCGAAGCCGTGATGGCGGTCTGCTCGGTTGGTGCGATTCCAGATGATTTCCCTCCAGGCAAGGTTGCGCTTGCCGACCAATACATCGATTTCACAGGCCATGCCAGCACGTTTCACGATGGTGCTGCGGTCTTCACCTCAGTCACGGACCCTTTCGATTCGGCCTTGAACGATGCGCTCGAACAAGTGCTGCGCACCTCTCAAGGGTTCGATGCAGACGAACGAATGCGCTACACCTACTGGCTTGCCCAAGGTCCACATTTTGAAACAAAAGCTGAGATCGATGCCATCGACAGGCTTGGAGGCCACATGGTTGGCATGACCATGGCGCGCGAAGTCAAATTGGCAAGGGAAGTGAACCTTCCATACGCAGCAGTGTGCATATCATCGAATTGGGCGGCTGGGCGCGAGCCTGGTAATGCAAGTCAAGACCTTGATCATCACAGTGTCTCTTCCCAAGCCAACAAAAGGCTGGCGCCGGTCTGGGCCTGCATGCTTGAATTGCTCAACGAAGCATGATAAGCAGGATTTACTCGTTTCCAGCGGTTTTTTTTCAGTGTTATTCCCTTTTCTAAGCGTTTCAAGTGATTTTTTAGGGCGACCTAAACTATATTTACGAGGTGTATTTAGGGTGCCCTAAACCAGGTGCCAACATGCCAGTACGACCGAAAATTCTTGAGCGTTTTAGCGCCCTTCACATTACCGGAAAAAGGCTAAATCACGACAATAAAAATCGTTTAGGGTCCTCGAAAGCGATCCTCCTTGTCAGTTTATTGCTGTGCTCGTTTTCCACGACCATGGTAGTTTCAGCCGACGAGCCGGAAACATTCAGCTTGTCGGGGAACGTGTATGACGCAAACGGATTGATTGCCGGCTCAACTTCAATCAAGGTGGACTCCTCTTCTTCGATTTGGTCGGATGCTGAAGGGAATTATGTGTTTGAAGGCATTTCACCTGGCACGCACACCGTCCGTGCTTACTTCATGAACAACGGTCACTCAGTCGTGTACAGAAGCATGAACTTCCAATCAGACATGCAGCTCGATTGGTATGCAGAATCGAACTGGATCACCGCTGAATTTGCAGATGCGAATGGGAATGTCATCACAAACTCTACTTCAACTTCAACAGTCGAACTGATCGAAGAGCAGCAATTCCTTTCTCCAGTCAACGGAAACTTGGAATCAGACCTCCTTCCAATCGGTGACTATTACACACTGAAAGCTACGCATCAAGGGCTGGAAGAGCAATCACAGTACGTGCATTTCCAAATGCAGGCAGGCGTTGCCAATCATTTCACATTCCAAGACGGCGAGAACAGTGCTTACGGCTTTCTCACCGATACCAAGGGAAACCCTCTCATTGGCATTACGGTCAGCAATGGGGTAGTCGAATGCGTGACCAATGATGATGGTTTCTTTTTGTTTCATCGTTTGGCGATAGGGACCAATCAAACTTTTTCGTTCACGAAAAACAATCACGAAATCATTCCGGAGCATAATTTTACGATGACGTACGGTCAAGTGTGGGTCAATTTTTCCTCCGATATCGAACTGTTGTTGCCAGGTCCAGCGTATTTTACAAACTCGGAACAAACTATCGGGATTGAACCTCACCTCATCGAATGGGTTTCGGGAAATTGGACGAATTCGTACCATCTCTATCTTGATGATGAACTCTTGTACACTGGAGTAAACACCGATTATGAATTTACACCAGAATCTCAAGGCAGTTACGATTTCAAACTAGTTTCTTTCAATCAAAATGGTTCAACAGAAAGCCCAGACCTCTTGCTGCTGATCGTGCTTGGAGATGCGGTCAATGAGGACCTTTGGTCTGTTGGAATGTCTTGGGATTACCAAATCGCCTACACGCCGGCTTCAGACAATGGCATGCATAACGTGTCGATTACGGCTTTGGAAAAGGAGACGTTGATCGATGCCTTTGGCGAAGAACAAACTGTTTTCAAAACTCGCCACAAGGACGAATACCACCTCCCGGGAGAAAAATCATACCGTTGGTATGACACCACAAATCTCCTTCCAGTCCAGACCTATTGGCGGGACGCTCCGCTTGAATCATCCTACTACATGGAAGGGCAGTTGGGCTGGAACTTTTCCACTTCTGACGGCTCAACGCCAACAACGCTGTTTTCTGAGTATGATGAATGCGACCTCCATTTCAATCGAACCAATGTGATAGGGGTGCCTGGGCACCCTGACGGCTACGATGACACAATGAACAGGGTCACTCAAAGCCTTGCTGAAATCACAACACCTGCAGGTACCTTCCAAACGACTCACTATTCAATCCTTGACTTGGACGACAACATCGTTTCCTGGGAATTATGGTACAATGAAACTGTTCGCAACTTTGTGAAGAAAATTGACCGTCTACCTGGTTCTCACTCGGAACAAGTCGTCTATGAGTTAACTTCCTTCGATGTGCCTACAACGCCACAATTCATCACTGAAGCAACCGAGGTGCCAACGACAGACTACACAATTGAATGGTCTGAATTCCAAGGTGCATCGTCCTATGTTCTTTCAGCCGATGGTTTAGTGATCTATGATGGAGTTGAAACGACCTTCGAATTTACCGATCAATCCGATGGAGCGTATGTTTACAGCCTTGTTGCTCGAATGCAAAACGGTTTCCAAACTGAAGCAACTGAACTTGAATTCAAGGTGTTCCAAATCGTATCCCCTCCAGTCGCCAGCCTCTCAGCAACACAGTCGGCTGAAGGCGAATCAGTGACCCTCTCATGGGTCGAAGAAGCCAACGCAGCGTGGTACGCTGTGAGGGTTGAAAACGCGCAAGGTGAGACGTCAGAAGTGTACAATGGGACGTCTTCAACATGTGTTCTTGACGAATTAGAACCCGGTATGAATCGTATTCGTGTTCAGGTTGGCCTCGAAAACGGAAAGGTTTCAGAAGCATCAGATTCAGTCTTCGTCACCGTTGAAGCCATGGAAGAAGACCAAGGTGTCACGTTCTTCTCAATCCTCTTCATCATCGCATTGATTGGTGTCTTCGGCTGGATGATGTCATCAACAATTGGAGATTAGGTGGTTGTGACATGGTGAGTTCTCGAAGTATTGCTGTATTCCAAGTGGCTATGCTGCTTCTTTTCTCAGCTGGAATTTGGTATGCATCCTCGCTTGATTCAGAAGAAGACATTGAGGGTCGCTTCATCCAAGTTACAGATTCAAGCGGTGTCAAGCATGGCTATGACGCATCCCCTGAACGGGTGGCGATTACCAACACTTACGCTGCAAGCGTCTTGAGAATGTTAGAGGTCAACATGTCGGTCGTCTCGGGCGTTTCAGGCGACTTTTACGATGAACAGTTTTGGCCTGAATTTATCGATACACCAATGATTCAGCAATCAGCACACTCGGAAATTGACTTTGAAGCCTTATTGGACGTCAATCCAGATGTGTACATCGTCTTTGCAACCAATGGCATGGTTGATACGAATGCCATTCGTGAGAAATTAGAACCAGTTGGCATTGATGTTCTCGCTCTTGATTTTTACAAATATGATACCCTGCGTCAAGAAATCAGTGTCTTGGCAACGTTGTTCGATAAGCAGGCCCAAGCACAGGATTTGTTCGATGAATTTGAAGCGATTGAATTGGAGGTTCAAAACCGAATTTCAAACCTCAATGAATCAGAACGACCCAAGGTCGTGATGGAGCACCATGCTTCATTGACGAGGGATCCTGTTGTCCTCACCGGCACCTCTCAGTGGACTGATCTCATTGAGAAAGCAGGTGGAGTCAATGTGTTTGCCGACCTTCCCGGCCACACCACTCACGTCGATATGGAAGCCATTCTCAATGTCAACCCCGATGTGCTCATGTTTGATGGCATCACATTCGATATTGGTTTCAACAACTACGATGAGGCAGACAAGTGCCAAACGCACATGGAATTCATCGCAGGCCGTCCCGGTTTCGATGAAATACAAGCCGTGATGGATGACCGACTTCTCATTCTATCGGGTGAATTTGCGGGACCAATGATGATTTTTGGTTTGCCGACCCTTGCCGAATACCTCCATCCGGATTTGTTCGTTGACCTCGACACAGAAGCATACCTTGTCGATTACTTTGAAACATACCATCAACAAACTAAGATTGGAACATTCACATGCACCATTGATTCGGAGTGATACCTTTGGACGACCTCTCTCATCAGCACACACAAAAATCAAGGCAACATGCTTTGATGATTCTGATGATTAGTTTGGCCACATTGCTCTTTGCAGTCTATTCGATGGGGACTGGCTCTTCTAGCAACCTCGGTTTTTGGACCACAGTAAAGATAATTCTTGGCTTGGAGGAAGGCACCGAAATTCAATTAGCGATCATTTGGGACATCAGGTTTCCTCGCATTTTGATGGCGATTGTTGGTGGTGCTGCCTTAGCCACAGCGGGTGCATTGATGCAAGGGGCGCTTGGAAATCCACTGGTGTCACCCCTGACATTGGGCGTCGCTTCTGGTGCAGCACTCGGGGCTGCTCTTGCCATTGTTGTCGGTTGGTCTGTCATCGATAATCACGATCTTACCATCGTAGCAAACGCTTTTTTGTTTTCCCTTATTGTGGTCTTCATTATCATCCAACTTGGTAAATACAGATCAATCTCTGCTGAATCTTACATCTTAGTAGGGATCGCAATCACCTTCATCACTGGAGCCATTGTTTCAACACTCCAATATTTTGCTACCGACGCCCAACTTTCAGCGTTGGCTCATTGGTCCTTTGGCAGCCTTTCACGTCCCACAATCGAGAACGCTGTCTTTGTGACAATGAGTCTGCTGTTCCTAATGCCAACTGCACTCAAGTGGTCTTGGGACCTCAATGCGTTGTCAATGGGCGGAGATGACTTTGCAATTTCGACAGGTGTCGACCCAGTTCGGGTCCGGAAAAACATCCTCGTACTTTCTGCATTGATGACCTCCATTGTCATTGCATTCACTGGTTTGATTGGTTTTGTTGGCCTTGCAGCACCTCACATGAGTCGATTATTTGTTGGAACCGACTTCCGTAAACTGATTCCCTGCTCCGCAGTGATCGGCAGCATGCTTATGCTCTTTGCAGATACCATTGGACGAAACTTGTTCGCCCCAATTGTGATTCCTGTCGGAATCATGCTTTCAGTTATTGGCGGACCGTTTTTCCTTTACTTGCTTCTCAAACGACAGGGGGTCAGGGGATGAGTCAACTTTTGTCAGTGAACGATTTGAACTTCAGTTGGGGTCGAAATGAAGTGTTAACCGGGATTACCTTCAACATAGAATCCAATGAAGTGGTTGCTATTCTTGGTGTCAACGGGGCAGGAAAATCCACGCTCATCAAATGCATTAATCGAATTCTAAAGATGGATTCTGGTTCAGTGCAAGTTTGCTCTTCCAACCTTGCATCGCTGAGTTTGATTGAACTCTCAAGACACATGTCCTATGTGCCGCAAACTGTAAGAACAAGTTTCTCGATTGATGTCTTTGATGTCGTGTTGCTTGGTCGGAGGCCCCACATCAGCTGGCGAGTCAGCCCGAGAGACCAAACTATAGTGAGCGAAACGCTCCGCTTTTTATCGCTCGAAGACTTTGCCTTCAGACGCTTCGATCAACTTTCAGGTGGTGAACGTCAGCGGGTAATTGTTGCGAAAGCAGTGGCTCAAGACTCGAATCTTCTGCTCATGGACGAACCCACGAGTGACCTTGATTTGAAAAATCAAATCACAACCATGAAGAAAATCTCTAAAATTGTCTCTAAAAGTCATGAGAAATCTGCCTTAATCGCCATCCATGACATCAACATTGCCGCACGCTTTGCTGATCGAATTCTACTTTTACACGATGGTAAAATCATCGCCAATGGGGCCCCTCAAGAGGTCTTAACCATTGAAAACGTAGCACTGGTGTTCGGTGTGAGCAGCCACATAGTCCCGAGTACAACCACGCAACCAATGCGGATTGTCATCGAAGATGAAATTAAAGAAACAGAGGAAGAAAAATGACAGAGAAAGAAAATCAAATCGGAATTTATTTTGGCTCCCAAACTGGGAATGCTGAACTTTTGGCCTTTGATGGAGGCGCTTTGGCGACTGAGTATGGCTTTAGCAACAACGTTGCTGGCTTGGATGAAATCTCACTTGAAAATTTCACTCAAAACAAATACATCATCATTTGTTGCAGTACCTGGGGCGACGGAGAACAACCCGACAACGCCCAGGAGATGTTTGACATGATTTCAGGAGCCCCTGATGATGCTTTAAGCGGCACCCATTTCGCGGTATTGGGACTTGGTGATACTGCGTTTGATTTGTTTTGTGAATCGGCTCGAGAGTGGGATGGTGTATTGGAACAAAAAGGCGGTAATCGAAGCAATGAGCGAGCCGAATGCGACGTTGATTACGAGGACGAAGCAGAGGAATGGCTCGTCTCGACAATCGAGGCGATGAAGGACCTACAAGAAAAGGAAGTTTGAACATGAGTGAAAATGAAGATGCATCGAATAAGACGGCTGAGAAGATTGCCCGAACCAAAAGCGATCCGCCTGCAGATGTCCATCAATGGCTTCAAGAAGTTCACTACGGGACGCTTTCAACGATTTCACAGACCGAAGGGCTCGAAGGCTTCCCCATCGGCTCGATCGTCCCATTCGCAGTTGATACGGACGGGAAACCATACATCCTGATTGCAGAAATTGCTGCCCACACCAAGAACCTCTTGAAATCAAATAAAATGAATCTGTTCATCAGTCATCCAAGCACCGAAGATGACCCACAGACCAACTGGCGAGCAAGCATTGCTGGGCGCATGAAGCGAATCGTATCGCCCCGTAAGGCAGACTTGTTTTCGAAAGAATACCTCAAGGAATGCGAGATTGTCAGCGAGCGTGAAGAAAAAATACTCCTTGCAAGGTATGCTGAACGGGTTCCAAATGCTGAACAATACCTCAATGTCCATAACTTCTCTTTCTGGAAATTGGAAAGCATTGCTAAAGTCAGGTACATCGCAGGCTTTGGACGCATTTGTTGGATTGAACCATCCGAAATGGTTGACGATTCAAACGCTGGTTTTGAAGACATCAAACAGTCTTCAATCGAGCACATGAACGAAGACCATGAGGACTCGATGGTCACCCTTTGTGAAGGTGCTCATTCATTCAAGCCTGAACATGTGGAGCTCCTAGATTTAGATTCCAGAGGCATTTTGATGGAAACGAAAAACCCCGATAAACTGGTGTTCTCTTCATTTGGCAAGGTCATTGAGCCGTCGGATCTTCGGGTGGAAATTGTTCGTTTGATTCAGGACGCAAGGGCCAACATCAACTGAAGCAAATCCTTCTGAACTCCAAGGCCGAGTCACGAACAAGTTCAAAATCCGTCTTCCATTGTCTCCATCATGGAAGGAAAGAGCGTTGACGAGTGGATGGCACATGAGCCTGAGCATGAATGGGACGTCATGATGAAGAAGGTCGCTGCCTTCCATCACAAGCACGATTTCGAGGCTAACAATGGCCACGATATGGGCTATAGAATCGCTCTCACCGTGGAAGAACTTGGTGAATTCGCAGCAGCGGTGACCAAAGGAAAACCCCTTGCAGATTGTGCAGAAGAAATGGCCGATGTTCTGCTCTTGATGATGGGCCATGCGGTGGCCATGGAAGTTGATTTGAAGGCAGCGTTTGAGGCGAAGTACGCTAAAATCATGCAGCGCCCATCACGCCAGGGTCGCCTAGGCCTCCGTGTGACCGAATACTCACCCGATGAGTGATCAGCGAATCCAGTGTTGGAACGTCATGGGGTGTTCGTCCCTCGGTCCAGCAGGAACATGTCGCTCACCGATGAGATGGAATCCCTCACCTTCCATTGAAGGAGCGAATGTGTCAGCGCCTTCAACAGTAGTGTGGATGATGGTTTTGTGAATCTCCTTGGTGTGTTCCATGAACAGGGCGTAAATTTCCCCACCACCAATGATCATCAATTCCTCGTCTTCACCCAGGGCGATGATTGAGTCGTAATCCAGCACTTCAACATCCTCTCGAGCAGTGCGTGACATCACAATGTTTCGCCGACCCGGCAGTGCTTTGGGCAGGCTGTCCCATGTTTTTCGTCCCATGACGATTGTTTTTGACATTGTGACTTGCTTGAAATGTTGCAAATCACTTGATTGCCTCCATGGGAGGTCGCCATCTTTACCGATTGCGCCCTTGGCATCGCATGCGAAAATCATCGTGAACATTTGAACACCTCAAACTGCGATTGGAGCGGAAATATGTGGATGGTGTTCGTAACCGATGACCTCGATATCCTCGTAGGTGAACCCATCGATGTCCATGACATCTGGATTGAGCTTGAGCCGTGGTAGCGCCATTGGTTCTCGGGTGATTTGGAGGTTGGCTTGCTCAAGGTGGTTGCTGTAGAGGTGTGCATCGCCAATGGTATGAACGAAGGCTCCAGCCTTGAGGCCACAGACCTGTGCCATCATTTCGGTGAGCAAGGCATAGGATGCGATGTTAAACGGGACGCCGAGAAACACATCAGCGCTTCTTTGGTACAGTTGACAGTTGAGTTTTCCATTGGCGACATGGAATTGGAAAAAGGCGTGACATGGCATCAAGGCCATCTCGTCCAGTTCACCAACGTTCCATGCAGAGACAATGATTCTGCGGCTGTTTGGATTGTTCTTGATCATGTCAATGGCTTGTTCAACTTGGTCAATGATGCGACCGTCTTTTGCTTCCCAGCGTCGCCATTGCTTGCCATAGACGGGTCCAAGGTCGCCGTTTTCATCGGCCCATTCGTTCCAAATCCGAACGCCATTTTCCTGCAGGTAAGCGACGTTGGTGTCGCCTTTTAGAAACCACAGCAGTTCGTGAACAATCGAGCGCAGGTGCAACTTCTTGGTGGTCACCATGGGGAAGCCCTTCGAGAGGTCAAATCGCATTTGGTGGCCAAACACAGAAAGGGTTCCAGTGCCCGTGCGGTCACCTTTCTCTTCACCCTCATTGAGGATTCTTTGAATCAGGTCATGGTACTCTTGCATGGACTCACCACACCTTCGTTGGAACGGAGGCACTTGAGGGTTCTTGATGGACTGCTTCACACAGCCAAGAACATCACATCTTCTGGACATTGAGGATCTTCAAGGTAGGCTTCGACGTGCTTACGATCAAATTCATTGAGCAATTCCGCTATGATTGGCTGGATGTCTTCCAACTCCCACGCGCGACAAACATACCAACTGCGAGCCATTTCCCCCAAGATGCCAATCGCATTCATGTGTTGCCCTGCCTGATAACAATCCACGGCAAATTCGATCGCTTGGTAATCCAGTTCCTTGAGTCGGAGGTCCCGCTCTAGACATTCAAATGGCTCTTCCAATTGCGCCATTGCTTTCTTGCTGAGCGTGGAAGGGGTGTGTTGAATCGGCCATCCCATATTGCCGAGCAAAACCAAACTGACCATGGCATCGGTTGAGGGGGTCATGACATCAGATCTATTTCGAAGCACGCACACCTTTCGTTGCCCCATCATGATGTCGAGGTGCGGATCGCCTCCGTGAATTCTCGCCTTCATTGAGGCGAAGATGTTGACTTGAATCCCCGGTGCGCCGTCATCGGACATCAGAAACGGAATGCTTGATGTTTGTGAGATGTGCCAGCGAGGTGATTCGTTGACGAGGCTGATCAGCAGGTCAAGACCACGGAGTTCTGCTGCGATTTGTTTTGGGCATGCAGCTTCGAGAACGTTTAGGTTACCGAGCGGAGTCGCTATAGGTTTCACACAAGAAAATCATTCAACACTAGTTAAACATCCACTTCAAGGGGCGCCAAGAGACACGAGGCTCTGCATCAACTGGTCGGTAAATTTACGATACAGGAGCGCCAGTTGAGAGCGGATTTCATGGTCTTCTAAGTCCTTCATGGCCATCAGAGAATCCTTGGTCATCGCCCCGCCTTTTTCGTGACCCAACCATTCAGCCCAGGTGAGGCCCTTGCCAGCGTTCATGGTGACAGGACGCCAAATTCGAGGGAATTTATGCGTTTGTGGTTCCATCATGGTGCGCGTACCAACAAGTGCAATCGGCACAACCACGGCGTGAGGATAACTGGCTGCCAGTCGGGCAACACCTGTTTTACCAGGCAGTAAAAACGGTGCTTCTGTGCGTTTTGAGCGGGTGCCTTCAGGGAAAATACCGAGTGCTGCTCCACTTTCAAGGACATCGGCGGCATTGGTGAGCGCATCGTTACCGCCGTCGCCACGCTTGGTTTCGATTTGCCCGGTTGCCCGCATCACAATTGCAGTGCCTGCGTTCTTGAAATGCCCGTCCTTTGCTAGGTAGCGTACAGATCGGCGAACGCTGGCGATCACCATGATTGGGTCGACGTGCGAGAGGTGGTTTGCCGCCAAGATCACTGCCCCTTTGCGAGGAATGTGGTGCATTCCGTTGAGTTTCGTGTTCACAATTGGCCTCAAAATCGGTGAAATTAACCAGCGAATGATGCTGTAATTTGGCGTAGGTGCCAGCGGGGTATCATTGATCGGAATTCGCCAATGGGCCTCAAGTGTGGACCATGCATTGAGCACTTCTTCGTTATGGTCCATGCTCCTTCCGCTGTTTGTTTAGATTTATCACTTGCCGAAAAAAAAACCCCGAAGTCCGTGTTCCACCAGTGAAAAAATGGAGCGGTGAGCGTGCGAAGAATCAAAGCATTCGCCACCGGGCAGGAAGCATGAGCCCAAGCGCACGGTCCATGCACCGAACGCTCACCGTGATGGTGCTCGCTTGCTTGGTAAGCGTTACTTGGAGTCCTGTCGCCCTTGCTGATTCTGCTTGGGAGGAAGACGGGTGGTTGACCACGACGCTGGCCCAAGACCGTCTTGACCTCGGCGATGAGTTTGGCTGCTACGGGATTCCTGGCTTGTCGTGGCAAGCCGACCCGGGAGCGGTCGCACTCGAATGCCGTGAATACATCGAGTCAAGGGTCCACGCCAGCGCATGGGGCACAGAACCAATTTCAACCTACACTCCTAACGGTCTTACGATGGCCCAACACACGACCGTGGCGGGTCAAGGCTTTGTGGTGCACGGCGATAACACCGGCTTGAGCGTCTCTGCTTGGCACGATGCAAACGGCACACCAACGGACAAATGGGACTGGTACAACATGGGCCGAAGAGGCGGTTCTATGGAGCAGTTAATCGGCTCGGTTGGAGAAGTTCAATCAGCGGTCGAAGAAGGTGGACTTGTCAATCTCTATTGGGTCGGGCGAGTGAACGATGCGACCATTCGTCATGACCGCGACATCAGTGCCTACTTGGCTGATGTCCCCGATGTGTGGTTGACCACTTGGGGCCAAGCTTGGTCGTATTGGACGGTGAACAACTGCTACGAATTCACCCACGAAGTGAGGGCACAAGGAGAACAATCTGTTCTTTCCTTTGAATCGCTCATCACTCCAGAGTGCACCGCCATGAACAGCGAGGCTTGGAACGTACCAATCACATGGATCATTGACCTTGAAGGAGCCTCAGTGGACAGCGTCATCGGTGAGCAAGGCGCTCTAGAAAACATCGCAGGGGTTCGAAAAAGTCAGGAAGGTTATTCGCAGCAAGGCGGGGAACTTCTCCTCCTCTCTGTTGTGAACGGGCACATGGTCAACATCACATACAACGGTTCGACAACCTACGATGTCATGGGTCGCAGTGAGTTCTTCAACAACCACTCCGCTGCTGTCACCATTGCAGCCCATGAAACGCATGATCTCTTCAAGTGGTCAAAGCGCTTTGTCGACGATGAACATTTGGTGTTCACTTGGCTGGTCGAACCGCGTGAGGGGCTTGGAGAATCTGGATGGCTCGGTTATGTTGCGGCGAGCATTGCGGTGGCTACGGTCGTCGGCATGCTTGTTGTGCTCGAAAGGGAGGGCCTTGGTCCGCTCGCTGCTTGGAAGCGCCGGAAGGGACAAGCAACTGAACAAAATCACCCCTGACCCTCCAAACAAAGCGAAGGCTTGATGCAAGGAAGGACTGAGCCAAAGGCATCCGAGGTGGTTACATGGCAGATGATGACGTAGTAATCGACCCTTGGGGTAGCGCTCAGTCCACGGATTATGACCGAATCATTTCTCAATTTGGACTCTCCTCGATGGAGAGTGTGACGCTGGACAACCCCTCACGCCTTCACCGCCGTGGCATCGTCTTTGCCCATCGAGATCTCAACCAAGTTTTGGATGCTCAGCGCCGAGGCGACGGATTTGGTGTTCTCACGGGTCTCATGCCGAGTGGGCAAATGCACATGGGACACTCGATGGTCATCGACCAGGTCAAGTGGTTCCAGCAACAAGGCGGTGATGTGACCATTGCTGTTGCCGACCTTGAAAGCCAAGCCACCCGTGGTGTGTCGTTGGAAAAGGGCCGTGAAATAGCCCTTCAGCAATACATTGCCAACTATGCAGCATTGGGATTGGATGTCGAGAAAACGGAAGTCTACTTTCAATCCTCAAGACCCATCGTTCAACGGCTTGGTTTCCAATTGGGCAAGCGAACGAACCTCAATGAATTTGAAGCGATTTACGGCTTTGGCGGTGAAACAAACTTAGCGCATGTACAGGCTCCTATGGTCCAAGTAGGGGATATCTTACATCCTCAGACGGAAGACTATGGTGGGTTGAGGCCGATTGTGGTTCCTGTCGGTGTGGATCAAGATCCCCATCTGAGGTTAACCCGTGGACTTGCTTCCAAAACCAACTGGTTCAACGTCAATGAAGGGAAGAATTCTGGGGTGACAATCACACTTTCGGTTCACGATGAGAACGCTTCTGTGCTCGGACAGTTGCCAAACGGTCGAATGGATAAGCAGAAGTTGAATGAGGTGTTTTCCGGCATCGTTCGATGCATGAGCGAATTAGGCTATTCTGACATTCAATCCAACCCGAAGCAGGGAACGGTGAATGTGGCGAGTGCGACCAAGCGAGATCAATCGATGATTCGAATGAAATTGTTGGCATACGAACGCAGCCTTGGCGGCCTTGGTCTGCTGGCACCCTCCTCGACTTACCACCACTTCGCAGTCGGTATGACCGGCGAAAAAATGAGCAGTAGCAAGCCGAAAACTACCCTTTTCCTCAACGATGATTTAGCGACCGTGGAAAAGAAAATCAAGCGTGCGTTTTCAGGTGGTCAATCCACCATCGAAGAACACCGGCGCTTAGGTGGCAACCCCGACATCGATGTTGCTTACCAGTACATGATGTATTTCTTTGAAGAAGACGATGCCTACCTTGCAGAACTCAATTCAGGGTATCGGTCTGGTCAGATTCTTGCCGGTGAAATGAAGCAATTGTGCATTGATCGAGCTGTTGACTGGCTCGGTCAGTTGCATGAAATGCGGGATCAAACAGCCCACTTGGTTGAACAATTCCTTGCGGAAGATGCTCGATGATCAAACCTCATCGTCCTTGGAAAACACAGCCGGATCTGGTCCAACCGGCAACGCCAACAACTCTTCTTCGGTCAAATCACGGTGGGTGGCATCATCGTGCATGATCATCGAATGCCCATGGGGGTCGAGAAGTTCGAGGGTGAGCGGTAAAGATCCTTCTTTGCCGGCTGTTTCGATGCGCTCAACCATTTCATTGAGGCGCCCAAGTGCTTCAAGCGCTTCGGCCTTGGCTGCCTCGTCGCTCTCGTCAGATTCTGCCATTCCAAGAAGTTCGGATTCAATGTCACGCAGCACCATAAGCACGATGTCTTTGAATCGGCTTAGCACGCCTTCAACGTTGCTCACGTAGCCAGTGGCGTTGCTTCCCGGCGCCACTTCGAGGTCCAACTCGTGAACTTTAATCGTGCATGAGGATGAACGAATCACCCTCGCCGACAGCGTTTCAAGTGAATCGATGGCCAAACTCCAACCACCAGGTTTCTTTCCTTCTGCAGGAATAAAATCAGTCTGCCTCCATCCACAGGAATGGCACATGACCGTGACTTGTGTGTGCTCTCCGAAGTATGGGATTTCTTCGACATGGGCGATCATGAATACCTTGCCTGGGATGCTGCAAATCGGGCAGGGTATGTCGACTGGTTGTTCTTGCATCAGCGTCCCACCTCAGTGAAATCACCGGGTTCAACTGCGAATGCCTCCATTTCAATACCGTTCACGCCCCTGCAATTTGCTGGTAAGAGCATCAACCGTGTGGATGTCATCTGGAGGATTTGACCACCAAGGTCATCGCCGATGAAGCCGTTGAGCTGGTTTAACGCAGCGTTGAATTCCACCGTGCGCTTCATCAGTCGCTTCATCTCAACGATGACGGCATGACCGTCAGCAACCCAGTTGAGCAGGGTTCCGCACCCTGTGAGATCGTTCAATACAGCCCTATGGAGGACAAGACCCCCGTCTTCACGGGCGATGGGTGGATGAGGGTACATCTTGCCAAGATCGTGGTACATGGTGGTCGGTGCTGGTGATTGTGCTGGAGCTTTTTGGCTCATGCTTGGCATTTCGAAGGTCCTCAACGGTTGTGCATCTACTGGCTCTTGGGGAGGTTGCGTTGGCGCACCTTGCCGGAGTCGTTCGTCAGCCTCTGCCAAGACATCGAGGTCTGGCATGGAAGGCACAGCCGGTTCAGCGGCGGGCTTCGGCTCAGGAGCCGTTGGCTTGGGAGCATGGGTGAACGCGTCGAGTGAAGCCTGCGCTTCATCCCGTTCCCCCTTTTTCCGCCGGCGCATGAGTCAAGGTCAAGACCGTCACCTCAAGAAGACTCGCATTCGTTCGCTTCCGTGACTTGCGTTTCGAGGCAGTAGGGTTGCGTCGGGAAGGTTCGGCGGGTTGATAAGGGCCCGCCAATTTCACAGGTTTGCGCCTCAACCTTCAAGAGGTGTCGGCGTGGAGAAGGGATTGATGATGATGGAGAACCAACCGACCGTAATGAAAACTGGAACAAGCACAATTGGCATCACCTTCAACGGTGGCGTCGTTGTAGGAGCGGACCACAGGGCTACCATGGGCCACTTCATCGCCAACAAGAGCGTTCAGAAGTTGTTCAAGATTGGTGACAACCTCGCTCTCACAACCGCTGGTTTGGTCGGTCACGCTAAATCCTTGTCCCGCACCCTCGCAGCAGAGGTTGCTCTGTTCCAACTTCGCCGTCAACAGCAAATGACAGTGAAGGGAGCGGCAACACTGACCGCAAACATCCTTTCAGGACGCCCGCACTGGGTCCAACTCCTCATCGTCGGCGTCGATGATGAAGGTGGCCACGTCTATTCCATTGATTCCGCTGGTGGATCCATTCCAGACTCTTACTGCGCCACTGGTTCAGGTTCCCCATACATGTATGGTGTGCTCGAAGATGGCTTCAGCGAAGGCATGACACGGACCGATGCATTGAAACTCGCCGCCCGTGCCCTCCACGCATCGGGGCAGCGAGATGCCGCCTCCGGCAACGGCATGGATTTGGCTGTCATTACGGCCAAAGACGGATACGTCGCCATTGAACAAAGCGAAATCGAGAAGCTTCTCGCTTGAGACTTCGCTCTCCCATTCCCGCAGCTCAACGCTGCTCCCTCTCACGAGGGCGAGTGCACATTGTTTTGTGCGAGTGCGGGTAAACGGTGAAAAACATGCGCCTAACATTTAAAGAACTGAAAGACCAAATTGCTAAAATCGTCCCCAAGGACGTACCATACACGGTCGAACTGGAAGCTGGAAACATTGCGATCGTAACCCCTGTCCCTGCCAAATTTGGCGGTGGCGACGGCTTGATTGGAAAAATCGCTAAGCGAGTGAAGCGAAAGATTGTCCTTCGCCCTGACGAATCAATCATGAAGACCGAAGAGGAAGCAACCAAACTCATTCGAGAGATTGTTCCAGAATCCGCTGAGATTTCAAACATTTACTTCGATTCATGCTACCGAGAAATCATCATTCAATGTCAAAACCCCGGTGAGGCTGTTGGCCGCCGTGGAGCCAACTTGAACGCTATTCGAGACCAAACTGGTTGGTTGGTGAAGGTGGAGCGCACCTCACCCATCGTTTCTAAGACGGTTCACGATATTCGTGGTTACCGCCAAGTGAACGCCAAGGAACGAAGAAAACTCCTCAAGGACTTCGGACTCAACATTCACCGACCACAACGCCCTGGTTCCGCATGGGCTCGAGTCACTGCGCTCGGCTCCTACCGTGAAGTCGGCCGTGCTTGCCACTTCGTGACCACAAACGAATCGAGGGTCATGATCGACGTCGGCGTCAACATCGCTTCAGACACCGATCCAATGCCTTACTTTACTGCACCAGAAGCCCTACCGCTTGAGAAACTCGATGCAGTTGTCTTGACCCACTCTCACTTGGACCACGCAGGCATGCTTCCTGTCCTGTTCAAGTATGGATACAGAGGGCCAGTGTACTGCACACCCCCAACGCGCGACTTGATGCTGCTGTTGCAAACTGACTACCTCAAAGTTGGTGGTTCCGAAGGCAAGCGAGCACCCTACGATATGGAAGACATCCGCACCTGCATGAAGCACGTGGTGGACGTCGATTGGGGCGACACCACAGACATCGCACCCGACATCAAATTGACCTTCTCAAACGCAGGCCACATCCTCGGATCCTCTGCCGTTCACCTCCACATCGGAGATGGAAAGCACAACATCGTCTTCAGTGGCGATCAAAAATATGAGAAATCCTGGCTCTTCGATGCAGCAAACACCCGTTTCCCTCGTGTGGAAACATTGGTGATTGAATCCACCTACGGTGCATCAGGCGATTACCAACCTTCGAGGCAAGAAGCCAATCAAGAACTGCAGGACATCGTTTCTCGCACCATTTCTCGTGGTGGAAAACTGATTTGCCCCGTGTTTGCCGTTGGACGAAGCCAAGAAGTGATGATTGCCATAGACGAGTTGTTCCGTTCTGGCCAAGTCAAGCCGGTCCCAGTGTGGCTCGACGGTATGATTCAGGAGGCGACAGCAATCCACGCATCCCACCCAGATTACTTGACCAGCAGTTTGAGGAAATCCTTGCTCAAGGACGATGGCGAGAACCCCTTCACAAGCGAGTGGTTCCGACCTGTCAAAGGACGTGAACTCCGTGAAAGCATCATCATGGACAACTCGCCGTGCATTGTTCTTGCAACCTCTGGCATGCTGAACGGTGGACCTGTGATGGAATACTTCCGTCACTGGGCTCATGAAGACCGAAACTCCCTGTGCTTTGTCGGTTACCAAGCTGAAGGAACCCTCGGACGCCGTCTTCAGAAAGGATTCGGCGAAGTACCAATGATCATCGATGGAAAGACTGAGATTGTCAAAATCGGCTGTGAAATGGTCACGATTGACGGATTCTCAGGTCACTCAGACCGCCGCCAATTGTTAGATTTCGTCGACCAATTGTCGCCTAAACCGAAGAACATCATCTGCCACCACGGTGATTACCACAAGTGCAACGAACTGGGCCACACGCTCCGTGAACGGTACAAGTGTCGAACCTACGCTCCAAAGAACCTCGAAACCGTTCGTCTGCTGTGATTAGAGCAATGGCACATCGATGCCAGAATCCAACGGGTCAGGTAAATCTTGTCCGGGTGTTGATTCAACAGCACTTTGGCTTGCAGAAACCCGTCCTATAGAATTTTGAACGGGGATGATTGTCGATGCGGATGAGGTCGTTTCCTCCTCCGAATCAAAGAGCAGCCAGATGAAGACTGCAAGGATCAAACTCAATGCGAGCACGATGAATCCGAAGGTGGTCCCACCGCCCAGAACGTTGCTGATGACGGCAGCGAGGACAGCCAAGACGGCGGCGGTTGCTAAAACCGCCCTCGAATTCACCACCATGGTCGTGGGATGACCATGGTGTTCATGAACCCGTTGCGTCTGTCTACGCATCATGTACTCGAATGATGGCGCTCGTTCCAACAGCGTGGCCTGCCCCGGTTGGTTGATGACAGCCGTCGCACCTTGGGGAGAAAATGCAGAGGATGCATACGACCAAGGTTTGGTCGAACTTGGTCTCGGCGATGCTCGCTTAATCGAGATGAAGGGCGCTATGTTGCCGCTTGGATTTGGGGCCACAGCCCCCCAACCGCTTCCGATGGGCTCGCTTGTCGAATGCCATCTGGCGACTGCGTACGCCTGGAATGGTTCCACCGCTTGTGCCGGTGTGGCTTGGGCAGCCTGCACCACGCCAGAAGGCGATGACTGCGCTATTGTCGCAACCATTTCAACCGACTTGGATTACGAAGAAACCTCCCTCTTGCTGCGAAGAAACTTACAACGCCGCTTGGCAAGTCGAGACCTCGAAGTCAAATCATTCGATGTCGCGGTCGATGAAGTCACGGCGGCAAATGACCATCACGGTGTGGCCATGGCTGCTTTGATCTTGCCCAACTCCTTGTCGCTTGGAGCCAAGACTGGCACAGGCAAGGTCAGAGGTGGCTTGACTCGAAAGGTTGCAGAAGTTCCACAGAAGCGGGTTGATGTCAAGGCCCCTGCGGCTCCAGCCCTTCGGCCCGGTTCACGCAAACAGAACACTGACTTTTCTCTTTGAAAGAAGTCTTGAAAGACCCTCGTCTTGAACGCCTACTATGGCCAATGCAGGGTTCAATGTTATTCGTTGCCCTGCCTGCATGACATGCCACGGTCGCAGGGGTGTTTCGGCCTCTTGCCCTCATTGCGGCCAACGCCTTGGTGAGCATGGCATTGTGATCAAAAGCGTCAACTCAGCAGAGGCCCTTCGTATTGAGGTAGCGCTTGCCAACACACCAGAGGAACTGCGAGAAACGCTCCGAAAGCGAATGGTGAGCAAGACCCCCCTCACAGATTTCCATGACGAGGTTCCTTCGAGGACAATGGGCAAATGGGTTCAGGATTCAAAGAACGATGAAGGGTTCATCACGGTTCAATCGGTTCGAACGATCCTTCACAAAAACCATTCAAATTTGGATGCGAACGAAGTTATTGAACAAGCTGAAGTCCAAGGAATGCTCGTTCGAGTGGACGAGGCACGGTGGATGCTTCTTGAGTGAACTTCATAGGTAGGATGTCGTGGGACGGAATGCAAGGGCGATTGGGTTAGCTTGGCCTATACTCGGGCGTTTGGGACGCTTGGACCCAGGTTCAAATCCTGGATCGCCCACCAGCGATGGTGTCAATTCACTCCGGTAGGATGATTTGATGCACCCACAGTATGTGGTAGCCAAACTGCGTTTTGATGAAATTCTGAGGCACTGTTTCAGGCTCCATTGCCCACACAGCGTCTTCGAAATCTTGCACCATTTGGCCTTCGACAAATTCTCCAAGGTCCCCTTTTTTACTGGCACTTGAACAATTTGAATGCTTCTTTGCAAGTTTCTTGAACGCCTTTAGAGGCCGCTTCGCCGCTTGAATCTCATCCAGAATGCTTCTGGCATCGGGCTTGGCAGCGACCAGAATGTGACGCACGTGCGCCTTTCTAGGCTTCCTTCGCTTGTCGTGCCTTCGCATTCAACTTCAACTCCTGTACCATTGCTGTCGCTGTCCTGTCAAAAAAGTGTGCTACAATCCAAGCCACAAGCGTGAGCATCACGGGGTGCAAGCCCCTGTTCAACAACTCACGTTCCAAATCTGTGCTGATTCCCGGCAAGAGGCTGATCCATCCAATGGCGTAGGCGATGAACGCAAACAGCGTGTGGGGGGTGACGTTTCTGTTAAACAACCATCCAAAATTTCGGCGATGGTGTTCGATGGCCATCATGGTCCCGACAGATGCGAAAAATTTGAACCGCTTTATTCCAGAAGTTTCTGCTCCATACACTGATTTCACAGGGACTTCAAGCACCCTCCATCCACCTTTGGCCAATTGAATCAACCAGAAATTCGGGTATCCATAGCCCTTCCATGAGCGGTTCCAATTCCATTCCTTGAGCACCTCATGCGAGGTCGCCGTATAGCCACATTGCGGGTCGTGGATTGGTTGTCCAGCTGCGAGCGTGGTGGCGATACTGAGCACTTTGCTCGCTATTTTTCGCTGAACAGGCATGTTGTCGGTTCCAGCGCTGTGTGCGAATCTGTTGCCCTTCACATGGTCGGCCTGACCTGCGATCACCGGGGCGATGATGGTTCGAAGGTCATCGGGATCCATCTGTCCATCACCAGCCATCACCACGCTGACAAATGGACCGTCAAATTGCTCCAGCATGGCCTGATGGCCAGCGTCAATCGCTGCCCCAACGCCCTGTCCGTCGAGGTTGATTTCGATCAGTTTGGCTTGACACTGGGCCGCTTTCATCTCCTGCGATGTCGCGTCGGTAGAGCCGTCGTTGACCACCACAATGCAATCCACCTCTTCAGGCATTGTCTCAATGACCTTGCGAATGAACTGCGCTTCATTCTTGGCAGGAACAACGACGCCGATGTGCCATCCTTCCTCCATGGAGATTCCAGCCTTCCTCAGGTCATGAACCTGACCTCTCTTCCCATTGAACATCGACATGCAGGAAAGACGGTTCAGGTGACGGTTTGTTTGAGAGGTTTCATAGGGAGAAGGCACGGCTTGCAAAGCGTGGCAG